>Ga0222419_100028_pt1 | contig 317763 bp, 324 predicted proteins | sample 1B20Ametagenome_FD_182474 | JGI IMG/M metagenome (GOLD analysis project Ga0222419, IMG submission 182474) | Enriched microbial communities from leaf-cutter ant dump, University of Wisconsin, Madison, United States - 1B20A (version 2) | ecosystem: Environmental > Terrestrial > Nest > Insects... | reverse complement strand
GCATGACATTGTCCTCCGCTTCGTGTCTCAAACGCCGTCAAACGTTCAAAACGAAGTAGAATCAATGTCATGCACATTGTCCAGAACGCTTAACCGGACACCAGTGGGCTTGTCCCGGCAATCCATGGGGTGCCTCAAAACCCCATGGACCACCGGGACGGAGCCCGGTGGTGACGGGGGGAGGGGTTTGTGTTCTGTGGCTTTAAACAGAGGTTCCCACTTTCGTGGAAATGACAGAGGGATAGTCCTGGCGGGTGCCGGTGTTCAGGCCCCTCACCCTGCGCTTGGCATTGACACCTATGGGTCAGCCCAGGATTTCGCGGCTCATCAGGCGGGTGATTCCGGCTTCTGCCATGTCGGTCCAGGCCTGTTGCAGCGAGCCGTTATTGTCGATGGGGCGGGTCGCGTCCTCGATCACGGTGACGTCGAAGCCGCCGGCGGCGCCGTCGAGAGCGGTCCAGGCCACGCAGAAATCGGTGGCGAGGCCGACAATATAGAGCCGGCCCAGATCGCGCTCGTTGAGATAGCCGGCCAGGCCGGTCAGCGTCTGGCGGTCGGCCTCCTGAAAGCCGGAATAGGAATCGATATCGCGGTTATAGCCCTTGCGCAGGATGAGTTGGGCCTGGGGAATGTCGAGGTCGCCGGAAAGCTCGGCGCCATGCGTGTGCCAGACGCAATGGTCGGGCCAGAGCACCTGGGAACCGTAATCGAGGTCGATCGTCTCGAAAGGCGCCTTGCCCCGGTGCTGGCTGGCAAAGGACACATGGTCGGCCGGATGCCAGTCCTGGGTCAGCACGACATGGGTGAACTTTTTCGCCAGCGCATTGACCAGCAGCACGATCTCGTCGCCCCCCGCCACCGCGAGGCTGCCACCGGGCAGGAAGTCGTATTGCATGTCGACGACGACCAGAACGTCGTCGGGCGCAATCTCAATCGGCATTGTTTCAATCCTCTTCTCGTGCGGGCCTGGCCTGGCCGGCCTGGTTTTCATCGACCCATTGGGCGCGGATGAGGCCGCGCACCGAATTGCCCAGGAAGATTGCCTCGGCCCCGGCCAGGTCGGCAAGGGTGAGAATGGCTTCTTCCGCCCGGCCTGCCGCGATCAATTCGGCGCGAAGCGTGCCGGGCAGCAGGCCCGAGGCCAGGGCGGGGGTGAGAAGCCGCCCGCCGCGCTGGAGGAAGATATTGGTGATCGAGCCTTCGGTGAGTTCGCTGCGCTCGTTCAGGAACAAAACCTCATCGACGGCCAGGCGCGCCTGGGCGCGCTGGCGCGGGCCGTCGTAGAAGGCGCGGTTGGTGGTCTTGTGCGCCAGCCAGAGCGAGGTGGATTCGAGCCGTTCGGGCGCCAGGACGAAACGGAAGATGTCGGGATCGGGCGGCAAGGGCACGGCGGCGATGGCGCTGTCCTTTTCGTCCAGCGTCAGCCGCACGCGCATGGGGCCGGTCCAGGCCCGGGCGGCGGCGGCCAGCCTGTCGGAAATGCCGGACCGCGTGGCGGGCAGGTCGAAATAGGCGGCGGAGGCCAGGAGGCGGTCGAGGTGCCGCGCGAGCAGCACATAGCCCTCGCCGGGGGTCCATTTGAGGGTTTCGATCAGGGTGATGGGGGGTGCCGGATCGGCCAGGAACGCCATTTTGAGCAAAGCCTCACGATATTCGGCCGGCGCGGTGCTGTCGGCGACGATGCCGCCGCCGATGCCGATCTCGCCCTGGCCATCCCGGTCGATGAGCGCGGTGCGGATGGCGACATTGAAGCGGAAATCGCCGTTCGGCGCGACATAGCCGATGGCGCCGGTATAGAGCCCGCGCGGCCCGTCTTCCACCGCTTGGATGATTTCCATGGCCCGCACTTTCGGCGCGCCGGTGATCGAGCCGCAGGGAAAGAGGTTTTCCAGCACCTCGAGGATGCCGATGCCGGGGCGTTTGCGCGCGCTTATGCCCGAGGTCATGGTGTGGAGGGTGCGATAGGTTTCGACGGTGAAGAGATCGGTGACCTCGACCGAACCGAGCGTGGCGATTCGCCCCAGATCGTTGCGCAAAAGATCGACGATCATCAGGTTTTCGGCCCGGTTCTTGGCATCGCCGGCCAGCGCGGCCCGGCCGGCCTCGTCCTCGGCCAGGCTGCGGCCGCGCGGCAGGGTGCCCTTCATGGGGCGGGCGCGCAACCTGTCGCCCCGGCCCTCGACGAACAATTCGGGCGAACGCGACAGCACCATATGGTCGCCGGCATGGATGAAGGCGCCATGGGCGCTTTTCTGCCGCGCGGCGAGATGGCGATAGAGTCCCAGGGCGCTGCCTTCGAGGCGAAAGCGCGCCTTGAAGGTGAGATTGACCTGGTAGGCATCGCCCGCGGCGATCCAGTCCCTGACCTGGGCAAAGGCCTGTTCGTATCGCCGCTCGTCCCATTGCGGGCGGAGGTCGCGGATATGGCCTTCCGCGTCACCGAGCAATGCCGCGACCGCTTCGGCATCGAGCCGGGATGGGGCCGCGTAGAGTCCCAGCCAGAGCAGGGGCCTTGCCGAATGGGATGGCAGACGGGCGGAAAGGCGCTCCTCGAACAGCAGGCCCAGCTCGTAGGACAGATAGCCGGCGGCCCACAATCCCTCGCGCCCGGCCGCCTCCAGGCGGGCCAGCGCCAGGCGGGCCGAGGCGGCATCGTGGGCGACGAGAATTTCGTGCGGGCCGGCGAAAAGCAGGCTCGTTCCCTTCGGATCGAGATTGTCGTGAAGCAATATTGTGCCGGGCGCGATCATGGCGCTTGTCTAGCCAATTTGGCGCGCCGGCGGAATGGGTGGGCGGCGGCCTATCGCCGCGACAAGGGGTGGAAGGCGCAATGTTGGGCCAGAGCGCGCTTGAAGCCCCGCTGGCACCCCCCTATATACGCCTCGAAGCCCAGCAATGGGCAGAGACACCCAAACCTACGAGGGACCCGGCCTCGAAAGAGGCCCAGAGGCTGCTTTCACTGAGAGGGCTTCACGGCGGGTTCGCTGAAAGAGAGGCTAGAGTATAATGGCTAAAGTCATCGGTATCGACCTGGGCACGACCAATAGCTGCGTCGCCGTCATGGACGGCGCCAATCCCAAGGTCATCGAAAATGCGGAAGGCGCGCGCACCACGCCCTCCATGGTCGCCTTTTCCAAGGACGGCGAGCGGCTGGTCGGCCAGCCGGCCAAGCGCCAGGCGGTCACCAATCCCGAAAATACGCTCTTTGCGGTCAAGCGCCTGATCGGCCGTCGCTATGACGACAAGACCGTGGAGAAGGACAAGGCCCTGGTGCCCTTCAAGATCACCCGCGCCGACAATGGCGATGCCTGGGTCGAGGCGTCGGGCGAGAAATATTCGCCCTCCCAGATCTCGGCCATGGTGCTCCAGAAGATGAAGGAAACCGCCGAGAGCTATCTGGGCGAAACCGTCACCCAGGCGGTCATCACCGTGCCGGCCTATTTCAACGATTCGCAGCGCCAGGCCACCAAGGACGCGGGCAAGATCGCGGGGCTGGAAGTCCTGCGCATCATCAACGAGCCCACGGCGGCCGCGCTCGCCTATGGCCTGGACAAGAAGAATACCGGCACCATCGCGGTCTATGACCTGGGCGGCGGCACCTTCGATATCTCCATCCTCGAAATCGGCGATGGCGTGTTCGAGGTGAAGTCGACCAATGGCGACACGTTCCTGGGCGGCGAAGACTTCGACATGCGGCTGGTCGATTACCTGGCCGACGAATTCAAGCGCGAGCAGGGGATCGACCTCAGGGGCGACAAGCTGGCCTTGCAGCGGCTCAAGGAAGCGGCGGAAAAGGCCAAGATCGAACTTTCCAGCTCGACCCAGACCGAGATCAACCTGCCCTTCATCACCGCCGATGCCTCGGGCCCGAAACACCTGACGCTCAAGCTCTCGCGCTCCAAGCTCGAAAGCCTGGTGGAAGACCTCATCAACCGCACCATCGAGCCCTGCCGCCAGGCGATGAAGGATGCCGGAGTTTCGGCCAGCCAGATCGACGAAGTGGTGCTGGTGGGCGGCATGAGCCGCATGCCCAAGGTGCAGGAAGCGGTCAAGCAGCTCTTCGGCAAGGAGCCGCACAAGGGCGTCAATCCGGACGAGGTCGTGGCGCTGGGCGCGGCGATCCAGGGCGGCGTGCTCCAGGGTGACGTCAAGGACGTGCTGCTGCTCGACGTGACCCCGCTCTCGCTGGGCATCGAAACCCTGGGCGGGGTCTTCACCCGCCTCATCGACCGCAACACCACGATCCCGACCAAGAAGAGCCAGACCTTCTCGACCGCCGAGGACAATCAGAGCGCGGTGACCATCCGCGTGTTCCAGGGCGAGCGCGAAATGGCCGCCGACAACAAGCTGCTGGGCAATTTCGACCTGGCCGGCATTCCGCCCGCCCCGCGCGGCGTGCCGCAGATCGAGGTGACCTTCGACATCGACGCCAACGGCATCGTCAATGTCTCGGCCAAGGACAAGGGCACCGGCAAGGAGCAGCAGATCCGCATCCAGGCTTCGGGCGGGCTGTCGGACGCCGACATCGAGAAGATGGTCAAGGACGCCGAGGCCAATGCCGAAGCGGACAAGCGCAAGCGCGAGGCCGTCGAAGCCCGCAACCAGGGCGAATCGCTGATCCACTCGACCGAAAAGTCGCTCAAGGATTACGGCGACAAGGTAACCGCCGAGGACAAGGGCGCCATCGAGACGGCGATCGCCGACCTCAAGGGCGTGCTGGATGGCGACGACGCCGAAGCCATCAAGGAAAAGACCGCGACCCTGGCCGAAGCCTCGATGAAACTGGGCGAGGCCATGTACAAGGCCAGCCAGGAAGAGGCGGAAGCCAAGGCCAATGGCACGGCCGAGGACAGCGACGACGACGTGGTCGATGCCGATTTTGAAGAGGTCAAGGACGGCGACGACAAAAAGTCGGCGTAAACGGCCCCAGCGCATCGTCAAAGCCCCGGTGGAAACATCGGGGCTTTGTTTTTGCCGCCCGAGCGGGAAGAGACGAAACGCGGTTTCACGTGAATCCCTGGCGCGCGCCTTATCGAGCCGGGCGGATCGGCGTTGATCCCTCCGCCTGCCCTTGCTAAGACGCGGCCACCTGCCCATATGCGGGACAAAGCTGCCGGCATGGCCGGCTTTGTGCATTTCCCAGAAGGCGCGACGACACGGATTGGCGCGACCGAAAAGAGAGTTTACCTTGGCCAAACGCGACTTCTACGAAGTTCTCGGCTGCCAGAAGGGCGCCGATGACGCGGCCCTCAAGAGCGCCTATCGCAAGCTCGCCATGCAGTTCCATCCCGACCGCAATCCGGGCAATTCCGAGGCCGAGCACAAGTTCAAGGAAATCAACGAGGCCTATGACACGCTCAAGGACCCGCAGAAGCGCGCGGCCTATGATCGGTTCGGCCATGCCGCGTTCGAGAATGGCGGGGGCAGGGGTCCGCATGGTTTCGGGCCGGAATTCGCCTCGTCCATGTCCGATATTTTCGAGGACATTTTCGGCGACTTCATGGGCGGCGGCCGCCGGGGTGGCGGCGGCGGGGCGGCGCGCATGCGCGGCTCGGACCTGCGCTACAATCTCGAAATCTCGCTCGAGGAAAGCTTCGAGGGCCGCACGGTCGAAATCGACGTCCCGACGCTGACCACCTGCGATACCTGCGAAGGCTCGGGCGCCAAGCCGGGCACCGGCACCCATACCTGCCGGCAATGCGGCGGCCATGGCAAGGTCCGCGCCGCCCAGGGCTTTTTCACCATCGAACGCACCTGCCCGGTCTGCCAGGGGCGTGGAGTGATGATGGACCAGCCCTGCACCGATTGCGGCGGCCAGGGCCGCCGGCAGCAGAACCGCAAGCTCTCGGTCGATATTCCCAAGGGCATCGAGGACGGCACGCGCATCCGCCTGGCCAATGAGGGCGAGGCGGGACTGCGCGGCGGCCCGCCGGGCGATCTCTACATCTTCATCTCGATCAAGCCGCATGGCCTGTTCCAGCGCGACGGCGCCGATCTTTACGCGCGCGTGCCCATCGCCATGACGATCGCCGCCCTGGGCGGAGAATTCGAGGTGCCCACGCTCGATGGCGCCCGCGCCAAGGTCAAGGTGCCCACCGGCACCCAGCCGGGCCAGCGGGTACGCCTCAAGGGCAAGGGCATGCCGGTGCTGCGCTCCAAGGATGTGGGCGACCTCTATGTACAGCTCGACATCGAGACGCCGCAGAACCTCTCCAAGCGCCAGCGCGAACTGCTCGAGGAATTCTCCCGGCTCGAAACCGCGGAAACCAGCCCCAATTCGGGCGGCTTCTTCGACAAGCTCAAAAAAATGTTCGAGGCTTGAGGTCCGCGGCCGAATGGCGGCCCGACCGGCCGCACAAAGGGTGGAATCGTGCGCGATATCGTGCTGACCTTCGACGATAATTTCTGGGGGCCGGCCTATGCGACCATGCGCTCGCTATGCCTGACCAGCACCCAGCCCGAAGCCTTGCGCTTCCACGTCTTTCATGCAGGCCTCAGCCCTGCCAACCGCGCCGTCATCGACTCCATTGCCCGCGATTACGGCGCGACGCTCGAACTGGTCGATATCGGCCGGTCGGAGCTGCTCACGGCGCGGATCGCGGGTTTTCCGCCCATCCGCATGAAGCGGTTCAACCCCATCGTCTATGCGCGATTGTTCCTGGGCGAATTGCTGGATCCCGAAATCAAGCGCGTGCTCTATATCGACGCCGATACCTTCGTGCGCAATCCGATCGAAAAGCTATTCGCCATCGACATGGGCGGCAAGGTGATCGCGGCGGTCTTGCAGCCGGATCGCATGCATTGCCTGGCCGGGACCGATCTCAAGGCGCGGTCCAGCTTTTCCCTGGCCGAGCCCTATTTCAATTCCGGGGTCATGCTGATCGATCTGGAGCTTTATCGCGGCGTGGATTTCGCCGCCGGGCTGGCGGAATTGTCGCAGGCGGAGCTGGCGCAGTTCTATTACGACCAGGACGTGCTCAATTTCGTGCTGAAGGGCCGTTTTCTCGAACTCGATGCACGCTGGAACCTGCAAAATCCCGAGCCGGCGCACGAAGCCCTCGACCCCCATATCCTGCATTATTCCTCCGATAGCCGGCCCTGGTGGCCCTGGGCGCGGGTCGCCTTCAAGCGCACTTATCGGCACCTGATGACCAATGCGCATTTCTACCGCTACCGGCGCGAGCAATATCTGCGCCTGGCCAAGGGCTGGCTGGGCCTGCGCTAGGGCCGGATCGCCCGGCAATTGGAGCCGGCTTTGCGCCAGTTCGGCGGAGAGGGCGGCCACGGCCTTGTGCGCTTCGGCCTCGATGGCATCGAGCGCGGTGCCATAGGGCACTTCGAGCCCGAGCCGTTTGGACGGGTTGTCGGCCCAAATAAAGGAAACGAAGGATTTTTTCGCCTGCAGGTCGTGGCTGAGATGGGTGACGATCAGTTTGGCGGCCATGTCGTCCTCCTGCCCGATTATAGGCAGGAGGACGAAAAACGGCAATCGCGGGACGCGCCTATTCGGTCGGCATCCGGCTCATGTCCATGAAGGCATATTCCCAGACATGGCCGTCGATATCGGCGATGGCGCGCGAATACATGAAGCCGTAATCCTGGGCGGGGCGCACCTCGCTGCCGCCGGCCGCGAGCCCGGCTTGGGCAATCGCGTCCACCGCCGCGCGGCTGTCGCGCGACAGGCAATAGAGCGCCTGGGTCTGCGCCTTGGGATCGGGAATGGGCAGGGGCGAGAACTGCCTGAACTTTTCATGGGTGAGAACCATGAAATAGATCGTCTCGTCGATGACGATGCAGGAGGCGGTGTCGTCGGTGAACTGGGGATTGTGATCGAAGCCCAGCGCCTTGTAATAGGCCATGGAGGCCTTGAGGTCGCGCACCGGGATATTGACGAAAATGGATGACGGCATCTGAATTCTCCTTGCCTGTGCGGGAGAGGCCTCGCACTGTGTCCCATGCCTGCCCGACGAACCAGGCCCGATGATTTCGACATCAGGGTGCAGAATGGAGACGAAATGAAGACGGCGCTCACATTGTCCGGCTCGATCCGCCAAGGCTCCTGGAACCGGGTCCTGCAGCGCCATATGGGCAGGAAGCTGGCCGAAGCGGGGGTCGAGGTCACCGAACTCGACCTCGGCGATTTCCCCATGCCGATCTTCAACGAGGACCTGGAGCCCGATCACGTGCCCGAGGCGGCCGGACGCCTGGCCGAACTCTGGCGCAGCCACGACATCGTTTTCCTGGCCACGCCCGAATATAATGGCGGCGTGCCGCCGCTGGTGGTCAATACCATTACCTGGCTCAGCCGCCAGCGGCCAAGCCCGTTCCGCCATGCCGTCTTCGGCATCGGCGGGGTCAGCTCAGGCAAATACGGCACCATCTGGTCGCTCAGCCACCTGCGCGATTCGCTGAGCAAGGTGGGGACGCTGGTGGTGCCGACATTGCTCGGCATCGGGCCGGCCGAGACGGCGTTCGACGCCAGCGGCGCGCCTCTCGAGCCGGCCATCGCCGCCAAGGTGGACCAGATGGTCCGCGATCTCACCCATTTCAGCCGCGGTTAAGGCGATGCGGGCGCTCTACCTCACCCATCCGCAGGTTCGCCTCGACGCCGCGGTGCCGGTGCCGCTCTGGGGGCTTTCGCAGGAGGGGCGGGCCCGCGCGCAAGCCTTTGCGGACCGGGGCGCGGTACCCGAAGGCGCCTATATCTTTTCCAGCCGCGAAACCAAGGCGCTGGAACTGGCCGAAATCCTCGCCGGGGCGGCCGGTACGCCGGTCCTGCCCGACCACCTGATGGGCGAAAACGACCGCAGCGCCACCGGCTTTCTGCCGCCGGCCCTGTTCGAGGATGCGGCCGAGCGCTTCTTTGCCCGGCCCCATGACAGTATCGAGGGTTGGGAGCGGGCCATCGATGCGCAAGAGCGCATCGTCGAGGCAGTCGCCAATGCGCTCGAGAGCGTGCCGGCCGGTACGCCGGCGATCCTGTGCGGCCACGGCGCCGTGGGCACGCTGCTCAAATGCCATGTCATGGGCCGGCCCATTGCCCGCAGCGAGGACCAGCGCCGCATGGCCGATCCCGGCGGCGGCAATTGCTTCGTCTTCGACCTGGCGCGGGGCCTGGCCGAAACCGACTGGCTGGCCATGGAGGCGATCGCGGCGGACTGGTTTGACCGCGCCGTCTTGCCGGCCGGGTCGAAATGATCTAGGGCAGGGTCGACAAGCGGACATTGGGGGAAGGTGCATGGCTGGCCAGTTGATCGTGGGCCTCGACGTTTCATCGCGCGCCCGCGCCGAGGAGATCGTCGCCGCCCTGGGCGAGAGCGTGGATTTCTACAAGATCGGCTATCAATGCTTTTATGGCGCCGACGGCTTCGCCCTGGGCAGGGCGCTGCTCGCCGCCGGCAAGAAGGTGTTCTTCGACCTCAAGCTGCTCGACATCGACAATACGGTGGAAAAGGGCGTCGCCGCCATCGCCGCGACCGGGGCCACCATGCTCACCGTCCACGCCTATCCCAAGGCGATGCGCGCGGCGCAGAAAGCGGCCGCCGGGTCCGGCCTTACCGTTCTGGGCGTGACCGTTCTCACCTCGATGGACGATGCCGACCTCAACGAGGCCGGCTATGGACGGGACGCGGCGGGGCTGGTGGCCCTGCGCGCCGAACAGGCCCGGGCCGCCGGCATCGGCGGGGTCGTCGCCTCGGCCCATGAAGCGGAGATGGTGCGCCGCCTGGTCGGGCCCGACATGGCCATCGTCACGCCGGGCATCAGGCCCGCCGGCGCCAATCCGGGCGACCAGAAGCGAGTGATGACCCCGGCCAGGGCCCTGGCGGCGGGCGCCAGCCACCTGGTCGTTGCCCGGCCCATCATCGAGGCGCCCGATCCGGCGGCGGCGGCGCGCGCCATTCTCGACGAAATGGCCAATGGCGGCACCCGGCTTGCCTGAGCCCTTCCGCGAAACGCTGGACGCACTGGTCGGGCGCTACCTTGCCGAGATCGCCGCGCCGGACGAACATCTCTCGCTGCTGCGCTGGCAGATCGGACAGGGCCACCGGCTGGAGGCCCGCACGACGCTGCCCGGCCATGTCACCACCAGCGCCTTCATAGTGTCGCCGGACGAAACGCAGATCCTGCTCATCGACCATGTCGCCATCGGCCGCTGGTTGCAGCCGGGCGGGCATTACGAGCCGGCTGAGAGCTTTGCCGCCTCGGCGGCGCGCGAAGCGGTGGAGGAAACCGCGATCGGCGGCCTCAGGCTCCATCCCTGGCATCGGGGAGGCGACCTGCCCTTTGCCATCGACAGCCATGACGTGCCCGGCAAACCGGCCCGCCATGAAGCGGCGCATGTCCATCACGACCTGCAATATCTGTTCATCGCCGACCCCGCCGCCGCGCTGAAACCGCAGGCGGAGGAAGTCCATGCGGCCCGCTGGTATCCCGTAGCGGCGCTGGCGGACATCGCGCCCCGGGCGCTCCGTCGCTTGCAGGCCCTGGCCGGACAGGATGCGAGAGTTTAACCGGCCAGGCCGTGCTGGCGCGTCAGGTCGGAGAGATCGAGAAGCGGCCGGGCGCCGATATGGGCGATGACCTCGGAGGCGGCGAGGCACCCGGTCTGCAAGGCCGAATCGAGGGTCTGGCCGCGCGCCAGGCCGAGCAGGAAGCCGGCGGCGAAGAGATCGCCGGCGCCGGTGGCGTCCACGACCTTTTCCACCGGGAAGGCCGGCACGGAAACCACTTCGCCGTTGAACACGGCCATGGCGCCCTCGGCACCCATGGTGATGGCGGCCACTTCCGCATCCCTGGCGATTTCGCGCACCGCCACGCCCAGATCGTCGGTGCGGTAGAGCGATTTCAGCTCATGGACATTGGCAAAGACGTAATCGATGGTCCTGGAGCGGATGAGATCGAGGAATTCGTCGCGGAAGCGGTCGACGCAGAACGGATCGGACAGGGTGAAGGCGGCGGCCCGCTCGTGGCGATGGGCATGGTGCGCGGCCAGCACGAAGGCCTTCTTGGCTTCCACCGGATCCCAGAGAAAGCCTTCCATATAGGTGATGGCGGCCCCGCCGATGGTGTCGGGGTCGATGTCGCGCTCGGTCAATTCGTGGCAGGCGCCCAGATAGGTATTCATGGTGCGCTCGCCGTCCTCGGAGACGAAGATCATCGAACGCGCCGTCAGCGCGCCGCCCTGGAGGCGGCTGGTGGCGTAATGCACGCCGATGGCTTCGAGATCGGCGGCAAAGACATCCCCCAGGGGATCGTCGGCCACCTTGCCCACGAAGGCGGCGCGCCCGCCCAGCGAGGCGACGCCCGCGGCGGTATTGGCGGCCGAGCCGCCGGAAATCTGCTGCCGGCTCCGCGGCATCTTGGCATAGAGGTCCTCGGCCCGATCGGTGTCGATCAGGTGCATGATGCCTTCGCGCATGCCCTCGCGCTCGATGAAGCCGGGCTCGACCGGGGCAATGATGTCGACGATGGCATTGCCGATGGTCAGCACGTCGAAGCGGGTCTGGGTCATGGAAAAGACGGTGTCCGGAATTGCGATCGGGATGGGCCGTGAGCCGGTTTAGCCCATAGGAAAAGCCAGGGCAACGCTCAGAGCGAGCCGATGATCTCGGTCAAAAGCGCCTCGGTATCCTCGCCGGCGCGAATGGCGATCTGCCCGTCGAGCAGCAGCACGGCCAGGCCATGCACCTTGGCCCAGGCCGCCAAAGCCGCGATGCGGCCGGTTTGCAGGTCGCCCCCCACGACGTGCCGTAACGTCTCGAAGGCCGCGTCGGCGGCCATGCGCAGGCCGGGGCGCCCATCCTTCTTGAGCTGGGGCGAGAACATCAGCCGGAAGAGATTGGCGTTTTGCAGGGCGAACACCACATAGGTCTTGCCCATGGCCGCCATGGGATCGGCCGGCCCGGCCGCCGCCACCGCCTCCATGCGCGCGGCAAAGCGCTGGAAGCCGGTCACCGCCAGGGCTTCGAGCAGGGCGGCGCGGCTGTCGAAATGCCGATAAGGCGCGGCGGCCGATACCCCGACCGCCCGGGCCAGGTCGCGCAGGCCCAGCCCGGCCTCGCCCTGCTGCTCCAGGATCACCAGCGCGGCTTCCAGCAGGGCCTGGCGCAGATTGCCATGATGGTAGGGCGCATTTTGCGATGTTGACATCGTTTACATCTTATGCCGATTATGTGACTAGTGTTAACATAAAGAGAGACATGCGGCAATGGACTGGACCCTGCTCCTGGCGGGAGCGCATCATCTGGCGGTTTTTTCACTGGTGGGCGTCTTCGCCGCCGAATTCGCGCTGATCCGGCCCGGGCTCGAAGGCCGGCACTTGCCGCAACTGGGCCGGCTCGACGCCGCCTATGGTGCCCTGGCCATGCTGGTGGTCGTGGTCGGCGTGGCGCGCGTGTGGGTCCTGGGTCCCGATTACTATCTCGGCAATCACGCCTTCTGGGGCAAGATGCTCGCCTTCATCGCCGTGGGCCTGCTCTCGATCCAGCCGACCCTGGCCATCCGGCGCTGGCGCAAGGCCGAACAGGCCATGCCCGGCACGGAAATCCCGGCGGGGGATATCGCCAGAAGCCGCCGTTTCGTGCATCTGGAAGCAGCGATCCTCGTGCTCATCCCGCTCTTTGCCGCCGCCATGGCCCAGGGTTACGGAAGCTGAGACAGGAAGACGCTCGCGCCGGGCGGCGCCGTCAACGGCCCTTGGACGCGGGCGTCTTGGGAGCAGGCGTCTTGGGCTCGAAAAGGCAATATTGGGCGATGGGGCAGCGCCAGCATTCGGGCTTGCGGGCCTTGCAGATATAGCGCCCATGCAGGATCAGCCAGTGATGGGCGTGCAGCATGAAGCGCGCCGGCACGATGCGATGCAGCGCCTGTTCCACCGCCAGCGGCGTCCTGCCGGGCGCCAGGCCGGTGCGGTTGCCGACGCGGAAGAGATGGGTATCGACCGCGATGGTGGGCTGCTTGAACCAGATATTGAGCACCACATTGGCGGTCTTGCGCCCGACGCCGGGCAAGGCTTCGAGCGCCGCGCGCTCGCCTGGCACTTCTCCGCCGTGCTTTTCGATAAGCTGCCGGGAGAGGGCGAAGACGTTCTTGGCCTTGTTGCGGTAAAGCCCGATCGTGCGGATTTCGGCCTCGATGCCGGCCACGCCCAGCGCCACCATGGCGGCCGGGCTCGGCGCGACCTGGAACAAATGCCGGGTTGCCTTGTTTACGCCTGCATCGGTGGCCTGCGCCGAAAGCACCACGGCCACCAGCAGGGTAAAGGCATTGAGATAGTCGAGTTCGCCCTTGGGTTCGGGCTCGATCTCGGCAAAGCGGCTGAAAATGGCCTCGGCGTCCTCCTTGCCGAGTTTTTTCACTTTTTTGGATGTCGCCATTCTCTCGATCCCGAATCTCTGCCAGTATTTGTGGGAGAGATAGCCATGCCGATGCAAGCCACCACCACGTCCCCCCTGTTCGCCGCCACCCTGCGCCCCGACCGCTCGCTGCGCAGCACCGGCGGCTGGGTCGGCCTGGTCCTGGCCGGCATCGTGGGCACGCCGTTCCTGGTGGCGGCGCCGGACCTGATCGTGCCGGGGCTGACCGCCTATGTACTGGCCGGTGGCGGGCTCATGGCCTTCGCCATAGGCCAGGCGCGGCGCGGACAAAGACGCCAGCAGGTGACGCTCTGGGCCGACCAGCTCGAAATCGCCACCACGACCAGAAACCAGGACAGGATTCTGCGCCGCTTCGACCCTGCCGATGTCAGGCTGCGTCTGGTGCGCGACGACAACGAACGCACCCAGGCCATTTTCCTGCGGCGCGGACAGGAAGAGCTGGAACTGGGCGCCTTTCTCAGCAGCGACGACAAGGCGAGCTTCGCCAAGGCCTTCGGACGCGCCCTGCGCCAGGCCCGGCAGGGACGCTGACGTCAAAACCGGGTCGCGCCAGGGCGGCAGGGCCTTTAGAACATGGGTCGCGTTTCGTTTTTGAGAGATCCGGCCATGAACCATCTGGGCAGCCTCACTCCGGCCAGCGATTACGACATCATCCAGGCCGCAATCCGCTATCTCAGCGAAAACGGCCCCGACGTGATCGACCTGGCGGGCTTTTCACGCTCGCTCGGGCTCAATGAGCGGCAATTGACCGACCTGTTCCGGCGCTGGTGCGGGTTGAGCCCCAAGAGCTTCGCCCAGGCCGTGGCACTCGACCATGCCAAGCGCTTGCTGCGCGACAGCGCCAGCGTGCTCGACACCACGTTCGAGATCGGGCTCTCCTCCACCTCGCGGCTGCACGACCTGTTCGTGACCTATGAGGCCATGCCGCCCGGCGTGTTCCGCGCCGGCGGGGCCGGCATTGACATGGTCTGGGGCGCCGCGCCTTCGCCTTTCGGCACGGCGGTGGTCACCGCCACCGATTACGGCCTGTCGGGGCTGGGCTTCGCCGATGCGACGATGAGCGTCGAGGCCGCCTTCGAGGATCTGGCCAGCCGCTGGCCCCGGGCGCGCTTTAGCCGCGACGACGCGCGTATCGCGCCCCTCGTCGCCCAGGTTTTCGATCCGGACCGCTGGTCATCCGAACACCCGGTGCGGGTGGTGCTGATCGGCACGGATTTCGAGGTGCAGGTGTGGGAAACCCTGCTCAAGATTCCCTGCGGCCGCGCCATTACCTATTCCGAGGTCGCCAGCCATATCGGCCGCCCCAAGGCCGCCCGCGCCGTGGGCGCCGCCGTGGGCAAGAACCCGATCAGCTTCGTCGTGCCCTGCCATCGCGTCGTCGGCACTTCGGGTGCCCTGACCGGCTATCATTGGGGGGTACCGCGCAAGCGCGCCATCCTGGGCTGGGAAGCCGGCATCGTCTCCGCGGCGCATTGAGCGCGGCGTTTCACGTGAATCCGGAAAAACAGGGCCGCCGGCGGCAATCCCACTGGCGGCCCATGGACTTTAGGAAAATGCCAGCGAAGGCCGCGTTGGCTTAAAGCGTTACCCGCTCGACCAGATGGCCGTCGGGCCCGATGCGGTAGATGATCGGCTCGCCGGTTGCGATTTCGCGGGCGATGATCTCTTCGGGGCTCAGATTTTCGATGGCCATGACCAAAGCGCGCAGCGAATTGCCATGGGCGGCGACGAGCACGGTCTTGCCGACCGTGAGTTGGGGCAGGATTTCGCTCTGGTAATAGGGCAGGGTGCGGGTCGCCGTGTCCTTGAGGCTTTCGCCGCCCGGCGGGGGGACGTCATAGGACCGGCGCCAGACATGCACCTGTTCCTCGCCCCATTTCTCGCGCGCATCGTCCTTGTTGAGGCCGGACAAATCGCCGTAATCGCGTTCGTTGAGGGCAATATTGCGCGTGATGGTGAGATTTTCGATGCCCATCTCCTCGAGCATCAGGTCGAGCGTGTGCTGGGCCCGGCGCAGGGCCGAGGTGTAATAGAGATCGGGCACGATATGCTTGGCCTTGAGCGCCTTGCCGGTGGCGCGGGCCTCCTCGATGCCCTGGGCGGTCAGGTCCGGATTGCGCCAGCCGGTAAACAGGTTCTTGAGGTTCCATTCGCTCTGGCCGTGGCGGACCAGGATCAGCGTGCCGGTCATGTCGAGACTTCCTTGAATAGCGTCAATCATTAAGGCCGAGAATGTCGGCCATGGAATAGAGCCCCGGGGCCTGCCCGGCGGCCCAGATGGCGGCGCGGGCGGCGCCGTTGGCGAAAATCGCGCGATCCTCGGCGCGGTGGGTCAATTCGATGCGTTCCGAGGGTCCCGCCAGGATCACCATATGATCGCCCACCACCGTGCCGCCGCGCAATGTGGCAAAGCCGATCGTGCCGGCCTGGCGCGGCCCGGTATGGCCGTCGCGCACCCGCACGGCATGGTCCTTGAGCGCGATATCGCGCCCCCGGGCCGCCGCCTCGCCCAGCAGCAGGGCCGTGCCCGAAGGCGCATCGACCTTGCGGCCATGATGCATTTCGAGCACTTCGATATCGTAATCGGGCAAGGCCGCCGCCGCCTTGCGCACCAGATCGGCCAGGAGATTGACCCCGAGCGAGAAATTGCCGGACTTGACGATACGGGCACCGGCGCGCGCCGCCCGGGCGATGGCGGCATCCTCGCTTTCGGAGCACCCGGTCGTGCCGATGACATGGACAAGGCCCCGCTCGGCGGCGCGGGCAGCGAGGGTGACACTGGCCGCCGGTGCGGAAAAATCGATAATGGCATCGGCCCGGTCCAGGAGGCCGGCTATGTCGTCGCCCACGATAATGCCGGCCTGGCCCAGGCCGGCGAGAAGGCCCGCATCGCTGCCGATGGAAGCGGCGCCCGGCCGGTCGATGGCGCCGGCCAAGAGCAGATCGGGATGGGCGGCGACCACCCTGATATTGGCGGCGCCCATGCGCCCGCCGGCGCCAGCCACGATGATGCGCAATTGCGGCATGATTGTCTCCCGTTCCTGGTTCCCGCCTATAGCAGCGCGGCGCGGCCGCGCCAACCATGGTGCCGGGCAGGAGCGCTCTGTGCTAGGCTTGCCCAAGCGGCGCCGCATTCCTCGCGGAAGCGTCGAACGGTGCAACACGAACGGAAGAAGGTGGCGATGACGCTGACCAATGTGCTGGCCGGCCTGGCCGTCGAGGACCTGGCCGATTCCCTTGCCTGGTACGAATATCTGTTCGGCCGGCCGGCCGATGCGCGCATTATGGCCGACGTGGCCGAATGGAAATTGCCCGGCGGAGGCTGGGTGCATGTGATGACCGACGAGGATCGGGCCGGGGCCGGCATCGTCATGCTCATCGTCGATGATATCGCCGAGGAGCTGGAGCGGCTCGAAACCCACGGCATCAAGCCGGTCGCCAAGGCCTTCGGCGATTTCTTCAAGACCGCCAAGCTGCGCGACCCGGACGGCAATCTCATCATTCTCAGCCAGCCCCAGCCGGGGACCTATTAGCGGTTCGGCCGCGCTATACCCGGCGCAATTGCACGTCTTCGACGCGGTGGTCCCTGCCCTTTTTGAGAATGAGGTCGGCGCGGCCGCGCGTTGGCAGGACGTTTTCGAGCAGGTTGGGCAGGTTGATGCTTTCCCAGACCTGGCGTCCGAAGCGGCCGGCCTCTTCCGCGCTCATTTCCGAAAACCGGCGGAAATAGGAGGACGGATCGCGGAAGGCCGTCTCGCGCAGGCGGAAGAAGCGGGTGAGATACCAGTCGCGCAAATCCTCGACATCGGCGTCGATATAGACGGAAAAATCGATGAAGTCGGAGGCGAAGAGGATGGGATGGCCGTTTTTCGGCAATTCGCCCGGCTGCAGGATGTTGAGCCCCTCGACGATGAGGATATCGGGCCGGTCGATCACCACTTCCTCGCCCGCCACCACGTCATAGACCAGATGCGAATAGACCGGCACGCCCACTTTCGGCTTGCCCGACTTGATGTCGGCGAGAAAGCTGACGAAGCGCGGCCGGTCGTAGCTTTCCGGAAACCCCTTGCGCTGCATCAGCCCGCGCTCCTCGAGAACCCGGTTGGGGTAGAGGAAGCCGTCCGTGGTGACCAGATCGACCCGCGGGCTCGAGGGCCAACGCGCCAGCAGCGCCTGAAGGATGCGGGCCGTGGTGGATTTGCCCACCGCCACCGAGCCGGCCACCCCGATGATAAAGGGCACCTTGTCGTCGGGCGCATTGAGAAAACGGGTCGATACCCGATGCAGGCCCTGCACCGCCTCGACATAATAGGAAAGCAGGCGCGTCAGCGGCAGATAGACTTCCTCGGCATCCTCGAGCGAGATCGGGTCGGTGAGGGCGCGCAGCCGCTCGATATCGGCGGCGCTCAGCGTCATCGGCTGGCCGTCGCGCAACCGGCTCCATTCGGCCTTGGTGAAATGGCGATAGGGATCGAGAGCGCGGGAATGCCGGGCCATCAGCGCCGATCCCGGCGGCTGGCCTTTTCGGCCAGGCCCGACTGGGCGGTGCGGCTGTCGAGTTCGGCCATCACCTCGGCCAGCGGCACGCCGGCGGCCTTGAGCACCACCAGCAGGTGATAGAGCAGGTCGGCGCTCTCCTTGACCAGTTCGGGCCGATTGCCGCTCACCGCCGCGATCACCGCTTCGACGGCTTCCTCGCCCAGCTTCTGGGCCGGCTTTTCGATGCCCCCGGCAATGAGCCTGGCGGTATAGCTTTGCTCGGGCGAAGCCGAGGCACGCAGGGCAATGCGCCCTTCGAGGTCTTCAAGGTTCATGCTGGAAATCTCCTCGGCGGAATGCCCCGATGATGAAATGAAGGACGCAAATTCCCTCGCGCCGCTCAGGCCATGCGCATGGCGATGCCGTGCTCGGCCATATAGCTTTTCGCCTGGGGGATGGTGAAGGTGCCGAAATGGAAGATGGAGGCGGCCAGCACGGCGCTGGCATGACCCTCCACCACGCCGTCCACCAGATCCTGCAGGCTGCCCACGCCGCCCGAGGCGATCACCGGCACCTCGACGCTGTCGGCGATGGCACGGGTGAGCTTGAGGTCGAAGCCCGATTTGGTGCCGTCCCGATCCATCGAGGTCACCAGCAATTCGCCGGCGCCGCGCTCGACCATCCTGTGGGCGAATTCCACCGCGTCGATGCCGGTGGGGCGGCGGCCGCCATGAGTATGGATTTCCCATTCGGACCGATTGTCGCCGCCGGGGCGGGCGTCGCGCCTTTGCTTGGCGTCAACCGAGACGACGATGCATTGATTGCCGAACTTGTCGGCGGCGCGGGCGATGAAATCGGGATCGCTGACGGCAGCCGAATTGATCGCCACCTTGTCGGCGCCGGCCAGCAGGAGCTTGCGGATATCCTCGATGGAGCGCACGCCCCCGCCCACCGTTACCGGCATGAAACAATGCTCGGCCGTGCGCGCCACCACCTCGAAAATGGTGTCGCGGCCCTCGTGGCTGGCGGCGATGTCGAGAAAGGTCAATTCGTCGGCCCCGGCCGCGTCATAGGCCATGGCCGCTTCCACCGGATCGCCGGCATCGACAAGATCGGCGAAATTGACGCCCTTCACCACCCGGCCGCCGGCCACGTCGAGACAGGGAATGATGCGGGTCTTGAGGCTCATTGACGGTCCACTTTCTGCAATTGCCCCCAGGCGATGCGGTGAATGACGAGGCTGGCCAGCCAGACCAGGAAGGCGCCGCCGCCCAGCGGCAGCGTGGCCAGCATGAACCAGCCCATGACGCCGGTGGCATAGAGCAGGCCGCCCCAATCGCTGCCCATCACCATGCAGGGCTGCACCGCCGCCTCGTTGACCTGGCAGCCATTGGCCTCGGCCACCCAATAGGTAAAGCCCACGCTCGCCACGGGCCAGAGGGCAAAGATCAGGATGGCCGCGAGAAACAGCCCATAGGCCCAGAAGGGAAAGCGCGGCGCACGTCCGGCGCTCATGCGGCCCCCAGCATGGCCAGCGCCCGGGCCGGATCGATGCGCCCGTCATAAAGCGCGCGGCCGGAAATGGCCCCTTCGAGCACCTGGTATTCGGGCCGGGTCATGCGCTCGATATCGGCCATCGAGGCGAGCCCACCCGAGGCGATGACCGGAATGGAGGTGGCGCGGGCGAGGTCCAGCGTCGAGTCCCAGTTGATTCCGGCCAGGACGCCGTCGCGGTCGATATCGGTATAGATGATCGCCGCGACGCCGGCGCCCTCGAAGCGCCGGGCCAGTTCGATCACCGAAAGCTCGGAGGTCTCCGCCCAGCCTTCCACCGCCACCATGCCCTTGCGCGCATCGATGCCCACCGCCACCCGGCCGGGCCATTTTTTCGCCGCTTCCTTCACCAGGGCGGGATCGCGCACCGCCACGGTGCCGAGAATGACGCGGGCAAGGCCCTTGTCCAGCCAGGCCTCGATATGGTCGAGGCTGCGGATGCCGCCGCCCAATTGCACCGGGAAGCGCACGGCGCCCAGGATCGCCTCCACCGCCGCGCCATTGACGCTCTCGCCGGCAAAGGCGCCGTTGAGATCGACGACGTGCAGATATTGAAAGCCCTGGTCCTCGAAACTTTTCGCCTGGGCGGCCGGATCGTCATTGAAGACGGTGGCCTGCTCCATGTCGCCCAGCTTGAGGCGCACGCATTGGCCATCCTTGAGGTCGATGGCGGGAAACAGGATCATGGCGACCATCCCAGGAAGTTTTCGATCAGCGTCAGGCCCAGGGCCTGGCTTTTTTCGGGATGGAACTGGGTGCCGAAAATATTGTCGCGGCCGACGCAGGCGGTCAGCGGGCCGCCATAATCGGTGGTGGCGACGAGGTTTTCCGGATCGTCGGGGCGCAAATGGTAGGAATGGACGAAATAGGCGTGCAATCCGTCCGGTCCATCGGCAATGCCGGCGAGCAGGGGATGGGGCCGGGTAACGGCGATGGTGTTCCAGCCCATATGCGGAATCTTCAAGCCGGCATCGGCGGGCACGATCTTTTCCACCGCCCCCGCGATCCAGCCCAGGCCCGGCGTGACGGTCTTTTCGCGGCCTTCGCTGGCCAGGAGCTGCATGCCGACACAGACGCCCAGAAACGGCGCCCCGGCCCGGATGACCTTTTCCTCGAGCGCCTCGACCATGCCCGGCACGGCGTCGAGCCCGGCCTTGCAATCGGCGAAGGCGCCGACGCCGGGCAGCATGATGCGCTCGGCCCGGCGCACGCGGTCGGGATCGGCGGTAACGACGACCTCGTCGCCCCGGCCGCGCTCGGCGGCGACCCGCTCGAAGGCCTTGGCGGCCGAGCGCAGATTGCCCGCGCCGTAATCGATGATGGCGATCGTGCCCATCAGCGCGCCTCCAGCAGGACCAGCCGCGCCAAGGCGGCATCGGCGGCGAAATAATGGCCGGCGGCGACGTAGCCCCGGCGGCGCAGCGCCCGGCGCCGGGCCCCGGGCGCGGCAAAGCCGCAGGCCAAAACCACGAGGAGATAAAGCCAGAGGGCGGCGGCGGCCCCGATAATGGCTATGCCGGCGAGCAGGACGGCCACAGCCAGCACGACCAGCGCCAATTGCCCCCAAAGGCCATGGACAAGGGCATGCAGCGGCGGCAGCAGCGCGGCGAACCAGGAAAATTTTTCGGGCACGGCCTCGGGCAGGGCGCCCGTTTCGGACCGATAAAGGGCGTAGAGGGTCAAGCAGGACACTCCATGGGCTTGAATGGGGTCCACTTAGTGCAAAATGGCAGGCGGGGGAAGGGCGGCCGCACCGCCCACCGCGCCCGCGCCATCACGCCGGCGCGGGAAATGGTGTGGCGCTCAGAGCATGCCCTTGGTGGACGGCACCCGGTCGGCGGCGCGCGGATCGATCTCGATGGCGGCGCGCAGCGCCCGCGCCACCGCCTTGAACATCGATTCGGCCAGGTGGTGATTATTGTCGAAATAGAAGTTTTCGATATGGAGCGTGATGCCGGCATTGACCGCGAAGGCCTGGAAGAATTCGCGGAACAATTCGGTATCGATATCGCCGATCTTGCCCTGGCTGAATTCGGCCCGGAACACCAGGAAAGCGCGGCCGGACACGTCCAGCGCCGCCCGGGTCAGCGTGCCGTCCATGGGCAGGTCGCACGCGGCGTAACGGGCAATGCCCGTCTTGTCGCCCAGCGCCTGCCGCAGCGCCTGGCCCAGGGCGATACCGACATCTTCCACGCTGTGGTGGCTGTCGATATGCAGATCGCCCTTGCAGGCAATCTCCATGTCGATCAGCGAATGGCGGGCGAGCTGGTCCAGCATGTGGTCGAAAAAGCCGATGCCGGTCTGCATGGCGTGCTTGCCGGTGCCGTCGAGATCGATGGAGAGGACGATCTCCGTCTCATTGGTCTTGCGGGCGATTCTTGCGGTGCGCATGGCGTGTCTCCGGCATTCGGCGGGTCACTAGCAGATATCGGCAAACGCATAAAGATTGGGTTTAGGCCCCCTTGCCCCGGCCTGCCGGGAAGATCGCGCCCGGTTGCAATCGCGGCGGGCACCCCTAAATATCAGCCAGATGTTCGGAGTATCTCCCCAAATGAGTGACAACGCATTTCCCGGATGGCACGGGACGACCATCGTTTCCGTGCGCAAGGGCAACAAGGTCGTGGTGGCCGGCGATGGCCAGGTGTCCATGGGCCAGACGGTGATGAAGCATAAGGCCAAAAAGGTGCGGCGGCTGGCCAATGGCACGGTGATCGGCGGTTTTGCCGGTTCCACCGCCGATGCCTTCACATTGTTCGAGCGGCTGGAAACCAAGCTCGAACAATATCCCGACCAATTGATGCGGGCCGCGGTGGAACTGGCCAAGGACTGGCGCACCGACCGCTATCTGCGCAAGCTGGAAGCCATGATGATCGTGGCCGACAAGACCGATACGCTGGTGCTGACCGGCAATGGCGACGTGTTGACGCCCGATCACGGGGTGATCGCCATCGGCTCGGGCGGCAATTATGCCCATTCGGCGGCCCTGGCGCTGCATGAAGCCACCGATCTCGACGCCGAGGACATTGCCCGGCGCGCCATGAAGATCGCCGAGGAAATCTGCGTCTATACCAATGCCAATGTGACGCTCGAAACCATCGAACTGGACGCATGAGCTATTCCATCCGGCGCCTGGGCCGCCAGGATGCGGCCGCCTATCGGGCCATTCGTCTCGAGGCGCTGCGCGACCATCCCGAAGCCTTCCTTTCCGATGCAGCCGGCTTTGCGGAGAAATCCCTGGCGGATATCGAAGCCATGCTCGCAACGCTCACCGTTTTCGGCGCGGAACTGGCCGATGGCACGCTGGGGGGCATCAATGCCTATCTGCGCAACGATGGCCCCAAGGAGCGGCACCGGGGCTGGATGCTGCAGGTCTATGTGCGGCCCGGCCAGCGCGGCAGCGGCATGGCGCGGGCCTTGTGCGAGCACCTGCTGGCGCATGCGCGCGGCGAGGTCCTGCAGGTCCATCTCGGCGTCTGGTCGGAAAACCGGGCGGCCATCGCGCTTTATGAAAAACTGGGATTTGAGATCTACGGCACCGAGCCCCGCTATCTCTTCGTGAACAATCGCTTCTGCGACGAACACCTGATGGTGCGCTTCCTCGATGGGGCGCCTGGAGTAAACCAATGAGTGAAACCAATTTTTCCCCGCGCGAGATCGTCTCCGAACTCGACCGCCATATCGTGGGCCAGAGGGAGGCCAAGCGCGCCGTGGCCGTGGCGCTGCGCAATCGCTGGCGCCGGCAGCAGCTCAGCCCCGAATTGCGGCGCGAGGTGACCCCGAAGAATATCCTGATGATCGGGCCGACCGGCGTGGGCAAGACCGAGATTTCCCGGCGCCTGGCGCGGCTGGCCCAGGCCCCCTTCGTCAAGGTGGAGGCCACCAAGTTCACCGAAGTGGGCTATGTGGGACGCGACGTGGAGCAGATCGTGCGCGACCTGGTGGAAGCGGGCATTACCGTGCTGCGCGACAAGCGCCGCCGCGATGTCGAGGCCCAGGCCCATCACAATGCCGAGGAACGGGTGCTCGACGCCCTGGTCGGCACCTCGGCCACGCCCTCGACCCGCGACAGCTTCCGCAACAAGCTACGGAACAACGAACTCGACGAGCGCGAAGTGGAGATCGAGATGACCCCGGCCATGCCGCAGGGTTTCGATTTTCCCGGCATGCAGGGCGGCAGCGTCGGCATGATAAACCTTTCCGACATGTTCAAGCAGGCCATGGGCGGGCGCGGGGTCAAGCGCAAGATCAAGGTCAAGGACGCCTATGAACCGCTGATCGCCGAGGAAGCCGACAAGCTGCTCGACCAGGACCAGTTGAAGGCCGAGGCCATCGAGCTGGTGGAAAATCACGGCATCGTCTTCATCGACGAGATCGACAAGGTCGCGGCCCGCGAGGGCGGGGGCGGCGTGGTCGGAGGCCCCTCGCGCGAGGGGGTGCAGCGCGACCTCCTGCCGCTCATCGAGGGCACCACGGTTTCGACCAAATACGGGCCGGTCAAGACCGACCATATCCTCTTTATCGCCTCGGGCGCCTTCCATGTCTCCAAGCCCAGCGATCTCCTGCCCGAATTGCAGGGCCGCCTGCCCATCCGCGTGGAATTGCGGGCGCTGACGCGCGAGGATTTCATCCGCATCCTCAACGACACCGAAGCGAGCCTCATCAAGCAATATGTGGCCCTGATGCAGACCGAAGGGGTCAGCCTCACCGTCACCCAGGATGCGATCGAGGCGATCGCCGACGCGGCGGTGCAGGTCAATTCCAGCGTCGAGAATATCGGGGCGCGGCGCCTGCAGACGGTGATGGAGCGGCTGGTGGAGGATATTTCCTTCGAGGCGCCGGACAAGGCCGGCCAGGCCGTCACCATCGACGCGGCCTTCGTGCGCGAAAAGGTCGGCGCCCTGGCCGGCGATGCCGATCTCAGCAAATTCGTGCTCTAGGAGGGACGGGACCGCCTAGCTGCGTTTCCGGCCGGCTCTCCTCACCACCTCGTCGCGCAGGAATTTCAGGTCCTCGGGTTCGAGCCGGCCGATATCGTCGCGCAGCCTGTTGGTCAATTCGGTCGCCTCGGGCGCGAGCCCGCCGGTATCGATGGTGACGCGGGGATCGGAAATTTCCGCCAGGCGCTGGAGTTCCTCGGCCTCGTCCCAGATGACGTTGAAAAAGGCGATGATGCGGTGGAGCAGGAACGAGGTCGGCTGGCCGCGCCGACCATGTTCGAGGGCCGAGAGATAGGCGCTCGAGACATTGAGCGCCGCCGCCATTTCCTTCAGCGAAATGCCGCGCGCCTCGCGCAGGACCCGCAATTTGGCGCCCAGGGGCGTCATGGGCGGCGCAGGCGCACGTAATACGCCCCCTCCCCGCCATGGCCGCGTGCCGCCGGGCTCCAGCCCGAAACCAGCGGCGCCAGGCCTGGCTCGCCGAGCCAGATGGGCAGCATGGTGCGCAGGATGCCGCGCTCGGTCATGGCGGCGATATAATCATTATCGCTTTTGGCGCCCTTGCCGGTAATGACGAGCAGGGTGCGGGCCCCGCGCGCCGCCCGGGCCCCGATATAGCGATAGAGCGCGGCCCGCGCCTCGGCCTGATTCATGCCGTGCAGGTCGATGGTGCCGTCGATGTCGATGCGCCCGCGCCGCACCTTCCTGTGAATGGCCGGGTCCATGGCCTTGTCGGGCCCGGCACCGCGCGGCGGCGGCGCCTGATAGGCCGGCAGGAAGGGCTTGGCGCGGCCCAGGGGCCGCAGGGCCGGTTTTTCCGGCTCATGCCCCTGGGGCTCGGGCAGGGGCAGGGGACCGCTGCCCAGCTTGAGCAGGCCCTTGCGCCGCAAGGGCTCGATGCTGGCCGAAACCGCGGTCCAGAGGTGAAAATCTGGCGGCAGGCGCCGTGCATCGCGCTTGGACATGGCGCCGCCGGTCCGGGCTCAATCGAGCTGGCTGGTGCCCACGACCTTCCAATTGGGGTCGCGCGATTTGGGATTGCGGGCGAAGGTCCATTCATCGGCGATGACCTGCACCTGTTCGGCATTGCCCTCGACCAGATTACCGTCCTTGTCGCGGGTGGCCGATACCACTTCGGCATGGAAATCCACGACGACCGAAACGGCCTTCTTGTCGTAATCGGCATCGACGATGGCGATCCTGGGCAGGCCCACAAAGGTGAAGTCCACTTTCTGCCCGGCGGCCTCGCGCTCGGCAATGGCCTTCTGGAAGCCGTCGAACACGTCCTTTTCCAGCAGATTGCGCAGTGTCTGCCGATCGCCTTCGGCAAAGGCGGTGAGGATCATTTCATAGGCCTGCTTGGCCCCGTCGAGGAAATATTTGGGGGTGAAGCCCGGATCGGCCTCGGCCACGGCGCGCAACCCATCGGCCAGGGAGGCGTTGCCGGCGGCGGCCTGCTCGATTTCCGCCTCGAGCTTGCGGGCCCGCCGTTCGGCATCGAGATCGGGCTGGTCGGCGGGGCGCGGCCGGCTCGGCGCCGGCTTGTCCTCGCTGGCATTCTTGTCGAGCCGGCTCGATGCGGTCCGGTCCACCGGCGGCCGCTCATTGCCAGTCCGGGTGCCGAGCACCGAGCGCAGGCGGAACAGCACAAAAACCGCCACGACGATGGCGATCAGGGTGGGCAGGTCGAGAAAATCGTCCATAAAAGTTACCTTGCCTGGAGACGGCGAGAAAAAGCGTCTGCCGGCGCTCGTTCCGCGCCGAAGCTCGCCTATATATAGGCAAGACTTGAACTCAAAACCAGTTCACGATGGGACCGAAGGCGCATTTGCCGCGCCCGTCCCGCCAATAAAGGAGCCCGTCCGCATTGGCCCGATTGATCGCCTTGAGCCTCCTCGCCCTCCCGCTGGTCGAGATCGCCCTCTTCATCGTGGTGGGCCGCGCCATCGGCGTGCTGCCGACCTTGGCGCTTATTGTCCTGGCCGCCATTGCCGGGGGCCTGCTGTTGCGCCAGCAGGGCCTGGGCGTCGTGGCCCGCATGCGCAACAGCGTCAATGCCGGCGCCATACCGGGCCGGGAGATGTTCGAGGCCATGCTGATCGGGCTGGCCGCGCTCTTGCTGCTGCTCCCCGGCTTTCTCAGCGACATCGCCGCCCTGGCCCTGCTCGTGCCGGCCGTGCGGCACTGGCTGTTCGCCAGCCTGGCCGGCCGGGTGCGGGTCGTTGAAACCACCACCAGCTATCGCCACCGGACCGAACCGGCGGATCCGCGTCTGGAGGGCCCGCAAAGCCTCGATCTCGACGCGGACCAATGGCGCAATGATCCGCCCTGAACCCGGCGCAGCTTGTCCCAGGGGGGTAAAGATGCTAGCCACCCGGCCAAGGCAAAAGACCTGAAAAGAACAGTCAAGGACACGACAATGGCCGACGAAACCCAGGGCAACAGCGCTTCCCAGCCCTCCGGCAACCCGCCCAGCATGAACCTGGCGGGCCAGTATATCCGCGATCTATCCTTTGAAAATCCAAGCGCCCCGGCCTCCCTGCTCGGCGGGCCGAGCAATCCGGCCTTCAATGTTTCGATTTCGGTCGGCGTCAAGAAGCAGAGCGATGAGATTTATGCGGTGGAGCTGACCCTCAACGCCAAGGCCAATCGCGAAGAGACGTTGCTGTTCAATGTCGAACTGGTCTATGGCGGCATTTTCCGGCTGCGCAACATTCCCGAAGCCCAGCTTTCGGGCCTGTTGATGATCGAATGCCCGCGCCTCATCTTCCCCTTCGCCCGCCAGGTGCTGGCCAGCGTCACCCAGCAGGGCGGTTTCCCGCCGCTGATGATGGAGCCGGTCGATTTTGCCGCCATCTACCGGCAGAACCTGGCCAAGCTGGCCGCCCAGCAGCAGGGCAATGCCGCCCCCGCCGAAGGCGGCGCCAAGCCCAATTAAGGCGCCGAACGGCCCTTGAGACAAAGCCCCGGCCGTGACCGGGGCTTTTTATTGCGCCACAATGGACTTGTGCAAGGCAGGCACAGGCGGCCCCGATTGCCCGATCATCCGGCGAACATGGCTGTTGGGCTCTATTGCGCGGCCTCGATGCCATATCGTGCCCAGATCGCCGCTTCGCCCATCTTTTCGACAAAGGCGGCATGGGCCCGGGCTTCGGCGGCGCTGATGCGCGCGGGCAGGGGGGCGGGGCGGGGCAAGGCGGGCGGCCGGGTTCCGCCGGCGCCGGCCTGGCCCAGCGCGAGATCCTCGACCAGGGCCAGGCTGACCTGCTTGCCGCCGATCAGTTCGAGATAGACCTCGGCCAGGATTTCGCTGTCGAGCAGGGCGCCGTGCAGGGTGCGGCGGGAATTGTCGATGCCGTAATGCTTGCATAGCGCATCCAGGCTCACCCGGGCGCCGGGATGCTTCTGGCGCGCCACCATGACGGTGTCGATCACCGCATTGGTCAGGGCCGGCAGGCCGGCCCATTCCAGTTCGGCATTGAGAAAGCCCATGTCGAAGGGGGCATTGTGGATCACCAGCGTGCCATCGCCGATAAAGTCGAGAAAGCCGGCCGCGACGGCCTTGAACACCGGCTTGTCGGCGAGGAATTCGTCGCTCAGGCCATGCACCTTGAACGCCTCTTCGGGCATGGACCGTTCGGGATTGATATAGATATGGTGGGTCTTGCCGGTGGGAATGTGATTCATCAGCTCGACGCAGCCGATCTCCACCAGCCTGTCGCCGCCGGCCGGCGAGAGGCCGGTGGTTTCGGTATCGAGGACGATTTCGCGGATCATGCCGTTCCCTCCTGGGCGCGAATGGCGGCAACCAGGGCCGCGACCTCCGCCTCAATCTCGTGCCGGGGGCGGGCGCTGTCGAAAAGATAGGTCGCCCGGGCCGTCTTGTCAGCCTGGGGAAGCTGGCGGGCAAGCAAGGCGCGGCACTTTTCCACATTCATGCCCGGCCGCGCCATGATCCGCTCGGCCTGGATGGCTTCGTCCACGAAGGTTACGGCAATGGCGTCGAAGCCGTAATCGTGACCGCTCTCGAACAGGAGCGGCACCTCCACCGCGGCAATGGCGCTGCCCCTGGCCGCGCATTCGGCCAGGAAGCGGGCGATCCTCTCGCGCACCATGGGATGGATCAGCGCTTCGAGCCGCGTAAAGCCGGCGGGTTCGGCGGCCAGTCGCCGGCTCAGCTCCGTCCGGTCGACGCGGCCATTGCGGGTGGTGCCGGGAAACAGCGCCTCGACCGGCCCGACCGCTGGCCCGGCATAGAGGTCGGCCACCGCCGCATCGGCGGAAAACGTCGGTACGCCCGCCTTCCCGAAAGCCTCGAGCAGGGTAGTTTTGCCGGTGGCGATCGAACCGGTTATGCCGATCTTCCACATGGGTCAGGGCGCCAGGCTGGCTTCGATGGCCTGCCGCAAGGCCGGGGTGACGCTGGGCGTGACGCCGAACCAGGCGGCAAAACCCGGCACGGCCTGATGCAGCAGCATGCCCAGCCCGTCCACGATCCTGAGGCCGCGCGCCGCCGCGTCGGCCAGAAGCGGCGTCACCAGCGGGCTATAGACGATATCGCTCACCAAGGCGTCGGGCCGCAGCCGCGCGAGGTCGAAATCGGCGAAACGCGTGCCATGCATGCCCACCGAACTGGTATTGACGAAGAGGCCGACATGGGGCGCGACGGCATTGAGCGTTTCGAGCGGCGCCACGCTGATGTCCCCCTCGATCTCGGCGGCCAGCTTTTCGGCCTTGTCCCGCGTGCGGTTGACCAGGACGACCGGAATGCGCCGGCTGGCCAGGGCCACCAGGATCGCCCGCGCCGCGCCGCCCGCGCCCAGCACCAGGGCGGCGTCGAGCCCGGCCGACCAGCCCGGGGCGCCGGCATCGAGATTGTCCAGAAAGCCCAGATAGTCGGTATTGGTGCCCAGCACCCGGCCCTCGTGACGCACCAGCGTATTGACCGCCCCGATGGTTCGGGCCAGCGGGTCCACCACGTCGCAAAGCGCGAATATGGCCTCCTTGTGCGGAATGGTGACATTGCCGCCGACGAATTCGCCGCTCCGGAGCCTTTCGATGAAGCCGGGCAGGGCGTCCGGAGGCACGTCGATGGCCTCATAGGTGCCGTCGATACCGTGTTCGGCCAGCCAGGCTCCATGGATGAGCGGCGAGCGGGAATGGGCGATGGGATGGCCGATGACGAAGGCTTTGCGGGTCAAGGCGGAACCGGAAACGAGAACAATTGCGGCGCCAGTTCGCGCAAGGCGGCTAGCAAAGGCAAGAGGGGCAGGCCCAGAATGGTGAAATAGTCGCCGCTGACCGTCTCGAAAAGTCGTATGGAGGGCCCTTCGAGCCGATAACCGCCGACCGAATGCAGGATCGCCTCGCCTTCGAGGTCGAGCACGATGTCGCGTTCGGCGGCGGAAAAATCGCGCATCGAGAGTTCGGCCGTCTCGATATCCGACCAGAGCAGCGCCCCGTCGCGGACCAGGGTGACGGCGGCGTGCAGCCTGTGAGTCTTGCCGCGCAGGTGATCGAGCTGGCGGGCGGCATCGGTCCGGTTCGCCGGCTTGTGCAAAAGTTCGGTGCCCAGGCTGAGGACCTGGTCGGCCCCGATCACCAGCGCGCCCGCATGGCCGGCCGAGACGACTTCAGCCTTGTGCCGGGCCAGGAGCAGGGCGACATCGCGCGCATCGGCGCCGGCGGCGAGCGCTTCGGCTTCCAGCGCCCGCTCGTCGATGGGCGCGGCGTGGCATTCAAAACCCAATCCGGCCCCCGTCAGCAGGGCTTTGCGGGTCTGGCTGCGCGATGCAAGGATCAGCATAGCTGGCAATTATCCACAATATCATCCCCAGGCGCGGCGCGTTCTGGGGGAAAGACTCGCAAATTCGGCCGCCGCGCCGATTTGTTCGACTTGGCTAACGAAAGGTTAACATTTCGCGTCGGGCCTGTCCCGTCCAAGGCTCTGGAAAGCTCTGGGGATATCTCCGCCCTGAAGGAAGGGGGATTTCCGCAGGTCCATGCACAGGCCGAATCGAATCCTTGACTCCGGACTCGCGCCGGTTAACGCCATGTTAACCATTGTCGGGCGGCGGAAAATCCGGGACGGCGGCGGGAAATTAACATGGCGTTAACCTTTTGCCTGCGCGCAAGTGTCACGAAGGGTACGATTGTGGATGGCGTGGAATTGCAGCAAAACACCGCCATAAAACTAAAGATACCAAGAGAAAGATTCTCTTAGGGGTTTTGAAGGGGATTGCGCGGTGAGCCCAGCGCCCAGGACCACGCCGAAAAGAAAACTGCTCGCCACAATCCTGGGCGAGCGGCAGGAAAGGCCTCCGCTCTGGATCATGCGCCAGGCCGGACGCTACCTGCCCGAATATCGCGAGACGCGGAAGGCGGCCCGCGATTTTCTCGAGCTTTGCTATACGCCCGAACTCGCCGCGGAAGTCACGCTGCAGCCGTTGCGGCGCTTCGATCTCGATGCCGCGATCCTGTTTTCCGACATTCTCGTCATACCCGATGCCTTGGGCCAGGATGTGCGCTTTGCCACCGGCGAAGGCCCGATCCTCGATCCGGTAACGCTGGAGAATATCGACCGGCTCGACCCGGCTCGGGCCGCGAGCCACCTCCTGCCGGTCATGGAGACGGTTCGGCGCGTGCGGGCGGCCCTGGCCCCGGACAAGACCCTGATCGGCTTTTGCGGCTCGCCCTGGACCGTTGCCACCTATATGCTGGCCGGGCGCGGCTCGCCCGACCAATGGATCGCCCGCCGCTTTGCGCTCGAACACCCCCAGGCCTTCGCGCGCTTGATGGATATCCTGGTCGAGACGTCCATTGCCTATCTCGCGGCGCAATTCGCCGCCGGCGTCGATATGGTGCAATTATTCGAGAGCTGGGCGCTCAATCTCGACGATGCCGCTTTCACCGAACAGGTGATCGGGCCCAATCGCCGCATCGTCGAGGGCCTGCGCCGGATCGTGCCTGATGCGCCAATCATCGGCTTTCCCCGCGGCGCGGCGGGGAACCTTGCCTTTTATGCGCGGGAAACCGGCGTCAATGCGCTGGGACTCGATACGACCGTGCCGCTGGATTTCGTGCGGCAGGCCCTGCCGGCGGCCCTGCCGGTCCAGGGCAATCTCGATCCCCTGCGCCTGGTGATGGGCGGCGCGGCGATGGAGCAGCGGGTGCGCGAGATCATCGCCGCCTTTGCCGATCGCCCGCATATCTTCAATCTTGGACATGGTATCGTGCCCGAAACGCCCATCGCCCATGTCGAACGGCTGGTCGAACTGGTCAAGCACGCTTAAGGAGCAGGCCCCATGCTCGTCTGGATCAAGGCTTTCCACGTCATTTCGGTCATCGCCTGGATGGCCGGCATGCTCTATCTGCCCCGGCTTTTCGTCTATCATACCGGCGCGGAGGCGGGTTCGGTGCAGTCGGAGACCTTTAAGGTCATGGAGCGCCGGCTTTATCGCGGCATCATCACCCCGGCCATGATCGCCACCTGGATCTTCGGGCTATGGATGGTGGCGCTGGGCGTGGTCGACTGGGGCTCGGTCTGGCCGTGGGTGAAGGCGGTACTGGTCTTGGCGCTTTCGGGCATGCACGGGCTTTACGGGCGCCATCTCAAGGCCTTTGCCCGCGATGCCAATACCCGTCCGCAGACATATTTCCGTATCCTCAACGAAGTGCCGACGCTGCTGATGATCGGCGTCGTCATCATGGTCATCGCCAAGCCGTTCTAGGGGTTTCACGTGAATCGCCACCTGCGGCGCGGTTTCAATCTTGAAAGCGGGCGGCGAACACGCTACATGAGCCGCAGGCCAACCCCTTAACAGCGCGACCGCCCGGTCGCAGCGCGGTGCCTCGCCCCCCTCTTTTATCCTTTCGACCTTCCGATTTCCCTCAAAGGGTCCATCGCATCCATGCAGAATATCAAGCTCAGCGAGCTTAAGGCCAAGTCTCCGGCCGAATTGCTGGCCTTCGCCGAAGAGCTGGAGGTCGAAAACGCCTCCACCATGCGCAAACAGGAACTGATGTTTGCCATCCTCAAGGAACTGGCGGCGCAGGACATCAACATTGTCGGTGAAGGCGTGGTCGAGGTGCTGCCCGACGGCTTCGGCTTCCTGCGCTCTCCCGACGCCAATTACCTGCCCGGCCCCGACGACATCTATGTCAGTCCCAGCCAGATCCGCCGCTTCGGCCTGCGGACCGGCGACACGGTCGAGGGCGAAATCCGCTCTCCCAAGGAAGGCGAGCGCTATTTCGCTCTGCTCAAGGTTTCGACCATCAATTTCGAGGACCCCGAAGCGGTCCGCCACAAGGTCAATTTCGACAATCTCACCCCGCTCTATCCCGAGGAGCGGCTGCGCATGGAATTGTCCGACCCCACGCTCAAGGACCGCTCCGCGCGCATCCTCGACTTGGTGGCGCCGCTGGGCAAGGGCCAGCGCGCGCTGATCGTTGCGCCACCGCGTACCGGTAAGACGGTATTGTTGCAAAATATTGCACAATCCATCGCCTCCAACCATCCCGAATGCTATCTCATCGTGCTGCTCATCGACGAGCGTCCGGAAGAAGTGACCGACATGCAGCGCTCGGTGCGCGGCGAGGTGATCTCCTCGACCTTCGACGAGCCGGCCAGCCGCCACGTGCAGGTCGCCGAAATGGTGATCGAAAAGGCCAAGCGGCTGGTTGAGCACAAGCGGGACGTGGTGATCCTGCTCGATTCCATTACCCGGCTCGGCCGTGCCTACAACACGGTGGTGCCCAGTTCGGGCAAGGTGCTGACCGGCGGCGTCGATGCCAATGCCCTGCAACGGCCCAAGCGCTTTTTCGGCGCGGCCCGCAATATCGAGGGCGGCGGCTCGCTCACCATCATTTCCACGGCGCTGATCGATACCGGCAGCCGCATGGACGAAGTGATCTTCGAGGAATTCAAGGGCACCGGCAATTCGGAAATCGTGCTCGACCGCAAGGTCGCCGACAAGCGTGTCTTCCCGGCCATCGACATCACCAAGTCGGGCACGCGCAAGGAAGAATTGCTGGTCGAAAGCGACATCCTCAAAAAGATGTATGTGCTGCGCCGCATCCTCAATCCCATGGGCACGATCGATGCCATGGAATTCCTCATGGACAAGGTGCGTCAGACCAAGACCAATTCCGATTTCTTCGATTCGATGAATACCTGAGGGCTGGGCCGGGCTCATGGCCAGCGGCGACACCATCATGGCGCTTTCGAGCGGCGCCCTGCCTTCAGGCATCGCCGTCATCCGCCTCTCGGGCCCCGGGGTCCGGGAGGCGTTGCGCCTTCTGGCCGGCGCCCCGCCGCCGCCCCGGCAATTGGTCCTGCGGCCCATCGGCGCCGAGCGGTTACTCGACCGGGGGCTCGTTGCCTTTTTTCCGGCCCCGCACAGCTTTACCGGCGAGGATTGCGCCGAATTGCAGGTGCATGGTTCCCCCGCCGGGGTCAAGGCCATTCTCGGGCAATTGGGGTCAGCCGGTTTGCGCCTCGCGGCGCCGGGGGAATTCACCCGCCGCGCCTTCGAGAACGGCAAGCTCGATCTCCTGGCGGTGGAGGGCCTGGGGGACCTGCTCAGCGCCGAAACCGAAAAGCAGCGCCAGCAGGCCCTGGCCCGTTATGACGGGCGGTTGAGCGCGGCCGTCGACACCTGGCGCGAAAGCCTGCTCGACCTGCGCGCCGAGATCGAGGCGCGGCTGGATTTTTCCGACGAAGGCGACGTGACCGAGGACCTGCCCGCCGGTTTTCTCGCATCCCTCAATGACCTGCGCGCCAGCCTGCGGACCGCTCTGGCTTCGGTCACCAGCGGCCGCATCGTGCGCACCGGCCTGCGTGTCGCCCTGGCCGGGCCGCCCAATGCCGGCAAGTCCAGCCTCGTCAACGCGCTGTCCCATTCCGACATCGCCATTGTCTCCGCCGAGGCGGGGACGACCCGCGATGTGCGCGAAGTGCCGCTCGATATCGGCGGGCAATTGTTCGTCCTGCTCGACCTGGCAGGCCTGCGCGAGACGGAGAGCCAGGCCGAGGCCGAGGGCGTGCGGCGCGCCAACAAGGCCATTGCCGACGCCGATATCGTGCTCTGGCTGCAAGCGCCAGACATCGCGCCGCTGGAGCCGCCACCCGGCCCGGCACGCCTGTTGCGGATCGACACCAAGGCGGATCTGGGCCCGGTGCCCGTCCCCGGCGATCTGAGCCTGTCGGTGGCGCGTGGCGACGGCCTGGACGGGCTTATCGACATGCTCCGCCGCCTGGGCGAGGACTTGGGCGGGGGCGAGCCGGCTTTGGTCAGCCACGAGCGCGATCGCCTGGCATTGGTCGATGCATTGACGGCTTTGGGCGAGGCCGAGTGCTCGCTGGACAATTGGGAACTGGCAGCGGAAAGCCTGCGCCGGGCCTCGACGGTGCTGGAGCGCATGATCGGGCGGCTCGATCCCGAACGGGTTCTGGACCGGCTTTTCGCCAGTTTCTGCATCGGCAAGTGATTCACGTGAAACGCCGATAACGTGCCCGTCACGGCGCGACCGGCTACACCCGCGCCAGCGGCAAGCCTCCCAACGCCATGGCGCGATTGATTCACGTGAAACATTGGCCTATTGAAAGCCGCTTCGGAGACATATCATGAGCGATTATGCTGTCATCATCGTCGGCGGCGGCCATGCCGGCACCGAAGCGGCTGCCGCATCGGCGCGACTTGGCGTGCCTACGGCGCTCATCACCCATCGCTTCGACACGATTGGCGAAATGAGCTGCAATCCGGCCATTGGCGGCCTGGGCAAAGGCCACCTGGTGCGCGAGATCGACGCGCTGGACGGGTTGATGGGGCGCGTCGCCGACCAGGCCGGCATTCAGTTTCGCGTGCTCAATCGCCGCAAGGGGCCGGCGGTGCGGGGCCCTCGCGCCCAAGCGGATCGCAAGCTGTACAAGAAGGCGATGCAGGCGGCCGTTCGCGCTCAGGCCAATCTCGACATCATCGAAGGTGAGGTCGACGACCTCACCCTGACCGACGGCGCCGTCAGCGGCGTGGTGCTGCTCGATGGCCGGCGCTTCAGCGCCCGGGCGGTCGTCCTCACCACCGGCACTTTCCTGCGCGGCCTCATCCATCGCGGCGAAGAAAGCGTGCCGGCCGGCCGGGTGGGTGAAAAGCCGGTCCTGGGCCTGTCCACCCGCCTCGAACAACTCGGCCTGCGCCTGGGCCGCCTCAAGACCGGGACGCCGGCGCGGCTCGATGGCGCCAGCATCGATTATTCCGGGCTCGACATGCAGCATGGCGACGATCCGCCCGAGCCGTTCTCGGCGCTGACCGCGGCGATCACCACGCCGCAGATTTGTTGCCACGTCACCCGCACCACAGCCGACACGCATCGCATCATCAGGGATAATTTGCACCGTTCGGCCATGTATTCGGGTCGCATCCAGTCGCGCGGGCCGCGTTATTGCCCGTCCATCGAGGACAAGGTTGTGCGCTTCGCCGACCGCGACAGCCACCAGATTTTCCTTGAGCCCGAGGGCCTGGACGATCGGACGATCTATCCCAATGGCCTCTCGTCCTCATTGCCGGCGGAGGTGCAGGAAGCGTTCCTGCGCTCCATGCCGGGGCTGGAGGCGGTGCGGATCATCCGGCCGGGCTATGCCATCGAATATGATTATGTCGATCCGCGCGAATTGCGGCCGAGCCTCGAAGTCAAGCGCCAGCCGGGGCTGTACCTGGCCGGGCAGATCAATGGGACCACCGGTTACGAGGAAGCCGGCGCCCAGGGCCTGCTGGCGGGGGCAAATGCGGCGCTGGCAAGCCGGGGGGCCGCGCCGATCATCCTGTCGCGCACCGAAAGTTATCTGGGCGTGATGATCGACGACCTGGTGACGCGCGGCGTTTCCGAGCCCTATCGCATGTTCACCTCGCGCGCCGAGTTCCGCCTGCATTTGCGGGCGGACAATGCCGATCAGCGCCTCACGCCGCTGGGCATGGAGAAAGGCCTGGTCGGGGCCGAACGCGCGGCCCGTTTCGCGGCCCGCCGCGCGGCACTGGAGCAGGGTCGGGCGCTGCTGCGGCAATGCACCGCCTCGCCGAACGAGGCCCGCCGAGCCGGCATTGGCGTTAATGAAGACGGCAAAAGGCGCAGCGCTTTCGATCTCCTGTCCTATCCGGACGTGGCGGTGGGCGATGTCCTGCGGCTATGGCCGGATCTGGGACAGGTGCCCGCACCCGTCCTCGATCAATTGGCGATCGACGCGCAATATGCGGTCTATCTCGACCGGCAGCAGCGCGACATTGCCGATATGCGGCGCGACGAGGGCAAGCCTATTCCCGACGACCTGGATTATGCCACGATTCCGGGCCTCTCCATCGAACTGCGCCAGAAGCTGGCGGAAATACGGCCGCAGAATATTGCCCAGGCGCAGGCCGTGGATGGCATGACGCCCGCGGCCATAACCCTGCTCCTGTCGATCCTGCGGCACCGCGATCTGCGCCGGGCCGGCTGATGGCGCAGGAGAGGATGCTTGCGCCCTATGCCGGCCATTTCGGCCGATCCCTGGCTGCGGTCCAGACCGATCTGGAATCTTATGCCAATCTGCTGCGCAAGTGGCAGGTTGTGCAGAATCTGGTTTCACGTGAAACATTGGATCAGGTCTGGAGCCGGCATTTCGCCGACAGCCTGCAAGTGCTGGCGCTGCTCGGTGCCAGGGATCGCCTGATCCTGGACCTGGGCAGCGGCGGCGGATTTCCGGCCTTGCCGCTGGCCATTGCCAGCAAGGGGCTGGAGCGCCGATTCGTCCTGGTGGAGCCCAATGCCCGGAAAGTCAGTTTTCTTCGCACCATAGCGCGCGAACTGGGCCTCGATGTCACGGTGCTGGGCCGGCGCAGCGACGAGATTGATTCACGTGAAACGGGCATGCCCGATGTCATCACCTCGCGGGCCCTGGCCGCCATGCCGCAGCTTTGCGCCTGGATGGCGCCGTTTTTCGGGCCGGAAACCCGTGCCGTATTGCATAAAGGCGGGGAACATGTCGAGGAACTGGTGCAAGCGTCTGCCCATTGGCATTTTGACGTGCTAATAAGGCCCAGTGACACCGATCCGCGCGGCGTGCTGGTCAGCCTCAGCAATCTCCGCGCCGAATCAGTGCGTTAGCGGAAGTGGAGGCCGATTTGGCACCCCGGATTCTCACCTTGGCCAATCAAAAGGGCGGCGTCGGCAAGACGACCACCGCGATCAACCTGGCGACGGCCCTGGCCGCCATCGGCGAGCGCGTCCTGATCGTCGATCTCGACCCGCAGGGCAATGCCTCCACCGGTCTGGGTATTGCCCGGGGCGAGCGGAGCGTCTCGGCCTATGACGTGCTGGTGGGCGAATCGAGCGTCGCCAATGCCGCGATCATGACCAGCGTGCCGAACGTGGCCATCGTGCCTTCGACCATGGACCTGCTCGGCGTCGAATTGACCATCGCCGACCAGGCCGATCGTGCTTTTAAATTGCGCAATGCTTTCAAGCATTTGAATGATCTTACCATAAATGACCGACCGGTCAGCTATATTCTGATCGATTGCCCGCCATCGCTCAACCTGCTGACGGTCAACTCATTGGTGGCGGCCGACGCCGTCCTGGTGCCGCTGCAATGCGAATTCTTCGCGCTCGAGGGGTTGAGCCAGCTTCTCCAGACCATCGAGCAGATCCGCTCCACCCTCAATCCGCGGCTGTCCATCCAGGGCGTGGTGATGACCATGTTCGACCGGCGCAACAATCTCAGCGAGCAGGTGCTCAACGATGTGCGCAGCGAGATGGGCGAACTGGTCTACGAGACGGTGATTCCGCGCAATGTGCGGCTGAGCGAGGCGCCCTCCTATGGCAAACCGGCTCTGCTTTATGACCTCAAATGTGCGGGCAGCCAGGCCTATCTGCGCCTCGCCACGGAAGTGATTCGCCGCGAGCGGCGGCTCAACGCAGCCTAGGAGCCTTGCGATGACCGACAAACCGACCAGATTGGGGCGCGGCCTGGCCGCGCTGATCGGCGACATGGCCGCCATGGAAGGCGTGCGCGTCACCGAAACCGCCGGCAGCGGCAAGCGCCTGCCGGTGGATTTCATCATCGCCAACCGCGCCAATCCGCGGCGCAGTTTCGATCCCGAGCAATTGGAGGAATTGGCCAATTCGATTCGGGAAAAGGGCATCATGTCGCCGCTGCTGGTGCGGCCGACCGAAGATCCCAATATCTTCGAGCTGATCGCCGGCGAACGGCGCTGGCGCGCGGCGCAGAAGGCGGGCCTGCACGACGTGCCGGTCATCGTGCGCGAGGTGGGCGACAAGGAAGCGCTGGAACTGGCCATTATCGAGAATGTGCAGCGCGCCGACCTCAATCCCCTCGAAGAGGCCATGGGCTATGGCCAGCTCATGGAGCAATTCGACTATACCCAGCAGGACCTGGCCCAGGTCATCGGCAAGTCGCGCTCGCATGTCGCCAATACGCTGCGGCTCCTGCGCCTGCCCGAGGATGTGCGCTCCATGGTGGCCAGCGGTACGCTGACCGCCGGCCATGCCCGCACGCTCATCACCGTCGAGGACCCCGGCGCGCTGGCGCGCCGCATCATCGACAAGGGCCTGTCGGTGCGCGAGGCCGAAGCCTTGAGCCAGAGCCGCGAGATTCCGGCGGCGCGGCGCAAGCCGGCCGGGGAGGCCGAGCGTGATGCCGACAGCATCGCCCTGGAGCGGCGGCTGGCCGATGCCCTCGGCCTTTCGGTGGCGCTCAATCATTCCGAGCGTGGCGGCAAGCTCGAAATCCGCTACAAGACGCTCGAACAATTGGACGATCTGTGCCGCCGCCTGACCGGCTCGGCGTGATTTCGCCGTTTCACGTGAAACGGCGGCGCTCGATGGCAGCAATCCGTTAACCCGAACGGCGCCGATGCGACACTTTCGCCTAGTGCTGGGCGGCCATCATGCAGAGCGCCAGGGTAGTGCGCCGTAGCACGGTTTCGGCCAATGCCGGCCGGCGCCGGCTATCGGAAACGGCCTGCAGGATCCGCTCGCCGGCAATGGCCAGGGCCGGGTCGCTCCAGAGCCGTAATTGTTGCTCAAGCCCGGAAATCCGGGAAAAATGCGGCTTTGGCCGCAACCCGTCCAGCACCGCGCGGGGCGGTTTTCCGCCATCCATCTCCGAGCGCCAGCGCCGCAGATTGGCGAAATGATTGGCCAGCATGGCCAGCAATTGCTGCGGATTGATCGCTGCTGCCAGCGCCCGGTTCAGCGCCATTTCCAGCTTCTCCGCATGCCCGCTCCCCGTCGCATCGAGAATGGCATCCATGGCCAGCGCGCCATTATCGGCGCAAAGGGTCAGCACGTCCTCTCGGGTTAACACCTTGGTTTTGCTGGCATAAAGCACCAGTTTTTCCAGCTCGCGCCGGGTGGCTTCCCGATCGTTGCCCAGGCTGTCGCGCAGGATGGGAATGACATCGGTGTCGATGCGGATGGCGGCCTGATTGAAGGTTTCCCGCATCAGCGCCATCAGCGTTTCGTCGCTATCGGGATAGCAGGGCAGGGCGCGGCCGAGTTTTGCCGCCTCGACCAAGGCGCGCAGGGCATCGCGCGGCGGCAGGTTGTCGGCCTCGAGTACGATGGCGGTGCCGCCCGGATCGTCGCGCAATTGCGTCAGCGGCATGACCAGGGCCTTGCCCGCATTGCGCACGCGAATGATACGCTTGCCGCCGAACAGCGAGCCGGAACGAGCCTCGATCAGCAATTGGCCGGGATCGGAGGCCAGGTCCGACCCATCGAAAACGCTGATATTGGCGGCGGCCGGGTCGTCGCCGCTCAGATGCCGGATAAGGCGCTGGGCGGTTTCGCGCACCAGCCCGCCATCGGGCCCATAGGCAAGGAAAATGCCCTCACTGAGATCGGGGCGGGCCAGGAAGCGCGCCACTTCATGGGCCTTGAGCGCCGTCATGGTCTAGACGACGACATTGACGATGCGGTCCGGCACGACGACGATCTTTTTCGGCGCCTTGCCGTCCAGTGCCTTCTGCACGGCCTCCAGCGCCAGCACCAGGGCTTCCACATCGGCGGCGGGCGTGCCCTTGGCGACGCCGATCTCGGCCCGGCGCTTGCCATTGATCTGGACCGGCAGGGTGACCTCGTCATCGACCAGAAGCGCGGGATCGATTTCCGGCCAGGCCTTGTCGGCCACAAGGCCGGGCAAGCCCAGGATTTCCCAGCAGCTTTCGGCCAGGTGCGGCATCATCGGGCCGATGAGTTGCACCAGATATTCGACGCCTTCACGCAGGGCACTGGCCATTGCGGGGCCAGCGGCGTTTTCCCGGGCCTTGGCCAAGGCATTGGTCAATTCATAGATCTGGGCCACGGCCCGGTTGAAGCGCAAGGCCTCGATGTCCTGGGCGACGCCGGCGGCGGCACGATGCACGAGCTTGCGCAAAGCCAGCGCGGCCGGGTCTTCTGAAGAGACAGTTTCAGAAGATTGTTCGGAAATCTCGATCGTCTCGGTGACCAACCGCCAGACACGCTGCTGGAAGCGGCTGGCGCCCTCGACGCCGGCCTCGGTCCATTGCACGTCGCGTTCCGGGGGAGAATCGGAGAGCATGAACCAGCGGGCCGTATCGGCGCCATAGGTGGCGACGATTTCATCGGGATCGACGACGTTCTTCTTGGATTTGCTCATCTTTTCGACCGAACCGATGCGGATCGGCGCCCCGGTCGCGGCGTGGCGGGCCTGGCGGTCCTCACCGTTATTGTCGATCAGCACTTCGGTGGGCGGCACCCAGGCGCCACTTTCGGATTTATAGGTTTCGTGCGTCACCATGCCCTGGGTGAAAAGACCCTTGAACGGCTCATCGAGGCCGACATGGCCGGTGGCCTTCATGGCGCGGGTGAAGAAGCGCGAATAGAGCAGGTGCAGGATGGCATGCTCGATGCCGCCGATATATTGGTCCACCGGCAGCCAGCGATCGGCGACGGCCGGAATGGTCGGGGTTTCGGCCTGTGGCGCGGTGAAGCGCGTATAATACCAGGAACTGTCCACGAAGGTGTCCATGGTGTCGGTTTCGCGCCGCGCCGGGCCGCCGCATTGCGGGCAGGCGACATGCTTCCAGCTCGGGTGGTGTTCCAACGCATTGCCGGGCTTGTCGAAGCTGACATCTTCGGGCAGGCGCACCGGCAGGTCCTTCTTGGGCACCGGCACGGTGCCGCAGACCTCGCAATGGATCACCGGAATGGGGCAGCCCCAATAGCGCTGGCGGGAAATACCCCAATCACGCAGCCGGTAATTGACCTCGCGCCGGCCTTGCGGCTGGCCATCGACCGTACGGGCGGCGAAATGCTCGGCAATGACTTCTTTGGCGGCATCGATGGACAGGCCGTCGAGAAAACCGGAATTGAAGATGTTGCCAGTGTCAACATAGGCTTCGTCACCCACCGCGAAAGCGGCGGGATCGGCATCGGGCGGCAGGACCACCGGAATGACCGGCAGGCCGTATTTGCGCGCGAAATCCAGGTCGCGCTGGTCGTGGGCGGGGCAGCCGAAAATGGCGCCGGTGCCGTAATCCATGAGGATGAAATTGGCGACGTAAACGGGCAGGGTCGCCCCCTCGATAACGGGGTGCTTGACGCGCAGGCCGGTGTCGAAGCCCTGCTTTTCCGCCTTTTCCAGGGCTTCCGTGGCCGTACCCAGGCGATGGCATTCGGCCACGAAGCCCGCCAGGGCCGGATTGTCGGCTGCGAGCGCCTCGGTCAGGGGATGGTCGGGCGAAAGGCCGACGAACGAAGCGCCGAAAATGGTGTCGGGCCGCGTGGTGAAGACGTCAAGGCTGCGCGCCTGCGTCTTCTCGTTCGGCACCAGCTCGAACAACAGGCGCAGGCCCTCGGACCGGCCGATCCAGTTGCGCTGCATGATGCGCACCTTTTCGGGCCAGCCGGTGAGGGTGTCGAGGGCCTCCAGGAGGTCCTCGGCAAAATTGGAAATCCTGAAGAACCATTGGGTCAGTTCACGCTGCTCGACCACGGCGCCAGAACGCCAGCCGCGGCCGTCGATCACCTGCTCATTGGCCAGGACGGTCATGTCCACCGGGTCCCAATTGACCTTGGAACTCTTGCGCGTGACTAGGCCCGCCTCGAGCATGTCGAGGAACATGGCCTGTTGGTGCTGGTAGTAATCGGGCGAGCAGGTGGCGATTTCCCGGGTCCAGTCGATGGACAGGCCCATGGATTTGAGCTGGGCCTTCATCGCCGCGATGTTCTGGTCGGTCCAGGTGCCCGGATGGGTCTTGCGCTCGATGGCGGCGTTTTCCGCCGGCAGGCCGAAGGCGTCCCAACCCATGGGGTGCAGCACGTTGCGGCCGCGGGCGCGGTGATAGCGCGCCACTACGTCGCCCATGGCATAATTGCGCACATGGCCCATATGGATGCGGCCCGAGGGATAGGGAAACATTTCAAGGACGTAATAGGGCTCGCGCGGATCGTCATTGGCGGTCACGAAGGTCCTGGCATCGTCCCAGACCTGCTGCCATTTCGGTTCGCTTTCGCGCGGATTGTAGCGTTCACCGCTCACGGTCGTCGTCCTTGCAAGATGATAAGGCAGATAATGCGCAAGGGGCCGCGCAACTTGCCTTTTTTGTCGGTATTGGCTAGCTGGACCATCACCAGAAATCCCTTGTCAGGTCAACAGAAACGGGGTCGCCTCATGGTCGGGAGCCTCGAAGAGGCGCAAACCGCGCTGGACTATATCCGCAGCCGCATGGAAAAGGCGTGCCGCCGCTTCGGCGCGCCGCCGCGCGAGGTGGACCTGATTGCCGTCTCTAAGACCGTTCCGGGCAAGGCGCTGGAGCCGTTCCTGGCCGCCGGGCAGCGTGTTTTCGGGGAAAACCGGGTGCAGGAGGCCAAGGAAAAATGGCCGGCCCTGTGCGCCCGCTTTCCCGATATCGAACTGCATCTCATCGGGCCGCTGCAGACCAACAAGGCGCGCGAGGCGGTGGCCCTGTTCGACGTGATCGAGACGCTGGACCGCGACAAGCTCGCCGGCATTCTTGCCGCGGAGATGGCGCGGGCGGAAAAACGGCTGGCCTGTTTCGTGCAGGTCAATATCGGCGGCGAGGCGCAGAAGGCCGGTATCGCGGCCGCCGAGACGGTGGCTTTCGTCGAGCGGTGCCGTAACCTGCACGGGCTCGATGTAGTCGGGCTGATGTGCATTCCTCCCGAGGGGAAGGCGCCGGGGCCCTATTTCGCGCATCTGGCCATGCTGGCGCGGGAGGCCGGCCTCGATCGGCTGTCCATGGGGATGAGCGGAGATTTCGAGACGGCCATCGCCATGGGCGCCACCCATGTGCGGGTGGGCTCGGCGCTGTTCGGCAAACGGCCGCCTCTGGCCTAGCCGCGTGCTTGCGGCCTTTGCCCGGTTCGGCTGCAACTTTCGATAAGGCATTCGCGTTGCTGGCAATTATATAACGCCGAAGTGATTGGTTGGCCAAAAACCGGTCGCAATAATGTGACCTTGGTCGGCTGCACGCGAGAGATCCCGGAGAAAGCAATGAACAAGCGACGCATCCTGGTTGTGGACGATGATGCGGATCTGCGTCAGACCCTGGTGGAGCAGCTTCGGGGACAGCCGGATTTCGACGTGCTGGAGGCCGGTTCGGCCAATGACGCGCTCAAGGCCGTGCGCGAGAACAATGTGGAACTGACCATTCTCGATGTCGGCCTGCCCGACATGGACGGGCGCGAGGCCGTGCGGCTGATGCGCCAGGAGGGCTATCGCAGCCCGGTGCTCATGCTGACCGGGCACGACACCGAGGCCGACGAGATCAAGGGGCTCGAGGCGGGCGCCAACGATTATCTCACCAAGCCTTTCCGCTTTCCGGTGTTGATGGCGCGCATCAACGCGGCCTTGCGCCAGCACGACCAGAGCGAGGACGTGGTCTTCACCATCGGGCCCTATAATTTCCAGCCCGCCGCCAAGACGCTGGAAACCAATGACGGGGGCAAGGTGCGGCTGACCGACAAGGAAACCTCGATCCTCAAATATCTCTACCGGCAGGGGCCGCGCACCATTACCCGCGACGTGCTGCTCAAGGAGGTCTGGGGCTATAATAACCGCGTCACCACCCATACGCTGGAAACCCATATCTATCGCCTGCGCCAGAAGATCGAGCGCGATCCCTCCAATGCGCGGCTCCTGGTCACCGAGGATGGCGGCTATCGCCTGGTGCCCTAAGGCCCGGACAAAAGAGGTTCATTCGACCCGCGAACTGGCCTATAGCTTGACGCCTATGCCGTCCGCTGCCTGCGGATGGCGCCTTTCGCGCATCCGGGTCGGGGCAGAATGAGAATGGACGACGCGGCCGGGGTGCTCGCCCGGGCCGATTTCTTCGAGATTTGCGACGAGAACCAGCGCGAGCTGCTCGGCTTTGCCAGCGACCGCAAGCATTTCGACGCCGATGCGGTCATCTACAAGGCCGGCACGGTGCCGCAGGGCGCCCATGTGCTGATCGAGGGGACCGTAAAGGCCCGGCACGAGGGGGCGGAAGCGGGCAAGCCCTATGCGCTCAGCGAGCCGGGCAGCGTCATCTCGCTGATGGCGCTGATCCTCGACAAGCCCCGTCCGGTGACCTTCACCGCCGTCACCGATTGCGACATGCTGTTCGTGCCGCGCGCGGCCTTCCTCAAACTGATCCGCCAGGATCCGGACCTCGCGCAGCGGGCGGCCGAGCGCATCCAGGCGGGGCTCGGCACCTATCTGGGGGCGTTGCAGCCCCTGCGGCGCAGCATGAAGGGCGGCTGAGCCGCCCTCGCGGTCAGGGCCGGACGAAGCGGGCGATCACTGGCACGTGGTCCGAAGGCTTGTCGGTCCAGCCCCGGGCCGGCCGGATGATCTCGGCGCCGATGGAGCGTTCGGCGATATCGGGGGTGGACCAGATATGGTCGAGCCGCCTTCCCTTGTCCGAACTGTTCCAATCGGGACTGCGATAGCTCCACCAGCTATAGAGCTTGTGCTCGTGGGGCACGTGCTTGCGCACCAGGTCCACCCAACCGGGACCGCCGGCCAGCAGGGCATCGAGCGCCTCGGTCTCGACCGGGGTATGGCTGACCACCTTGAGAAGCTGCTTGTGGCTCCAGACGTCGTTTTCGTGCGGCGCGATATTGAAATCCCCCGCGATCAGGTGGCCGCGCTGGAACAGGGGGTCGCCGAACCAGGTCTTGAGTTCATCGAGAAAGCCCAGCTTGTGCTTGAATTTGGGGTTGATGAGCGGGTCGGGCTCGTCGCCGCCGGCCGGAATATAGAAATTGTGCAGGGTAAAGGGCCCGTGGCCCAGATCCACCAGGGCCGAGACATGGCGCGATTCGGGAATGTCGCAGAAGACGCGGCTGGAGATGTCGGCCAGGGGAAATTTCGAGACGATGGCGACGCCGTGATAGCCCTTCTGGCCATGCACGGCCAGGTGCGGATAGCCGGCCTCGATGAAGGCATTGCCGGGAAACTGGTCATTGGTGCATTTGATTTCCTGGAGCATCAGCACGTCCGGCTGGTATTGCCTGAGGAAATCCAGGACCATGCCCAGGCGCAGGCGCACCGAATTGATGTTCCAGGTGACGATGGAAAGGGTCATGGCGGCGTCCGGGTTGAGTCGATGAGGCGGGCAAGGCCCTTCTTATCGCCAAGCCGCGACATCGGGTAAAGCCGGAAAAGACCGGCGGGCGCTCGCGCGGTTTCACGTGAATCCGAAAGAGCGGGCGCCCCTTCCGCAAAACAAAAGCCCGACCGTCCGGCCGGGCTTTCAAAAACGACGATGGGCCGGGGCCTATTCGCTCTTGGCTTCGCCATCGGCGGCGGGGGCCTGTTCGGCAGCGGCGGCTGCCGCGGCGGCTTCGGCTTCCTTGGCGGCCTGCTCGGCGGCAAAGGCCTCGGCGGCGGCGATCTTTTCGGCTTCGCGCGCTTCGCGGGCGGCATGGGCGGCTTCGCGCTCGCCGGCCTCGATCTTGCGGGTGCGGGCATTGGTCGATTCAAAGATACGCGCCGACTTGCCGCGACGATCGCGCAGGTAATAGAGCTTGGCGCGCCGCACCTTGCCGCGCTTGATGACTTCGATCGAGGCGACATTGGGCGAATAAATGGGGAAGACGCGCTCCACGCCCTCGCCATAGGAAATCTTGCGCACGGTGAAGCTTTCCATCAGGCCGCCGCCGGAGCGGGCGATCACCACGCCCTCATAGGCCTGCAGGCGTTCTTTGTCGCCTTCCCGAATCTTGACCCATACCTTGACGGTATCGCCATGGGTGAATTCGGGAATGTCGCGCTTGGCCGCGAGCGCGGCGACCTGCTCGGCTTCGAGCTGTTCGATGATATTGGTCATGTTCGATCCGTTCTGATCTTTTCAAAGGAGCGACTCTGTGCGGGTCCCGCAGGGACCCCGTCGCCCGGTCTTGGTTGTTGACGGAGTAATAGTCTTCTTGGTCTTGGCCGCGCCGGGCTCCGTGGCCTCATGCGCGAATGGCCGGCTCATAGGGGAAAAGCGGCCGGGAGTCCAGTGCCGGTTGGCTTTTGCGCCCCTGCGCATGTCCGCTGCGTCAGCGATCCCGGTCCTTGAGCAGGTCGGGGCGCCTTTGGCGGGTCAGGTCCAGCGATTGGTCGTGCCGCCACCGGGCGATCCTGGCATGGTCGCCGGAGGTAAGGACGGGGGGAATGGCGCGGCCCTCGAAAAACTGGGGCCGGGTATAATGCGGATATTCAAGCAGGCCGTTCTCGAAACTTTCCTCGTCGCGGCTGGCCGGGGCGCCGAGCACGCCGGGAATGAGGCGGATCACGGCTTCGAGCAGCACCATGGCAGCCACTTCCCCGCCGGCCAGCACGTAATCGCCGATGGAGATTTCTTCCAGATCGCGCGCCTCGATCACGCGCTGGTCGATACCCTCGAAGCGCCCGCAGACAATGATTGCGCCGGGGCCCATGGCCAGTTCATGGGCGCGGGCCTGGGTGAGCGGGCGGCCGCGCGGCGACATCAGGATGCGCGGGCGGGGATCTCCGGAAGGGGCGATTGCATCGATGGCCCGGGCCAGGATGTCGGGCTTGAGCACCATGCCGGCGCCGCCGCCGGCGGGCGTGTCGTCGACGGTGCGGTGCCGGTCGGTGGCGAAGTCGCGCAATTGGCTGGCGCGCAGGCGCCAGAGGCCGTCGGCCATGCCGCGCCCCAGCACCGAGGCGCCCAGGGGCCCGGGAAACAATTCGGGAAACAGGGTGATGATATCGGCCGAAAAGCTCAATCGGCTTCTTCCTCGCCCGGCTCGGCATCGAGCGGCGGGGCGATGATGAGGTAGCCGTCGGCCATGCGAATGGTCGGCACCACGGCCCGGGTGAAGGGGTAGAGGAAGGTGTCGCCCGAGCGCGGGTCGCGGATTTCGATGAGGTCGCCGGCCCCGTAATTGGGCAGGGCCACCACCTCGCCGATGCTGATGCCGCTGTCCAGCCGCGCGTCGAGCCCGAGGAGGTCGGCGTGATAGAAATCGTTCTCGTCTTCGGTCCGGGGCAGGCGCGCCCGATCGATGAAGAGCGAGACGCCGTTGAGCGCCTCGGCGGCGTTCCGGTCGGATATTCCCTTGAGGCGGGCCACTAATACGTTCTTGTTGAGCCGTGCCGCTTCGATGGTGACGACCAGGCCCGGCCGGTCGGTGTCGAGCGGCCCGTAATCGGCGATGGCGGCCGGCTCGGCGGTGTGGGAGGCGATGCGGACCTCGCCCTTGATGCCGTGGGCGGCGCCGATCCTGCCCAAGAGGATGCGATTGGCTGGGGGGGTCATCTGTGCTCTCCTGCGCCGTTCCTTAGCAGGCCGGCCCGGCAAAGGGAAAGAGTGTGGCGCCGGTTCAGCGCTTGCCGACCAGTTCGATCACGTCCAGCCTCGATTCAAAATAGGGTTCGGGCATTTCCAGGCGATAAAGCGGCGCCAGGCCCGTGACGTGGTAAAGACAGCCGACCTGGTTGCGTTCCGCGTCGGCCCCGTAGGCCTGCGGCGCCTCATCGCCATAATGGAGGGCACCGATATAGGTGAGCCCGTCATCGGTCGAGGTCAGCGTGCCCGTGAAGCGCTGCGAGCCGGTGAGCTTTTCGATCCGCGTGCCGCCGTCCGAGATGGCGCACTCGAAATAGCCATAGACGGTGAGCGGCAGCATCCCGCCCAGTTTGAGCGTGCGGCAGCGATATTTGCCGTCGGGAATGGTGGTGAGGTCCTCTCCACCGGGCGCGAACAGCGCCGACAAGGCGGCCCTGTCGGCGGCGCTCTCCGCCATCAGGGCCTCGCCCATGGCCCGCAGGCGCGTGGTCTGGGCATTGTCCAGGCGGGCGGCATCGTCGGCGCTGAGGGCGCTGTCCGCCGGCACTGCGCAGGCTTTGGCCTGGAGCGGGGCGCAGATCAACGCGAGCAGCACGAGGGCGGTGAGGGGGCTTGCAGGCGGCATGGCGGCACTCCGGCATCGGGGTCATGGGGAACCTTGCGCCTTCACGACGCTTTTTCAAGCACAAGCAGCAATGGAGGCATTTTCGATGTCCCGCATTCTTACCGACCGTCAGGCGATCCGCGAATGGGCGCTGGCGCGGGGCGGCAATCCCATTCTCATGGACGTCCCCGATGGCACCCATAACCGGACCATATTGCAGCTCACCTTCGGCCAGCACGCGCTCAATGCCGATGGCAATGAAGGTCCCGATCGCGTGGGGGGCTTTCACCTGGTGAGCTGGGAGGAATGGTTTGTGGCGCTGGAAGAGGGCCGGCTGGCGCTCAAGGTGTCCGACGATCCCGCCGGGGGCAACGAGGCCGAGTTTGAATTCGTTTCGCGCGATGGCGAGGGGGAAACCACCGAGGCCGCGAAAAAGCCGGCCAGCCTGGTTGTCGATGGGTTCGGCAGGGACGACCCGGCGGATTAAAGCCCCTCTTCGGCGTCGGCCCTGGCTTCTATGGCTTCCATGTCGTCGTCCGAGAACCCGAAATGGTGGCCCAGTTCATGCACCAGCACGTGGGTGACGATGTCGCCCAGCGTGTCGTCGTCGTTTTCGGCCCAGTAATCGAGAATGGCGCGGCGATAGAGGAAGACCGTATTGGGCATCTGGCCGGTAAAGGGCACGGCGCCGTCCTCGGTCATGCCCACGCCGGTAAACAACCCCATCAGCTCGAAGGGGCTTTCCATGCCGAAATGGGCGAGAACCTCGTCCTCGGCGAATTCGGCGACCGAGCAGGTAACGCCGGCGGCCAGGGATTTGAAAGGCTCCGGCAGCGCGGCAAGCGCCGCGCTGGCCAGGGCCTCGATATCGTCCAGGGTCGGGGCGTGATGGCCCGACCAGTCCGTGCCGGTCAGCGCCACTCGCGGATATCGACGAAATGGCCGGCAATGGCCGCGGCGGCGGCCATTGCGGGGGACACGAGATGGGTGCGGCCCTTGAAGCCCTGGCGGCCCTCGAAATTGCGATTGGAGGTCGAGGCGCAGCGCTCGCCCGGCGCCAGCTTGTCCGGGTTCATGGCCAGGCACATCGAGCAACCCGGCTCGCGCCATTCAAAGCCGGCATTCTTGAACACCACGTCCAGCCCTTCGGCTTCGGCCTGGGCCTTGACCAGGCCCGAGCCGGGCACGATCATGGCATTGACATGGCCGGCCACCTTGCGATCGCCGACGATGGCGGCGGCGGCGCGCAGGTCCTCGATGCGGCCATTGGTGCAGGACCCGATAAAGACCCGGTCGAGCTTGATGTCGGTCATCCTGGTGCCGGGGGTGAGGCCCATGTAATCGAGCGCCCGCCACTTGGAGGCCCGCTTGGTTTCATCGGCGATGTCGTCGGGATTGGGCACGCTGCCCTGCACCGAGATCACGTCCTCGGGCGAGGAGCCCCAGGAAACGATGGGCGGCAGATTGGCGGCGTCGAGCACCACGACCTTGTCGAAATGTGCGCCTTCGTCGGAATAGAGCGTCTGCCAGTAATCGAGCGCCATGTCCCAGGCCTGGCCCGTGGGCGCGCGGGGGCGGTCCTTGACATAGGCGAAGGTCTTGTCGTCCGGCGCGATCAATCCGGCGCGGGCGCCGCCCTCGATGGTCATGTTGCAGACCGTCATGCGGCCTTCCATGGAGAGCGAGCGGATCGCCTCGCCGGCGAATTCGATCACGTGGCCGGTGCCGCCGGCCGTGCCGATCTCGCCGATAATGGCCAGGATGATGTCCTTGGCGGTGACGCCGGGCGGCAATTGCCCGTCGACGCGCACCAGCATGTTCCTGGCCTTTTGCTGGATCAGCGTCTGGGTGGCCAGGACGTGCTCGACCTCGGAGGTGCCGATGCCGTGCGCCAGGGCGCCGAAGGCGCCGTGGGTCGAGGTATGGCTGTCGCCGCATACGATGGTCATGCCGGGCAGGGTGAAGCCCTGTTCGGGGCCCACGATATGCACGATGCCCTGCCGCTGGTCGAACGGATCGTAATATTCGATACCGAAATCCCGGGTGTTCTCGGCCAGGGCGGCGATCTGGACGGCGCTTTCCGGATCGGGATTGGGCAGGGAGCGGTCGGTGGTGGGCACGTTGTGATCGACCACGGCCAGGGTGCGCTCGGGATGGCGCACCTTGCGCCCGTTCATGCGCAGGCCCTCGAAGGCCTGGGGGCTGGTCACTTCATGCACCAGATGCCGGTCGATATAGATCAGGCTCGTGCCGTCCTCGTTGTTCTGGACCAGATGGTCGTCCCAGATCTTGTCGTAGAGCGTGCGGGCCTTGGTCATGTCGGTTTCCGGGGCAGGAATGGAGTTTGGAGTGGTTCTAAGCCCAGTGGGGGCGGGGGTCAAGCATAACCGTACTCACGGGTACGGTTGGCATTTCAATCCGGTTCGGTCCCCGCCAGCAGGCGGCGGGCGAGGCGCTGCCGCGCCGTGACGGGCAGGGCATAGTAAAGATTGCGCAGCAGGGGGCGCAGGCCGCGCTGGTAGAGGGCGCCATAAAGGCGCCCCTTGTGGCTGAGGGCGAGATCGTAATCGGCCACCTCCGTGCTTTCCTCGCACCAGAGCGCCTTGTTGTCGCTTTCGGGCGGCAGCAGATCGATGCCTGCGAAATGCTGCTGGCGGGCCCAGGAAAAGGTGAAATCCATCAGCAATTTTCCGGGCGAGAATTCGGCCAGGCTCTCGTCATAGGCGCTGAGATAGGAAAAGAAGAAACCGTGTCGCGCAAAGCCCAGGCGAATGGCAACGATGTGTTCACCGCATCGCAGCACATGCAGCAGCGCGCCGGGCAGGTTTTCGGCCAGGTCCAGCAGGCATTCGGCGGAGAGGGGATCGAGAAAGGCGGTGGACATGGCGCCCCGCCGGGCCAGCCATTCGCGCTTGAAATGCATAGCGTTTTCCATGGCTTGCCGCGCGGCGGGCCCGTGTTCGAGCACCTCGAAACGGACCGGGCCGCGCTCCTGCAATTGCCGCTGCCGCGCCCGCAATTTCTTGGCCAGGCTCCGCGACCGCTCCCGCAGGAAAGCCTCATGCCCCCGGCCATCCCCCAGTTCCGCGAAGGGCGCGGCCCGCTTATTGCCCGGAATCAGGCCGAGTCGGGCCGAGAAACGTTCCAGAAAACTGCCCGCTCTTATGCCCTGGAAATGAACGGCATCGATCCCGGCGGCCCGCAAGGCGGCCAGGAGGGCAGCGCTGTTTTCCGGCGTGGCTTCGGCCGGACCCAGCGCCTCGGCATATTGCGCGATGGGCGCCCCGGTCACCCGTGCGAGGCGCGTGCCCAGATGCTGTTCGACCACAAGCGGCAGGATCAGCATCGGGTTCTCGTCCTGGTGCAATATCAGCACCAGCAATTCGCCATCGGCGGGGCTTTTGAGAAAATTGCGGGCCCAGATCGCGGTCAGCGCATGCGATTGGAAGAGGTTCGCCGGTGCGCCTTGCGCTTCGAGGGCAAGCCAGTGGGAGGAAAGGTCGTCGAGGGCCGAGAGGCCATGTCGCACGGAAATAGCGGGAACGGGTCTTGCCGTTTCAGCGGCGGAATCTGCGATCATGGTGCGGAGGTCCCGAAGCGGCGCCAGGGACCGAAAATGGTGGGATCGATGCCGATGCGGGTAATGCAATACCAGCCGATGGCAAGCTGGGTGACGATGCGCACCAGCATGCTCACCAGTGCCGCGCCGACCAATCCGGCAAGGGGAATGACGGCCAATTGCACCAGCGTGCCGAGCAGGGTCGCGCCCCCGGCGATATAGACATAGGCGCGCTCGTGATCGGTCATCACCATGGTGGTGCGCGACGAGCCGGTGGCGGCATCGAACAGAAGCCCGATGCTGAGGATCAGCAATATCGCCCGGCCTTCGCTGTATTCGGGGCCGAATATGCTCAGGATCGTACCCCCGAAAGCGGCAAAAAGCCCGAAGGCCAGCAGCGAAAAGGCAAAACCCGACCAGGCGGAAATAGCGGTGACGGCCTGGGCCCTGCGCCGGTCGCCGGCATGGAAATGCTCGGTCAGCATGGGAGCGATCACCAGGGTCGAGGCATAGGTGAACAATGTCATTAGCCCAGCGGTGCGCGACGCGTTGAAATAAGTGCCGGCGGCGTGCGGGTCGAGCAGCAGGCCGACGAACAGCGTATCGGCATTGAGCGCGATCGTGTCGATGAGCGCGCCATAGAGAAACCAGCGGCTCATGCGTCCATTCTGCCGCCAATAGCGGGCAATATTCCTGATGGCCGGCGCGAGGAAGCGGTGTTGGGCCTGTGCCAGACCGCCTTGCGCCAAAAGGCAGGCCAGCAGCAGCAGGGCGGCGAGCAACAGGGCCTGGCTGCCCGAAAGCGACAGGCCGAAGCCGGCCAGCAACAGCACGGCCAGCGGCAGGGCGCCGCGCCAGCAGAGATCGCGCGGCACCAGGGCCGTCCACAGCGAGCCCTGGGCCCGCAATGCCGCGGATTGGAACTCGGCCAGGGCCAGGGGCAAGATCAACAGGGCCGCGGCCCAGAGCGTGCCGGGATCGCCGGGCCCCCCTGCCAAGGCGCTCCAGCAAAGGCCGGCCAATCCGAGGCCGGCGCCGGTCACCAGTGCCGCGCCGATGGTCAGGCCCGCGCCGGCGCGCAGGGCCGCCACGGCCTCCGCCTTGCGGCCCCGCACCATCGCGGCCGGCCAGAGGCGCAATATGGCGGTCTGCTGGCCCAGCCCCGCCAGCACGGCCAGCATGGTGGCCAGCGACAGGCCGATGGCGAAATCGCCATAGGCGCCCGCCGCCATGCTGCGCGACAGCGCCACATAGGTGAGATAGGTGAGACCGGCCGTGGCCAGCTTGATGCCGAGCGAAGCCAGCGAACGCCAGATTCCACCCTGTAACAGGGCCGACAAATCGCTGGGGATCAGATGCCGCATGACGGGTTCCGCGCCGCCGCGCGGGAAATCGCGCGGTGGGTCTTTATGGAACGGGGCTGGTCAAGAAGCTCTTACTGCCGGCAGCGGCGATAGATTACATTTTGGTAAGCCGGCGGAAAGTCAATTTCCGCTCAGTGCCGGAAATGGCGCATGCCTGTCATCACCATGGCGATGCCAGCCGCATCGGCCGCATCGATCACCTTCTGGTCGTTGACCGAGCCGCCCGGCTGCACCACGGCGGTGGCCCCGGCCGCGACCAGGGCTTCGAGGCCGTCGGGGAAGGGGAAGAAGGCATCCGAGGCGGCCACCGAACCTTCGGTTAGCGCGCCCTCGAGCCCGGCGGCGCGCGCCGCGTCGATGGATTTGCGATGGCCGGTGAGCGAGGAATCCACCCGGCTCATCTGGCCCGCACCGATACCCACCGTGGCTCCGTCCTTGACATAGACGATGGCATTGGACTTGACGTGCTTGGCCACTTTCGCCGCCAGCTTCATGTCGGCCAGTTCCCGGGCGCTTGGCTGTTTCCGCGTGACCACCCTGATATCGCAATCGTCGATATTGCGATTGTCGCGGCCCTGCACCAGCAAGCCCCCCGCGACCGATTTGACCGTGAGGCCCGCGGCTTTGGGGTCGGCGATGCCGCCGGTCAGCAACAGGCGCAGGTTCTTCTTGGCGGCGATGATCTCCTCGGCTTCCCTGGTGGCGGCGGGTGCCACGATCACCTCGGTGAACACCTTGACGATCTCGCTGGCCGTTTCGGCGTCGATTTCCCGATTGAGCGCCACGATACCGCCAAAAGCCGAGACCGGATCGGTGCGCAGGGCGTTGAGATAGGCGGTCTTGAGATCGTCCGCCACGGCAACGCCGCAGGGATTGGCGTGCTTGATGATGGCGACCGCCGCGGTTTCGGCGGGATCGAATTCCGAGACCAGCTCGAAGGCGGCGTCCGTGTCGTTGATATTGTTGTAGGACAGCGTCTTGCCCTGCACCTGGCTGGCGGTGGCGACGCCGGGACGGTTCTCGCCGGTCGTATAGAAGGCAGCCCATTGATGGGGATTTTCGCCATAGCGCATCACTTCGCGCAGGGATCCGGCAAAGCTGCGGTAATTGACGTCGGCAAAGCCGGTCTCGCGGGCGAACCAGGCGGAAATGGCGCTGTCGTAAGCGGCGGTGCGGGCATAGGCCTTGGCGGCCAGCCTTTGGCGCAGATCATAGGGCACGCCGCCATTGCCGATGGCTTCGAGCACCGCGGGATAATCGGCAGGATCGACGATGACGGTCACAAAGGCGTGGTTCTTGGCCGCCGAGCGCACCATGGCCGGCCCACCGATATCGATATTCTCGATGATCTCGTCATAATCGGCGCCGGATGCAACGGTCCGCTCGAAGGGATAGAGGTTGACGGCGACCAGGTCGATGGGCCCGATATCGTGATCGCCCATGGCCTTTATGTGATCGGCATTGTCGCGCACGGCGAGCAGGCCGCCATGCACCTTGGGGTGCAGGGTCTTGACCCGCCCGTCCATCATCTCGGGAAAGCCGGTGAGGTCGGCGATCTCGCGTACCTTGAGGCCGGCATCGCGGATGAGCTTATGCGTGCCGCCGGTCGAAACCAGTTCCACTCCGGCTTCCGAAAGCCCTCGGGCGAAGGTTTCCATGCCCGATTTGTCGAATACAGAAAGCAGGGCCCGCCCGACTGTTACCGTCTTGCTCATGGATCGCATCTCGCCGTCATTGCTGCAAAGGAGTGTTGCCGGCTCGCTAGCACGATGCGCGGCAAAGGCCAATCGGCTGGGACGGTCCGCGCCTTAAAAAAGCGTCCTGGGCGGCTAATGCTGCTCGCGGGTAAAAATCCAGGCGATTTCGCGGTTCTCTTCCACCTCGGCTTCGAGCACCAATTGGCGCGTGCGATGAAAGCCGAGATAGGCCGATTGGCGTACGCTGTCGTCCTCGCGCAGGCTCGCCCCTTCCCAGAGAAAGCTCCAGACCTGGCCATCGGGCAAGGTGAGCCGGACAATGCTTTCGCCGCCGCCATGGCGTATGCCGACCCCGGGAGCAAGATGGAAGCGGATGGCCAGGTGCCCTTGCGGGCTGCCATGGGCGACGATGCGATCCTGGCCCACCAGGGTGGTGCCGCCCGAGAGCAGGGTCAGCCGGCGCTCGATCTCGGCCCCGAAACGGGGGGCATAGCCGGCGCTGGTCATGACCAGCATGTGCTCGGCCGTGTCGAGCGTCATTTCCGGATTCGCCGTGTGCCGGACGAATAATCCTCTCGCTTGAGGCGTGGCGTCTTCGGCGTCGATTGTCGGGGCGGAATGGGCGATGGCCTGGCGGAACAGCGCCCGGCTCTCGGGCAGGTCGCCCGGCGCGGGACCGCACGATCCCAGGATCAGTTCGCTGCCATGGGCAAACTCGAAGGCCAGGTGCCCGGCATGGGCTTCGCCGTCGAATCCGGGCGGCGGGTGCAGGCCCGAATCGCCGACCAGCACCGAATCGCCATTGCGCAGGATGCCGTAGCCGCCCAGGATCCGCGAACGCCGCGAGGGGCCGGGGCCATGCGCCTGCACCGCGACCAGCACGTCGTGGGGCACCTGGCCGCAGCCGTTGAAATAGACCGGCTCGCCACTGGTGAGCGTCAGGGCGTCCAGTGCCTCGTGCATGCGGTCGATGCGATTGGCCAATTCGGCCATGACGGGGCTGGTATGGCGGCCGGCGGCGCGGCGCAGGCTGGTCAATTCAGTCAGCAGATTGAGCTGCAGGCGCGGATTGCGCGAGAGATGCAGGCCATCCTCATCGAGCTGCGCCGCCAGAATGGCGTCGAGTCGGGCGATCGCGGCCTCGATACCGGTCAGATCGTCGGCCTGCGCCAGGGCGGCGCCGACAAGCCCGATGGCGGCATAGAGCTTTTCGGCCGGGTCCGAAGCCAGGCCGATACGACCGCGCAGGCTCTGGATCTGGGTACCCAGGCTCTGTTGGATCCGGCGCGCCTGTTCGGGGCTGGCGCCATCGAGCAGCAAGGGCAGGTGCCGCAGCCAGTTGAGCACGCGCTGGCTGGTCAAGGAGAGAGTCCAGCTTTCGCGGTCGAACTGGCCTTCGCGCCCGATCCAGTCGAGAACCAGCGTACGCGCGAACTGCTTTTCGCCGGGATCGCGCAGGTCGCGGAAATGCCGCAGCCAAGAAAAGGCCTGCAGATTGTTCCACCAATCGGGATGGTCGACATCCACGCCGAAGGGCGAAACCCCACCGGTTTCCACCAGTTTTGAGGCAAGAAGATAGCGCCCGGCCATCATTTCGCGCACCGCTTCGGGATCGGTGGGACGGAAATCGGGCAGGTCGCCGGTATAAAGGGCATCGGCCTGGCCGCGCCAAGTCCAGCGCAGAAGCGGCAAGGTGACGAGGCGGTCGGCCAGGTCCAGGCCCAGGCGGCGCAGCCGATGCGGCAGAGCACCCCTCATCGGGGGCGTCCCGGGCGCATGGCCAGATCGGGGGGCCTGGCGCTGCCGCTTGCGTTCACTTTTTCCATCCTCGCTGGGGATGTTTCCCCGCCTATGCCTTAGCGTGTCCGCTGGAAGCGTGCCACGAAGAACCCATCCATGCCGCCGGACACCCCACCCGGCGCCATGGCCGGATGGGTGCGTACCAAGCCGCGCGGCGTTACCGCCTCGGGCAATCCGGGCAGGTCGGCGGCGCGAACAGGGTGCAATTGCAGGCCCGGCAGGGCGTCGAGCGCCCAATCGACCTGATCTTCGCCTTCGGCCGATTCGAGCGAACAGACGCAATAGAGCAGGGTCCCGCCCACTTCAAGACAGCGATAGGCATTGGCCAGCAGAGCCTGTTGCAGCCGCACCCGCCCGGCAATGTCGTTTTCGCTGCGGTGCCAGAGCAGTTCGGGGTGACGGCGGAAAGTACCTGTGGCCGAACAGGGCGCGTCGAGCAAAATTCCCTTGAACAGGCTTGGCGGGGCATAGCGGGCGGCATCGGCGGCGACAACCTGTGGCGCATAGCCCAGCCGGACCATGTTGGCGCGCAGACGTGCGAGCCGGTTCTCGTCGCTGTCGAGGGCGGTTACCACATAGCCGGCCTTGAGCAATTGTGCGCTCTTGCCGCCCGGTGCGGCGCAAAGATCGAGCACCGCGCTACCGGCGGGGATGGGGAAGAGCCGCGCCGGAATGGCCGAAGCCGCGTCCTGCACCCACCAGCGGCCTTCCTGGTAAAAGGGCAGGGCATCCACGGCCCGGTCGCGGTTTTCCAGCCGCACGCTATCGGCCAGCAGGGGGGTGGCGCCGAGCGCGGCCAGGAGATCGGGGCCGTCGTCGCGCAAGGTGAGATCGAGTGGTGCGCCTGCGACCAGGGCTTCGGCGAAAAGCCGGACATTGTCGCTTCCATAGCAAGCAGACCAGGCCTTGCGCATCCGCTCGGGCAAGAGCAGCATGTCATCGAAGAGGCCATAGCGGGCGGAATTGGCCTGGGCCTTGCGCAATATTGCATTCATCAGCCCGGTCAGGTGCCGGGCCTTGTTGTCGCGCTTGAGCGCTTCGACGGCCAGGAACAGGGCGCTATGGGCGCCCAGATCGGGCAGGAACACCAATTGCGCCAGCGACAGGCGCAAAACCGCCTCGAAGCTGCCCGAGCGCGGCGGCAGGCCTTTTTCCAGCAGCTCGCCCAGCATGATGTCGATATGGCCGTGGCGGCGCAATGCGGCATTTATCAGCCGATTGGCCAGCGCCCGGTCGCGCCCATCGGGCAGGTCTTGTGGCGTTAGGGCTGCAAAATGCGAGCCGCCCAACACGGAGCGCAGTTTCTGGGCGGCGACGAAGCGGAGATGCAATCCCGCCGGATCCGGTTTTCTGCTCACGCCATCGGCCTCGCCAGCTTGGTTGCAAGGGGGTCTGGCGTGACCGCTTGCAGCTTGTTTCTAGCCCCAGGGTCCGGGCACGTGGCCATCGTCGTCATGGCCGCGACCCACATTGGGGGCGCGCCATATGGCTTCGGTCCGCTCCGGACCGGCCGCGCCGCGCGGGCGCTGGACCGGGACGGGGCCCTTATCCTTCACCTGCATCCCGGCGGCAAGCCGGCGCAAGGCCTCGATGCGGTTGGCGGTGTCGGGATGGGTGGAAAACAGATTGTCCATGCGGGCGCCCGAGAGCGGGTTGATTATATACATATGGGCCATGGCCGGATTGCGCTCGGCCGCCCTGTTGACCTGCTGGCCCGCCAGGCTGGCGATCTTGTCCAGGGCCGAAGCCAGGGCCAGCGGGTCGCCCGAAATGGCGGCTCCATCGCGGTCGGCCTCGTATTCCCGCGTCCGGCTTACGGCCATCTGTACCAGCATGGCGGCAAGCGGGGCGAGAAACACCATGAGGAGCGCGCCGATGCCGCCCAGGGGATTGTTACGGTTATTGCCGCCACCGAAGAACAGGCCGAACTGGGCCAGGGCCGAAACGGCACCGGCCAGGGTGGCGGTGATGGTCATGGTGAGGGTATCGCGGTTGCGGATGTGGGCCAGTTCGTGGGCGACGACGCCGGCCACTTCCCGGGTGTCGAGGGTGCGCAATAGGCCCGACGACACGGCGACGGCGGCGTTGTTCGGGTCGCGGCCGGTGGCAAAGGCATTGGGCTGGTCGGTTTCGATCACATAGACCCTGGGGGTGGGAATCCCGGCGCGTTGCGCCAGAATGTCCACCATGTCGTAAAGCTCTGGCGCGCGGCTGCGGGCCACGGGCACGGCATTTTGCATGCGCAGCACCATCCGATCGGAATTCCAGAAGGCAAAGACATTGGTCGCGGCGGCAAAGATCAGGGCGATCAGCATGCCGCCCGTGCCGCCGATGAAATAGCCCACCACCATGAACAAGGCCGTCATCCCGGCAAGGAGGACGAAGGTGCGCAGCGTGTTGGCCATTGGCAAACCCCTTGGGTTGTCGGTTCCGGCCTCTTATGTTGTGTACCGGAAGATGCCGCGCAAGCGAGATGGGCGAATTGTCATTTTCAAGGAGAGGATCGATGCAGGACGACGAGACCGGCAAGGCGGAACCAAGGAAGGCTTTGACACCGGCGGCGCAGCGGGCGCTGGCCGAAGCCGAAGCGCGGAGGGCCGGCATCGATGCGGCGACGGCCATGGCACCGAAGGAACGCGGCGGGCGGGGCGGGCTGGAGCCGGGCCGCTATGGCGATTGGGAGATCAAGGGCCTCACCAGCGATTTCTGAGCCGATCCATCAGCCCAGGATATCGGCGATGCTGAAGCCGGCGGCGGAAACCGCGATGGTGGTGGCGACGGTGATGATGGCGGCGATCAGGCCATATTCGACGATCGAAATGCCCGATTCGTTTCGCACGAAACTCCGCAAGAGACGCAATAGCATAAAGACACATTCCTGCCGCAACGGGCGCAATCTGCCCCAGCAAGGCTGAACGGAAGCTGAACGGATCAGCGCGCCGCCTGTTCGAGGGCGGGAATCACCTCTTTTTCCAGCGATTGGGCCGTCAATGGCCCGACATGCTTGTAGGTGATGATGCCTTCCGCATCGACGATGAAGGTTTCCGGTACGCCATAGACGCCCCAATCGATGGAGGCGCGGCGGTCGCGGTCGGCGCCCACCGCGTCATAGGGATTGCCCAGTTCATCGAGGAAGGCGCGGGCATTTTCCGGTGCGTCAGCCTGGTTGATGCCGAAGAGACGCACACCGGTCTCGGCCTTGAGCGCCTCGAGCAGCGGGTGCTCGGCACGGCAGGGCACGCACCAGGATGCGAAGACATTGACGATCGTGGGTGCGCCCTCGAGATCGGCGCTGGTAAAGCCGGGCACGCCGAGCCCGTCCACGGGGTCGAGCGCGATGGCCGGCGCGGGCCGGTCGATCAGCACCGACCGGACCAGGCCCGGATCGCGGTCCATGGAGGTGGCGAAAATCGCCACCAGGGCCGCCAGCGCCAGGAGCGGCAGGGCAAAGAGCACGTAGCGCATCAGTGGCGGGTGCCCTCCTGCCGGTCGTCGAGCCCGCGCAACCGGCGACCGGCTTGGCGTGCGGCCCAGCCGACCCAGCCGATCAACAGGGCAAGGCCGGCAAAGACTCCCACATAAGCGGCGATGATGAATTCGGCGTGCTCGCCCAGCCCGATCACGCTTTTGCCCCCCGGGCGAGGCGCCGCTCCAATGTGGCGATGCGGCGGCGCCGTATTTCGGTATGCATGGCGATCAATTGCAGGGTCAGGAAGAGCAGGGTGAAGGCCAGGAACATGACCAGTAGCGGCGTCAGGATGGAAACCGGCATTTTCGGGCCCTCGGGCGTGAAGACGCTGGCCGGCTGGTGCAGGGTGCTCCACCAGTCCACGGAAAACTTGATGATGGGAATATTGAGCGCACCCACCAGGGTGAAGACCGCCACCACGCGGGCGGCGCGCAATTGATCGTCGAAGGCGCGCCAGAGCGCCACGATTCCCAGATAGATGAAGAGCAGGACCAGGGTAGAGGTCATGCGTCCGTCCCATTCCCAGAACGTGCCCCAGGTGGGCCGGCCCCAGAGCGAGCCGGTATAGAGCGCCATGGCGGTGAAGACCGCGCCGAGCGGCGCGGCGGCCTTCATCGACACATCGGCCATGGGATGGCGCCAGACCAAGGTGCCCAGGGCCGAGACGGCCATGGTCGCATAGACGAACTGGCTCAGCCAGGCGGTGGGCACGTGAATATACATGATGCGCACCGTGTCACCCATCTGATAGTCGGCGGGCGAGTGAAAGAAGGCGAACCACAGGCCGGCGGCAAAAAGCAGCGCCGTCAACGCCGCCAGCGGCCAGACCAGCACTCGTGTCAGGGCGACGAACTGGCCGGGATGGGCCAGTCGGTTCCACCAGGTCATTCTGGGTGCGGTGTCCAAGCTCATGCGCGGGCTCTACTCTTCCCCCCAATCTATCGCAAGGGCCGCAGCGAAGGGAGCCACGACCAGCGCCATGAGACTGAGTGCCGCAAGGAACAGCGCGGCAGCGCTGGCCTGGTCCGGTCCGCCTGTTGGCGAGACGGTGCCGATTCCGAAGATCAGCACCGGCACCGAGAGCGGCGCGATGAGGATGGGGGCCAGCAGGCCGCCGCGCCGCGTGGCCACGGTAACGGCCGCGCCGATCGTTCCAAAAGCCGCCAGGGCCGGTGTGCCGAGCAGCAGCGAGAGCAGGGTTCGCCGGAAGATGTCGGCGTCCATGGCCAGCAGCAGCGCCAGAAGGGGCGAGGCCAGGACAAGCGGCAGGGCGGCCGTCAGCCAATGGGCGATCACTTTTGCGGCAATGATAGCGGCGAGCGGAGTTTCGGCCAGCCGATACAATGCCAGCGTTCCATCCTCGTGATCGGGCCGGAACAAGCGCTCGAGCCCCAGCAGCATGGAGAGAAAGGCGGCGATCCAGACGATGCCGGGAGCGATGCGGGCCAGGAGCGCCTTGTCGGGCCCCAGGGCAAAGGGTGTGATCGCCCCGACGATGACGAAGAACAGCACCAGCGTGAGCACGTCGCCACTTCCCGAAAGGCCGAGGCGCAACTCGCGCCGCAGGGTGCGATAGAACCCGGTCATGCCCCATTCCCCAGCGTCAGGGTGCGAAGGCCCGGCACGGCGATGGCGTCGTGAGTGGCGATGATTGCGAGCCCGCCTTCGCTCAGATGCTCGCCCACCAGCGTAGCGAGCAGGGCCTGCCCGTCGGCGTCGAGCGCGGCATTGGGCTCGTCCAGAAGCCAGATCGGACGGCGCGACACCAGCAGGCGCGCCAGGGCCAGCCGCCGTTGCTGGCCGGCCGAAAGATAGCCCGCATCGAGCCTGGCGCTATGGCCAAGGCCGGTGCGCGCCAGGGCCTGGGCGGGCGAGAGGCCGCTTGCCCCATTCAGCGCCTGCCAGAAGGCCAGGGTGTCCTCCACGCCCAGCCTGGGGCGCACGGCATTGCGATGGCCGCAATAATGCAATGCCGGCCCGGTTTCGGGATCGTGCCCGACCAGGTCTACGCGGCCCGAAAGTGGCGGCAACAACCCCGCCAGGGTAAGAAGCAGGGTGGATTTGCCCGCCCCATTGGCTCCCTTGAGCAAAAGCCCGGTACCGGAAGGCAGGTCGAGATCGAGTTTTTCGACCAGCGCCACGCCGCCCCGGCCACAATCGAGAGCCAGGGTGCGCAGGCTGAGGGCGGGAAAGACTTGCCGTTGCGTCATGGCCCCATCTCGTATTGAAGACAGGGCGAGACTGGCAAGGGCTTTTGCGATTGACTATAAGCCTTGCCAGGTTGGAGTCATTCCAGAAACGCGACCTTTCCGGTGGTCCCCATGCGCCCGGAAACCATGCGTGAGCAGCAAGAAGGGGAGAGCATCGTGACCTCGATAGACAGCTTCAAATCCAAGTCCACCCTTGATGTGGGCGGCCGGACCTACACCTATTATTCCATTGCCGAGGCCGAAAAGCACGGCCTTGCGGGAGTCTCCAGGCTCCCGGGCGCGATGAAGGTGGTGCTGGAGAACCTGTTGCGCTTCGAGGACAACCGCACGGTCAAGAAGGATGACATCCTGGCCATCGCCGAATGGCTCAAGACCCGTACATCCGAATATGAAATCCAGTATCGGCCCGCCCGGGTGCTGATGCAGGACTTCACCGGCGTGCCCGCCGTGGTGGATCTGGCCGCCATGCGCGACGCGACCGCCAAGCTGGGCGCCGATCCGCAGAAGATCAATCCGCTGGTGCCGGTCGACCTGGTGATCGATCACTCGGTGATGGTGGACAGCTTCGGCACGCCGCTGGCTTTCGCACAGAATGTCGAACTCGAATATGAGCGCAATGGCGAGCGCTACGAATTCCTGCGCTGGGGACAGTCGGCCTTCGACAATTTCCGCGTCGTGCCGCCGGGCACCGGCATCTGTCACCAGGTCAATCTCGAATATCTCGCCCAGACCGTATGGACCCGGGAAGAGAACGGGGAAATCGTCGCCTATCCCGATACGCTGGTGGGCACGGATTCGCACACCACCATGGTCAATGGCCTGGCCGTCTTGGGCTGGGGCGTCGGCGGCATCGAGGCCGAGGCCGCCATGCTGGGCCAGCCGATCACCATGCTGATCCCCGAAGTCGTGGGCTTCAAGCTCACCGGCAAGATCAATGAAGGCATAACCGCCACCGACCTGGTGCTGACGGTCACCGAGATGCTGCGCAAGAAGGGCGTGGTCGGCAAGTTCGTCGAATTCTACGGACCGGGCCTGGATTATCTCAGCCTCGAAGACCAGGCGACCATCGCCAATATGGCGCCCGAATACGGCGCCACCTGCGGCTATTTCCCGGTCGATGCCGATACGCTCAAATATCTCACCACCACCGGGCGCGATCCCGAGCGCGTGGCGCTGGTCGAGGCCTATTCCAAGGCCCAGGGCATGTTCCGCACCGCCGAGACGCCCGATCCGGTCTTTACCGATACGCTCGAACTCGATCTGTCCACCGTCGTGCCCTCCATGTCGGGTCCCAAGCGCCCGCAGGACCGTGTCGCCCTCAAGGATGCGGCCACGGCTTTCGCCAATGTGCTGCCCGAATTGTCCGGGGGCCGGGTCGAGCGCACCCGCCTGCCCGCCGACAAGCAGGAATCGCGCTATGTCGACGAAGGCGCCACCGGGGTCGACGATATTCCCGAGGAGGCCGCCTTCCCGGTCAAGGGCGCCGATTACGGGCTCAAGGACGGCCATGTGGTGATCGCGGCGATCACCTCATGCACCAATACGTCCAATCCTTCGGTGCTGGTGGCGGCGGGCCTGGTGGCGCGCAAGGCGCGGGCGCTGGGCCTCACGTCCAAGCCCTGGGTCAAGACCTCGCTGGCTCCCGGATCGCAGGTGGTCACCGATTACCTGACGGCTGCGGGCCTGCAGGAAGACCTCGATGCCATCGGCTTCAACCTGGTGGGTTATGGCTGCACCACCTGTATCGGCAATTCGGGGCCGCTGCCGCAGGCCATTTCCGATTGCATCAACGAAAACAAGCTGGTCGCCTGTTCGGTGCTTTCGGGCAATCGCAATTTCGAGGGCCGCGTCAATCCGGACGTGCGCGCCAATTACCTGGCTTCCCCGCCCCTGGTTGTGGCCTATGCGCTGGCCGGCTCGCTCAATGTCGATGTCACCACCGAGCCCCTGGGCAACGACAAGGACGGCAAGCCGGTCTATCTCAAGGATATCTGGCCCTCCAATCACGAAGTGGCCGAGATCGTGCGCAAGCACGTCACCGCCGAGATGTTCCGGACCCGGTATTCGGACGTGTTCAAGGGCGACAAGCATTGGCAGGCCATCGCCGTGGAAGGCGGAGAGACCTATGGCTGGAATTCGTCGTCCACCTATGTGCAGAACCCGCCCTATTTCCAGGATTTGAGCATGGAGCCCAAGCCGGTGACCGATGTGGTTTCGGCCCGGGTTCTGGCGCTGTTCCTCGATTCGATCACCACCGACCACATCTCCCCGGCGGGCTCGTTCAAGCCCACCACGCCGGCAGGCAAATACCTGATCGAGCGGCAGGTGGCGCCCAAGGATTTCAACTCCTATGGCTCCCGACGCGGCAATCACGAGATCATGATGCGCGGCACCTTCGCCAATATCCGCATCAAGAACCAGATGCTGGACGGGGTCGAAGGGGGCTATACCAAGGGCCCGGACGGCGCGCAGATGGCCATTTACGACGCGGCCATGGCCTATCAGGCGCAGAATACACCGCTCGTGGTCTTTGCCGGCAAGGAATATGGGACCGGCTCGTCGCGCGACTGGGCGGCCAAGGGCACCAATCTCCTGGGTATCAAGGCGGTGATCGCGCAGAGCTTCGAGCGTATCCACCGCTCCAACCTCGTCGGGATGGGCGTCATCCCCCTGCAGTTCAAGGACGGAGAGAGCTGGCAGGGCCTGGGACTCGATGGCTCCGAAACCATCGATATTGCCGGGGTGGACGCCATCGAGCCGCGCGCCATGGTCAATGTGCGGATCACCCGCGCCAATGGCGAGGTGCTCGATGTCGAGACGCGCTGCCGCATCGATACGGCCAACGAACTCGATTATTTCAAGAATGGCGGCATCCTGCATTACGTGCTGCGCAGCCTGGTGGCCGCATAAGCGCAGCCTTGTCAAACCTTTCAATGGCGGCCCTTTCGGGCCGCCATTTGCATTTTTGCCGAGCCCGGCAAGAATCTCCGGCTTCTCACCCGCTTTTGACTAGGCAGCGCCATTGGGCGCGGCTTACAACCATGGCCATGCCCGCAAAATGCGTTTCTGGCCCGGTTCTGGGCCTTGCCTTTCTTGCCTCCTTCGTGCCGGTCGCCCAGGCCGAGAGCCTGCATGTGCAGCCCAAGGCGGTGGTGGAATTGTTCACCAGCCAGGGATGCGCGCAATGCCCGCCGGCCGATGCCCTGTTGACCAGCCTGGCCGAGCGGGGCGACGTGGTGGCGCTGGCCTATCACGTCAATTATTGGGATTATATCGGCTGGGAAGACACATTCGGCGACCAGAGCTTTTCCGACCGCCAGCGAGCCTATGCCAAAAGCTGGGGATCCTCGCGCATCTATACCCCGCAAATGGTGGTCAATGGCGCCAAGGGGGTCGTCGGTTCGCGGCGCGACGAGGTGCAGCAGGCCGTCGATGGGGCCAGCCTGCCCTTGATTGTGGCCTTGGCGCATGAGGGCGATATTCTTCAAGTCGACGTGCCCGCCAAGGCCGATCTGGGCGATGCCACGATCTGGCTGGTGACCTTTCTCGACCGGGCCGACGTGGCGATCGAGGACGGGGAAAATGCCGGGAAATCCATGGTCTATACCCAGGTGGTGACCGGGCGGCAGGTGCTGGGCATGTGGGAGGCGGACGCGGGCGCGCAATTCAAGCTGCCGCTGGGCGAGGTGCTGGGTGAGAAAAATTCCGGCCTTGCCGTAGTCATCCAGCAGGAGCGCAACGGCCTGCCGGGACTCATTCTGGGCGCCGCCACCTTCGAGCGCTGACGCGCAATCGCCGTTCATGCCGCAAGAAAAAAGCCCGCTCCCGGGGGCAGGAGCGGGCCGACTGACTTGGTCAACGTATAAAAAGGGCGGCTGGCGGCGGGTCGCTTGGGTTGGGGGCTCGGTCGGCCCGCCGCCAGCCACTGGAGGCAATGGTTGAACGATGCCGGGCCAATTGGGCGCCCGAAAGGACAAATCGTGGCTGAATTGGGGTATTTTGCGCCCTTGCCAAGGGCGGCGAATGAGCCGATCATGACGCCATGGTGACAAGGCGTTGAGGCGGCGTGCAGGGCTCCCCGGATGATTTGCGGCGCAATATCGCACTGGTGCATGTGGGTGAACCGCAGGCTAAGCCATCGCGTTCCCCAAATCCGATCATCGTCTTCGAGCGCCGCGAGCTGATGCAGATTCTTTCGGTCTATGGCCGGAAGGTCGCGGCTGGCGAATGGCGCGATTACGCCATGGATTTCCTCAAGGACCGGGCCTTGTTCTCCATCTATGCTCGCGTCTCGGACCGTCCGCTCTTCGTGGTCGAGAAGAATCCCAGATTGCGCAACCGCCAGGGCCAATATCTGGTCACCAACCAGGAAGGCCGCATTCTCAAGCGCGGCCACGACCTGGCGCAGGTACTGCGCGTGCTCGACCCCGATCTCGTGGTGGTGGGGTGAATTTGACCGTCCGTCCGGCATTGCCGGAGGATGCCGCGGCGATGGGTGACGTTCGCGCGCGCTCGATCCGCTTGCTCTGCAGCAAAGACCATGAGGACGATCCAGAGGCCGTGGAGCGCTGGATCGGCGATGCTTCGTCGGGCAAGTTTCTGCGTCTGCTGGACGATGCCGATGCCCGCCTGATCGTCGCGGAGAGCGATGGCGCGGTCGTCGGACTGGGTGCGCGAACGGGCGATCGCGTCATTCTCAATTATGTCGATCCGGATCATCGCTTCAAAGGTGTCAGCAAAGCGATCGTGCTGCATTTACAGGATCAGATGCGCGCAGACGGCCTGGAGGAAGCTCATCTCAACAGCAGCAGGACCGCCCTGGCATTCTATCGATCCCTGGGCTGGCAGCGCTCCGGTGCGGATTTGCCCGACGGAAGCATCCCAATGTCAAAGAGACTTGGTGCTTAAAGCGCCTTCTGCAGATGCACGATGTCGTGCCAGCGCTCGAACTTGAAGCCGACGCGGGTGTAATAGCCGACGCGCTCGAAGCCGAATTTTTCGTGCAGGCGGATGGAATTGGCGGTGTCGGCGGTGATGACGGCCAGCATCTGGGTGAAGCCGAAAGTCTTCGATCGGGCGAGCAATTCGGCCAGGAGCGCCTTGCCCAGGCCCTGACCGGTTTCAGCGGGGTCGAGATAGATGGAATCCTCGGCGGTGAAGCGATAGGCGGCGCGCGGCCGGTAGAACGAGGCATAGGCATAGCCCAGCACCTTGCCGTCGCGCTCGGCCACGATCAGGGGGTGACCCAGCCGCGCCAGGCCGGCGAATTTCTCGGCCATCGCCGCCTCTCCCGGCGCTTCGGTATCGAAGGTGACGGCGCTGTGCTCGACATAATGGCGGTAGATCGCGGTGATGGCGGGAATGTCGGACCAGGAGAAGGGGCGGAAGCTGTGCTCGGGCATGGCTCATGGGCAAAAATGAAAGGACCGCAGCTTTGTAAGCTGCGGTCCGGATTTTCGTCCAACCAATTTGCTTGATGCGCTCATCAAGCGTCCTGGTGCTATTCGCGGTTGCCGAACAGGCGCAGCAGCATCAGGAACAGGTTGATGAAGTCGAGATAGAGGCTGAGAGCGCCCATGATGGCGTTCTTGGCCAGGATGTCGGCCCCGTAATGCTCGGAATAGCTTTCCTTGATCTTCTGGGTGTCATAGGCGGTCAGGCCCACGAAGATCAGCACGCCCAGCACCGAGATCGCAAAATCCAGCATGGACGAGGCCAGGAAGATATTGACGATCGAAGCGATGATGAGGCCGATCAGGCCCATAATCAGGAAATTGCCGACCGAGGTGAGGTCGCGCTTGGTGGTGTAGCCGTAAAGGCTCATCGCGCCGAACGTGGCGGCAGTGATGAAGAAGACCTTGGCGATCGAAGCGCCGGTATAGACCAGGAAGATCGAGGAGAGCGACAGGCCCATCACAGCCGCGAAGGCCCAGAAGATGCCCTGTGCCGCCGGCACGGAGAGCTTGTTGATGCCGAAGCTGAGCACCAGCACGAAGCCCAGCGGGGCCAGCATCACCACCCAGGCCAGCGGGCTGGTGTAGAGCAGTTCGGCATTGGCCTGGCTGGCCATGGCCCATTGGCTGGTGAAATAGGCGACGAGCCCGGTCACGACCAGGCCGAGGCCCATGTAATTGTAGACGCGCAGCATATAGCTGCGAAGACCCTCATCGATGGCCAAGGCCGAACCGGCCCGCGCATTGAGGGTCTGACGGTCATATTCAGCCATTCTTGGTTCCCTTTCCCAATAGAACACGCGGTCTTTCCACCGCCGGGGGCAATTGGCGTTGCCACTTGTCGAACAATATGGAGAGGGAGTTTTGCGTTTACAAGGCAAATCGGGCGGGTGCGACACCGGGTCTGGCGGGGTTGCGCCGATGTGTTAGGCTCGCGGGGCGAATCGGCATTGTCCAGCCAGGGAGGGTTCGGTGCCCCGGCTTTTTACCGGCCTCGAAGTTCCGGCCGATATCGGCTTCCTGCTCTCGCTCAAGCGCGGCGGCCTGCTGGGCGCGCGTTGGGTGGATGCCGATAATTATCACATTACCTTGAGGTTTATTGGCGATGTCGATGGCCAGGTTGCCGACGAGGTCGCCAATGGGCTCGACCGGCTTTCCAATGCCGAGCGCTTTCCCATCCGCCTTACGCATCTGGGCACGTTTGGCGGCGACAAGCCCCGGGCGCTCTATGCGGGCGTGGAGCCTTCGGAGGCGCTCAGCCGCCTGCAGGCGGGCCATGAGCGGGTGCTCCAGCGCATCGGCCTGGCGCCGGACGGGCGGAAATTCGTGCCTCATATATCGCTTGCCCGGCTCAAGGGCGTGGCGGCGGGGGAGGTGGCGCGGTTCATCGCCGAGGCCGGGCGCTTCGAGCCGCTGGGCTTTACCGCCGGCCGGTTCGTGTTGTTTTCGAGCCGGGATTCGGTGGGGGGCGGGCCCTATGTGGTGGAGCAGAGCTACCCGCTGGCGGCGTGATCCCGGCTGTGCATTGGTCACGCAAGTGTTAGCAGACTGTTAACCTTGAGGCGGCAAACCGGGCAAGCTGGTCCGGACCGTGCCAAATTGCCGCCGCCTTTGCCTTTCATTTGAGGCAAATCCTCTCCTTCGGGCGTGGATTTGACGGCTTGGTAACCATGTTCACGACAAGCTGGGCGGGCAGCTCCACGACGAACGGCAGCAAGACAGAAGGATAATTGGCAATGACGACGAAAACCGGTGGCCTCGCAATCGGGCTCGCGGTCGGTGCGCTCATGGCTCTGGCGCCTGCCGCACAGGCGCAGCAGGCCACCGAGCTGGGTACCTTCAATGCCTGGACGGCCTGGACGGCCAACGATGCCAGCGGGCTGATCTGCTATATCTCCTCGCAACCGCAAAAGAGCGAACCCACCGGGGTCAACCGCGATCCGGTGCATTTCATGATTATTCATCGCAAGGCCCTGGGCACCAAGAACGAGGTGCAGACGCTGATCGGCTATCCGTTCAATACCAGCGACGCCAAGGCGTCCGCCTCGGTCGACGGCAAGTCCTATCCTATGGTCGCGGAAGGCTCGGCCGCCTGGCTGGCGTCCACCGGCGACGAGGCGGGGTTCGTCCAGGCCTTCAAGGCCGGTAACCAGATGGTGGTGCGCGGCACCAGCCAGCGCGGCACCGACACGGTGGACACCTATTCGCTTTCGGGCGCCACGGCGGCGATGAACGCCATCGACGCCGCCTGCAAGTAGGGGGCTTGCCCCCTTGGCGGGAAACGCCATAACTGGAGGCGGGCCGTTCGGCCCGGCGTCCGTTTCGACAAAAGAGTGCTGCTGCCGATGCCCCGCTTGCCCATAACCGCCCTGGCTTCCGTCCTGGTTCTGGCTTCGATCCTGCCGGCCCAGGCGCAATCGGCGCGGGTCCTTGGCGATTTCCGCGACTGGTCGGCCTATGCCGCCGACGATGGCGGCGGCACGATCTGCTTTGCCATGACCAAGCCCAAGAGCACCGACCCGGTGCCGGCCGATTACGGCGAGGCCTATCTCTATGTCACCGACCGGCCGGGCGAAGACGTGGTCAACGAATTCAACCTGGTGGCCGGCTATACGTTCCAGACCGGATCGGTGGCCAGCGTCAGCGTCGATGGCACGCCGTTTTCCCTGTTCACCCAGGGCGACGCCGCCTGGCTCGACGATGCCAGCCAGTCGGCCAACCTGGCCGCCGCCATCCGGGCCGGTTCGAGCCTGACGGTCGAGGGCGTCGCCGCCGATGGCAGCACCATCACGCAGAGCTATTCGCTCTCGGGCGCCACCGCCGCGCAACAGGCCACCGGCGCCGAGTGCTGAGGCCGGCCCGGGCGGCGTGACGCCGGGCTTTGCGCTTTGCGCCCGCCTATGCTATTGGCGCGCATTTCCCGCAGCCCCGAGCCCCCAAGGTGCCTGCCATGAGCATTGCGCTCAATCTCGACCATTCGAGTGTTGTCCGGCCCGCTTCGGCGGGGCGGCCCTCGCTGATCGGCCTGTCCAAGCCGCAATTGGCCCAAGCCCTGCTGGCCCATGACGTGGTGGGCGAAAAGGAAGCGCGGATGCGCGCCAGCCAGCTCTGGAACTGGCTCTATGTCAATGGCGTCACCGCGTTCGAGCGCATGACCAATGTGGCCAAGCCGGTGCGCCAGAAGCTGGCCGACACCTTCGTTCTCGACCGGCCCGAAATCGTCACCGAACAGGTTTCGGTCGATGGCACGCGCAAATGGCTGTTCCGCTTCCGCGATCCGCAAAATCCCAACATGCCGCCGGTCGAGGTGGAAACGGTCTATATCCCCGAGGCCGAACGGGGCACGCTCTGCGTCTCCTCGCAGGTGGGCTGCACGCTTACCTGCTCGTTCTGCCATACCGGTACGCAGAAGCTGGTGCGCAACCTGAGCGCGGGCGAAATCCTGGGACAAATCCTCATGGCGCGCGAACGGCTGGGCGATTTCCCCGGCGGGCGGCGCCCCGACGATGGCGGACTGGTGCCGGGCGGGGAGATGCGGGCGATCACCAATATCGTGATGATGGGCATGGGCGAGCCGCTCTATAATTACGAGAACGTCAAGCAGGCCCTGCTCATCGCCTCGGCCGGCGACGGCATGTCCATTTCCAAGCGCCGCATCACGCTCTCGACCTCGGGCGTCGTGCCCTATATCGAGCCGACGGGGCGCGAGATCGAGGTGATGCTGGCCATATCCCTGCATGCGGTGCGCGACGATTTGCGCGACGTGCTGGTGCCGATCAACAAGAAATGGCCGCTCAAGGACTTGCTCGCGGCCTGCCGGAATTATCCGGGGCTGTCCAATGCCCGCCGCATCACCTTTGAATATGTGATGCTGGACGGCATCAACGATTCGGATGCCGAAGCGCGCGAACTGGTGCGGCTCCTGGCCGGCATTCCGGCCAAGATCAACCTCATCCCGTTCAATCCCTGGCCGGGCTCCAATTACGGCACCTCGCCTTCGGCGCGCATCGAGCGCTTTGCCGATATCGTCAACCGCGCCGGCTATGCCAGCCCCGTGCGCACGCCGCGCGGCCGCGACATCTTCGCCGCCTGCGGGCAATTGAAGAGCGAAAGCGAGCGGCTGAGCCGCAAGGACCGCGAAGCGCTGCTGGCGCTTTAGGATCAAACTATGGTCGATTCACAGGTCGGTTAAACTGCGTTAGAGTGGCGGCCATGGATACGAAGACAAACAACGTGCAACTCTTGGGCGCAGGCATCTATACGGTGCCCCAGGCTTCACGGCTGTCTGCTGTTCCGTCTGCGAGAATTAAGCGTTGGCTGCGGGGCCAAACGCGCTCCTATCAGGGCAGGGAAGTGTTTGATGCTCCTTTGTGGAAATCGTCCTTTGACGACATAGATGGCACCCTACACTTGTCATTTCGCGACATGATTGAACTTCGTATGGTTGATCGCTTCAGGGCGCAGAAATTGTCGATGCCTTATCTGCGAAAGGTAGTGGGAGCTGCCCAGGAATTACTTGGTGACAGTCATCCCTTCTCCACGTCACGGTTCAAAACGGATGGCAAGAGGCTCTATCTCGAGGTTCTAAAACTTACCCGCGAGCCAGAACTGATAGAAGTGCTAAGTGGTCAAATGGCGTTCCACTCTATAATTGGAGTTGGCCTGAAGGACGTTGAGTTCCAGGGCGGGGTGGCTTCTCTCTGGAGGCCTGGTCTCGGTCGGGGCGATGTGGTGATCGACCCCGAACGCAATTTTGGTCAGCCCGTGTTAGGTGAATTCGGCGTCCCGACCTCCGCTATCAAGTTGAGTTTTGATGCCGGTAGATCGCCGAGAGACATCAGCCGCGATTTTGAAATTCCCGAACGAGCTGTAAATTCTGCGTTAGCTTTCGAGGAGAGAGTAGCAGCTTGAAGCTTCTCTTCGACAACAACGTGTCTCCAAAAGTGGCTCGGGCCATAGCACAGTTGTTGGATGAAGGTGATACAGCGATCCCGTTGCGCGACAAGTTCGCGATGTCGACAACGGATATCGATTGGATAGCTGCACTCGGCGCCGAGGGCGGTTGGAGCGTAATTTCCGGAGACGTTCGAATTACGAAGAACAAGGGAGAGCGCCAGGCGTGGCTCCGCACCGACTTGGTCGGCTTCTTCATGGAGCCTGCGTTGGCCAGGCTTTCTCCTCGAGAGCAGACCGCTCGATTACTTCTCAAGCTTCCGGCTATTGAGGCACAGATTAGGCTGATTTCTGGGTCAGCCCTATTTTCGCTCCCAATTGGAAACAACTCCCGTTTGAAGCAGATTTAGTTTTCTCCCACTACCCAATCCACGTTCCACTTGCCTTTGCCTTCATCACTCAGCAGCTCCGCCAACACCGGCAGCAGCACACCCATTTCCTGTTCCAGCACATAGGGCGGATTGACCACGATCATGCCGGTGCCGAAGAGGCGCGGTGGAGTCGAGGGCGGGCGGATATTCAGTTCGAGGCGGAGGATTTTCGGAATTCCCGTGGCCTTGAGGCCGGCAATATAGGCGTTTACCGCGCCCGGTTCCTTGAGCGGGTACCAGAAGGCGTAAATGCCGCCGGGCCAGCGCTTGTGCGCCTTGACCAGGCTTTGCACCATGCGGGCAAATTCGCCTTTCTCCTCGAAGGGCGGATCGACCAGGACCAGGCCGCGCCTTTCCCTGGGCGGCAGATGCGTGCCCAGGGCGGCCCAGCCGTCGAGATGGGTGATGCGGGCCTGGATGTCGCCGGAAAAATTCTCCCTGAGCGCCCGGGCATCCTCGGGATGCAATTCCAGTGCCGTCAGCCGGTCCTGCGCGCGCAGCATATGGCGGGCGATAAAGGGCGAGCCGGGGTAATAGCGCAGTGCGCCGTCGGGGTTCCGGGCCCTGACCGCCGCGATATAGGGCGCGGCCAGGGCTGCGGCCGGGCCGGGCAGGCCATGTTCGACCAGCCTGGCAATGCCCTCCAGCCATTCGCCGGTCCGTTCGGCGCGCCCGCCCAACAGGTCGTAAAGGCCGGGGCCGGCATGGGTATCGATGACGCGGAACGCGGCATCCTTGTTCATCAGATAGGCGAGGATGCGGGCAAGGACGATATGCTTGGTCACGTCGGCGAAATTGCCGGCGTGGAAGGCGTGGCGATAATTCACTATCGTTTGCCTTCAGCTAGGAGAATGGTGGCGGCAAAGGCCATGAACACGGCGGCAAAGCTCCAGTTGAGGGCGCGGCCGAACCATGGATTGGTGCGCAGGGTCGCGGTCAGCCAATCGGCGGCCAGGACGATGGCGATGACCACGGGCAGCGAGACGACGACGAATTCGGCGCCCAGGAACAGCAGCTTTCCGGACGCGGCGGGGTCGTGCGCCGAGACGAATTGCGGCAGGAAGGTCACGAAGAACAGGGCCACCTTGGGATTGGTGAGATTGATCCCCAGGCCCGTGAGGTAGGATTGCCCCAGGCTGGGCCGGCGTCCCGCGGCGCGGGCCACGAGCAGGCCGCCGCCGGAGCGGATGGCCTGGACGGCCAGCCAGACCAGGTAGAGCGCGCCGACGATCTTGAGTGCCCAGAGGGCGGCGGGGGCGGCCATGATGAGCACGGAAATTCCGAAAGCCACCAGGGTGGTGTGGATGGCGATGCCGCTCAGCGCCCCGGCCATGGTGGTAAAGGCGTGCAGGCGTCCGAAATTGAGGGTGCGGGACACGAAGAGCGCCATATCCGGGCCCGGAGTGATCGCCAGCGCCAGGGCCGCGAGGGCAAAGGCCAGGATGATGGTGGGGTCGGGGACGAAGGCGGGCATGGCGGGTGCTCAAGAATCTTGGGCCGGACAATTGCACCAAAGCGTGCGGATGACTAGGGTGCGCGCGATTTCGGGCCGTTCCGGCCACCATTACCGAGATGCAATATAATGGCGAATGACATCAGAAAAGTCGTGCTGGCCTATTCGGGGGGCCTCGATACCTCCATCATCCTCAAATGGCTCCAGGAAACCTATCGATGCGAGGTGGTGACCTTCACCGCCGACCTGGGCCAGGGCGAGGAGCTGGAGCCGGCGCGCAAGAAGGCCGAGATGCTCGGCATCAAGGAAATCTATATCGAGGACCTGCGCGAGGAATTCGTGCGCGACTTCGTGTTCCCGATGTTCCGCGCCAATGCCATGTATGAAGGGCTTTACCTGCTCGGCACCTCCATCGCCCGGCCGCTGATCGCCAAGCGCCTGGTCGAGATCGCCCATGAAACCGGGGCCGACGCCATTTCCCACGGCGCCACCGGCAAGGGCAATGACCAGGTGCGGTTCGAGCTGACCGCCAATGCGCTCGATCCGGCGATCAAGGTCATCGCGCCCTGGCGCGAATGGGATCTGCGCAGCCGCACCAAGCTGCTCGAATATGCCGAGGCCAACCAGATTCCCATCGCCAAGGACAAGCGCGGCGAAGCCCCGTTCTCGGTCGATGCCAACCTGCTCCATACGTCCTCGGAAGGGCGGGTGCTGGAAGACCCGGCGGTGGAAGCGCCCGATTACGTCTATCAGCGTACCACCGATCCCGAAAAGGCGCCCGACGCGCCCGAATATATCAGGATCGGCTTCGAGAAGGGCGATGCCGTCTCGGTCAATGGTGAAAAGCTCTCGCCGGCCGCCCTGCTCACCAAGCTCAATGAACTGGGTGGCAAGCACGGCGTGGGGCGGCTCGACCTGGTGGAAAACCGCTTCGTGGGCATGAAGTCGCGCGGCGTCTATGAAACGCCCGGCGGCACCGTGCTCTGGCATGCCCATCGCGGCATCGAATCGATCACGCTCGATCGCGGCGCGGCTCATCTCAAGGACGAGATCATGCCCAAATATGCCGAGCTGATCTATAACGGCTTCTGGTATTCGCCCGAGCGCGAGATGCTGCAGGCGCTGATCGACAGGAGCCAGGATTTCGTCACCGGGGAGGTCACCGTCAAGCTCTACAAGGGGAGCGCCAATGTGGTGGCCCGTACCTCGCCCCATAGCCTTTATTCGGAGGATCTCGTGACCTTCGAGGAAGGCGCGGTGGCCTATGACCACAAGGATGCCGAAGGCTTCATCCGCCTCAACGGGCTGAGGCTCAAGACCTGGGCTGCGCGCAACAGGCGCGCGCAGGGTTGACGGCCGGCCATATCGTCATCCTCAACGGCGCGCCGCGGGCCGGGAAATCGAGCCTGGCGCGGGCCGTCCAGGCGCAGGTGCCCGGGCGCTGGCTGCATTGGGGCGTCGACGCGCTCAATGCCGGCCTGCCGGCCGATCTGCTGCCCGGCATCGGCCTGCGGCCGGGCGGCGAGCGGCCCGATCTCGAACCGGCGGTCGCGGGGCTGTACCAGGCCTTCTTTGCCGGCCTCGCCGCCTTCGCGCGGCAGGGATTCGACGTGGTTTCCGATCTCGGCCTGCACGACGATTACGCCGCCCCGCTCGATCCGCTCGCCATGCTCGAAGTGGCGCTGGCCGGCTTGCCGGTGCTGCTGGTCGGGGTGGAGTGCGATCTCGAAATCGTCATGGAGCGGCGGCGGGCCGATCCGCAGGGCGGGTTCTACCTTGCCGGGCCGGGCGTTCCCGCCCCGGTGCGGCGCTGGCAGCAGGCGGTGCATGCGGGCAAGGCTTATCGCCTGCGGCTCGACATGGGCGTGCTGGCGCCCGAGGACGGGGCGCGCCGGATCGCGGCGGCCCTGGCACGGGACATCGATTGAGCCCGATCCATTTAAGTCCCCGTTAAGCGGGGACGATTAGCCTTCGCGCCAGCGTCGATCGATGGCTTGCAGACGGGGGGCTCGATGCCGGCGAAAAATGGCGGGTCTGTGGGAGAAGTGGCCGAAAAGCTGCTGCTCGACGCGGCGTTGGAAAACATTCCCTACGGCTTCTGCGTCTGGTCGCCCCAATTCCGCCTGCTGATGTGGAACAAGCATTACCGCGACTTTTACGGCTTTTCCGAGGATGCGATCCATCGCGGCATGACGCTCGAGGACGTGGTGCATCTTTCGGCGCGGCTGGGCAATCATCCCGGCCACAGCCCCGAGGCCTTCTACGAAGCCTATTCGAGCGACCTGCTCTCCAACCGCGCGGGCGCCCGCGCCAAGAGCCAGGAAGAGGTGAGCGGCGGCCGCATCATCGAAACCGCCCATGTCTATTCGCCCAATCTGGGCTGGGTGGTGACCCATGAGGACATTACCGACGAGATCGCCCGCTCGGCCAGCCAGCAGAAGCGCAAGCTGGAGCTGGAGCGGCAGAACATCCGGCTCGACGCGGCGGTCAACAATATCTCGATCGGGCTCTGCATGATGGATGCGCGGGGGCGGCTGGTGATCTGCAACGAGCCCTATGCGCGTATCTACAACCTGCCCACCCAATTGCTGCGGCCCGGCACGCAGCTCGAAGCCATTCTCTCGCATCTGTTCGACATGGGCATGAGCGGCGGGGGCACGCGCGAGGATTATGTCGCCTGGCGGCGCGACCTCATCAGCCGGCGCGAATATGGCAAGAACATCCACGAACTCAATGGCCGCACCATCATGATGCAGCATCATCCGATGAAGGATGGCGGCTGGGTGTCGACCCATGAGGACATTACCGAGCAGCGCCAGAACGAGGCGCGCATCCGGCACCTGGCGCGGCACGACGCCCTGACCGACCTGCCCAACCGCATCGAATTCCTCGACCAGATGGCGCGCGCCGAGGCCGGGTTGCAGCGCGGGGAAATGGCGGCGGTGCTCTATATCGACCTCGACCATTTCAAGGCGGTCAACGATACATTGGGCCATGCGGTGGGCGACGAGGTCATCAAGCAGGCGGCGGTGCGGCTCTGGGGCACGACGCGCGAAACCGACCTCCTGGCGCGGCTGGGGGGCGACGAATTCGCCATTCTCCTGCGCCCCATCGAGAGCGGGGACACGGCGGCCAAGGTGGCCGACCGCATCATCAAGGCGATGAGCGCGCCGATGAATGTGGGGGGCCAGCAGATCGAGATCGGCGCCAGCGTCGGCATCGCGGTGGGGCCGGTCGACGGCATCAGCACCGACCAGCTCGTCAACAATGCCGACCTGGCGCTCTACAAGGCCAAGAGCGAGGGGCGCTCGAACTACCATTTCTTCGAGACGGGCATGGATGCCGACCTCCAGCAGCGCCGCGCCATCGAGGCGGGATTGCGGCTGGCGCTGCCGCGCAACGAATTGCGGCTGATGTTCCAGCCGTTGCTCGACATCAAGGAAAACCGGGTCACCTGCGTCGAGGCGCTGTTGCGCTGGGACCATGACGAGCGCACCATTTCGCCGGTCGAATTCGTGCCGGTGGCCGAGGAAACCGGGCTGATCGTGCCCATCGGCGTCTGGGTGCTGAACCAGGCCTGCAAGGCGGCGGCGAGCTGGCCGGGCGACGTGCGGGTGGCGGTCAATCTCTCGCCGGTGCAATTCCGGCAAAGGGATCTGGTGGCCCAGGTCAAGTCGGCCCTGTTCGAGGCGAAATTGCCGCCGGCGCGGCTGGAACTGGAAATCACCGAATCGCTGCTGCTGACCGACAGCGAAGCCACCATCCAGGCGCTGCACGAGCTGCGCGCCATGGGGGTGCGCATTTCCATGGACGATTTCGGCACCGGCTATTCGTCGCTGAGCTATCTGCGCAGCTTCCCCTTCGACAAGATCAAGATCGACCGCTCCTTCATGCGCGACCTGACCACGCGGGCCGACAGCCAGGCCATCATCAAGGCGGTGATCGGACTGGGCCAGTCGCTGGGCATGTCCACCACGGCCGAAGGGGTGGAAACCGAGGAACAGCTCGCCATGGTCCGCGACCAGGGCGTCTCGGAAGTGCAGGGATTCCTGTTTTCCCCGCCCCTGCCGCCGGTGGCGCTGGCCAATCTGCTCCATTCGGACAAGGCCAAGGGCCAGGCGCGCAAACGCGCCTCGTGAATCCCGGGCGGGGCAAGAGGCCGCTAGAAGGCGTAGGCGATGCCGGCGCGGACGAGGTCGAGGGCCGGGGCATTGGCCCGGTGGCGATAGCCGGCGCCGCCCACGACCAGGGGCGTTTCGACATCGCCGAAGCCGAAATGCAGATATTCGGCGCGCAGGCGCCAATGGTCCGCCAGCGCCAGTTCTGCGCCGAAGCCGGCGGCCCAGCCCGTGGCCAATTGCGCATCGGCGGCCGGCGCGCCGATGTCGGTCTTGGTGAACCGGGCGGCGGCCAGGCCCGCCGTGCCGTAGAGCAACAGGGTGTCATGGGCCCAGCCGAGCCGGCCGCGCAAGCTGGCAAAGGCGTCGATGTCCACCGCGTTGACCCGCCCGGCGAACTGGCTGTCGTCGCCGTGATAGCGGGCAAGGCTCAAATCGGCTTCGAGGCCGAAGACCAGGTTGTCCATCTGCTGCTGGTAGCCGGCATAGGTCCCGCCGGCCAGGCCGGAATAGTCGATATCGCCATCGGGCGCCCAGCCGGTGATGGTCGTCCCGGACCAGTCATTGCCGTTGCCGCCCCAGCCATAGCCGGCCTGCACGCCGAGATAGGCGCCGCTCCAGTCCGTGCCATCCGCCGCATAGGCGGGCCGCAGGGAAGAGGGGTCGTATAGAAAGGTATCGGCGGCCATGGCCGGCGCGGCCAGGCTTCCGGCCAGAACCATGGCGGCAAGAATCGGTCGGGCCACGATCTTTCCTCCCCCAATGGCGGTAAAGGAAAGGATCGGCGTTCATGGTTAACATTTTCCTAGCGGGCCGGGCCGCCGCTTCCAGGGCAGCGCAACCCCGCCCTGCGGACAACAAACTTGTGAAAACCGCCCCCTTGCGCTATTGAGCGCGCGACCTGCCGGGCCGCCCCTTTTCGGCCCGGGCATATTCATACCGCATGGTTTGTTCTTGTCCGCCCACCCGAGACATCTCCCGTGGGGCGGTTTTGCGGATCGTGCCAATCAAGGCTGACCCTCATGTCCCTGCGCAATATTGCCATCATCGCTCACGTCGACCATGGCAAGACCACCCTGATCGACGTGCTGCTCAAGCAGTCCGGCGCCTTCCGCGAGAATGAACGCGTCGAAGAGCGCGCCATGGATTCCAACGATATCGAGCGCGAGCGCGGCATCACCATCCTGGCCAAGGTCACTTCGCTGATGTGGAAGGACACCCGCATCAATATCGTGGACACGCCCGGCCACGCCGATTTCGGCGGCGAGGTCGAGCGCATTCTCTCCATGGTCGATGGCGTGGTGATCCTGGTCGATGCGGCCGAAGGGCCGATGCCGCAGACCAAGTTCGTGCTCTCCAAGGCCCTGGCCAAGGGCCTCCGGCCCATCGTCGCCATCAACAAGATCGACAAATCCGACGAGCGGCACCTGGAAGTGCTCGATGAGGTGTTCGACCTGTTCGTGGCGCTCGATGCCAGCTCCGAGCAGCTCGACTTTCCGGTGCTCTACGGTTCGGCCAAGCAGGGCTGGATGGCCGAGGATCCCGCCGGCCCCAAGGAAACGCTGGCGCCTTTGCTCGACAAGGTGGTCGCCCATGTGCCCGAACCGGCGGTGGAGGACGGCGCCTTCCGCATGCTGGTCACCACCATCGAGCGCAATCCGTTCCTGGGCCGCATCCTCACCGGCCGCATCACCGCCGGCACGGTCAAGGCCAACGATCCCATCCACACCCTCAACCGCGAGGGCAAGGAAGTGGAAAAGGGCAGGGTGTCGAAGGTGCTGGCCTTCCGCGGGCTCGAGCGCAGCCCCATCGACCTGGGCGAAGCGGGCGATATCGTCGCCATTGCCGGGCTGGAAACCTCGACCGTGGCCGATACGATCTGCGCCCCCTCCATTGTCGAGCCGATCGCCGCCCGTCCCATCGATCCGCCGACCCTTTCGGTCACCTTCCGCATCAATGACGGCCCGCTGGCCGGGCGCGAGGGCGACAAGGTGCAGTCGCGCGTCATCCGCGAGCGGCTGCTGCGCGAGGCCGAGGGCAATGTGGCCATCCGTGTCACCCCCGGAACCGATGGCGACAGTTTCGACGTCGCGGGCCGGGGCGAATTGCAGCTTGCGGTCCTGATCGAGAACATGCGCCGTGAAGGGTTCGAGCTGACCATCGGACGGCCGCGCGTGCTGTTCAAGGAAGAGCAGGGGCAGCGCGTCGAACCGGTCGAGGAAGTCATCATCGACGTCGATGACGAATTCACCGGCACCGTGGTGCAGAAGCTGACCGAGCGGCGCGGCGAACTGACCGACATGCGTCCCTCGGGCACCGGCCGCACCCGCATCAAGCTCATCGTGCCCACCCGCGCGCTGATCGGCTACCAGCCCGAACTGCTCTCCGATACGCGCGGCACGGCGATCTTCAACCGCCTGTTCCATGCCTTCGTGCCCTATAAGGGCGATTTGCCGGGGCGGCGCACGGGCGTCCTCATCTCCAACGGCACCGGCCAGTCGGTGGCCTATGCGCTGTGGAACCTCGAAGAGCGCGGGCCGATGATGATCGATGCCGGCGTGGACGTCTATGAAGGCATGATCGTGGGCGAGCATTCGCGCGAGAACGATCTCGAGGTCAATGTGCTCAAGGGCAAGCAGCTCACCAATATCCGCACCACGTCCAAGGACGAGGCGGTGCGCCTGACCACGCCCAAGAAGCTGACCCTGGAACAGAGCCTGGGCTATATCGCCGAGGACGAATATGTCGAGGTGACGCCCAAGTCGATCCGCCTGCGCAAGATCTGGCTCGACCCCAATGAGCGCAAGAAGCAGAGCCGCGCCGCCAAGACGGCCTGAGGCCGCCTGCCGCGCCTAACCTGCCGTTAGGCCGCATGCCCTATTGTCACCACGTCATTGCCCGGCTTGTCCGGGCAATCCATTTCCGGGACAGGCCCGGCGGTGACGATCAACCAGAGGACTGAGCGCCGCATGACCGCGTGGATCATCCAGACCATTTCCGATCTGGGCTATGCCGGCATCTTCCTGGTCATGCTGGCCGAGTCGATCTTTCCGCCCATCCCGTCCGAACTCATCATTCCCTTTGCCGGCTTCGCAGCCGCCAATGGCGATCTCAACCTCATCGGGGTCCTGGCCGCCGCCACGATCGGGGCGGTCGCCGGCATGCTGCCCTGGTATTGCGCCGGGCGGCTGTTCGGGCTCGACCGGGTGCGCTGGCTGGCCGACCGCTATGGACGCCTCATCACCATGAATGCCGGGGAAATCGACGTCGCCGTCGGCTTCTTCCGCCGCTATGGGCCGCTGATCGTGCTGTTCGGCCGGCTGCTGCCGATCATCCGCACGCTGATCTCCATTCCCGCCGGCCTGGCGCGGATGCGCCTGCCGCTCTTTCTGCTGGCCTCGAGCGCCGGGGCGCTGATCTGGAATCTCGTCCTCACCCTGGCCGGCTACGTCCTGCACGAGCATTACACGATGATCGAGGTGGTGCTCGACCCGTTGAGCTATCTGGTCCTGGCCCTGGTCGTGCTGCTCTATATTTTCCGCGTCGCCACCTGGAAGCCCGCCCGCCCGGTGGAGTGAGTTGCAAATTGCGAGGCGCCTTGCATTGTGCGGGGCGGAATGGCGTGCAAAATGCGAATGTTCACGATGCCTTAATCTCCGGTCCCGGTTTTGCGGGGCCCGCCGGACTGGCACGCTTCGTGCAAGAGTATTCCTGTCCGGAAAAGAGTTTTGCGTGCCGGATCCAAAGTCATTCGGGCCCCGCACCGCGTCCTGCCGTGCGGGGCCTCGAACTTTTCGGGACAGGCCGGGTCTTGTTGCGGCAGGCCGCCCGCCCTAAATAGGGGCGCCCGCCTGTTTTGAGCAACGCATCAGCGCCGAAAGACGAAAAGACATCATGATCGCCGTTCTGCAGACCCTTTCCATCATCCTCTCGCTGGTCTGGTGGGTATTCCTCATCATGATTATCATGAGCTGGCTGATCTCGTTCAACGTCATCAATACGCGCAACGAATTGGTGGCGACCGTCTGGCGCGCGGTCAATTCGATCACCGAGCCGATCCTGCGGCCCATCCGCCGGATCATCCCCCCGATGGGCGGGCTCGACCTGTCGCCGATCATCGTCTTCGTCATCATCTTCTTCCTGCAATCGTTCATCGCCAACGACGTGCCGCGCATGTTGCGGCTCTATTAGCGCTTGTCCGGCTGGTTCCGCGCCGGGCCGGACGGGCTGACGCTCCATCTGCGCGTCACGCCCAATGCCGGGCGCGATGCTGTCGAGGGCGCCGAAAGCCGCGATGACGGGCGGCAGGTGCTGCGCCTGCGCGTCAGGGCCGTGCCCGACAGGGGCAAGGCCAATGCGGCGGTAATCGGCCTGCTCGCCGAGACGCTGGGCGTGCCCAGATCGGCCATTTCGTTCCGGAGCGGCGAGACGGGCCGGCTCAAGACCGTGCTGGTCGCCGGCCCGCCCGGGGCGCTGGCCCGGCGCGCCATGGCGCTCGGCGGCCAGGCGCCGCGACAAAAGCGCGCAATCACCATTGCTTAACCCATTATTCCCGTTAAGCTCCCCCTCGGAGGGGGCCCGATGGAGGGCGGGTGACGGACCGGACAGATGATCGGGCCGGGCCGGCGCGGGTCCCTGGAGAACAATTCGAGGGACGTTTCCATGGATCTGGCACTTTGGCTGATCGTTATCTGCGGCGGCCTGTCTATCGTTTATGGCGTGGTGACCACGCAGGGCCTGCTCAAGGCCGATGCGGGCACCGCGCGCATGCAGGAGATTTCGGCGGCGGTGCGCGAGGGCGCATCGGCCTATCTCAAGCGGCAATATACCACCATCGCCATTGTCGGCGTGGTCATTCTGGTTCTCGCCTGGCTGCTGCTGGGGCTGCATGCGGCCATCGGCTTCCTGATCGGCGCGGTGCTCTCGGGCGCGGCCGGGTTCATCGGCATGAACGTGTCGGTGCGGGCCAATGTGCGCGTGGCGCAGGCGGCCACCAATTCGCTGGGCAAGGGGCTGGACCTGGCCTTCAAGTCCGGCGCGGTCACCGGCATGCTGGTGGCGGGGCTGGGGCTTCTGGGCGTCACCCTCTATTTCATCGTGCTCAAGGGGCTCGGCAACGAACCGACCAGCCGGGTCATGGTCGATTCGCTGGTGGCTCTCTCCTTCGGCGCGTCGCTCATTTCCATCTTCGCGCGGCTCGGCGGCGGCATCTTCACCAAGGGCGCCGATGTGGGCGGGGACATGGTGGGCAAGGTCGAGGCGGGCATTCCCGAGGACGACCCGCGCAATCCGGCCACCATCGCCGACAATGTGGGCGACAATGTCGGGGATTGCGCCGGCATGGCGGCGGACCTGTTCGAGACTTACGTGGTCACCATCGTCGCCACCATGGTGCTGGCCTCGATCATCCTGCCCGAGGCCTATAAACTCATGGGCATGGTGCTGCCCCTGGCCATTGGCGGGGCGTGCGTGGTCACCTCGATCATCGGCACCTTCTTCGTGCGCCTGGGCGCGAGCAACAATATCATGGGCGCGCTCTACAAGGGCGTCGTCGCTACCGGCGTGCTGTCGCTGGTGGCGCTGCTGCCGGTGCTGATGTTCGTCTTCGGCGACCTCAATGCCCCGATCGCGGCCAGCGACAAGACCTTCACGCCGATGAGCCTGTTCTGGTGCGGCGTGGTGGGGCTGGTGATTACCGGGCTCATCGTGGTCATCACCGAATATTACACCGGCACCGGCCGGCGCCCGGTCAATTCCATCGCCGAGGCCTCGGTCACCGGCCATGGCACCAATGTCATCCAGGGCCTGGCCGTGTCGCTCGAATCGACGGCGCTGCCGGCCCTGGTCATCATTGCCGGCATCATCGTCACCTATATGCTGGCGGGCCTGTTCGGCATCGCCGTGGCGGTCGCCACCATGCTGGCCCTGGCTGGCATCATCGTGGCGCTCGATGCCTTCGGGCCGGTCACCGACAATGCCGGCGGCATCGCTGAAATGGCCGGGCTCGACGAAAGCGTGCGCCACAATACCGACGCGCTCGACGCGGTGGGCAATACGACCAAGGCCGTCACCAAGGGCTATGCCATCGGCTCGGCGGGCCTGGGCGCGCTGGTGCTGTTCGCCGCCTATACCGAGGATCTCAAGCATTATTTCTCGGACCTGGCGGTCAATTTCGACCTCGCCAATCCTTACGTGGTGGTGGGCCTGCTGTTCGGCGGGCTGCTGCCGTTCCTGTTCGGGGGCATGTCGATGACCGCCGTGGGCCGCGCCGCCCAATCGGTGGTGGTGGAAGTGCGGCGCCAGTTCAAGGCCGATCCGGGCATCATGGCCGGTACGTCCAGGCCCGATTACGCGCGGGCGGTGGACATGCTGACCAAGGCGGCGATCAAGGAAATGATCGTGCCCAGCCTCCTGCCGGTGCTCAGCCCCATCGTGGTCTATCTGGCGATCCTGTGGATCGCGGGCCAGGCCAATGCCTTCTCGGCCCTGGGCGCCATGCTGATGGGCGTGATCGTCACCGGGCTGTTCGTCGCCATCTCGATGACGGCGGGCGGCGGCGCCTGGGACAATGCCAAGAAGAGCTTCGAGGATGGCTTTACCGACAGCCACGGTGTCAAGCACCTCAAGGGCTCGGAGGCCCACAAGGCCTCGGTGACCGGCGATACCGTCGGCGACCCCTACAAGGACACGGCGGGCCCCGCCGTCAATCCGATGATTAAGATCACCAATATCGTCGCCCTGCTGCTGCTCGCGGTGCTGGCGCATATGGGGATGTAAACGCCGCCCGCATCTTTTCGTCATCGCCGGGCGCGCCGGGCAGTGACGAGGGCGGCATCGCGGAAAGCACCGAAGGCCCGGGACATGTCCCGGGCCTTTCCCTATGGTTTTCCGGTTCTCCCCGGTTCGGCAAAATGGATCGCGGCCGGATGTCGAACCGGGCAGGCCTGGTTCGTCATTGTCCCGAACGGCCGCGGGGGTGGCCCGGATCGAGGAGCATGAGGGCCGGCATCTGTTCGAGCCGGGCGATCCTCTTGTCCGCCGCGCGCTGGTGCGCTGCGACGTGACGCCCAAGGGCAATGTGGTGCAGGTTTACCGGAAGCGGGATTGAGGCTTTCTGCGTCCATCCTCCGGCCTGCCAGGGGACGGGCTTGCGTCCCGATCCCTATCCGCGCTGCTGGGCTTCGAGCACGCCGATGATCTTGTGCATCAGGGTGAAAAATTGTTGGCGCTCGGCCGGGGCGAGTTGTTCGAGCACCAGGGCATTGATGCTCTGGGTGATGCGGGCGATGGCGGGGAGTTTTTCGAGCGCCCTGGGGGTGAGAGTAACCAGGCTCGAGCGCCCGTCATCGGGATTGGGCATGCGCATCACCAGCCCGTCGCGCTCCATGCGTCCGAGGGTGGCGGCCATGGTGGCCTGTTCCACCCGTGCCCCTTCGGCCAACGCCTTCTGGGTCCGGGCGCTGCCGTCCTCAAGCGCCAGCAGCACCGGCATATGGGCCGGGGTAAGGCCGATCCGCGCCAGGTGGCGGTCAAGCTCGCGCACCAGCAGGCGCCCGGCGAGATTGGTGAGATAGCCGATGGAGGTGTCGCGGTCGAGGGGCATTTACATAGTATGCTAAGTAGATATATAGTATGCTTACTATATGCGCCTCACCGTGCTTGTCCAGCATGGGTTCCCGCTGCCGGGCGAGGGTGCGGGGGGGCATATGGATCGCCGGGCGGGACCCGACCATGACGATGGGTTGGGCGTACCTGCTCGGCAGGGATGATCGGGATTTTTGATGAGAGCCCGATCCATCGGCATTTGCCCTTTGTTCGGAGGAGGTTTCCATGTCCTTGAGGAGTACGCCGCTCTTTTATGGCGCCATGCCGGTCGCCCTGCATTGGCTGACGGCCCTGGCGGTGATCCTGCTGCTGGTCAGCGGCCAGGTCATGGCGGGGGCCGGTCCCGAGGGCTTAAGGAAAATCCTGCCCGTCCATGTCGCCATGGGGCTGGTCGTGGGCCTCTTGACCCTGGCGCGGATCGCCTGGTGGCTGTTTTTCGATCGGCGCCCGGAGCCGCTTGCGGCCATGGGCCGGATGCAGGCCCGGCTGGCCGGCATCGTGCATGGGCTGCTTTACTTGGCGCTGCTGGTCATGGTGGCGTCGGGCGTGGCCATGCTGGCACTGAGCGGCGCGGTGCCGCGCATTTTCGGCGGGGGTGCCTTGCCCGATTTTTCAGGCCTGCCGCCCTTTTTCGCCCATAGCCTGGTCAGTAAGCTCCTGCTGGTGCTGGTGCTTGGCCATGTGGGGGCGGCGCTGCATCACCATTTCATCCGCCGCGACGGCCTTTTGGCGCGCATGGCCTTCGGCGCGCGCCCTCGCTCCTGACGCAAAAGCCGGGCGCGGGGCCCGGCCTTTGCCATGGACAAGGGGAAGGGGCTCAGCCCTTTTTGGCCAGGGCGATGGAGTCGAGGATCACCTGACGCGCATCCTCGATATTGCCGATGCGATGGATCTTGGCCCATTTGCCGGGCTCGAGATCCTTGTAATGGGTGAAGAAGTGCTTGACCTTCTCGACCTGGATTTCGGGCAGGTCCGACACGTCGTGGATATGGTCGTACATGCGGGTGAGCTTGGAGACGGGCACGGCGAGGATTTTTTCGTCCTGGCCGCCATCGTCCTCCATATAGAGTACGCCGACCGGCCGGGCGCGCACCACGGCGCCGGGCACCAGGGGGCGCGAATTCATCACGATGACGTCGAGCGGATCGCCGTCGCCACACAGTGTATGGGGCACGAAGCCATAATTGCCCGGATAGCGCATCGGCGTATAGAGGAAGCGATCGACGAACAGCGCGCCGGAGGCCTTGTCGATTTCGTATTTGATCGGCTCGCCCCCCAGCGGCACCTCGATGATGACGTTGAGATCGTCCGGCGGCGTCTTGCCGGTGGGGATGGCGTCGATATTCATGATCGGTTCGGCTCTCGTTCGGTTGGGGCGGAATGGGGGCGTTCTGACTCACAAGGCGCGGGCAAGGCAAGCCGGAAAACGCGCCATGCGCTGCGGCACGTGCGCATCCCGGCTCGATTGGGGAATGGCCTTCAGGCGCTCGTCTGCCGGCGCACCTGGTTGCGCAGGATGGTGCGGTCGCGGCTCGACACCCCGATCAGTTCGGCAATGCGCCAGACCATGTTGTCCTCAAGCTCGTGATTGTCGCGGTCGGCAAAGACCACCTGCCACATCATGCGGATGATCTCGATGCGGTCGGGCATGTCGAGCCGGGTCAGGCCGGAGGTGAAGTGGTAGAAATCCACCGCTTCGGCGTCGCGCCTGGCGGCCTCGCGCATCAATTGGTCCAGCCTGGCATCATCGAGGTCGTAATGATCCCGCAAGGCGTCGCGGATGGCCTGGCGCTCGCTATCGGCAATGGTGCCGTCGACGGCGGCCAGGTGGACCAGAAGGGCGGCCACGGCCGTTTTCGGGTCATGGGCATCGGGCGTTTCGGGCTGGGCGAACAATTTCGTAAGGGCCTCGAACATGGCCTTCTGCCTCCGTCGGGATAGGGCGGTGTTGCGGAATAGAGCGGTCTTGGACACTGGATGCGCGCCGGGAGGCAGCCCGGCCAGACTTAGCCATTCCACCGCCGCGCTCAATGGGATGGAGCCCGCCTCACGCGGTCTTGACCGGGGCTGATGCAGCCCGGCCACACCCGCATCGTGCAGAAACAGACTCGACTCCGGGCGGATTCGGAGTCTAAATGTTCCTGTTTTGTTCAGGTTACGGTCGCGCCATGCAGACCTCTTCCCGCCAGCACCGCCTTGCAGAATTGCGCCAGTCCATTGCCGCCATCGAGCGCAAGCCGGCCCTGGCGGCGCGGCGCGATCCCCTTGCCGCCGGGGCGGACGGGGATTTTCCGAAACTGCCCGGGGGCCTGGTGCAGGAAATCTTTACCGGCTCGGTGCGCGAGGGTGCCGCCGCCCTCGCCTTTGCCCTGGGACAGGCGCGGCCTTTGCTGACCGCGCGCCGCGCGGGGCTGTTCTACCTGCAATTGGGCGAGGATGCGCAGGCCCTGGGCGTGCCCTATGGGCCGGGCCTGGGCGGGTTCGGCATCGCGCCGGAGCGGCTCATCGTGGTGCGGGCGGCGGACATGACGGAATTTTTGTGGGCGGCCGAGGAGATCGTCGCCTGCCGGGCGGTGGCGGCGCTGCTGGCCGATGTGCGGGGGCAGCGGCGCCTGCTCGATTTTACCGCCAGCCGTCGCCTCAGCCTGCGGGCGGCGGCCAGCGAAACCACGCTGTTCCTGCTGCGCCATGGCGCGCGGCGGGAGGCCAGCGCCGCGCATCTGCGCTGGCGGCTGAGCCCGGCCCATAGCGGGCGGCGGGCATATGACGGGCGGGCGCCGGGACCGGCACGCTGGCGCCTGGCCCTGGAAAAGGGGCGCCTCGGCCAGGCCCGGAGCGAATGGATGCTGGAATGGACGAAAAATGGTTTTGCAACCCTGCCTGTTCAAGGCGGCCCCGCCGCCGCAATCCCAGGGCGCCCGGCGCTTCCTGGTGCTGTACCTGCCCTATTGGCCGAGCCAATATCTCAAGCGGGCTGATCCGGCATTGCGCGCGGCGCCGCTGGCGCTTTACGAGCGCATCAAGGGTGGATTGCGGCTGGCCGCGCTCGATCCGGCACTCCTGGGGACAGGATTGCGGGTGGGCCAGAGCCTGGCCGAGGCGCGGGCCATCCGGCCCGGCCTGGTGGTGCGCGCGCTCGACCGGGACATGCTGGCGGCCGCTTTCGGCGCCTTTGCCGACTGGCATTCCAATGCCAGCCCGCTGGTTTCGGTGTTGAGCGGGGCCGAGCCCTATGGCGACCTGGTGCTCGACATTACCGGGGTGGCGCATCTGTTCGGCGGCGAGGCGGCCATGCTGGACCGGCTGCTCGGCCGCCTGCGGGCGCTGGGCTACAGCGTGGCCGGGGCTATTGCCCCGACCATCGGGGCGGCCTGGGCCGTCAGCCATTTCGCCCGCAGCCAGGTGGTGGCCCAAGAGCGGCTCGAAAGCGTGCTCGACGCGCTGCCGCCCGCCGCCCTGCGGCTCGACGAAAAGCAGGTGGCCGCGCTCACCCAGATGGGGCTCAGGCGCATCGCGCAATTGCGCCAGCGGCCGCGCAAGCCCTTGCAGGCCCGGTTCGGGGCGGCGCTGCTGCTGCGCCTCGACCAGGCCTATGGCGCCATCGAGGAGCGTATGGCGCCGCGCCTGCCGGTGGGCGAGCCCGTCGCCGAGCGGCGCTTCGCCGATCCGATCGGGCTCATGGACGATGTGCTGGCGGTGACCCATGACCTGGCGGTGAAGCTGGCGCACGACCTGGAAGCCAGGGGGCTGGGGGCGCAGAGCTTTCACCTCTTCCTCTACCGGGTCGATCACCAGATGATGGTGCTTTCGCTCAACGCGGCGCGGCTGACGCGCGACCCGGCCCATATCGCGGCGCTGTTCCGCCACCGCGCCCAGCGTCTTGCCGGCGAATACGATGCCGGGTTCGGCATCGACATGGTGCGGCTGGCCGCCGGCGCGACCGAGCGGCTCGATGCCGCCCAGCTCGGCGCCTTCTCGCCGGAAAGCGGGCTGGAGGCGGTCGATCGCCTCACCGACCGGCTGAGCAGCCGGCTGGGCCCGATGGCGGTGCTGGCGACCGAATTGGTGTCCAGCCACCTGCCCGAGCGCGCCGCGCGGCTGGTGCCGGCGCTGGCGCGAAGGCCAGCGGCCGCGCCATTGGCCGCGCCGGTGCCCGAGCGGCCCCTGCGGCTCCTGCCGGTGCCCGAGCTTGTGGCGATCAATGCCGAAGTGCCCGATGGCCTGCCCGCCTCGATGACCTGGCGCGGCCAGGCGAGCCGGCTGGTCAAGGCCGCCGGGCCGGAACGGATCGGGGCCGAATGGTGGCGCCGGCGTGAAAGGCTGCAATTGGTGCCGCCCGCCCCGCCCGCGTTCGGAAGCGAAACGCCCCATGTCCCGGCGCTGCCGCTGTTCGACGACGCGGCGGGCACGCGCGATTATTACATCGTCGAGGACGAGGCCGGGCGGCGCTTCTGGGTGTTCCGGCAGGGGCTCTATGGCGGAACGGTGCCGCCCGTCTGGTACCTGCACGGATTCTTCCCATGAGCACGATCGTTCCCCTGCCGCGCGGCGACCGGCCCGCACGCGCCGTTTCGCCTCCGGCGCCGGATTTTGCCGAATTGATGGTCACGAGCAATTTTTCCTTCCTGCGCAGCGGCTCGCATCCCGAAGAACTGGTCGATGCGGCCCTGGAGATGGGATTTTCGGGGCTGGGCCTTTGCGACCGCAACAGCTTTGCCGGCGTGGTGCGCGGCTATGTGGCGGCGCGCGCGCACGAAAAATCCAATCCCGATTTCCGCTATCTGGTCGGCGTGCGGCTCTGCTTTGCCGATGGCAGCCCCGATATCCTCGCCTATCCCGGCGACCGGCAGGCCTATGGGCGGTTGTGCAAGCTGCTCACCATCGCCAATCGGCGGGGCGAGAAGGGCAATCCCCGGCTGCATCTGGACGACCTGTTCGGCGCCGGCGACCTGGCCTCGGACCTGGAACAGGGCCCGGTGGAGGACTTTTCCCGGGGCCAGCTCTTCATCCTCATGCCCGATACGCATGATTGGGGCCTGACCGAAACCGTCCTGGACCGGCTCTGCCGCGCGGCGCCGGGGCGGGTCTGGGTCGCGGGCGTGCCCCGGCTCGACGGAGAGGACCGGGCGCGGCTCAACCGCATCGCGGCGCTGGCGCGGCGCCACGGCGCCCCGATGATCGCCGGCAATGATGTTCATTACCACCATCCTTCGCGGCGCCCGGTGCTCGACGTGGTCACCTGCATCCGCACGCATCTCACCCTGGAAGAGGCCGGCTTCCGCCTCGGCGCCAATGCCGAGCGGCATCTGAAGCCGGGTGCGGAAATGGCCCGGCTCCTGGCCGAGCATCCCGACGCCATCGCCCAGACCCGGGCCTTTATCGACCGGATCGGCTTCAGCCTCGACCAGCTCCATTACAATTATCCCGAGGAAACCACCGGCAATGGCGAAACCGCGCAGCAGACGCTGGAGCGGCTGACCTGGGCGGGGGCCGCCCGGCGCTTTCCCGAGGGCGTGCCTCCGGCCATTATCGCCAGCATCGGGGAGGAACTCGCCCTGATCGGGCGCAAGGGCTATGCCGCCTATTTCCTCACCGTCCACGACATCGTCCATTATGCCCGTTACGAGCGGGGCATAATGTGCCAGGGGCGGGGGTCGGCGGCCAATTCCACCGTCTGTTTCTGCCTCGAAATCACCGAGGTCGATCCGCGCAAGGCCAATTTGGTCTTCGGGCGCTTCATTTCCGTCGAGCGCGACGAACCGCCCGATATCGACGTGGATTTCGAGCACGAGCGGCGCGAGGAGGTGATGCAATATGTCTATCGGAAATATGGCGGCCGGCGCACCGGGCTGACGGCCAATGTCATCTGCTATCGCTCGCGCAGCGCCATCCGCGAAACGGCCAGGGTATTCGGCGTATCGGACGACATCATCGCCGCGCTCAACCAGCTCCATTGGGGCTGGGGCAGCCAGCTCGACCTGGGGAACCTGGCCGCGCTGGGGCTCAATCCCGACGATCCGGTCTTTGCCCAGGTCTTCGAGGTGGTCAAGGTTCTGCGCGGCTTTCCCCGCCACCTGTCCCAGCATGTGGGGGGCTTCGTCATCACCCGCGATTCGCTGGAAAGCCTGGTGCCGATCGGCAAGACGGCCATGGATAGCCGCACCATCATCGAATGGAACAAGGACGATATCGACGCGCTGAAAATCCTCAAGGTCGATGTGCTGGCCCTGGGCATGCTGACCTGCCTGCGGCGCGCCTTCGCGCTGATGCGGAACCATTACGGGCAGGCGGTGACGCTGGCCGAATTGCAGAACGAGGAATATGCGGCGCCGGCCCGGGCCAGGCCGGTTTACCAGATGACGCACCGGGCCGATACGATCGGGGTGTTCCAGATCGAAAGCCGGGCGCAGATGACCATGCTGCCGCGCCTCAGGCCCAGCACGTTCTACGACCTGGTGATCGAGGTGGCCATCGTTCGGCCCGGGCCCATCCAGGGCGGCATGGTGCATCCCTATCTCAGGCGGCGGGACGGCACCGAGCCCTGGCAGGCCGACCCAGCCGATCCGCTCGACCAGGTGCTGAAGCGAACGCTGGGCATTCCCCTGTTCCAGGAGCAGGCCATGCAGATGGCCGTCAAGGGCGCCGGGTTTTCGCCGGGAGAGGCCGACCAATTGCGCCGCGCCATGGCCGCCTGGCGGCGCACCGGCCGGATCGAAATCTTCAAGGACCGCTTCATCGCCGGCATGCTGAACAATAAGCAGCGCCGCTATAGCCGGGAATTCGCCGAGCGCTGCTTCTCGCAGATCGAGGGGTTTGCCGAATATGGCTTTCCCGAAAGCCATGCGGCCAGTTTCGCGCTGCTCGTCTACGCCTCGTGCTGGCTCAAATGCCATTATCCCGACGTGTTCCTCTGCGCGCTGCTCAATTCCCAGCCCATGGGCTTCTATCCCCCCAGCCAATTGGTGCGCGATGCGGTCGAGCACGGGATCGAGGTGCGTCCGGCCGATATCAACATGTCCCTTGCCGAATCGAGCCTCGAGGCCGGCGCACGCGATCCGCGCGATCACGTCTGGCCCCGCCACCGGGAGATGCGGGACCAGATCCTGTCGAAAAACGCCGTGCGGCTGGGCCTGTGCCGGGTCGAGGGGCTGGCGAAAAAGGATATTGCGCGCCTCATCGCGGCGCGCGGCACCGGTTATGGTTCGGTGCGCGACCTGTGGCTGCGCGCCGGCCTTGCCATTGCCAGCCTGGAAAAACTGGCGCGGGCCGATGCCTTTGCCTCGCTCGGGCTCAACCGGCGCGCGGCGCTCTGGGCGGTCAAGGGCCTGGTGGGCACGCATGGAGCGCAGACCCTGCCCCTGTTCGCCGCCGCCGGCGGGCCGGCAGCTTTGGACGCGGAGCCAGATGCGGACCTGCCGACGATGCAGCCCGGCGAGGAGGTCATTCACGACTATTCCGCCCTCTCGCTCTCGCTCAAGGGCCATCCGGTGCAATTCCTGCGGCCGCTGCTGGCGGCGCGCGGCACGACCCGGGCGGGCAACCTGCCCGGCATTGCCAACGACCTGCGCATCGAAGTGGCCGGACTGGTGCTGGTGCGCCAGCGTCCGGGCACGGCCAGCGGGGTCATCTTCGCCACGCTCGAGGATGAAACGGGCATTGCCAATGTGGTGATCTGGCCGAAGGTCTTTGCCGCCTATCGCAAGACCGTGCTGGCCAGCCGCATGCTGGCGGTCCGGGGCAGGGTGCAGGCCGCGCGCGGCGTCATCCACATCATTGCCGAGCATATGGAGGACCTGACGCCGTACCTGCTCGACCTGGCCCATGGCCAGGAGCCGGCGGCGCACCGCGTCACCAGCGAGATCGCGGCGGCCCGCCGCCGCGCCTATGCCGCCCTGCCGGGCGGCCGCAATTTTCACTAGGCGTTTCACGTCCCTGCCGGCCCGCCGGGCTTTGTCCCGACGATGACGATGCGGCAGGACCCGGCCTTTCCCATGCTGCCGCTCCTTGCGGAAGTGAAGGGTGCGGGCCTCTCCCCAAGGAAGAGGGTGAAAAACCCTCCACCTCCGTCATTGCCGGGCTTGTCCCGGCAATCCATGGGGTGCCTCGGCATCGCCTGGACCACCGGGACGAGCCCGGTGGTGACGGGGGAGGGGGTCGTGCGTTGTGGCCGGAAACGGAGGTTGCCGCTTTTCGTGGGAATGACAGAGGGGCAGTCCTGGCGGGTGCCGGTGTTAAGACCTCATCACCCAGCGCTGCGCGCCGACCTCTTCCCAGGGGAGAGGTGAAAACTCCCCATCCCCGCGCTCGTCATTGCCGGGCTTGTCCCGGCAATCCATGTGATGTCTCAAAATCCCATGGACCACCGGGACGGAGCCCGGTGGTGACGGGGGAGGGGTTTGTGTTCTGTGGCCTGAAACGGAGGTTCCCGCTTTTCGCGGGAATGACATCGCGGATTTCGTGGAAATGACATGGGGGATAGCAACGAAACCCGAGAGCCCCGGCCCTCCCTTCTCCCCTTGTGGGAGCAGGTGCCCGAAGGGCGGATGAGGGGGTTCTTCCGACGAGCACAGGCCCAAGGTTCCGGCGCTGTGCGCCGACCCCTCCCCAGATGGCGAGGTAAAGGCTCCCACCCCCCTCCATCTTCGTCATTGCCGGGCTTGTCCCGGCAATCCATGGGGTGCCTCGGCATCGCCTGGACCACCGGGACGAGCCCGGTGGTGACGGGGGGAGAGGGTTGTGCCTTGTGGCCTGAAACGGACGTTTTTGCTTTTCGCCCGGGAGAAGGCCGGGATGGCCCGCAATCTCCGCCCTCATCGCTCAGACAATGAGGGCATCGATCTTTCCGGCCAGTTCGACATCCCTGATGCTGAGCCCGCCGGCATCGTGGGTGGACAGGCGAATGCGCACCAGGTCGTAGCTGTTGGACCAGTCGGGGTGATGCCCGGCCTTTTCGGCCAGCAGCGCCACGCGGGCCATGAAGCCGAAGGCGGTGGAGAAATCGGGGAAGCGAAAATCGCGCCCGATCGCCGCCGAAGCCGGATCGTAATGCCAATGCGGCAATTCGGCCAGGGCGGCCGCGCGCGCCTCTGCTGTGAGCTTTTCGACCATGGTTCGGTTCCTTTCGGTTTTCGGCGGGATCGCGCGGGGATAACGTTCCGCGTCTCCACCGCGCTCCCTTCAAAAGTTAACTTCCCGTTCAGCTTCCCCCGCGAAAGCCTGCCCGGTCCGGTCCCCGCATGGGGTTGCGGCAAGGGCTTATTAAGGGCTCTGGCCTCCAATGGCCCGACACTGGGAAAGAATCCGTGCTGACCTCGGCCCGAAAAACCATGCCCGCACTGGACTACGTGTCCATTATCCGTTCGGTCTACGGGGACCGGCGCGCCATGCTTGCCGGCACTTTCACCAGCGTGCTGATGGCCGGCATGACGGCTTACAAGACCCAATCCTCGGCGCTTTTCCTGGTTACGGTCGCCCTCCTGGTCTTCGGCCTGGTGCGCTATGCCGACATGCAGGCCTTCTGGCGCGCCGATATCGGCAATGAAGATGCCGCGGCCGCCGAGCATTGGGAAAACCGTGCCGTGCTGTCGGGCGGCTGCCTGGCCCTGGTCTATGGCTTGTGGTGCTTCGTTTCCATGGCCATCGTCCAGGATCCGCTGGCCGAACTGGCCAGCGCCTCGATTTCCATCGCCGTCATGGTGGGGATCTGCGCGCGCAATTTCGGCCTCGACCGGCTGGTGACCATCCAGATGGTGCTGGTGATCGTGCCGCTTTCGGCGGGCTATGCCCTGCATGGCGATCTCTATCATTTCGTGCTGGCGGCGCTGCTGGGTATCATGCTGTCGAGCTTTCGCAAGCTGGCCGGCGATATCCGCAGCATCCTGCTTTCGGCGGTGCATGGCCGGGTGGAGGCCTCGCGGCTGGCCGCCGAGCTCGACATCGCCCTCACCACGCTCGAACATGGCCTGTGCATGCTGGACGAAAACGGCATCGTCACCGTGGCCAATGAGCGGGCCAACCGCACCTTCGCCCTGCTCGACGTGCAGCACCTGATCGGCCAGCCCTTCGGCGCGGTGCTGGCGGCCCTGGCCGTATCGGGGCGGGTGCCGCGCACCGCCATCGACCGGCTGGGCGACATGATTAGCCGCCGCGATTCGGGCAAGGTGCTGCTCTCGATCACGCCGAGCCGCTATTATGAGGTGACCGCCAGTTCGCGCGGCTCGCGCTGCGTGCTGCTGTTCGAGGATATCAGCGAGCGGGTCGCGGCCGAGGAACAGATCAATTTCATGGCCCGCCACGACACGCTGACCGAGCTGCCCAATCGCAGCTATTTCAGCGAACTGGCCCTGGAGGAACTCAGCCTGCGCCAGGCCGCGCACCGCGCCAGCGCCCTGATGATCTTCGACATCGACGAGTTCAAGCACGTCAATGACAGCCATGGCCATGTCCTGGGCGATGCATTGCTGCGCCAGGCCGCGACGCGCCTGCGCCAGGCCCTGCCGGCCGGGGCGATCCTGGCGCGGCTGGGGGGCGATGAATTCATCGCCCTGGCGCCCGACGATGCGGGCAGCGCCCATGCCGATGCCCAGCATGTGCTCGAAGCGTTCGATGCGCCCTTCGTGCTCGACGGGGTCAATCTGACCGTGCAGATCAGCGTGGGCATCGTCACCAGCCCGGCCAGCCGGGACGAACTGGATGAATTGATGACCAAGGCGGACCTGGCCCTTTATACCGCCAAGGGCGCGGGCAAGGGCCGCAGCCAGATTTTCCATGCGCAGATGGATATCGACTATCATTATCGCCAGCGGCTCAAGGCCGACCTGCGCGAGGCGGTGGCGGCGGATCAGCTCACCCTCGCCTTCCAGCCGCTGCTCGACATTTCCAGCCGGCGCGTGGTGTCCTGCGAGGCGCTGGCCCGCTGGACGCATCCGGAACTGGGGCCGGTGCCGCCGGCCACCTTCATTCCCCTGGCCGAGGAAATGGGGCTGATTTCCGAAATCACCTCCTGGATGGTGCATCGGGCCGCCGCCGAATGCAGCCGCTGGGCCGGGGAAATCGCCGTGGCGGTCAATGTGTCGGCGCGCGATTTCCGCGGACTCGACCTGGCGGCGCTGGTCGATCACGCCCTGGCCGAAAGCCGGCTGGCGCCGCAACGGCTGGAAATCGAGGTGACCGAGACGGCGGTGATCGAGGAGCGCGACCTGGCGCAGGCCGTGCTCCAGGGCCTGGCCGATCGCGGCATCGCCATCGCGCTCGATGATTTCGGTACCGGCTATTCGTCGTTGAGCTATCTCAACGCCCTGCCGTTCACCAAGCTCAAGATCGACCGCTCCTTCGTCGCCGACATCGCCGTCAATCCGCGCGCGCTCAGCCTCTTGGCCAATGTCGCCCGGCTGGGGCGCGATCTCGACCTGGTGGTGGTGGCCGAAGGCGTGGAAACCGAGGCCCAGCTCGAAGCCATGCTCGGCCATACCGGCATCCAGCAGGTGCAGGGCTACCTGTTCAGCCGACCGCTGCCGGCGCGGGATATCGCCGAGCTGATCGCCCGGCTCAACGGGCGCTCGGAGCAGGCGGCAGCGGCAAAACGCAAACGTGGTTAATCAACGTTAACAATCTGATAACCATAAGGAAACACTTGTGCCTTCCCGCACCGCGTCGGAAGGGACGGGATTTTTCCCAATGCGGTTATCCCTAAGAAAAGGTTAAGGTGCGGCCATTCCCAAAGGAATTGGTCCATGAGTGCGGCAGATCAATCGGTTTCCAGCGTCCCTTCCCGCTTTGCCACCAGCCTCATCGATCTGCTCGACCGCGTGCATTATCGCCGCGTCTCGGTCGACGAGCAGCTCGATCCCGTCTACCGGTTGCGCTACGAGGCTTACCGGCGCGAGGAATTCATCCCCACCAATTCCCAACAGGTGACGCGGGACCGCTATGACGAGGCGGAAAACTGTTATTGTTTCGGGGTTTATATCGACGATCGGCTGGTCAGCTCCATAAGGCTGCACATTGCCGGGCCCGATGATCCGACCTCGCCCAGCGCCGCCATCTGGCCCGACGTGCTGGGCAATATCGTGGGCAAGGGGCAGGTTTACGTCGATCCGAGCCGCTTTACCGCCGATCACGAGGCGTCGCTGGAATTTCCCGCCATTCCCTATCTCACCCTGCGCACGGCGGTGATGGCGAGCGAGCATTTCAAGGCGGCCTATTGCATTTCCTCGGTGCGACCCGAGCATGCCGCCTTCTATCGCCGGGTTTTCGGCTCGGAACAATTGGCCGGCGAGGGATTCTGGGGCGAACTGACCTTTCCGGTCTGCCTTTATGCCTCCTATATCCCGGTCATGTATCCGCGGGTGGTGTCGCGCTATCCGTTCTTCGATTCCACCCCGGAGGAACGCGCGGCCTTGTTCGCGCCCGGCCATAGCGGCGTGGTGGGCATTTCCCCCTCCGCCCGGCAGGCCCATCGCCTGCAGGCGCTGACCGCCCCGGCCTGAATGTTTCCCCTATAGCATTTCCCCGTAAACGAGCGCGCTGGAGGGCGCATGGTCCTCGAGCAGGCGTTTAATCGTTCTTGTGGCTCTGCTGGCCAGCACGAACATGCTGTTCGTGCGAGCCGCCACGATTGGAATTGTTGTTGTTATCGTCGTCGTTGCGGGCCTGGCCCTGACGGGTTTCGTCGTTCTTGTGGCTCTGTTGACCGACGCGAACGTGCTGTTCGTGGGTTCCCCCACGTTCGTTGTCAGGCATGATAATCTCCTTTGATTGCGCTGGCTCAATCGACCAGCGCTAAGCCAATCCCGGGGCGCGCGACTCGTTCCGCAGGCGGGCGTTCACAAGGCCATCCGCAAGATCACAAGTGCGATCACCGTGCCCGCATGGCGGCAGGCGATGGGATCGTCCGGGTTTTTGGAGAGAGTGGTGCCGCTTGTCAGACTCGAACTGACGACCCCATCATTACGAATGATGTGCTCTACCAACTGAGCTAAAGCGGCGTCGGGGGTGCCCCGGGGATGGGCGGTCTTTTACTGGGCGTTTGGGGCGGGCGCAAGGGGCAAGGGCGTCTCGGGGCGGGCCATTTTCGGTGCCGGAGCGGATGGGTCGGCCAGCGCGGCGGGGCGGGCGGTGCTGGCCACCGGCACTTTCCATTCAAAGGCATCCAGGCGGCCGGTGACGGGGGAAACCGGCTCCCATTCGTCGCTGACGATGCCGTCGGCGGTCCAGGCGGGATCGCGCGGCGCGCGGACGGCGCGGGCCAGCCATTCGCGGGCCTTGCCCTGGTCGCCGTTCTGGCCTTCCTCGATTTCCGCCATCAGGCTGGCAATGCCCTGGGTGGCATCGTTGCCGGAAAAGGGCTCAAGCGCCTGGCGGGCCAGGGGCCAGTCATAGGCGTCGATGGCGGCCCGGGCCAGGGCCATGGCGGCGGCGCGGTGGGCTGCGGGCAGTTCGACCAATTCGCGCATGCGCTTGAGCCTGTCGACGGCGGAAGCGCCGGGATGGGAATGGGCATAGAGCGCGGCGGCATCGGGATGGCCGGTGGCCCGCCAGATGCGGCGCAACAGGCTCTGGGCGCGGCGCGCTTCGCCTCGATCGATATAGAGCCGCGCTGCAATAAGGGCGGCAGGCACGAAATCGGGCAATAGTTTCAACGCCGTCAGCGCATGATCGAGGGCGGCATTGGGCTGGCCGGTTTCGGCCTGGCGGGCGCGGGCGGTCTCGATCACCGCCTGGCGGCGACGCTTGCGGGCCTTGGCTTCGCGGCTTGCGGCCGGCTCGGCATTGACCATGGCCACGGCTTCGGCCCATTGCCCGTGCTGGACCAGATCGTCGAATACGGCTTCGGCGGCCCAGGCCGAATCGGGCGATAGGTTGAGGGCCTTGCGGGCAAAGGTGAGCGCGGCCTCGGGCCGGTGCTGGGTCCGCGCCTGGTCGTAAAGCCCGGTCAGCGCCGCGATGGCGGTCTTCTCGCTGGCGATGAGAGCACGATAATGCTCGCGCGCGGCCGGCATGTCGCCCAGGGCCAAATCGGCGCGGGCCTCGAGCAGGCGCGCGGCGCTGTTGTCGGGCAGGCGGGCCTGGGCCTCGCGGGCCATGAGGCGCGCCCGAGCGGGATCGCCCGATTGCAGCGCGATGACGGCATCGGAAAGGGCTTCGACGCCCTGCTCGCGGCGCCGAAGGGCGCGGCGGCGGGCCATGGCGCGGGGGGCGCCCAGGATGCGCCGCAGCACGGCCCAGAGGAAAATGACGAGCGCGGCGGCCAGGAGCAGCAGCACAATGGCCGTCCCCAGGCGCGGCTGCATGCGATAGCCGGCCACTTCCAGGCTGAGCGTGCCGGGCAGGGCGATGACCCAGGCGGCGAGCGCCGCGACGAGGAGGCTGCCGACGATCCAGGAGGCCAGCCGGATCATGCGCCGCTCTCCATGTCGAGAGCGGCGTGGCGCAGGGTACCCAGGAAGGCTTCGGCCCCGGCCAGGGCGGCAATGTCGTCGGCAATGGTGCCGGCCGCGGCCTGCATGGGGGCGGGCAGGGCCTGCCATTGATGGGCGGCGCCCTGGAAATCGTCCTGGCCGAGGGCGGCTTCGATGCGTGCCACGACGGCGTCCGGGCCGCTGCCCGTGGCCGCGTCGGCGGGGCGCAGGGCAATGAGTCCGCGGAACCAATTGGCCGTCGCGTCCTGCCAGGACGCATCCGGAGCGCTCGGCCGGCCAGCCAGGATGGCCGGTATGGCCGCATCGAACCGGGCGATGACACTATCGGGGCGCGGCAGGCCGGTGGCGGCCCGTGCGGCCAGTGGCTCGGGTATGGTCAATTCGGGCATGGCCTTGCGCAGGGCGGCAAGCTCGGCCTCGAACGGTGCGCCTTTGCCGAAAGCGGTTTCGAGGCCGGACAGGATGAGGGGCAGGCGGGCTGTGGCATTGTCCGATTCGGCCTGGATGTCGACGACCTGGCCGAGGCGCGAAACGGTCTGATCGGTCTGGGCCAATTGCGTGGCGAGCGTGGCCGTTTGCGCGCGCAGGGCATCGAGATCAGCCCGCAGCGTGCCGAGCGCCGGGGCGTCGATGGCGCCAGCCGCGCCGCTTGCGGTTTCCAGAGTGTCGAGACGTTGCGAGAGGGCGGTCAATCGGGCATCGAAGCCGGGATCGGCGGTAGCAGCCTCGTCGAGCTTGCCTTCAAGCGCGGTGATCCGCTCCCCCAGGGTGGACACCTTGGTCTCGACCGTGCCGGCAAGGGTCTGCAATTGCGGAACGTCATTGGCCAGCCGGGCAATGCGCGGATCGGGCTGCGCGGGGGCGAGCGGCGGGCTGGGCCAAAGCCCAAAAGCGGCCAGGCCATAGGCCGCAGCGAGGCCGACCACGCCGCCAACAAGGCCGGCGAGCCAAGGCGTAGCGCTGCCGCCGCGTGGTGCGGCTTCGGGCGCATGTTTTTCGGTTTCAGAGCCGGCGGCGGGCTTGGCGGCGGATGCATCCGGCTTGCCTGCAGCGGGCCTTGTCGTCTCCTTATCGGCGCTGGGGCGCGCCGTACCTTCAAGGACGGGCGGCCTCACGGCGCCGGATTTTGCCGGCTTGGGATCGGTCGGTGGCGTGTTCCCGGTCTTGTCGTCAGCCATATGCCTGCCTCTTCTTCGATCCGATCATGGCCCAGTTTGCTCGCGGGCAAAAGCCAGTGCCAGCGCCATCATCGCCTCTTCGCTGGGATGATCGGCAAGAAACACGCGGTTGAAATGATTTTCGAGCAGCGGCGCGGCGACATTTTCCGAGAGGCACAGCATGGCGGGTTGGCGGCGGCGCTCCACCGCAAGTTTGGCGGCCAGCGTGCAGAAAATGGCGGCGGTACGGCGCGAATAAAACAGGACGGCATCGAGTCCGCCGGATACGAGCAGGTCGAGGATCGCCGGGGGCAGGGCGGTTTCGGCCACCATTTCGTAGACGTGAGCGGTGACCACCATGATGCCATGGGGCGCCATGGCATGGGCGAGGTCGCCGCTCAAATGCTTGCCCGCCGGATAAAAGATTGGCCCGGCCAGACGGGCCAGGGCAATGGTGGATACCAGGCTTTCCAGCGTGCCTTCGGCGCTGGTGACATCGGTGAAGCCGAGCAGGCGCGCCTCGTGCGCGGTGCGGTGACCCACGGCAAAGAGCGGCAGGGTGCGGAAGGGGTCGAGCGCCTGGCGCTCGGCCAGGGCGCGCAGGGCATTGGTGCTGCTGATCGCCATGGCGGCAAAGCCCTGCGGCGGAGGCAGATTGGCATCGAGCCCCTGTCGCGTCATCAGAGGGTTAGCAATGGCGGCGATGTCGAGTGCCGCAAGGCGCTCCAGGCTCGCCTGGGCATCCGGCTCGGGGCGGGTGACCAGCATCAGCGTCATGGCCGGGCCATCCATTGCGCCAGCCAGCCGGGGCCGGCCTGGTCGAGCAGCGCGCCGCCCACTTCGCGGCCCAGGGTTTCGGGATCGTGGCTCTGGGCCTCGGCGCGGAACGAGGTCTGCCCGTCGAGGCTGAGAATTTCGCCCTTGAGAACCAGAAGACCGGCATTGTTGGCGGTGAGGGCACCGACCGGGGTGCGGCAGGAACCGTCGAGCACGGCGAGCATGGCGCGTTCGGCCGCGATGGCGGCATGGGTGGGCGCATGATCGAGCGGGGCAACAAGATCGGCCAGGCGCGTATCGTCGGCACGGATGGCAAGGCCGATGGCGCCCTGCGCGGGCGCCGGCATGAAATTTTCCGGATCGAGGATGGCGGTGGCGCGATGGGCTTCGCCCAGCCGCTTGAGCCCGGCCAGCGCCAGGAGCGTGGCATCGGCGACGCCATCGAGCAGCTTTTGCAGCCGCGTATGCACATTGCCGCGAAAGGGGACGATTTCGAGATCGGGGCGCAGGCGCCTGGCCTGGGCGGCACGGCGGATGGAGGAGGTGCCGAAGCGGGCGCTCCGGGGCAGGTTGTCGATGTTCCCGACGCTGACCGACAGGAAGGCGTCGCGCACATCCTCCCGTTCGAGGAAGGCGGCCAGCCGCATGCCCGCGGGTAGGCCGGTAGCCACATCTTTGCTCGAATGCACGCCGATATCGATGCGGCCGGCAAGCAGGGCCTCGTCGATCTCCTTGGTGAAGACGCCCTTGCCGCCAATGTCGGAAAGCGTGGTGTTCTCGGCCTGGCTACGGTCGCCGCCGGTGGAAAAGACCTCGATGGCAATGGTTTTTTCGTCCACGCCATGGGCCTGGGCCAGCCGGGCGCGCACCAGCCGGGCCTGGGCCATGGCCAAGGGGCTGCCGCGTGTTCCGATCCGGGCGAAGGGGCTAGGCAATTGCATATCCGGGCGGTCCTGGTGTAGGCGATAGGCTCGCTCATGGGAGTAGACCAGTTCGTCGTGACCGGGCAAGCGCAAGCCATCCTTCTGGGTATCGAAACAAGCTGCGACGAAACCGCCGCGGCTGTGGTGGTGCGGGATCAATCGGGCCGGGGCAGCATTCGTTCCAACGTGGTGCGCAGCCAGTTCGAGGAGCATGCCGCCTTTGGCGGGGTGGTGCCGGAACTGGCGGCGCGGGCGCATGTGGAATGGCTCGATCACATTGTCGCGCAGGCCATGGCGGAAGCCGATATCGGCTTCGACCGGCTCGATGCGATCGCCGCGACAGCGGGGCCGGGGCTGATCGGCGGGGTGCTGGTGGGCCTCACCACCGGCAAGGCGCTGGCCGCTGCCTGGGGCAAGCCGTTGGTCGCGGTCAACCATCTCGAAGGCCACGCGCTGACGGCGCGGCTGACCGACGGAATATCGTTCCCCTATCTCATGCTGCTGGTTTCGGGCGGGCACAGCCAGTTCGTGCTGGTGCGCGGCGTGGGCGATTACCAGCGCTGGGGCGGCACCATCGACGACGCGCTGGGCGAAGCCTTCGACAAGGTGGCCAAGCTGTTGAGCCTGGGCCATCCCGGTGGGCCGGCGGTGGAGCGGATCGCCGCCACGGGCGATGAAAAGCGCTTCCGCTTCCCCCGCCCGCTCTTGCGCGAGGCGCGGCTGGATTTTTCCTTTTCCGGGCTCAAGACGGCGGTGCGCCTCCAGGCCGAGGCGCTGGCGCCGCTGACGGACGCGGACGTGGCCGATATTGCTGCCGGCTTTCAGGCCTCGGTCACCGATATCGTCGCCACGCGGGCGCGGCAGGCACTGGCGCGGTTCAAGGCGGAGATGCCGGGCGTCGCGCCGCAATTGGTGGTGGCCGGCGGCGTGGCCGCCAATCGGGCCATTGCCTCGGCCCTGGGCGTGGCTGCCGCCGAGGCAGGGGCGCGGCTGGTGGTGCCGCCCATCGGGCTTTGCACCGATAATGGAGCCATGGTCGCCTGGGCGGGCGCCGAACGGCTGGCCCTGGGGGCAAGGGATGGGCTGGACGCAATGGCGCGGCCGCGCTGGCCGCTCGATGCGTCAGATATGAGGCTGATCGACCATGCGGCTTGAAACGGTATCGGTATTGGGAGGCGGCGCCTGGGGAACGGCCCTGGCCCAGGCCGCCGCCATGGCCGGGCGCCAAGTGTCGCTATTGGTGCGGGACGCGGCCCTGGCCGAGGCGATCAATGGGCTCCATGTCAATGCCAGGGCGCTGCCGGGACAGCAATTGCACGCCAATGTGCGGGCGGGCATCGTGGCCGAACCCGCCGATATCGTCATTCTGGCGGTGCCGGCGCAGGCCACCCGGACATTGCTGCGCGATCTCGACCCGGCTCTGCTGGCGGGGCGGCCGGTCGTGCTCTCGGCCAAGGGGCTGGAAACGGGCACGCTGGCGCGGCAGAGCGAAGTGCTGCTCGACATGGCGCCCGAGGCCATTGCCTATGTGCTTTCAGGCCCCAGTTTTGCCGCCGATCTCGCCTCGGGCCGCCCGACGGCGGTGACGCTGGCCGGCGACGATGCCGGTGCCACGTCCGAACTGGCCGGCGCGCTGGCCGGACCCAATTTCCGGCCCTATGCCGCCGACGACCGCATCGGGGTGGAAATCGCCGGGGCGCTCAAGAATGTCTATGCCCTGGCCTGCGGGGCGGTGGAGGGCGCGGATCTGGGCGCGTCGGCGCGCGCGGCGCTCATTGCCAGGGGCTTTGCCGAAATGACCCGCATGGTGACGAAAATGGGGGGCTCCGCCCATACGCTGACCGGCCTGGCGGGGCTGGGCGATCTGACGCTGACCTGCACCTCGGTGCAGTCGCGCAATTATCAGTTCGGCATGGCGCTGGGTGCCGGGCGCCGGACCGCCGATATCCTGGCCGGCGGCGCCAAGTTGGCCGAGGGCGTCGCCACGGCGCCGGTCGCGGCGGCCCTGGCCAGAAGCCTGGGCGTCGATGCGCCGCTGATCGAGGCGGTGGATGCGGTGGTCGCGGGCCGCGCCGACATTGCCACTATCGTGGCGGGGCTGATGTCCCGCCCGCTCAAAAGGGAACATTGAAATGCTCTATGCCATGATCGCCAAGGATGCGCCGGGTACCGGCCAGCTTCGCCTCGATACTCGCCCGGTCCATTTGCAGCATCTCGATTCGCTGGGCGAGAAACTGGTTTTCGCCGGGGCGCTGCTCGATGCCGAGGACAAGCCCGAAGGCTCGCTGATGATCCTGGAGGCCGAGACGCTGGACGCGGCGCGGCAGATGGCCGAAGCCGATCCTTTCGTGGCGGCGGGGGTCTTTGCCAGTGTCGAGATCAAACGCTGGCGGCTGGCGGTCAATACATCGGGCACGGAGCTTTGAGCCATGGCCTATTGGCTGATGAAATCGGAGCCGGACGTGTTCTCGTTCGATGACCTGGTGGCCAAGACCGCCAAGGGCGAAGCGGAAGAATGGCATGGCGTGCGCAATTATGCGGCCCGCAACAACATGAAGGCCATGGCGGTGGGGGACGAAGCGTTCTTCTACCATTCCAATATCGGCAAGGACATCGTGGGCATCATGAAGATCGTGGCGCCGGCCCATCCCGACAGCACGGCCGATCTCAATGCCAAGGGCGAAGTGGTGTGGGAATGCGTCGACGTGCAGTCGGTCAAGCCCTTTCCCCGTCCGGTGAGCCTGGCCGAAATCAAGGCAATTCCCGCATTGGCCGATCTGGAACTGGTGAAGCTCTCCCGCCTCTCCGTATCCAAGGTCAGCGCGGCCGAATGGGCCCTGCTGTGCAGGATGGGCGGGCTCTGAGCGGCCCGATGCCGGTCTCGTCCGGACGGGCGGTCAGTTTTCCGCGGGGACCGGCTCGGGGGCGTATTTGTTGAGCAGCGGCACCTGGGTCATGGAAAAGACCACGGTGAGCGGCATGATGCCCCAGACCTTGAAGGCGACCCAGGCATCGGTGGAGAAATTGCGCCACACCACTTCGTTGAGTACGGCCAGCACGAAGAAGAAAAGCCCCCAATTGAGGGTCAGCCGCCACCAGCCCTCGGGCCTCAACTTATAGACGTCGCCGAAGACATATTTGAGCAGCGACTGGCCGAAGACCAGTCCGCCCAACAGGGTGCCGCCGAACAGCACATTGGTGATGGTGGGCTTCATCTTGATGAAGGTATCGTCCTGAAGCCAGAGGGTCAGGCCGCCGAAGATCAGCACCACGACGCCGGTGACCAGCGGCATCACGGCGACCTTCCTGAGGATCAGCCTGCTCAATAGCAGCGACACGACCATGGCGGCCATGAACCAGGCGGTCGCCATGAAGATATCGGCGCGGCCATTGACGATGAAGAAGACGACCAGCGGCCCCAATTCGAGCGCCAGCTTGACGATTTGCGGACGCAATTCGTCCCAGTTGATTTCGGGTTCGGCTTTTTCGGTCATCGCTCGATCCATGGCGGGCTTGCAATGTGAGGGCTGGGGCCGTTCGATGCAAGGCGCAATAGGGGACAAGCGTGGTGAGATTTTGTCGCCCTGGCCGACGCTGTCCCGCTCACGTCCTTCCAGCTATGGCCTTGGCGAAATCGCTGGCCTCGAACGGTTCGAGGTCGTCGACGCCTTCGCCAACGCCGATGAAATGGACGGGCAGGCCGAATTTCCCGGCGATGGCGACGAGAATGCCGCCCCGGGCGGTGCCGTCGAGCTTGGTCATGACCAGGCCGGTCACGCCGGCGCGCTGCCCGAAGATCTCCACCTGCCTGAGGGCGTTCTGGCCGGTGGTGGCGTCGAGGGTGAGCAGGGTGGCGTGCGGCGCGGCGGGATCGACCTTGCGGATCACGCGGATGATCTTTTCCAGCTCGTGCATCAATTCGTCGCGGTTCTGCAGGCGGCCGGCCGTGTCGATGATGAGTATGTCGCGGCCTTCGGCGCGGGCCTGGGTGACGGCGTCGAAGGCCAGGCCCGAAGCATCGGCGCCGGCGGGGCGGGCAATGACCGGCGCGCCGGTGCGTTGGCCCCAGACCTGGAGCTGTTCGATGGCGGCGGCGCGGAACGTATCGCCGGCGGCCAGCATGACCGAGCGGCCCTCGCGGGCGAATTTCTGTGCCAGCTTGCCGATCGTGGTGGTCTTGCCCGAGCCGTTGACCCCGATCATCAGGATGACGAAGGGCTTCTCGTCCGCCTCGATGACGAGTGGATGAGCCACCGGTTCGAGCGCCTTTTCGACCTCGGCGGCGAGGACGGCGCGCACGTCCTCGTCCGATACATCCTTGTCGAAGCGGTCGCGGCGCAGCGTTTCGGTGATGGCCATGGCCGTGTCCACGCCCAGATCGGCCTGGATCAGGACGTCCTCGAGATCGTCGAGCGTGGCCGCATCGAGTTTGCGCCTGGTGAAAACGGCGGTGATCGAGGTGCTCAGATTGTCCGAAGAGCGCTTGAGGCCGGTGGCGAGGCGCTGGAACCAGCCCTGGCGCGGCGTGGCCGGCTCGGCAATGGCGGCGGGCGCCGGCACGAATTGGTCCTCGACGCTTTCGATATAATCGGGCGTCGTTTCCGGCGGGCCGGGCGGGGGTGGGCGGTCGGGAGCACCGGGCGCGTCGGGCTGGGGTTCCGATGGCGGCGCGGAGGGGGGTGTCGCCGGAACGGGATCGGGCGTGACCGGCGGTTCGGGAAGGGTTTCTTCCGGGCCGGGAAGCCCTTCGGCAGGGGTTCGGGATGGCTGCGGCGCCGGCGAGGTGCCGCCGAAAAGGCGCTGGAAAAGGCCCGGTTTCTTTTCGCTCATGCTGCTGCCCTCAATGCCTCGCCGACAAGGCCGTCCCCGTCGCGTCCGGTGATCCGCGCGCTGACCAGTTCGCCCGCCTCGGTCCCGGCAATGCGGACGGGGATGAAATGTTCGGTCCGGCCCAGGCCGGAATGTTCGACCAGGACATTTTCGACCTGACCGAGGCGCGTGGCGCAGAGGGCGGCAAATTGGTTTTCTCCCGCCGCCCGCAGCAGGGCCGCGCGCCTGCGGGCAACGGCCTTGCCCACCTGGGGCATGCGCGCGGCGGGCGTGCCGGGGCGCGGCGAATAGGGAAAGGCGTGGATATAGGTGAGGTTCGCCTCGGCGATGAAGCTGAGCGAATTTTCAAACATGGCGTCGGTTTCGGTGGGGAAGCCGGCAATGATGTCGGCTCCGAAGACGATGTCGGGCCGGAGGCCGCGAAGCCGCGCCACCACGGCCAGCGCATCGGCCCGCAAATGACGGCGCTTCATGCGCTTGAGGATGAGGTCGTCGCCCGATTGCAGCGACAGATGCAGATGCGGCATGAGGCGCTTTTCGCCCATGGCCTCGTACAGCGCCGGATCGGCCTCGATGCTGTCGATGGACGAGATGCGCAGGCGCGGCAGGTCGGGGACATGGCGCAAGATGGCCTGGACCAGCCGGCCCAGGCTGGGCGTGCCGGGCAGGTCGGGACCATAGGAGGTGATGTCGACGCCGGTGAGCACCACTTCGGCATAGCCGTTGCCGACGAGTTTCCTGATCTGCTCGACCACGAGGCCCATGGGCACCGAGCGCGACGGGCCGCGGCCGAAGGGAATGATGCAGAAGGTGCAGCGATGGTCGCAGCCGTTCTGCACCTGCACGAAGGCGCGGGTACGCCCGTCCATGCCCTCGATGAGGTGCCCGGCATTCTCGCGCACGCTCATGATGTCGTTGACCTGCACCTTGTCGTTGAGGGGCAGGCCGAAGACCATGGGCTGATAGCTTTCGGCCTTGAGCTTGTCCTGGTTGCCGATGACCAGGTCGACTTCTTCCATGTCGCCGAAGGCGCGGGCATCGGTCTGGGCGGCGCAGCCGGTGACGATGATGCGGGCGTCGGGATGGTCGCGGCGGGCCTTGCGCACGGCCTGCTTGGCCTGGCGCACGGCTTCGGCGGTAACGGCGCAGGTATTGATGATGACGGCGTTGTCGAGCCCGGCTTTCTCCGCCTCGGCTTTCATCACCTCGCCCTCATAGGCGTTGAGGCGGCACCCGAAGGTCAGCGTCTCGATGCTCATCAGGCTGCCTCGCTGCGCGTCCAGGCGCCGCTGGCCGGGTCGAAGCGGCCCCGCCATTCATATTCGGCGGGGCCCGAAAGCGTGACGTGGTCATTGGCCAGCCATTCGACGACGAGGTCGCCGCCGGGCAGCGTCAGGGTCGCCTTGCGGCCGGTGCGGCGGGTGCGGGCGCCATTGACCAGGGCGGCGCAGGCGGCGGTGCCGCAGGCCTTTGTCAGGCCGGCGCCGCGCTCCCAGGTCCGCAGGATGATATGATCGGGCCGCGCCACCTGGGCGATGGAGATATTGCAGCGCTCGGGAAACAGGGGATGGTTTTCCAGAAGCGGGCCGAAGCGGTCGAGCGCATAGGACCAGACGTCGTCATGCACCCAGAACGTGGCATGGGGATTGCCCATGGAGGCCACCGACGGAGAATGGAGCACCGGCGCGTCGATGGGCCCGATCTGGAGTTCGATGGCGCGGGTATCGGCAAATTCCTCGTTGAGGGGAATGTCGTACCAGGCGAATTTGGGCGTGCCCATATCCACGGTGACATCGCCGTCCTCGGCTTCCTCGCCGAAAAGAATGCCGGCCGGCGTCTCGAAGGTGAAGCGCTGGCGGCCCTGTTCGGCAGAAAGCGCCCGGACCACGCAGCGCATGCCATTGCCGCAGGCCTGGGCCAGCGAACCGTCGGAATTGACGATTTCGATATAATTGGCGGTACCGGGCGTCCTCGGATCATGTACGGCCATGATCTGATCGAAGCGCGTCTCGGGCCGGGCATTGATGGCGATGGCCGCCACGGGCGTGACGCGATCGGCCCGACCGCGCATATCGGCCACGATGATCTGGTTGCCCAGTCCGTTCATCTTGAAAAAGGGAGCGTCCGACACTTGCCCAATCCTGTCCCCGCGCGCGAGGCATCCTGACGATGTGCCCTATATGGCGGAACCGGCGGGAAATTGCCAGTGACCGCTTGGGTAGCCCGTTCATTGACTTCCGGGCCGATCTGTCCTAGAGGCAGCGCGTTCATCAGGCTTTTGCTCCTGACCAGCCGACCGGGACCCCAAGCGGTATAAAGCGATCCCGGAGGCCAACACCCGCCAGCGCGTTGCGCCCGCGGGTGGGTTTGGCGTTTGGCCCGATGCACCCTATCTCTGCGGAACCGTTTCGCAGAGACCAAGGATGGACCTGCTATGTTTGAGAGCCTTTCCGATCGGCTAGGCAAGATTTTCGATGGCCTTCGCGGACGCGGCGCGCTGAACGCGGCCGATGTCGATGCGGCATCACGCGAAATCCGCCGGGCGCTGATCGAGGCGGACGTGTCGCTCGAAGTGGTCCGGGCCTTCGTCGAGCAGGTGCGCGAGCGCGCCGTGGGTGCGGAGGTCACCCGTTCGGTGACGCCGGGCCAGCAGGTGGTCAAGATCGTCCATGACGAACTGGTCGAGGTTCTGGGCGCCGATGCGGTCAGCATCGACCTCAACGCACCGGCACCGGTCACCTTGCTGATGGTGGGCCTGCAGGGCTCGGGCAAGACCACCACCAGTGCCAAGATCGCCAAGCGCTTGAAGGACAAGCAGCGCAAGAAGGTGCTCCTGGCCTCGCTCGATACCCGCCGGCCGGCGGCGATGGAGCAATTGCGCGTGCTGGGCGAACAGGTGGGTGTCGATACCCTGCCCATCGTCGCGGGCGAGGGCCCGGTCGAGATTGCCCGCCGCGCCGAGCGCGAGGGCCGGCTGGGCGGCTATGACGTGCTTATTCTCGATACGGCGGGCCGCACGCATATCGACGACGAATTGATGGCCGAGACGGTCGCCATCAAGGATATTGCCAAACCCCATGAAATCCTGCTGGTGGTCGATGCGCTGACCGGACAGGATGCCATCAACGTGGCGCGCTCCTTCGACGGGCGGCTCGATGTCACCGGCATCGTCATGACGCGGGTGGACGGGGATGGCCGTGGCGGCGCGGCGCTCTCCATGCGCGCGGCGACCGGCAAGCCGATCAAGCTGATCGGCGTGGGCGAGAAGATGGACGCGCTGGAGGATTTCCATCCCTCCCGCATCGCCGACCGCATCCTGGGCATGGGCGACATCGTCTCGCTGGTCGAGAAGGCGGCGGAACATGTCTCGGCCGAAGACGCGCAGAAAATGGCGAAGAAGCTCAAGAAGGGCTCCTTCGATTTCGAGGATCTGCGTAGCCAGCTTCAGCAGATGAAGAAGATGGGCGGCATGGGCGGACTGATGGGCTTGTTGCCGGGCGCGGGCCAGCTCAAGAAGGCCATGGCCGGCGCCAATATCGATGAAAAGGTCTTCGACCGGCAGATCGCCATCATCAATTCCATGACCCGGCGGGAACGGGCCAATCCGGAGCTGCTCAATGCCTCGCGCCGCAAGCGCATCGCCGCTGGCGCGGGCGTGGAGGTCAGCGAGATCAACAGATTGGCCAAGCAGCATCGGCAGATGGCGGACATGATGAAGAAAGTGTCCAGGGGCGGCATGGGCTCGCTGGCCGGCATGTTCGGCGGCAAGATGGGGGGAATGATGGGCGGCATGCCCGATCTCTCCAAGATGGATCCCAAGCAGCTCGAAGCCATGGCCCGGCAGGCCGGCATCGACCCGGCACAAATGCAGGGCCTGCCTTCGGCCGATCTTTCCGCGCAAAAGGCGCTGCCCAGCGACGTCAATGCGCTCCTGAATTCTGCTGGCGGCCCGGCCCTGCCGGGCCTGGGCGGCGCACCACGTTTCCCCGGCCTTCCCGGCTTGGGCAAGAAGAAATAATCCCCTTCACATCCACACCGAATCCAACTGACAGGACTGACAAATGGCTCTCAAGATTCGTCTCGCCCGTGGCGGCACCAAGAAGCGCCCCTTCTACCATATCGTGGTCGCCGATGTGCGCTCGCCGCGCGACGGCCGCTTCATCGAGCGGCTGGGCACCTATAATCCGCTCCTGGCCAAGGATGCCGAAAACCGCATCGTGCTGAATGCCGAGCGCGTGCAGCACTGGCTCTCGAACGGCGCGCTGCCGACCGATCGCGTGCTGCGCTTCCTCGATGCCGCCGGCATTTCCAAGCGTCCGGCCCGCAACAATCCCAACAAGGGCCTGCCCGGCGACAAGGCCAAGGAACGCGCCGAAGAGCGCGCCGCCAAGGCCGCCGCGGTGAATGAAGCGAGTGCCGCGCCCGCCGAGGAAGCCGCTTCGGCCGAATAATCCGGCGTCCATGGGAATACGAAAGCCCCGGTGGCAATACCGGGGCTTTTTGCTGCTGCCATGCTCTGGCAGCGGCCGGCTGTAGACGGTGCTCGACCAAAACGAGGACCATCATGAAGTTTGCATCGATCCGCATCGTGACCGGCGACGTCCCGGCGCTCAGGAATTTCTACGCCGCCCTGACCGGGATAGAGCCCACCAACCTGGCGCCGGGTTTCTCGGAAATCCGGCTGCCGGGATGCACGCTTGCCATTTCAAGCCAAGACATCATCGACGCGGTCAATGGCGGCGCCATCGTGCCCCGATCCAACCGCTCTTCGATGATCGAGCTGGAAGTCGACGATGTGGAGACCATCAGGGCGATGGTCGCCGATAGCGCCCTGGCCGAGATCGTGCAGCCGCCGACTTTGATGCCCTGGGGCAATCATTCCATGCTGCTGCGCGATCCCGATGGCGCCATCGTCAATATCTTTTCCCGTCCGAAGCGATAGGCTTCAGGCGTTCAGCTTCGCCAAAATCGCGGCGCCCATTTCTTCGGTGCCGACGATTCTGCGATTGTCCTGGGCGATGTCGCCGGTCCGCAGGCCGTCGGCAAGCACGGCGGCGATGGCCGCTTCGATCCTGCCGGCCAGCTCGATCATGTTGAACGAATAGCGCAGGGCCATGGCGAAGGAGGCGATCATGGCGATGGGGTTGGCGATGCCCTTGCCGGCAATGTCAGGCGCCGAGCCGTGGACGGGCTCGTAGAAGGCCTTGCGCTTGCCGGTCGCCGGATCGGGCGCGCCGAGGCTGGCTGAGGGCAGCATGCCCAGCGAACCGGTCAGCATGGCGGCCACGTCGGAAAGGATGTCGCCGAAGAGATTGTCGGTGACCATGACGTCGAATTGCTTGGGATTGCGCACGAGCTGCATGGCGGCATTGTCGGCCAGGATGTGGTGCAGCTCGATATCGGGGTAATCGGCGGCCACGCCCTTGACCACTTCGTCCCAGAGGACACCGGACTTCATGACGTTCTTCTTGTCGGCCGAATGCACCTTGCCCGAGCGGGTGCGGGCGAGGTCGAAGGCGACGCGGGCGATGCGGTCGATCTCGTAGGTTTCATAAACCTGGGTATCGATGCCGCGCTTCTGGCCGTTGCCCAGGTCGGTGATCTGCTTGGGCTCGCCGAAATAAACGCCGCCGGTCAGTTCGCGCACGATGAGGATATCGAGGCCTTCCACCAATTCCTGCTTGAGCGAGGAAGCCGCGGCCAGGGCCGGATAGCAGATGGCGGGCCGCAGATTGGCAAAGACCGCCAATTCCTTGCGCAGGCGCAGCAGGGCCGCCTCGGGGCGCTGCTCATAGGGCGTGTCGTCCCATTTGGGGCCGCCCACGGCGCCGAAGATCACCGCGTCGGCGGCCTTGGCCTTGGCCACGTCCTCGTCGGTGATGGCGCGCTGGTATTTGTCATAGGCCGACCCCCCCGCCAGGCCCCGGTCGGTGGAGAAGTCGGTGAGCTGGCGATCATTGGTCCAGGCGATGAGCTTTTCGACTTCGGCCATGATTTCGGTGCCGATGCCGTCGCCGGGCAGAAGGAAAAGGGAATGGGTGGCCATGATGGGAAACTCCTCGCCGTACTGGTGGGTACACCTTGGCTGGCACTTAGCGGTTTTTCCCGGTCTTGTGCAAGGACGGCAGACCCGGAATCGACGCCATGGGCATGAAAAAGGCCGGGCGCGGGGCCCGGCCTTTTGAAAGCCTCAAAAGGGCTGTCCCTTTCAACCGGCGAAGAACGGCTGGGTGCCGTGCGCTTCGATGGCGGTGGCCAGGCGCCCCAGCGCGTGGATATAGGCGGCCGAGCGGGCCGAGACATTGCGCTCGCGGGCAATATCCCAGACGGCGCGGCCTTCGCGCTCCATCATCTTCTTGAGGCGGGCATGGATCTCTTCGAGATCCCAGTAATAGCCCTGGCGGTTCTGCACCCATTCAAAATAGGAGACGGTGACGCCGCCGGCATTGGCCAGGATGTCGGGCAGGACGACGATGCCGCGCTCGTTGAGGATGCGGTCGGCATCGGGCGTGACCGGGCCATTGGCCAGTTCGAGCAGGACCTTGGCCCTGATAGTGCCGGCATTGGCCGTGGTAATCATGTCCTCGAGCGCGGCGGGCACCAGCAGATCGGCTTCAACGGCCAGCAGGTCGTCGGCGGAAATGACATTGGCGCCCAGCTCGGCGGCCATGTCGGCCACGCGGCGGCCGGCATTCTTGCCATCGATCAGCTTTTCCACGTCCAGCCCACCCGGACGGTAGATGGCGCCGGTCGAATCGGAGACGGCGACCACGGTATTGCCATCGGCGGCGGTGAGGCGGGCATAGAACTGGCCGGCATTGCCGAAGCCCTGGATGGCGACCGTATGGTCCTTGTCGAGGCCCAGTTCGCTGGCCAGGTGCCGCACCAGATAGAAGCCGCCGCGGGCGGTGGCGTCGTTGCGGCCGAGCGAGCCGCCCAGGGCGATGGGCTTGCCGGTGATGACGGCGGGGGAAACCTGGCCGGTAATCTGGTTATATTCGTCGGCCATCCAGCCCATAATCATGGCATTGGTGTAGACGTCGGGCGCGGGAATATCGCGGTCGGGGCCGATGATATTGGCGAAGGCCTGCACATAGGCGCGGCTCAGGCGCTCCAACTCGGTTCTGGACAATTCGCGCGGATCGACGCGGATGGCGCCCTTGCCCCCGCCATAGGGCAGGTTCATCACGGCGCATTTGAAGGTCATCCAGAAGGCCAGGGTCTCCACTTCCTCGACATTGCTTTCGGGGTGGAAACGAATGCCGCCCTTGGTGGGGCCGCGCGTGTCGTCGTAGCGGCAGCGCCAGGCGAGGAACGACTTGCGCGAGCCGTCATCCATACGGATCAGCAATCGCGTCTTGGTGGTTTCTCGCGGATATTTGAGTTTCTCGATAACATCCTGGTCGATCTGCAGGTGGTGGGCAGCTTCTTCCAGGCGGAGAAGGGCGCGGTCGAGCAGGGTGTCGTCGGACATGGTAACCCTCATGGACAGAAAATATGCAGGACGCATAAAAATGCGGCATTTACCTGCCACGCCGAAGGGGCTTAGGTCAATAATCCTGACGCATATTGCATAGAGAATATTCTTCCAGCTTATTGACTAGGCAGAAAGCGGGCAGGAATATTGCGCCACTTGCCTCTCCCGGGTCCTCACGTGTTTCCCTCGCTGCCGCTTCCCGACATCCTCATCAATTCCGACGATTATAACCGCGTGCTGCTGCTGGCCGAGCGTGCCTTCGACACCAATCCCTATGTCTCGGCCTATCTCGAGCGCGAGTTGAACCGGGCCGCCCTGTGCGATCCCTGGGACCCGGCCGGAGTATCGATGGGGCAGCGGGTCATGTTCCGGCTCGACGACGAGCCGCAGGTGCGGCTGGGGCGGCTGACCTATCCCAACCGGCCTTTCGGCGAGCGCGGCAACGTGCCCATCCTGGGCCCGGTCGGGGCGGCATTGATCGGCATGCACCGCAATTCCACGATCGAATGGCTCGACAAGGGGCGCATCCGCACCCTCACCGTGGTCGATTACGGCTGGTAAGCCCGTTCAGACGCTGCCGGCGGCACCGATACGGGCCGTGACCTCGATTTCCACCTTCATGCCCGCCTCGATCATCGAGACGATGAGCATGGAGGCGGCGGGGCGAATATCCCTAAAGACCGGGCCGACCGCGGCCACCACCGCGTCGACATAGGCGCGGTCGCCGACATAATAGACGACGCGGACCGTGTCCTTTAGGGACGAGCCCGCCTCCCTGAGCGCCCTGTCGATGGTGGCGAGGGCGTTTTTTGCCTGTTCGCCGACGCTTTCGGGCATCTTCATGCTCGCATAATCATAGCCCGTCGTGCCGGACACATAGACGGTGTCCTCATGGCGGACGGCACGGGAATAGCCGAAAGTGGCTTCAAACGGCGAGCCGGTGGACACGCGCTGGACCATGTGCAGACCTCAGAGCCAGGGGCGGCTGGAGGCCATCTTGCCCTCGAAGGCGGAGATGGAAGGGTCGGATTTCAGCGTGCCGGCAATGTCGTCGAGCCCTTCGAGCAGGACATGCCTGCGGGCGGGGTCGATGTCGAAATGGATTTCACCGCCATCGGGGCCCTTGATGGACTGGGCCTCGAGGTCGATGGTGAGGGTGGCGTTGGAGCCGCGCTCGGCATCGTCGAGCAGGAGTTTCAATTGCTCGGGCGTCACCACGATGGGCAGGATGCCGTTCTTGAAGCAATTGTTGTAGAAAATATCGGCGAAGCTGGTGGAGATGACACAGCGGATGCCGAAATCGAGCAGCGCCCAGGGGGCGTGCTCGCGGGAGGAGCCGCAGCCGAAATTGTCGCCGGCAATGACGATTTTGGCCGCGCGGTAGGCCGGCCTGTTGAGGACGAAATCGGGATTTTCCGTGCCGTCCTCGTTGTAGCGCATCTCGGAGAACAGGGCGGTGCCCAGGCCTGTGCGCTTGATGGTCTTCAGGTATTGCTTGGGGATAATCATGTCGGTGTCGACATTGATGATCGGCAGGGGCGCCGCAACACCGGTCAAAGTGGTGAATTTTTCCATGGGGCTATGGACCTCGCTTTGCCAAGGGTCTTCGCGCAAAACCGGGGGATCGGTCAAGCCGGATGGACACGAAACCGTTCGGTGGGCCGCGCCCGGCGCTCAGGCCGCAAGGCTTTCGCGCGGATCGACGCCGAGCATGAGATTGAGGTTCTGCACCGCCGCGCCCGAGGCGCCCTTGCCCAGATTGTCATAGACGGCACAGATGACGGCCTGGGCACGGTCGTCATTGGCAAAGACATGCAGGGTGAGGCTGTTGGTGCCGTTGTGCCGTTGCGGATCGAGTGCCGGCGTCCTGGCGATGGCCGGATCGTAAGGCGCCACCGTCACGAAGCTGTTGGGAATGGCCGCATAATGATCGGCCAGGGCTTCGTGCAATTGCCGGCCGGTGGGAATGTCGGCGACCATGTCGAGATGCAGCGGCACCGAAGTGGTCATGCCCTGGGCGAAATCGCCCACGACCGGCTCGAAAAGCGGCGCGCGGGCCAGCCCGGCATAGAACGCCATTTCGGGCAGGTGCTTATGGGCGAAGGTAAGGCCATAGGGCATGAAATGGCTGGCGCCGGTGCCGGCGGCCTCGTATTCCTCGATCATCTGCCTTCCGCCGCCCGAATAGCCCGTCACGCCATGATAGCTTACGGGATAATCGGTGGGCACCAGCCGGGCCGCGACCAGCGGGCGCAGCGCGGCGATCAGCCCCTGGGGCCAGCAGCCGGGATTGGCCAGGTAACGCGCCTTGGCGATCGCCTCGGCCTGGCCGGCATCCATTTCGGCAAAGCCATAGGTCCAGCCCTCGGCGGTGCGGTGGGCGGTGGAGGCGTCGATGACGCGGGTGGTGTCGTTTTCGATGAGCCGCACGCTTTCCCGCGCCGCATCGTCGGGCAGGCAGAGAATGGCCACGTCGGCGCGGTTGAGCAGGCGCTTGCGCTCGTCCTGGTCCTTGCGCTTTTCGGGCGCGATGGACAGGACTTCGAGGTCGCGGCGGCCGCCGAGGCGCTCGCGGATCTGCAGACCCGTGGTTCCCGCTTCGCCGTCGATGAAAATCCGTGCGACCATTTGGCGTGGCTCCTTGGCTCGTGCGGCGTAAATGGCCCCGGGGGCGCGGCGCGTCAAGCGCCCGGTGCGGGATTGTCTTTGCCTGGGGCCAATGGCATTGATTTGACCAAACGGACAAAAGGGAGCGCCTCATGACCACGCCGCACAATCACGCCAAGCCTGGCGATTATGCTCCTGCCGTGCTGCTGCCGGGCGATCCGCTGCGGGCGAAATGGATCGCCGAGACGTTTTTCGAGCATCCGCGCCAGGTCAATGCCGTGCGCAATTGCCTGGGATTCACCGGCACCTGGAAGGGCAGGCCGGTGTCGGTGCAGGCCAGCGGCATGGGCCAGCCGTCGCTGTCGATCTATGTGCATGAGCTGATAAATGTCTATGGCGTCAAGGCATTGATCCGGGTGGGGACCTGCGGGGGGCTCAACCGGGCGGTCAAGGTGCGCGACGTGATCCTGGCGCAGGGCGCCTCGACGGATTCGAGTATCGTCAAGGGCCGGTTCGGCCCCTATAATTTCGCGCCCATTGCCGATTTCGGCCTGTTGCGCGCCGCTGCCGACAGGGCCGCGGCCAGGGGATTGCGCAGCCATGTGGGCAATGTGCTTTCGTCCGACATCTTCTATCACGAGAACGGTTTCGAGGGTTACGACAAACTGCCCGCGCATGGCGTGATCGGGGTGGAGATGGAGGCGGCGGCGCTCTACACGCTGGCGGCGCGGTTCGGGGCCAGGGCGCTGGCCATCTGCACCATGACCGATTGCCTCATCACCCATGAGGAGATCAGCGCCGAAGACCGCCAGACATCGCTCAAGGACATGGTGGAACTGGCCCTGGACGTAGCGGTGGAGGGGTAATCATGGCCCGCCGGGGAGGATTCCCGGCGGGCCATTTCGCTTATTCGGCCAGGGCCGCCAGGACCCGCACCCAGGAGCGGATGCCGCGATGGAAGCTTTCGAGATCGTATTTCTCGTTGGGTGAGTGGATCTGGTCGTCCACATGGGCAAAGCCGATCAGCAGCGTATCGAGCCCCAGTATGGCCTTGAAGTCGCTGGCCACTGGAATGGAGCCGCCCGAGCCGGTAATGACCGCCGGCTTGCCCCATTCGTCCGACAGGCCCTTGAGGGCGCGGGCGAGAAATTCGCCATCGGCGGGGACGGTAATGGCGGGCGAGCCGCCATGGGGGGTGAATTTCACCGTGCAATCGGGCGGCAGCATGGCCTGGACATGGGCGCGGAAGGCCGCGCGAATCCTGTCCGGGTCCATGCCCGAGACGAGGCGGAAGGAAATCTTGGCGCTGGCCTTTGCGGGGATGACCGTCTTGAAGCCGTCGCCGGTATAGCCGCCGATCATGCCGTTGATTTCGCAAGTGGGGCGGGCCCAGAGCATTTCAAGCACGCTGCGGCCCTGTTCGCCGGCCGGGCGGGAGAGGCCCACCGCGCCGAGGAAATGCTGTTCGTCAAAGCCCAGGCCCTGCCATTGGGCCTTCACTTCGGGTGAAATCTCAGCCACGTCATCGTAGAAACCGGGCAGGGCGACGGATCCGTCGGGCGCGCGCAGGCTGGCGATGATGTCGGCCAGAACCTGGTTGGGATTGCGGGCGGCATTGCCGAACATGCCCGAATGCAGATCCTTGTCGGCAGCGGTGATTTCCACCTCGTCGGCCACCAGGCCGCGCAGCATGGTGGTGATCGAGGGCGTGGTGTGGTCCCACATATCGGTGTCGCAGACCAGCGCGATGTCGGCCTGCAATTCGGCGGCGTGCTCGCGCATGAACGGGGGCAGGTTCTTGCCGCCCGATTCCTCCTCGCCCTCGAGCATCATGGAGATGCGGACGGGTAGGGCGCCGGTCACGGTCTTCCAGGCGCGGCAGGCTTCGATGAACGTGAGCATCTGCCCCTTGTCGTCGGAGGCGCCGCGGGCGGTGATGATCTTGCGGCCGGCCTTTTCCCGGATTTGCGGATCGAAGGGATCGGTGTCCCAAAGCGCGAGCGGATCGACCGGCTGCACGTCGTAATGGGCATAGAACAATACATGCGGGCCCGCCTGTTCAGGACCATGCGCGACGACGACCGGATGGCCGGGCGTGGGGCGGGCCGACGCGGAAAATCCCAGGCCATTGAGTTCGCCGGCCAGCCATTCGGCGGCGCGCCGGCAATCCTGGGCAAAAGCGGGATCGGTGGAAATCGACTTGATGCGCAAGAGAGCGAGCAGGCGCTCGAGGCTGTCGTCCAGCCCGGCATCGACCTGGGCGAGCACGGCATCGAGGGAAAGGGGGCTGGGCATGGTCCGTCCTTGTGAAAAATCCAAAATAGCTGAACCGCAGATTGGCTTAGCGGCAGGCCGGCTGTCCAGCGCCGTGCTCCGGCCTTATTGTCATACTTATGCGCCTGTGGTTAGGTCCCGCGCGAACGCAGGAAGCACGTGGGGCGGCATGGACAGGTCGGGCGGCAAGGCGCGCCATTCGGGTGATCTCATCGCCGCGCTGTCGGGGCGGAGCCTGGCGCGCAACCTGCATTCGGACGTGCTCTGGGAATTGGGTTTCGCCATCGTTTCGGGGCAATATGCCGAGGGGTCCATCCTGCCGCCGGACAGTGAATTGCTCGACCGCTTCGGGGTGTCGCGTACGGTCTTGCGCGAGGCTCTCAAGACCCTGGCGGCCAAGGGCATGATCGAGGCGCGGGCGCGGATCGGCACGCGGGTGCTGCCGCGCAATCGCTGGAACCTGTTCGACGCCGACGTGCTGGCATGGCATTTCGAGATGGGGCCGGACATCGCCTTTCTGCGCAGCCTGGCCGAAGTGCGCATCGGCATCGAGATCGAGGCGGCGGCACTGGCGGCCGAACGCGCGGCGCCCGAGCAGGCGGCCGCGCTGGCCGGCTGGGTGGAGAAAATGGCAGGGGCGGAGACACCGGCCGATTTCGCGCGCTACGATCTCGAATTCCACAAGGCGGTAGCGGAAACCTCGGGCAATCCCTTCATGGCCTCGATCAGCGCATTGGTCGAGATGGCGCTCACCGCGGCCTTCACCATTTCCTCGCCGGTCAACGATCCGGCAGCCCTGGCCAGCACAGTCAACACGCATCGCGCCATCGCCGATGCCATCGCCCAGGGCGCACCGGAACAGGCGCGCGAGGCCATGAAAGTGGCCATAGCCGAAGGCTTCGCCCGCGCCGCAGGCCGCATGGAACAGGGCGGTTGAACGCCGGGCATCTCGTCTTGAAGGGGAAGTTTGGTGGAGCTGAGCGGGATCGAACCGCTGACCTCGTCATTGCGAACGACGCGCTCTCCCAACTGAGCTACAGCCCCGCACCGGGGGCGTATATGGCCTGATTGGTCCGGCCGCGCAAGGGCTTTGTGGGCGGGGGCCGATGGAAAGTGAACGGATCGGGCCGAGCGATGGCGGCTGGTGGGCATTTGCCCAGGCCTTGCCTTGAGGCGGTCATGAAACTCAGCAAGAATTGATTCGCTGGCGTGGGAACCGGCGCAGAACCGGGCCGTTCAGCCAGAGCATTGGCGAGGAGGCCGAGATGAGTGAAAACCATATGCTGACCCGGCACCGCGATATCCGCAACTGGGTCGCCGACCGCAAGGGCACGCCGGCAATTGCCAGGGTGCGCAACCAATTCGGTGAGGAGCGGGCGCAATTGCGGTTGCATTTCGCCCGCATCGAGGAAAGCCGGCTCGATGGCGGGATGAGCCCCTGTTCGTGGACGGCATGGCTGGCCGAACTCGACCGGCAGCAATTGGCGCTGCGGGTGGAACCGACCGGGCGCTACGAATTGGTGTCGCGCGGGCTGCTCAACTGAATCTCGAGGCAAGCCGGCGCGCGAGTGGAGCCGCCAGCGGTTCGTCCGGATCGTGCTGCATGAGAGCCACGCGGTCGCGGCCATCGGCTTTGGCGCGGTAAAGCGCGGTATCGGCCCGGTGCAAAAGGTCTGAAAGCGTGTCGGCTTGGCGACATTGCGCCACGCCGAAAGAGCCGCTGATGACATGGGCAATGCCCAGGGGCGCAAAGGACAGGCCGGCAAAGGCCTGGCGGACGTTTTCGGCATAAAGCCGGCCGGCGACGAGATCGGCGCTGGGGAGCAGAACCGCGAATTCCTCGCCGCCCAGGCGGCCGATAATGGCGCCGGTTTCGGCTTTGTTGCAGAGCAGGCGGGCAAAGGCGCGGATCACATCGTCACCCACAGCGTGACCGAAGGAATCGTTGATGCGTTTGAAATGGTCGAGATCGGCGGCGATCACGACTGCCGGTTGGCCTGTGCGCCGCACCATATCCAGGGCTTTTGCGGCCCGATCCTCGAAGCCGCGGCGATTGAGCAGCCCCGACAGTGTATCGGTTTCGGCACGGGCGGTGATTTCGGCGTGCATGTCGCGCATGATGACGAGCAGGATGGTGAGCCCCAGGGCGATGAGCGCCACGGCGCCCAGGCTTTGGGAAATGGCGGCATAGGTGCTGCCGATATAGGCCTGCGGGCTGTCGCCCGAGCCGATGACAGCGGCGATCCAGGGCTTGAGCAGATATTGCAGGCCGGAAAAGACCAGCAGGGCCATGAGGGTCAGGTCCAGCGCCTGCCGGCGACCGGCGCGCAGGACGATGTAAAGGCCCAGCATGTGCAGCGCGAAATAGGGCAATTGATAAAGATTGGCGCGCAGCAGGGAAGCGCGCGGCATATCGATGACAAAGACGATGCCGATAATGCCAAGACCCAGGATGAGCCCCAGGGCCATATGGGGCAGGGCGGTGCGGTAGTGCCGGGCCAGGCCGACAATCCAGAAGCTGACGGCAAAGAGGAAGCTGAGGAAAATGCCGATGCCGACGGGCCGGGGGTCGGCCTGGAAAGGCAGGATGAATTCGAGCACGATATCGGTAATGCCGAAGCCATAGCCCAGGGCCAGCCAGCGGGCTCCGACCGAACGGGTCGTGACGGCAACGACGCCGAAGGCGATGGCGAACAGGCCCGCCATGAACAGGTTTATGGCCAGAACGAAGACAGCGGCGCTCATGCGACCCCGGGGCAAAAACGAAGCAATGCTAGTCTTTTGCCGACCAAGGAGAGGTTAACGCCGCCGGTGTCAGGCGCGGGCCGGAATGCCGAGCGCCGCGGCCAAGAGGGCATAGGAGCGGCGGCGCAGGGCGTAGGAATGCATGGTGGTGGTCACCATCACCTCGTCGGCGCCGGCCTGGCGGGCCTTGTCCGATATGACCTGCGCCATCTGCGTGGGATCGCCGACCAGCCACAGGCTCGATTGCTGAGCGATGACCTGTTCCTGCTGGGGCGTCAGCTTGTGGGCGATGGCCTCTTCGGGACTGGTGAGCTGGCGCTGCTCGCCGGTCACGAAACGGGCCCAGTTCACGGCCTGCGAGGTGGCGAGAAATTTCGCCTCGTCCTCGCTGGGCGCGCAGATGACCGAGAGGCACAGAATGGTATGGGGCGCCGGAAAGGCGGGACTGGGCTGGAACGCCGCGCGATAGGCGGCGAAGGCCGGGGCGGCCGGGCTGTGCGAGAAATGGGCGGCAAAGGCATAGCCAAAGCCCAATTGGCCGGCGGCCTCGGCGCTGGCGCCGGACGAGCCGAGCAGGAATTTGGGTGGCAGGGCAATGCCGCCGGGCGAGACCGGCACGCGCGAAAACGGATGGTCGGAGGGAAAACTATCTTCATCGAAGGCCATGAGTTCGGCCAGATAGGCGGAAAATTCCTCGCCCCCGCCGCTGCGCAGTGCCCGCATGGCATAGCCGTCGCCGCCGGGAGCGCGGCCCAATCCCAGATCGATGCGGCCCGGATAAAGCGCTTCCAGCGTGCGGTAGGCCTCGGCAATGCGCAGGGGCGCATGATTGAGCAGCATGACGCCGCCGGCCCCGACACGGATCGTGCTCGTCGCGGCGGCGGCGCTGGCGATGAGGATTTCGGGCACCGACGAAGCGATGGACGGCATGCCGTGATGCTCGGCATACCATAGGCGCGTATAGCCCAGCCGATCGGCTTCCTGGGCCAGACGCACCGTTTCGGCCATGGCCTGGGACGTCGCGGTGCCCTGGGCGATGGGGGCGAGATCCTGAAGGGAAAGAGCAAAATCGGCGGGCATGGCACGGGCCTTCAATCGGGATATTTCATCGGTAGATCACGATGAAAAGGTCCTCCGTCAAGGGCGGCATGCCATTTTTGGCGCCGGAAGGCCTATCAAGGCTGGCGCGGGATGATGTGCCGGTGCTCGCCGCCCTCGGCACATTTGCCGAGTGCGTGGGGTTTTGGCCACGCCGCAAGGCTTTTGTCGCGGAGTGATTGACTCGGGGCGGCGGGAATGGCCCATATAGCCCGGTTTTGGCAAAGTGGTTTCAGGAATGATGAAAACGGGCCTTGTCCTTGTCGTTGCTTTGATGGGCCTGGGCGGCACTCCGGCACTGGCACAGGACCTGCTCGACCCGCATCCGCTGGCCGGCGTGGTGGACGAATTGCGCATCGGGCTGCATGCCCATGACGTGCATCATGCGGCCTTGCCGTTCCGCGTCGATGAATGGCAGTTCAACCAGATCGAGGATATCAGCTTCGATGTGCTGTTCACCTCGCCCGATCTCGATGCCTTTCGCTGGATCGGGGCGCCGCGGCCGGAAATCGGTGCGACCGTCAATCTCGATGGGCAGGACAGCCTGGTCCATGCCAACCTGACCTGGCAATTGCCGGTTTTCGATACGCCCTTTTATCTGGAAGCGGGATTGGGCGCGGCCATCCATAACGGAGCGTTGAGCGGGGCGGCGCCGGGGCGGAAGAATTTCGGCTGCCGCGTCAATTTCTACGAGCGCTGGGGCGTTGGCGCGCATGTGAATGAAAATGTCACTGCCACGCTGAGCTATGAACATACGTCCAACAATAATTATTGCGCGCAGAATGACGGGCTGTCCAATTTCGGCCTGCGGTTGGGCTGGAAATTCTAGGCTTCAGGCCACTTGCCCAGCGGCCCAGCCCGAAGCCCAGGCCCATTGGAAATTGTAACCGCCCAGCCAGCCGGTGACGTCCACCGCCTCGCCCACGAAGAACAGGTTGGGGATTGCGCGGGCCATGAGCGTCCTGGCGTCGAGTCCGGCGGTGTCGATGCCGCCCAAGGTGACCTCGGCGGTGCGATAGCCTTCCGTGCTGACCGGCTTGAGGCGCCAGGCATTGACCCATTGGGCGGCGGCGGCGAGTTTCCTGTCGGAAAGGTCGCCCACCATGCCGGGCTGGTCCATGAAATCGGCGATGAGCTGGGCTAGGCGCTTGGGCAGGTGAGCGGCCAGGACGGTCTGCAAATGCAGCTTGGGGCTGTCCCGGCGCGCCGCCTGGAAAAGGGCGAAAGCGTCGGTACCGGGCAGCAGGTTCACGTCGATGGCGTCGCCCTCGCGCCAGTAAGAGGAAATCTGCAAGATGGCCGGCCCGGAAAGGCCGCGATGGGTAAAGAGCAGGGCTTCCTCGAAGCGGGTCCTGCCGTGGCCGATGCCGGCATTGGCGGCAATGCCGGCCAGGGGCTGAATTTTTTCCAGCGCCCCGGGCTCGAAGGTGAGCGGCACGAGGCCCGGGCGGGTTTCGGTGACGGCGAGGCCGAATTGGCGGGCTATGTCGTAGGCCAGGCCGGTAGCGCCCATTTTGGGAATGGATTTGCCGCCGGTGGCGACGACGAGGCTTTCGGCGGTGACGCGGCCGTCGCCCACCAGGACATCGAAGCCATTGGCGCCCCGTTCGATGCTGCCGATCGTGCGTCCGGTCCAGATAGTGGCGCCGGCCTGGCGCAGGTCCTGGGTCAGCATGGTGACGATCTGGGTGGCCGAGCCGTCGCAGAACAATTGCCCAAGGGTCTTTTCATGAAAAGCGATACCGTTCCTGCGGACGCGGTCGATGAACATGTCGGGGGTGAAACGCGATAGGGCCGAGAGCGCAAAACGCGGATTGGCGCTGAGGAAGCGCTCGCGCGCCAAAGCGGCATTGGCGTTGATATTGGTGAAATTGCAGCGGCCGCCGCCGGAAATGCGGATTTTTTCTCCCGGGTCGCGGGCGTGATCGACCACCAGGACACGCCGGCCCCGGCGGCCCGCCTCGATACCCGCCATCATGCCTGCGGCCCCGGCGCCCAGAACGATTACGTCGAAGTCGGGCATGTCGATCCTTTCGCACTGTGCTCTATCTGTCCGTCTCGCCCAAAGGGCGATGGTGCGCAAGAGCCGATCGCGGACAGGGCGATTGACTCTTTCCTATATGGGAGTATGAGAAGTCCTGCTTTTTCAATCGGAAGCATTGTTCGCCATGGCCAGGCCCGGCTCCATCGCCGCTTTCGTCGTCACCCGGCTCTCGGCCGGGGACATGCCCGCCATGGCCAAAACCACCAAAACCGCCTGACGCTTATCCCCGGGTCGTCTCCCGCCGGGGAGAGGCGCCAACAGAATCGGCCGTGCCGCCTGGCGGTGCGCGGGGGCGGAAATGGTAAGGGACCGGAGTTCCAAAATGGGTTATCGCGTCGCTGTCGTCGGGGCCACGGGCAATGTGGGCCGCGAAGTTCTCAACATCCTGGCCGAGCGCAAGTTCCCGGCCGACGAGGTTTTCGCCCTGGCCTCGTCCAGGTCGATCGGCAAGGAATTGTCCTATGGCGACAAGATCCTCAAGGTTCGGGACCTGCAGCATTTCGACTTTTCCGGCGTCGATTTCGCCATCATGTCGGCAGGCGGCTCCACGTCCAAGGAATGGGCGCCACGGATCGCGGCGGCGGGCGCCGTGGTCATCGATAATTCGAGCTATTGGCGCTATCATTCGGACGTGCCGCTGATCGTGCCGGAAGTGAACGGACATGTGCTCGAGCGCTGGCTCAACGACCCCAAGCGCAGCAATATCATTGCCAATCCCAATTGCTCGACGGCCCAGCTCGTGGTGGCGCTGAAGCCGTTGCACGACGCGGCGACGATACAGCGGGCCGTGGTTTCGACCTATCAATCGGTGTCCGGCGCCGGCAAGGACGGCGTGGACGAGTTGTGGAACCAGACCAAGGGCATTTTCGTCAATGACAGCCCGAGCCCGCAGAAATTCCCCAAGCAGATCGCCTTCAACGTCATTCCCCATATCGATGTGTTCATGGAGGATGGCTACACCAAGGAAGAGTGGAAGGTGCTGGCCGAGACCAAGAAAATCCTCGACCCCAAGATCAAGGTGACCTGCACCGCCGTGCGCGTGCCGGTTTTCGTGGGGCATTCCGAGGCAGTCAATCTCGAATTCGCCAAGCCGATCAGCGCCGATGAGGCGCGCGACATCCTGCGCGAGGCGCCGGGCGTCAGCGTTATCGACAAGCGTGAGGCCGGCGGCTACGCGACGCCGGTGGAAAGCGTGGGCGAATACGACACCTTCGTGTCGCGCATCCGCGAGGACGTGACGGTGGAGAACGGACTGGTCCTGTGGGTCGTCTCGGACAATCTGCGCAAGGGCGCGGCGCTCAATACCGTGCAGATCGCCGAGACGCTGATCGAAAAGGGTTTTGAAAGCCGCAAGGCGGCTTGATTTCGGGCGGGTTGGCCGCGTCTCATCCGATCCCAAGGGCCTGCCCGGATCCCGTCCGGACAGGCCCTCTCTTTACAAAGACGTGGTGACGCCGCTTCGCTGGCCTTGCCTTCATCAAGCCTTTCCAGGAAGAGGCGTTCGCATGGTGCGGGCGCGTAAATCCCGGTCTCTTACGGTGCCTCATGCCCTTTCGCCATGTGCTGCTTGCCCTTGTGGTCGTTGCCATCTGGGGTTTCAATTTCGTCGTCATCAAGCTCAGCGTCGAGGCGCTGCCGCCCGTTCTGGCGGCGGCGCTGCGTTTTGCGGCCGCGGCATTTCCGGCGGTGCTGTTCGTCCGACCACCCAAGGCGCCATTCTGGATCGTGCTGGGCTTCGGGCTGGCTTTCGGCGTGGCGCTCTATGGGTTCCTCAACCTCGCCATTGCCTGGGGCATGAATGCGGGGCTGTCCTCGCTGGTGCTGCAGGTCCAGGCCTTTTTCACCATGATCCTGGCATTCGTTATCCTGGGCGAGCGGCCCAACCGCTTCCAGGTGATCGGGGCAGGCATCGCCTTTGCCGGGATCGCGGTGATCGGCAGCGAGCAATTGGGGGAAACCGGGCTGGTGCCGTTGGGCATGGTGCTGATGGCGGCGTTGAGCTGGGGTCTGGCCAATGTTCTCACCCGGAGGGCCGGCAAGGTCAATGCCGTGGCCTTTACCGTATGGGGTGTATTGGCGGCACCCCTGCCGCTGCTGCTGCTTTCGCTGCTGCTGGAAGGCTGGCCGGCCATGGTGACAGCGCTTTCAGGATTTTCCTGGAGCGATGCGACGCTGATCGCCTTTCTTGCCTATCCTGCAACCCTGTTCGGTGGCGGCATCTGGAGTTGGCTGCTCGGCCGGCATCCTGCCTCGATGGTGGCGCCCTTTACGCTGCTCGTACCGATCACCGGGCTCGCCTCGGGCTATCTGGTATTGGGTGAAACGGTGACAGGCGTTGAAATCGCGGGCGCTTTGCTGGTGATCGCCGGGCTGCTCGTCACGCTGCACAAGACCGGAAAGAGCATGATCCCGATCCGGTTGGATTAAGGCTCGGCCAAGGGCGGGCAGGGCCACCGCAAGGGTGGCCCTTTTGCCTAGTCCGCGAGCGATTCCGCCGGTTCGGCGGGTGCGGAATCAACATTGTCCGCCGGCATCGGGGCGGGAATGGCCGCCGGTTGCAGGGTGCTGACCTGCTCGGGCGTGAGTTCGCCCTTGCCCTCGATATCGGCGGCGGCGAATTCTTCCTGGGTGAGGTCGGGCCAGACGGCCTGCAATTCGGTGAAGCTCAACAGGCCATTGGCATCGATATCGACTTCAGCGAAGGTCAGCGGTGCCTGGGCCAAGGCGGCAGGCGTGGCGAGGGTGAGGGCGAAAAGCCCCAGGACAATCTTACGCATTGGGGGAAATCTCCAAGAAGGCCGGACGCGGGAAAATGGTGGCCGGCAAACCGCAGCCACCCCGCGCGGGGTGGCTGTCTGGGCCTGCAATAGAGCAGGTTGCGGATCAGTTGGCGGGGGCGGTTGTGGTGTCCGTCGCCGCGCCGGCACCGGCGCTGGCCGACAGGGTCGCAAATTCATCGACGGAAAGTTCGCCATTGCCGTCCGCATCGGCGGTGGTGAAGGCTTCTTCGGTCAGGTCGGGCCAGGCGACCTGGGCTTCGGCCAGCGAGACGCCACCGCTCACATCGGTATCCACCGAAGCGAAATCGGTTGCGGCCTGCGCCATGGCGGCACCCGAAAGGCCGAACAGGACGAGGGAGGAGAGGATGATCTTCTTCATGGCTTTGCTCCATGGTGTGGGGGGAGCGGCAGCAAAACCCGCTGCCGACGGAGCGCTTTCCGGCGATCCGTGATGCCAACATTCACGGAAATTTGTGGTCCCCGATTGCCAGGCAAAGGGCGCTGCCGGGCAATTGTCGGGGCAATTTTCGGGCAGTGCAAAGCCTTGATACGAAAAGATTTTCCAGATCAAGGAATGATAAAGGCCGGGGCCGCAACAGCTTTGACTGCATTGCGCGTTCACGATTGGGGCGAAGCTGGTGCAGTTCTCCGGCAAAATGGTGATCGGCGGCAAAAGGGCGCCAGATCAACGCCTTGGCGGGCGGTACGGAAGCGGTATGACTTGGCGGGCAAGTGGATCGTCCGCCAAGGCTTTGCACGTTCGGTTCAGAGCGTGGGGCGGATGAAGTCGCCCTTTTCGTCCATCACCCACAATTCGCCGGTGGAAATGTCGAACCAGGCACCGTGGATATCGAGTTTTCCCTGGGCTTCAAGCTCGGCGACATAGGGAAAGGTGCGCAGGTTACGGATGGAATTGCGGATGGAAATGCGTTCGAGCGCGGTATGGCGCTCGGCCGGGGTCATCAATTCGTTGTGGCCGAGCTGTTCGGGCAGGCTGCCCAGAAGGCTCATCCATTTGCCGATGAAATCGCCGGCATCGAGGGGTTCGGCATCGGGGGAGAGCGCGGCATGGATGCCGCCGCAGCGACCATGGCCCATGATGACCACATTGGGGATTTCGAGCGCCTTGATGGCAAATTCGATAGCCGCCGAGGTGCCGTGCTGTCCGCCGCCGATCTCATAGGGCGGCACCAGGTTGGCGACATTGCGCAGCACGAACATCTCGCCGGGGCCGGCGTCGAAAATCATTTCGGGGGCGGAACGGCTGTCGCAGCAAGCGATCACCAGGGTCGAGGGGCTTTGCCCGATCTCGGCCAGGTCGTGGATGCGCTCGCGCTCGCTCTCGTAGCGCCCGGACATGAAATTGGCGTGGCCCTCGAGGAGATGCTTGGGGAAATGGTGCATAATGCCTCGCTTCGCTCTATTGAATGCTCCGTTCAATTGCGGCCTGCGGGCCGCCAGCGCAAGAGGTTTTCGTATGCGCATCTATCGCTTCCTGTCCGGAGAGGACGATTCTTCGTTCTGCCACAAGGTCACCAAGGCGTTGAGCGAGGGGTGGGAGCTGCATGGCAGCCCGACTTATGCGTTCGACGCGGTGAGCAAGAAAATGCGCTGCGGGCAGGCGGTCACCCGCATCGCCAAGGACCAGCCTTACGATCCGGACAAGAAACTGGTCGATTATTGAGCCTGCGTTTCAGCGCCGCTCCAGCGCCAAGTGCTGGAGCAATATGATGGTTTTGGCATCGACGATCTCGCCGGTGCCGATCATGGCCAGGGCGTTATCGAGCGGCAGTTCGACCAGTTCGATGTCCTCTCCCTCATGGAACAGGCCGCCGCCCGTGGCCTGTCGTGTCTCGGCATTATAGTCGCCGATGAACAGGGTGACCTTTTCCTGGAGGGAACCGGGACTGGGATAGATGTCGCAAATCCGGCGGATATTGCGGGGGGCGTGGCCGGTTTCCTCGATTGCCTCTCGTGACGCACAGGTTAACGGATTGTCATCATCGAGCAGGCCCGCGCAGGCTTCGAGGAGAAAAGCCGGATCGGCATTGGCCAGAACCGGATAGCGGAACTGGCGCACCAGCAGGACGCTCGAACGCGCCGGGTCGACCAGCAGGATGGCGGCGGCATTGCCGTGGTCGTAATTTTCGCGGACGAGGCGCTGCACCCTGCCGTCGGCCCGCCGGTAATCGAGCGTCACGCGGGTGAGGCGCCCCCAGTCGTGGGACAGGATCTCGGTGTCGATCAGCTTGATGCGGTCGGTCATGGCTCTCTTTCGCATGGGCCCCCCGCTTTAACGGGCGGGCGCGGCACGCGAAAGGGGCGCGGCGCGGATTTACGCGGCGCGGGCCGGCTTGCCGGCGCGATCGTCCTCTGTTTCGGCCAGGGTGAACGTCTCGACAATGGCGTCAAGCCGTTCGGCCTGGCCTTCGGTCTGTTCGAGCGCGGCGTTCATTTCCTCGACCAGGGCGGCATTGTGCTGGGTCATCTCGTCCATCTGGCGCACCGCGACATTGATTTCGGTAATGCCGGAGGCCTGGGCCTGGCTGTCGCTGGCAATGCTTTCCATGACGCTGGAGGTGGCACGCACCCCATCGAGAATATCGTTGAGGCGTCCGGCAACGTCACCGACGAGGCGCGTGCCGTTGCGCACTTCCTCGGCGCTCTGCTCGATCAGCGCCTTGACTTCGGAAGAGGCCTGGGCCGCACTCTGGGCCAGGCGCCGCACTTCGACGGCGACCACGGCGAAACCCTTGCCGGCCTCGCCGGCCCGCGCCGCTTCCACCGAGGCGTTGAGCGCCAGGAGGTTGGTCTGGAAGGCGATGTCGTCGATCAGCCCGATAATGTTGGAAATCTTGCTCGAAGAGGTTTCGATGGCCCCCATCGCCTCGGTTGCCTTGCTCATCACCACACTCGAGGCTTCGGCCACATGGGCGACGCGCTCGACTCCGGTGCTGGCTTCGCGCGCCCGTTCGGCGTTGAGGGTGACGGTGCCGGACATCTGCTCCATGGTGGCCGAGGTTTCCTCGATGGTCGCGGCCTGGCGCGTGGTGCGCTCGGAGAGGTCGTTGGCGCCCGAAAGGATTTCCCCGGTGGCCAGTTTCAGCGCCCGCGAGGTCTGGCGCAGGTCGGCCAGGATGGTGGCGAGCTTGTCGGCCACCGCATTGGTGCTGGTCTTGAGCGTTTCAAAGGCGCCGGCATAGCGGCCCTGCATGCGCTGGCGCAGGTCGGCCCTGGCCAGGGCCCCCAGGACCTGGTCGGCTTCGGCCAGGGCTGCCTGGATGGAGGCCAATATGCCATTGAGATTGTCTCCGATCCGGTCGATCTCGGCATCGTTGAAGCGGCGCTCGATGCGGCCGCCGAAATCGCCCTGCCGGGCCCGGCCGATCACCTCGTCGAAGGCGGCCTGGAACTCGGCCATGGTGGCGGCGCGGCTTTCCGCCTCGCCGGCCCGCTGCCGGCGCTCGGCTTCGGCCCGTTCGACGGCCAGCCCGTTGTCGCGGAAGGTTTCGAGCGCGCGGGCCATGTCGCCCAGTTCATTGGTGATCCCGGTGCCGGCGATCTCGGCGGTGAAATCGCCGCCGGCCAGCTCGCGCATGGTGCGGGTGAGGCGGGTAATGGACAAGGTGAGCCAGCGGGCGGTGACGAAGGCCAGGCCCAGCCCGGCCATGAGGCCGATCGCGCCCAGGATGGCGATCAGCAGGACCTGGCGGTTCTGCGCCGCGGAAATCTGCGGGCCAAGAGTGTTCTGGGCATCCTTGGCGCGATCCCACATCTGGCTGTAGATCTGGCTGATCTGGGCACCCAGGTCGAGAAGCTGGGCGGTTTCGGGCAGGGATTCGGCATCCTGGCCGGCGCCGATATTGCCCACAAGTTTGGTGAAGAGGCCGTCATATTGACCCGAAAGGGCGGTGACCTGGGCGATGGCGTCGAGCGCGGCCTTGTCGTTCTCGAAGAACGCCAGGCCATCGGCATCGGTGGTGCCGACATCGAGGATCATGTCGCGCATCTGGCTTTCGCCGGCGCTGCCGGGCTTGCGCAGGTAATCGGAAAAATCCTGCCGCAGGGTTTCGACATCGCGGACATAATCGTTGATCTCGATCGATTGGCGCGCCGCGTGGCGATATTGCTCGAACAGGCCCTGGGCATTCTCCATCATCACCAGGGCCGCGAGGCCCAGGATCAGGATGATGGCGGCGACGGCGCCGAAACCGGCATAGATACGGGCGGGAACACTGGAGAGCAGGCGCATGGGACAACCTCGAATTGTCCCATAAATTCCATAGAGACATTAAAAAACTTTTTAGCATAAGCCAGGAATTTTCCGGCCGTCCGCTCCCCGAACAATCATGTGCGCATAGCGAACAAAGTGCGGCTTGCGCCGAAAGTTGCAGGCCAGGAGGCGATTGGGGCTTTGATTTGGTAAGGAATGGGGACTAGAAAACTCGAACCATTCCAAACTGGACGCGGCGTCCTGCCGCATCAGGAAGGCCCAGAACAGTCATGACGGCTCGAGCCAGACCCATCTCCCCGCATCTGCAAATCTACCGGTGGACCGTCACCATGACGATGTCCATCTTCCACCGCGCCACGGGCCTCGCCAATTACGCGGGCATGGCGCTGCTGGCGATCTGGCTGGTCGCGGCCGCCAGCGGCCAGGACGCCCTCAACGGCGTCAATTTCATCTATGGAAGCTGGCTGGGCCACGTCGTCCTATTCGGGTTCACCTGGAGCCTCGTCCACCACATGCTGGGCGGATTGCGGCATTTCGTGTGGGACAGCGCCGCGATGATGGAGCCGGGCCAGCGCGAGAGCCTGGCCTGGGCAACGATCATCGGTTCGGTGGCGATCACCCTGCTGATCTGGACATTCTTCGTGTGGGTGGGCTGAACATGCGCGAAACCGTGATTACCGAAAGCGTCATCTCCGATCCGCGCACCCATTACGGCAATGCCCGCGCCTCGACGCGGCATTTCATCACCCAGAGGCTGACCGGGGGGATCAATATCGTCTTCCTGGGCCTGCTGCTCTACGTGGTGGTGACGCTGGCCGGGCAGGATCGCAGCGACATGGTGGCGGTGCTGGGCAATGGCGTGATCGGCATTCCACTGGCGGTGCTGATCTGCGTGGCCGGGGTGCATATGCGCAACGGCATGCGCGATACGCTCGAGGATTATTTCGCCGGGCGCATGTATCGCCTGCTGATGATGCTCAATACGCTCTTCTGTCTCGTCGTCGCGCTGGCCGGGGCCGGCGCCGTGCTCAAGCTCGTCTTCTGGGGCTGATTATCCATGGCTAATTACGAATTGATCGACCACGAATTCGACGTGGTGGTGGTCGGCGCCGGCGGCGCGGGCCTGCGCGCGACGCTGGGCATGGCCGAGCAGGGATTCAACACCGCCTGCATCACCAAGGTCTTCCCCACCCGCTCCCATACGGTGGCCGCCCAGGGGGGCATTGCCGCGTCCTTGCAGAACATGGGCCCCGATAGCTGGCAATGGCATATGTACGACACCGTCAAGGGGTCGGACTGGCTGGGCGACAACGACGCCATGGAATATCTGGCGCGCGAGGCGCCGGCGGCGATCTACGAACTGGAGCATTACGGCGTGCCCTTCAGCCGGACCCAGGAGGGCAAGATCTACCAGCGGCCCTTTGGCGGGCACATGACCGAATTCGGCGACGGCCCGCCGGTGCAGCGCACCTGCGCCGCCGCCGACCGCACGGGCCATGCGATCCTGCACACGCTATACGGGCAATCGGTCAAGAACGACGCGCAATTCTTCATCGAATATTTCGCGCTCGACCTCATCATGGGCGATGACGGCGCCTGCCAGGGCGTGATCGCCTGGAAACTGGACGACGGCACGCTGCACCGGTTCCGCGCCAAGCTCGTCGTGCTGGCCACCGGCGGCTATGGCCGCTCCTATTTCTCGGCCACGTCGGCCCATACCTGTACCGGGGACGGCAATGGCATGGTGGCGCGGGCCGGGTTGCCGCTGCAGGACATGGAATTCGTGCAATTCCACCCCACCGGCATTTACGGCGCGGGCGTGCTGATTACCGAGGGGGCCCGGGGCGAAGGCGGGTATCTCACCAATTCGGAAGGCGAGCGCTTCATGGAGCGCTATGCGCCCAATGCCAAGGACCTGGCCAGCCGCGACGTGGTCAGCCGTTGCATGACGCTGGAAATCCGCGAGGGGCGGGGCGTGGGGCCGAAAAAGGACCACATCTACCTGCACCTCGACCATCTCGACCCCAAGGTGCTGCATGAGCGGCTGCCGGGCATTACCGAGAGCGCGAAAATCTTTGCCGGGGTGGACCTGACCCGCGAGCCGATCCCGGTCCTGCCCACGGTGCATTACAATATGGGCGGCATTCCCGCCAATTATCACGGCGAGGTGCTGAACCCGACCGAGGCCGAGCCGGATCGCGTGGTGCCCGGGCTGATGGCCGTGGGCGAAGCGGCCTGCGCCTCGGTCCACGGGGCCAATCGGCTGGGGTCCAATTCGCTGACCGATCTGGTGGTCTTCGGCCGCGCGGCCGCGCTGCGGGCCGGCCAGGTATTGGACAAGGCCGCGCCGGTGCCGGGCATCAACACGCTCCAGGACGAAAAAATCCTCGCCCGCTTCGACCGGCTGCGCCACGCCAATGGCGCCAATCCCACCGCCAAGCTGCGCGACGAGATGCAACGCACCATGCAGGCCGACGCGGCGGTGTTCCGCACCTCCGATTCGCTGAGGCAGGGCGTCGAGCGCATGGGCGAGATCTATGCGCGCCTGTCCGATATCAAGGTCACCGACCGCTCGCTGATCTGGAACACGGACCTGGTGGAAACGCTGGAACTGGAAAACCTCATGGCCTGCGCCATGGCCACGGTGGTTTCCGCCGAGGCACGGCATGAAAGCCGGGGCGCGCATGCGCACGAGGATTATCCCAAGCGCGACGACGAAACCTGGCGCAAGCATACGCTGAGCCGGATCGACCCGGCGAGCGGCGCGGTGGCGCTGAGCTATCGGCCGGTGCATGTCGATCCGCTGACCCCGGAAAGCGAAGGGGGCATCAGCCTCAAGAAGATCGCGCCCAAGGCGCGGGTTTACTGATGTTGAGCGCCGCCGCCGCCGTCATTGTGGGTATCGTGGCCAAGCAATGGCGGCAATTGTGGATCTGGGTTGCCGTGATTTTCATGGCAGGCCTGGCGTTTGATGTCTTCGCGCGCCTGCCGGCAATCAACGAGCAGCGGCGATTGCTCGGATTGGATCAGACGGGTCTTGCCGAATTTCTCGCAGGGCGTTTTGCCAGCCTTCTGCTGGTGGTGCTGTGCGCAAGTGCGGCGTTTCTTGTGGCGGGAAGGTTCAGGAACAGGAGGCTGCGCCGTGCGGAACAACACCCTTACTAGGCTTGCGACACGCGCGGGCCTGGCCATGGTCATTGGTATGGCGGGGTTGGGCGGCGTTTCCGCCGCCGCGCCGACCCAAGCGCAGAAGGCCGAATTCTATTCGGTGTGCATGGGGATCGCCCAGAACGAGACTTTGTGCTCGTGCAAGGCCGATGCGGCCATGACGCTGATCGACGAGCGCTTCATGGGCGTGGTCATTTCCTCGATGAAGGGAACGGGCTCGCCGGCGGCCGGGGATTACGACGCCTATAACAGCTATGTCGCCAAGTCGAACCGCGTCTGCAAGCCCGATTACTGACCCGGCGAACCTGAAATTTCCTTGGGGCCCAGCCCGAAGTTGAGAAGGAAGAGCGAAGAAAAATGGCCGAACTGACGTTGCGCAAGGCCGACCAGCCGCAAAAGGGCAAGACCTGGCCCAAGCCCGAGGGCGCGACGCGCCTGCGCGAGTTTCACATTTATCGCTACGACCCGGACAAGGCCGACAATCCGCGCATCGATACCTATTTCATCGACCTGGACGATTGCGGGCCGATGATCCTCGATGGATTGCTCTATATCAAGAACCGGGTGGACCCGACGCTGACGCTCAGGCGTTCCTGCCGCGAGGGGATTTGCGGCTCGTGCTCGATGAACATCAACGGACTCAATACCCTGGCCTGCACCAAGGGCATGGACGAGAGCACGGGGCCGATCAAGATCTATCCGCTGCCGCATATGCCGGTGGTCAAGGACCTGGTGCCGGACCTCACCACGTTCTATGCCCAGCACCGGGCCATCGAGCCCTGGCTCAAGACCACGTCGCCCACGCCGGAACAGGAGTGGACGCAATCGATCGAGGAGCGCGCCAAGCTCGACGGGCTCTATGAATGCATCCTGTGCGCCTGCTGCTCGACCTCCTGCCCGTCCTATTGGTGGAACGGGGAGAAATATCTCGGTCCCGCCGCGCTGCTCCAGGCCTATCGCTGGCTGATCGACAGCCGCGACGAAACGACGAGCGAGCGGCTCGACAATCTCGAGGATCCGTTCAAGCTCTATCGCTGCCATACGATCATGAACTGCGCCAAGGTTTGCCCCAAGGGGCTGAACCCGGCCAAGGCCATCGCGCAGATCAAGAAGATGATGGTGGAGCGCAAGGCCGCCTGAAGGCCCTGCCGAAAGGTTTTCCAAAAGCAGACGGCCCGCCGGTGATCCCGGCGGGCCGTTTCGTCTCGTGTTCCTGCCGGCGGTTCAGAGCCGGTCGGTATTGAGGGTGACGCGGCCCGCCTCGAACTGGGCCTGGCAATCATTGGCATCGGCCCGCAGATCGCTGTCGAGCAGCACGCTGTCGGCGCCCGGGCCCTCGAAGCGCGGATCGTCGCATTGGCCGTTATCGGCATAATCGGAGCTGTTGTCGCCGAAATCGATCCCGGCGGTATCGTAGGGCGCGCCGGCGGCATATTCGGGCGTATAGACCGGGCGGATGGATACCTGGCCCTGTTCCTCCAGGGCCCGGCAATCGCTGGCATCAGCCATGATGTCCTCGCTGTCGAGTTTCTTGGACATGCCCGGGCCGACAAAGCGCGGATCGTCGCATTGCTGGTCATTGGCCCAGCGCGAGGAATCGGTGCCGTATTGGAAACCGGCCGCATCCTCCTGGGCCGCGCCTTCGGCATTGCCGAAACTGGCGGTGCCGGCGATGAAGGCGGCGCGGCAATCGCTGGCATCGCGCAGGCGATTGTCGATCGAGGGTTCCATGGCCACGCCCGGGCCGTGGAAATCGGGATCGTCGCATTCCCCGTCCTTGGCCCATTCGCCCGTGTCGTTGCCGAAATCGAGGCGTTCGGCCAGCAGGGTCAGGGCGGTGGTGTCGGGGCCGGCATTTTCGGCCAGGGTGACGGTGCCGGCTTCATAGGCGGCGCGGCAATCGCTGGCGTCGCGCAGGCGGTCTTCGTCGAGCAGTTCGGTCGCGGCCCCGGTGCCGGCAAAGCGGGGGTCGTCGCATTCCCCGTCATTGGCCCAGGTGCTGGTGTCGTCGCCGAAATCGATGTCGGTGGTGGCGGCGGCATCGGCATCGGGCGGGGTGTTTTCCGGGGCCGCGGGCGTTTCCGCGTCCACCACGGTGACGGTGCCGGCCTCGAAGGCGGCGCGGCAATCGCTGGCATCGTGCAGGCGATCCTCGTCCACCAGTTCGGCGGCCGATCCGGTGCCGGCAAAGCGGGGATCGTCGCATTCCCCGTCATGGGTCCATTGGCCGTTATCGTCGCCGAAATCGATGTCCTGGGCCAGGGCCGGCACGGCGATGGCCAGGCTCAGGGCCAGGGCGGCGGTGGCGATACGAAGCGGATGCAGCCTCATCGGGGAACCTCGCTGGATGATGTCGCGGGGAAAGGCCATGGAGCCGGCGCGATGCCGGGCGCAGCCCCTGTCGGGGTGCCGTCCCGGGTTCGTTCCTGATCCGATGAAGCCCTCCTCCCGGACTTGTGATGGGGACACAATATAGCGGCAATGGGGCGGCTGACAGCCCTTTTCCCAACAATTGCGCCCGGGGGCGTCAGGGCCCGGTCCGCTGGCCCTGGCGCTCGCGGCGGGCAAACAGCCACGATCCCCACAGGACCAGCGCCGTGCCGACGGCGTGAAAGAGGGTGAAATCCTCGCCCAGCACGATGACGGCCAGCACGATGGTGGCGACCGGGCCGAAGGCGGCGGTGGAGGAGGTGGCGCGGGCCCCGATCCGGGCGATGCCGGCATTCATGAGGAAAGAGGGCAGCACGGTGCCCAGGATGCCCAGGGCCAGGCCGTAAAACCAGCCCAGGGGGCCGAGCGCGAAAAAGCCGGCGGGACCGGAGAGCGCCAGCCCCTGCCCGATGGCGACCAGGGCGGCGGCGGACATGCCGATGCAGGTAAAGAGCCCAGTACCGATGCGCACGATCTGGCGACGCGCCAGATGCTGATAGAAGGCGAAGGTGACCGCCGCGGCCAGGACCAGGCCGGTGCCGGCGACCAATCCCTGCGGCTGCATGGCGAGGCTCCAGCCGAAAATCACCAGCAGCCCGGCATAGGACACGGCCATGGCCGGCACCAGGCGCCAGTTCATGCGGTCGCCGAAGAACCAGACGCCGAAAATCAGCACGAAAAAGGGATAGGTGAAGAGCACGAGGCGCTCATATTGCGCGGTGACGAAATTGAGGCCGGAAAAATCGAGATAGGAGGAGAGGTAATAGCCCAATATGCCCACGCCGATGGATGCGAGCAGCGCCTTGGGCCGCAGGGCGGCGCGCGCCGCATTGCTGCGCCGCAAGAGCATGGCCAGGATGACGAGATAGGCGGGCAGGGCCACCAGCATGCGCAAGGCCAACAGGGTTTCGGTGGAAATGCCTTCGCCATAGGCGAGCTTGATGAAAATGCCCTTGGTGGAGAACAGGGCCGCCCCGCCCATGGCCAGGCCATAGCCGAGCAGGTCGAGGCCCGGCGCGGCCGGGGGAGCCGGAGAGGTCGATTTTTCCAGGGACAGGGTCATGGGCGGTTCCTTTGCTGCCCGCCCATCGATCGTCCCTATGGCCGCCGGGGGCGGGCCGTGGACGAAGCGTGCTGGATGTCAGCCTTCGGCCGGGGCCCCATGGGGTCCGGTAAGCCAAAGCAGCGAAATCGGCGCGAAGAAAGACATGCGCCTTCCATAGCGGGTGCGGCGCCGCCGCGCCAAGCCGGAGAATTGCAAATCCGTCCAGTCCGGCATGGCCGGTGGCAATGTCGGGAAAAGGCCCTAGCCGCGCGGATGGGCCCGCGCATAGCTTTCGAGCAGGCGCTCGGTATCGACGGCGGTATAGATCTGGGTGGTGGACAGGCTGGCATGGCCCAGCAATTCCTGGATGGCGCGCAGATCGCCGCCCTTGCCCAGGAGATGGGTGGCAAAGGAATGGCGCAGCGCATGGGGCGTGGCCGAGGGCGGCAGGCCCAGGGCGCCGCGCAAGTGCTCCATGCGCAATTGCACGAGGCGCGGCGAGAGCACGCCGCCGCGTATGCCGCGAAACAGCGGTTCGTCCTTGGCAAGAGCGAAGGGGCAGAGGCCGAGATAGGCGTCGATGGCCTGCCGTACGGCGGCGATGAGCGGCACCATGCGCACCTTGCCGCCCTTGCCGGTAACGCGCAGCAGGTCGGCTTCGAGATCGGCGCGGGTCAGCGCCAGGGCTTCGGAAATGCGCAGGCCCGCGCCGTAGCAGAGGGCGATGACGGCCATGTCGCGCGCCGCGACCCAGGGCCGTTCCTCCAGCGCCCCGGCGGTGTCGATGGTCTTTTTGGCCTCGATCACGGTCAGCGCCTTGGGCAGGGTGCGCGGAATTTTCGGGGTGCGGACGGCGTTGAGCGCTTCGGTGGCGACTATGCCTTCGCGTTCGAGGAAAGCGAAAAAACTCCTGAGCGCGGAGAGGATGCGCGCCAGCGAGCGCGAGCCCAGGCTTTCGCTGCGGCGCCGGGCCATGAAGGCGCGAATATCGGCACCGCGCAAATCCTTGAGGCTTTGCAGCGACACCGGCCCACCCATATGGCCGGCAAGAAAGGTCATGAACTGGTCGAGATCGCGCCCATAGGCGTCCAGGGTCTTGGGCGCGAGCCGGCGGATGGCCCCCAATTCGCGGTGCCAGGCCGCGATCTGGGCGCGGATGAATTCGTCGGTGGCGAAGGCGTGGTCGCTCATGCCCCCAATCTCGGCGGATCGGGTAAACCCGCCCTTAAAAGGGGACGGGAAACACGGAAAACGGCACGGGCCGGTGCATCGATACGGCAGGCCGGGGCTCTCTGCGCAAAAATGGGCCGGCCCTTACCGGAATCACTTGCGCCGCCTATGTTCGGATGCGAACAGAACGGGCACAAATGTTTATCGGTCCAGATATCGTCGCCGTCATGGTGGGGGTCGCCGTCGATGGCCCCTATAGCTATCGCGTGCCGGAGGGCATGGCGGTGGAGCGCGGCTCCATCGTGGCGGTGCCGCTGGGGCCACGGCTGATACTGGGCGTCGTCTGGGGCGCGCCCAGGGACATGATCGCGCATAACCGGTTGCGCGATATCGCCCATGCCTATGCAGTGCCGCCCCTTTCGGAGGAATTGCTGGCACTGGTGGAATGGGTGGCGCGCTATACGCTGGCCGCGCCCGGCCAGGTCCTGCGCGGCGTATTGCGATCTCCCGAGGCGCTGGATCCGCCCCGGCCGGTCATCGCCTATCGGCGTACCGGCCATGAACCGGAAAAGCTGACGCCCGCCCGGCTGCGGGTGCTCGACACGCTCAATGACGACATGGCCTGGCCGCGCCCCGCGCTGATGGGCGCGGCGGGCGTGTCCGCCTCGGTGATCGAGGGGCTGGAGCGGGCCGGGGCATTGGAAAAGTGCGAGATGCCGCCGCCGCCGGTGGTCCTGCCGCCCGACCCGGAGGCCAACCCGGCCCGGCTCAATGCCGAGCAGCAGGCGGCGCTGGACCATATCCTGGCCATCGGGGCGGACGAATTCGGGGTGGCGCTGCTCGACGGGGTGACGGGGGGCGGCAAGACGGAAGTTTTTTTCGAGGCGGTGGCCGATACGCTGCGCGCCGGGCGCCAGGCCCTGGTGCTGCTGCCCGAGATCGCGCTGACCAATACCTTTATCGAGCGCTTCACCAGGCGGTTCGGGGCGCGGCCGGCCGAATGGCATTCGGACATGACGCCGGCGCAGCGCGCCAAGGTGTGGCGCGGGGTGCTGGAGGGACATGTGCGCGCCGTGGTGGGCGCGCGTTCGGCCCTGTTCCTGCCGTTCCGCCAATTGGGACTGCTGGTGCTCGATGAGGAGCATGACGGGGCCTATAAGCAATCGGACGGCTTTACCTATCACGCGCGGGACATGGCGGTGGTGCGGGCCAACCTGGCGCAGGCACGAGTGGTGCTGTCCTCGGCCACGCCATCGGTGGAATCGCGCAACAATGCCAATCAGGGCCGCTATCGGCACGTGGTTCTGCATAGCCGCTTCGCCGAGGCAGCGCTGCCCGACATCAAGGCCATCGACATGCGCGTGGATGGACCGGAAAAGGGCGAATGGATCGCCCCGGGCCTGGCGCGCGAAGTGTTCGCCGCGCTCGACCGGGGCGAACAGGCGCTGCTGTTCCTCAATCGGCGCGGCTATGCGCCGCTGACCCTGTGCCGGGCCTGCGGGCATCAATATCAATGCCCCGATTGTTCGAGCTGGATGGTGGAGCACCGCTTTCGGGGCGTGCTGATGTGCCATCATTGCGGGCACGAAATGCGCACGCCCAAAGTGTGCGGGGAATGCGGGGAGGCCGAAAGCCTGGTGGCGGTGGGTCCCGGGATCGAGCGGGTGGCCGAGGAGGCGGCGGCGCGGTTTCCCGAGGCGCGTCGGGTGCTGCTCTCCACCGATATGGGCAATCATGCCCAGCTCCGGGAGCGTTTCGCCGAGATCGAGCGGGGGGAATACGACCTCATCATCGGCACCCAGCTCGTCTCGAAGGGCCATCATTTTGAAAAGCTCTCGCTGGTCGGGGTGCTCGACGCCGATCTGGGCCTGGCGCATGGCGATCCGCGCGCGGCGGAAAAGACCTTCCAGATCCTCACGCAGGTGGCGGGGCGCGCCGGCCGGGCCTCGCGCCATGGCAAGGCTTTCATGCAAACCTACCACCCCGATCATCCGGTGATGAAGGCGATGGTGACCGGCGACCGCGAGGCCTTTTATGCGCAGGAATTGCTGGCGCGCGAGGCCGGCGGCATGCCGCCTTTCGGGCGGCTGGCGGCGCTCATCGTTTCGGCCGGCGAGCACCAGGCGGCCATGGCCCATGCCCGGCACCTGCTTGCGGCGGCGCCCATGGCCGAGGGGATAAGATTGTTCGGGCCGGCCGACGCCCCGGTGGCGATGATCCGCGGCCGGCACCGGGTGCGGCTGCTGGCGCAATCGGGCAAGGATTTCGACCTCTCGGGCTATATGCGTTTCTGGCTGGCGGCAGCGGAAAAGCCGCGCGGCGATCTCAAGGTGCAGATCGACATCGATCCGATGAGCTTCATGTAGGGCCCGGGCCTGCCATCGGGGGCTGCCGGAATGCAGGACGGGCGCGACATGCCTGCGACACTTTCGCCGCAATCGAATCGGGCGCCAGCGCCTTGCATGGCGCGGCGGGGCTGTGCTAGAGGGAGCGCGATTTCCCGGGGGGTCGTGGTGTGCCCCCTTTCCGGACACGAACAAGCGTCGGCGACGACCCCGGTTTTCTGAACAAAACGGGGCGCGAGCGAGGCGGACAACCAGAAGGGTGAAGCGGCATTGGCAGCGCAGAACTCAGTGCTTACCCAGATCGCACGGCCATATGCCTCGGCCCTGTTCGACCTGGCCCAGAGCGAGAACCAGCTTGCCCAGGTGGAGACGGGTCTTTCCGACATCTCCCGGCTGATCGGTGAAAGCGCGGATTTCTCGCGCTACCTGCGCTCCCCCGTCATTACCGCCGATGTGAAGGCCGGCGCGCTCGACGCCATTCTGGGCAAGGCCCAAGTCAATCCGCTGGTGGCCAATTTCCTCAAGCTCGTGGCGCGCAACGGGCGCCTGTTCGCGCTCGACCAGATCATCGTGACGTTCCGCGAACTGGCGGCCGCAGCGCGCGGGGAAACCACCGCGGACGTCACCTCGGCCGCCCCGCTCAGCGATGCGCAGGCCAGGGCCCTCAGCGAAACGCTCAAGGCCAAGCTGGGCAAGAGCGTGACGCTCAACCAATTCGTCGATCCCTCGCTGATCGGCGGCCTTCAGGTGAAGGTCGGCAGCCAGATGATCGATTCTTCGCTCAAGACAAAACTCGCCGCGATGAAGATCGCTATGAAAGAGGTCGGATAATGGACATCAAAGCCGCGGAAATTTCTGCGATCCTCAAGGACCAGATCAAGAATTTCGGCCAGGAAGCCCAGGTTTCCGAAGTCGGCCAGGTGCTCTCGGTCGGTGACGGCATTGCGCGCGTCTATGGCCTCGACAAGGTGCAGGCCGGCGAGCTGGTCGAGTTCCCGGGCGGCGTCAAGGGCATGGCCCTCAACCTGGAAACCGACAATGTCGGCGTGGTGATCTTCGGCAATGACCGCGCCATCAAGGAAGGCGACGTGGTCAAGCGGACCGGCTCCATCGTGGATACCCCGGTGGGCAAGGGGCTCCTGGGCCGCGTGGTCGACGGCCTGGGCAACCCGATCGACGGCAAGGGCCCGATCGAGCATACCGAGCGCCGCCGCGTCGACGTCAAGGCGCCGGGCATCCTGCCGCGCAAGTCGGTGCATGAGCCCATGTCCACCGGTTTGAAGGCCATCGACGCGCTGATCCCGATCGGGCGCGGCCAGCGCGAGCTGATTATCGGCGACCGCCAGACCGGCAAGTCGGCGATCATTCTCGATACCATCCTCAACCAGAAGCCCGCCCACGATGCTGGCGCGTCGGAAACCGACAAGCTCTATTGCATCTATGTGGCCGTCGGGCAGAAGCGCTCCACCGTCGCCCAGTTCGTGCGCCAGCTCGAGGAATCGGGCGCCATGCAATATTCGGTGGTGGTGGCCGCCACCGCCTCGGAAGCCGCGCCGCTGCAATATATCGCGCCGTTCACCGGCTGCGCCATCGGCGAGTGGTTCCGCGACAACGGCATGCATGCCGTGATCGCCTATGACGACCTGACCAAGCAGGCCGTCGCCTATCGCCAGCTTTCGCTGCTGCTGCGCCGCCCGCCCGGCCGCGAAGCCTATCCGGGCGACGTGTTCTATCTCCATTCCCGCCTGCTCGAACGCGCCGCCAAGATGAACGAGAAGCATGGCCTGGGCTCGCTGACCGCCCTGCCGGTGATCGAAACCCAGGCGAACGACGTCTCGGCCTATATCCCGACCAACGTGATCTCGATCACCGACGGGCAGATCTTCCTCGAGACGAACCTGTTCTTCCAGGGTATCCGCCCGGCCGTGAACGTGGGTCTTTCGGTGTCGCGCGTTGGCTCCTCGGCCCAGATCAAGGCGATGAAGCAGGTGGCCGGCTCGCTCAAGGGCGAGCTGTCGCAATACCGCGAAATGGCGGCCTTCGCCCAGTTCGGCTCCGATCTCGACGCGGCCACGCAGCGCCTGCTCAATCGCGGCGCGCGCTTGACCGAACTGCTCAAGCAGCCGCAATTCTCGCCCCTCAAGAGCGAGGAGCAGGTGGCGGTGATCTTTGCCGGCGCCAATGGCTACCTGGATTCGATCCCGGTCACCAAGGTCGGCGATTTCGAGAAGACGGTGCTGAGCGCCATGCGCTCGAAATATGCCGATATCCTTTCGACGATCGCCACCGAAAAGGCGCTGAGCGAGGAAACGCGCGGCAAGCTGAAATCGGCCCTGGACGATATCAAGAAGACCTACGCGGCCTAAGGCGAGCAAGGAGACGATGGGCTCATGCCGTCGCTAAAGGACCTCAAGAACCGGATCGACTCGGTCAAGTCGACCCAGAAGATCACCAAGGCCATGCAGATGGTCGCGGCGGCCAAGCTGCGCCGCGCCCAGGAAGCGGCCGAGGCGGCCCGCCCCTATGCGGAGCGCATGGCCCAGGTGCTTTCGAGCCTGGCCGCGGTCTATGACGGGCAGGCGAACGCCCCGGTGCTGCTGGGCGGCAGTGGCAAGGACGACACGCATCTGCTGATCGTGGCGACCGGCGAGCGGGGATTGGCGGGCGGGTTCAACTCGTCCATCGCGCGTCTCGCGCGCGAACATGCCAACAAGCTCATCGCCGAAGGCAAGACCGTCAAGATCCTGACGGTCGGGCGCAAGGGCAACGACATCCTCAAGCGCCAATATGCGGACAGGATCGTCGAGGCGATCAGCTACCGCGACGTCAAGAATGTCGGTTTCGCCCAGGCCAACGAGGTCAGCCAGAAGGTGCAGGCCATGTTCGCGGCCGGCGAATTCGACGTGGCCACCCTGTTCTTTGCCAAGTTCGGTTCGGTCATCAGCCAGGTGCCGACCGCGGTGCAGCTCATTCCGGCCAGGATCGAGCGGACCGAAGGGGAAGGCGCCCAGGACATCGCTTCGGTGCCCTATGAATACGAGCCGAGCGAAGAGGCCATCGTGGAAGATTTGCTGCCGCGCAATATCAGCGTGCAGATTTTCCGGGCCATGCTGGAAAACAACGCCTCGTTCTACGGCGCGCAGATGACCGCGATGGACAATGCGACCCGCAATGCCGGCGAAATGATCGACCGCCTGCAACTGAGCTATAACCGCCAGCGCCAGGCCCAGATCACCAAAGAACTCATCGAAATCATTTCGGGCGCGGAAGCGCTCTAACCCATCAGCGAGGACGAACAAATGGCAGAGAAGAAGGCCGGTCGCGTATCGCAGGTCATTGGCGCCGTCGTTGACGTGGTGTTCGACGATCACCTGCCCGCCATCCTGAACGCGCTTGAAACCACCAATAACGGACAGCGCCTGGTGCTGGAAGTGGCCCAGCATCTGGGCGAGAGTGCCGTGCGCACCATCGCCATGGACACGACCGAAGGCCTGGTGCGCGGCGCCGAAGTGAGCGATACCGGCGCGTCGATCTCGGTGCCGGTGGGCGACGAGACGCTCGGGCGCATCATGAACGTCATCGGCGAGCCGATCGACGAGGCCGGCCCGATCGGGGAAAAGGCCAAGCGCGAAATCCACCAGGACGCTCCGAGCTTCGCCGAGCAGAACCCGGCCGCCGAAGTGCTGGTCACCGGCATCAAGGTGGTGGACCTGATCGCACCCTATGCGCGCGGCGGCAAGATCGGCCTGTTCGGCGGCGCCGGCGTGGGCAAGACCGTGCTGATCCAGGAACTCATCAACAACGTGGCCAAGGCCCATGGCGGCTATTCGGTGTTCGCCGGCGTGGGTGAGCGGACCCGCGAGGGGAACGACCTCTACCACGAAATGATCGAATCGGGCGTGAACAAGGACCCGCACGAGAATGGCGGTTCGGCCGTCGGTTCCAAATGCGCCCTGGTGTTCGGCCAGATGAACGAGCCTCCCGGGGCCCGCGCCCGCGTGGCGCTGACCGGTCTTACCGTCGCCGAGAATTTCCGCGACCAGGGCCAGGACGTGCTGTTCTTCGTGGACAATATCTTCCGCTTCACCCAGGCCGGCGCCGAAATGTCGGCCTTGCTGGGCCGTATCCCCTCCGCCGTGGGCTATCAGCCGACGCTGTCGACCGACATGGGCGCGATGCAGGAGCGTATCACCACCACCACCAAGGGCTCGATCACCTCGGTGCAGGCCGTCTATGTGCCGGCCGACGACTTGACCGACCCGGCGCCGGCCACCACCTTCGCGCACCTTGACGCGACCACCGTGCTCAACCGCGCCATTTCGGAAAAAGGCATCTATCCGGCCGTGGATCCGCTGGCCTCGAACTCGCGCATTCTCGATCCCCAGGTCGTGGGCGAAGAGCATTACGAGACGGCCCGCGCCGTGCAGGCTATCCTGCAGAAATACAAGGCGCTCCAGGACATCATCGCCATCCTGGGCATGGACGAATTGTCCGAAGAGGACAAGCTGACCGTGGCCCGCGCCCGCAAGATCGAACGCTTCATGAGCCAGCCCTTCGACGTGGCAGAAGTGTTCACCGGCTCGCCGGGCGTGTTCGTGCAGCTCGAAGACACGATCAAGGGTTTCAAGGGCCTGGTGAACGGCGATTACGACCACCTGCCCGAAGCCGCCTTCTACATGGTCGGCACCATCGACGACGCGGTGGCCAAGGCCCAGAAGCTGGCCGCGCAGGCCGCCTAATCAGGAGGCGGGCCAGCGGGCCCGCCATCCCTCTCGTCAAGGCGCCGGCTTATTGCGTGCGCCCACGCCAAAGGACCAAAGAATGGCTGAAGGCCTCAAAATAGAGATCGTCTCGCCCGAGCGCCTGGTTCTGTCCGAGACTGTGGATTCAGTGACCGTTCCCGGCACGGAAGGCTATTTCACCGTCATGTTCGACCATGCGCCGTTCATGACGACGTTGCGGCCCGGCTTCATCACCGTGGTGCGCGGCAGCGGCCAGGCGGAGGTTTATTTCGTCCGTGGCGGCTTTGCCGACGTGTCCGCGTCGGGCCTCACCATCCTGGCCGAGGAATCGGTGCCCTTCGCCGAATTCGACCATGGCGACCTGCAGGCGCAGATCAAGCAGGCCGAGGAAGAATTGCAGCGGGCCGAAAGCCTGGAAGACAAGTCCTATGCGCAGGACCTGGTCAGCGCCCTGCTGAACCTGGCGCTCGAAGCCCAGCATATCGACGGCGCCCACGTTCATTAGCACAGAGGCGAGCGTTGCCGACTTTTAGGGCTGCCCATGGGTAGCCCTTTTGCTTTGCAAAGGTTTCGCCAGGTCTTTGTTTTGTCGCGTTTCCGAACCGCAAAGCCGTTGCCACCCTTGCTGGAAACGCTCTGAGCGTCAGGCCAGAGCCGCCGCGACGAGGGCCCGGGCATGCAATTCGGTGGTGTCGTAGGTCGGAAGCGGGCTGACGCTGTCGTCGATCAGCATGCCGATTTCGGTGCAGCCGAGAATGACGGCCTGGGCGCCGCGCGCCGCCAGCCGCTCGATGGCGGTAACATAGACCTGCCGGGAGGCGTCGCTGACGATGCCCCGGCACAATTGTTCGTAGATGATGCCGTTGAGATTGGTACGCTCCACCTCGGGCACCAGTATGTCGAGGCCGCGGGCAGCCAGCCTGTCGCGGTAAAAACCCATTTCCATGGTGAAGCGCGTCCCGAGCAGGCCGATCGTGTCATAGCCATCGGCCAGCAGCGCCTCGGCGGTGGGGTCGGCAATATGGATGAAGGGCCGGTCGAGCCCCGCCATCATCGCGTCGGCCACGACATGCATGGTATTGGTGGCCAGGCCGATAATATCGGCGCCTGCATCGGCCAGGCCCCGGGCGGCGGCGTGCAATTCGGCACCGGCGCGATCCCAGTCGCCCGCTTCCTGCAGGGCGGCAATGGGCGCGAAGTCGAGCGAATGCACCAGCAGGGGCGCCGAATGCAGGCCCCCCAGGCGCTCGGCGGCAAGCTGGTTGAGGCGGCGGTAATAATGGGCGGTGGATTCCCAGCTCATGCCGCCCACAAGGCCGATCGTCTTCATGGCAGGGCTCCGTGGCAGGTTCAATCCGGCGTGAAATAGCGCCGGGGAATATGGGCGAAGGCGGCGACGACCTGGTCGTAGGCATCGCGCTTGAAAGGCACGATCAGGGCCGGCGCCCGCGACAGGCGTTCCCAGCGCCAGGCATCGAACTCGGCGGGAAACTTGCCCTTGCCGGGTCTTTCAACCTCGATTTCGCTCTCCGGGCCGGTAAAGGCGAAAGCGAACCAGCGCTGGCGCTGGCCGCGATATCTGCCCTTGAAGGCCACACCCAGAGCCTCGTCGGGCAGGTCATAATAAATCCATTCAGGAGCTTCGGCGATGAGGCTCACCGAGGTGATGCTGGTTTCCTCGTAAAGCTCGCGCAAGGCGGCGCGCAGGGGGTCCTCGCCCTTGTCGATGCCGCCCTGGGGCATTTGCCAGGGCGCGTCATAATCGCTGGAGCGATCGGGATCGCCCGCCGTCTTGCGGCGACCCATGAAGACGTTACCCTCGGCGTTGAACAGGGCAATGCCGACGCAATCGCGATAGGGCAGGGCATGACGATCGGGCTTGGCAATCATGGCGCTTTTCTATTGCATCAGGGCGCTGGCCGGGACCAGCGCAATATTTTTGCCCTCCAGCGACCCCGCCCATTCGGAAATGGCCGCGACCGAGATCGGCAGGGCGCTGACAATGCCAATGGCGGCGCCCGATTGCAGAGCTTCGGTTTCGAGGCTGGCCAGCGCGGAAAGAATGGCTTCACGCGAGGGATTGGCATCGACGGCCAGGGTGACGCGGGCGAAGGGCACCTTGTTGGCGCCGGCCAATTGCCCGGCCACAGAGCGGTTGGAGGAACCGTCATCGAGATAGCCCAGGCCGCGCGCGCCCAATTCTTCCATGATGGGTGAGAAATCGGCCGCCGAGGCGGTAAAGCGGGCGCCCATATTGTTGAGCACGCCGAAATAGCCGCCGAAGCGAGCCATGAGCCAGAACAGCTTTTCGAGATTGGCGCGGGGGGCATCCCCGGTCAGCAGCGTATGAGGGCCAGGGTCGTTCTGGGGATAGTCGAAGGGTTCGAGCGGGATTTCCAGCATGACTTCATGCCCGGCGGCACGCGCCGCCATGACAATATTGGCCAGGGAGCGGCCATAGGGGGCAAAGCCCAGCGTGACGGCCTCGGGCAGTTGATCGATGGCATCGAGCGAGCCCTGCTCGTTGATGCCCAGGCCCGACACGATCAGCGCGATCCTGGGCTGGCCTTCGCCAAGCCCGGCCGGCGCGGGGCGCCGATAAGCATCGAAAGGGGTTTCGCCGGTGCCGGACATGCGGGGAATGGGACCGCTGGCGGTTTCCTCGCTGAGATCGGGCAGGGCGCCGAAAGCATCGGGCACCTGGCCGAGCGCCGCCCCGCCCCGGGGCGGCGGCACGGCGAGAATGGAGCCATCGGCGGGATATTGCCGGGGATCGGCGGTGATGGTGGCCGGGCCCGAAGCGACGGAACTGGCAACGCTGTTGCCGCTGCGGGTCATGGCAATGGCGACCTCTTCGGACGGCCGCCCCCCATCGGGGTCATCGACCAGGAACAGGCGCAGGCCGACGCCCAGGGCGATGAGCGCGACGATGCCGAACAGTACCCGCGCCAACGGAAAATGCCAGCGCCCCTTGCCGGCGCGGTTCGGCCGGCGGCGGCCGGTCAACGGGGTGCTGAGGTCATTGGCCATGTGCTGTTGTGCCTATGCCTTCAAAAGCGGGGGCGCGAGACGAATCATGTCCCGCGCCCCACATTATCATGCCGTGGCCGGACCTACTCCGCCTTGGGCGGAAAGGCCGGGTCCGTCTCGCCGCCATCGATGAGGCGGATGGCGTATTGAAGCTGGGTGTCCTCGTCCTTGTCGGCCGGCACATAGACCGAGGAGCCTACCGTGGCCTCTTCCTGGCCTTCGACCTTGATATGGCCGGCCAGGCCCGCCTCGCCGATGATTTCGTCGCGCCCCTGCAATTCCTCGGGCACTTCCTGGTGAACGATGATGTCGGGCGTGATGCCCAGCGCCTGGATGGAGCGGTTATTGGGCGTGTAATAGCGCGCGGTGGTGAGGCGCATGGCGCCATCCGGCCCCAGCGAGATGATCGATTGCACCGAACCCTTGCCGAAGGAGCGCGTGCCCACCAGCGTGGCCCGCTTGTGGTCCTGCAAGGCGCCGGCGACGATTTCGGCGGCCGAGGCCGAACCGCCATTGATGAGCACCACCAGCGGCACCTGGGCCAGCTTTTCGTCGAGCGGATCGGGCTGGGCGTCGTAGCGGGCGCTTTCGGTTTCGGTGCGGCCGCGGGTCAGCACCACGGCGCCCTTGTCGAGGAAGGCGTCGGCGACGTAGACCGCCTGGTCCACGAGGCCTCCCGGATTGTTGCGCAGATCGAGAATGATGCCCTTGGGCAGGGCTTCGGCCTCCTGGGCATAGATGTCGTCGATGGCCTTTTCGATGCCGATATAGGCCTGCTCGGAAAAGCGCGACAGGCGCAGGACGGCAACGTCGCCTTCCATGGTCCAGCGCACGGCGCGCATGGCGATGGTGGCGCGGGTAAGGGTGAAGTCGATCGGGTCGTTAACGCCTTCGCGCATGATTGTGACCTTGATGTCGGTGCCGATGGGGCCGCGCATCTTGTCCACGGCCTCGTCCAGGGTCAGGCCCTGGATGGGCACGTCGTCGAGCGCCACGATATAGTCATTGGCCAGGATGCCGGCGCGCTGGGCGGGCGTGTCGTCGATGGGCGAGACGACCTTGATGGTGCCCTCTTCCATCGTCACTTCGATGCCCAGCCCCCCGAATTCGCCCGACGTGTCCTCGCGGAAATCGGCGGCATCGGCGGGGGGCAGATAGCCCGAATGGGGATCGAGAGAGGTCAGCATGCCCTGGATGGCGGCGCGGATCAGCTCCTTCTCGTCGGGCGGATCGACATATTCGGCCCGGATGCGGTCGAAGATTTCGCCGAACAGGTTGAGGTCGGAATAGATCTCCTCGGGGTCGCGCGGCGCGGCGGCCTTTTCGGCGGCGCTGGGCTCGGGCTGCTCACCGCCGGGCGCCAGTTCTTCGGGCGGCGCCTGATCCTCGGCGGGCGCGGGCGCAGGGGCCTCGTCCTGGGCGAGGACGGCGGCGGAAGGCGCGAGCAGCGCCACGATGAGGGCGGTGGCGCGAAGAAGGGGCAAGCGCATGGATAATCTATCCCGTCTGTTCGTTCGTTGCCCACCACCCCTCGGGGTCGAAAGGCTCATTATTGTGTCGCAGCTCAATATAAAGGGTCGGCCGGCCGTTTCCAGCGCTGGTGGTCATGGCCTGCCCAATTGTGCGTGAACCCATTGTGCCCAAGGGCTCGCCCATGAGCACGAACTGGCCGATATCGACGCTGATCGTATCGAGCCCGGCCAGCAGCACTGCGTAGCTGCCCCCGGTATTGAGAATGACGATCTGGCCGTAATTGAGATAGGGGCCCTTGTAGAGCACCCAGCCATCGGCGGGCGCCACGACCTGGGCGTTTTCCGGGGTGACGATGGACTGGCCGTGCGAAATGCCGCCCAGGCGGTCATTGGCGCCATAGGCCATGGCCACGTCGCCGGTCGCGGGGTGGGCGAGATAGCCCCGGGCCAGCTCGAAGGGCACGGCCGGCTCGGTGCGCGCGGCATTGGCAAAGGCGAGCTGGATGGCTTCGGGCGAGAGTTGGGGAATGTCGGGATCGGCGGCATCGGGCGGCGCGGCGGTGGCGCCGGCGGCCGCTCTTTGGCTGAGCGCGCCGATCAATTCGCGCAAGGTGCCGGCACGGCGGGCCAGGTCCATGGCGGCGGCTTCCTCGGCTTCGAGTTCGGCGCTCTTGCGGGTAATGCCCTGCTTGCGGGCCGCGATCAGCGTGGCGATGCGCAATTGCTCTTCTTCGAGCACGGCATGATTGGCCTTGAGCGTGGCCTCCTCGGCCAGGGCGGCGGTCTTGATGTCCTGAAGCTTCTTGAGGTCGGCCGCGACCGCGTCGGCCTTGCCGCGCAGTTCCGGCACGATGGCCGCGATCAGCATGGCGCCTCGCGCCGAGCCCAGGGCATCGGTGGGGTCGACGACAAGGGCCGGGGGGGGATTGAGCGAAATGCGCTCCAGCGCCGCCAGGACATTGGCGATCTCGCTATCGGCGCCGTCAAGCCGGCCACGCACTTCCAGTTCCGCCACGATCAGGTCGGAGAGGCGCTGCTCGACATCGGCCACCTCTATTTCGGCCAGCCTGACGCGCTGGGCGGCGGCGATGAGGGCGGCGCTTTGCTGGGTGCGGTCGCCCTCCATGTCGGCGATTTCCTGCTTGAGCGCGTCGATGCGCTCCTGACTGAGCGAGAGCGAGGATTCCAGCGCTTCGAGATCGGCGGCGTCGGGCGTGGCGTCGTCTCCGGCCTGCGGCGCCGGTTCGGACGTGGCGGCGGGGGCGGGCGTGAGGGTGAGACCTGGCCGCAGCGCATCCGAGGGGTCGTCGACCTGCTGGGCCAGCAGGGGCCAAGCGGCGAGGCCGGCAAAAGCCAGGCCGGCAAGCCCGGCTATCGTTCTGCTTGCTGGCCGCAGCGGCATGGCATCTCCAGGCGGGGCATGCCCCGAATCACATGGAACGCACCATAGCAAGCCGGCGGCAAATCGCAGGTTAACGTTGCTTAACCATGATTCGGACGCTCATTGCCGCGGTGATAGGGGTGGCCGGTGAGGATGGTGGTGGCGCGATAAAGCTGTTCGGCCAGCATGATGCGCACCAATTGATGCGGCCAGACCATGGGCGAAAAGCTCAGCGCCAGATCGGCGGCGCCGACAAAGGCCGGGTCGAGCCCATCGGCGCCGCCGATGACGAAGCTGAGCGCGGGGCGCGAATCGTCGCGCCAGCGGGCGAGGCGTCGGGCAAAAGCCTCGGAATCCATGGATTTGCCGCGCTCGTCCAGCACCACCACGATCCCTTCGGGCAGAAGGGCGCGCAGCGCCTTGGCTTCTTCGGCCTTGCGGGCCGCCGCCGAGCCGGCGCGGGATTCGGTCGATTCGAGGACGTCGAAACCGCTCAGCCCCAGGGACTTGCCGCTGGCGCCGGCGCGGTCGAGATAGCGCGCGACGAGGTCGCGTTCCGGACCGGCCTTCATCCGGCCGATGGCGCCGATGGCGATGCGCATGGGATTGGCCTGGGAAAAGGGGGCCGGCCTGGGAGGCCGGCCGGATGCGTCAGTGCTGGTCGGCCGAGAAATCGGCCTGCCACATCTTTTCGATATTGTAGAATTCGCGCACTTCGGGGCGGAAGATATGGACGATGACATCGCCGCTATCGACCAGGACCCAATCGGCATGAGGCAGGCCTTCCACGCGCGGCTTGCCGAAGCCATTGTCGCGCAGGGCGGTGATGACCTGGTCGGCGATGGCGGCGACGTGGCGCTGGGACCGGCCCGAGGTCACCACCATATGGTCGGCCAGCGAGGATTTTCCCGCCAGGTCCACGGTAATGGTGTCTTCGGCCTTGGCGTCTTCGAGGGTGTCGAGGATGAGGTCGAACAGGGGCTTGTCCGGAGCGGCGGCGGGCGCCGGAGCGGGAAGCGAATTGTCGGGCAGCGCGGCCATCAGAAACGGCCTTCCGCCCATGCGGGAGCACGGGTCATGCGTAAGCTGAGCATCCTTGGTTGTTGATCGGAATGTAGCGGCGTCGAATGAACGGCAAGCCGTCTGTTCCTGTTCCGGTGAATAAGATCACACCTGCTAAATATGCCTGTTCGCGGCGGTTTTCGCAAGGTCGGGGCGGCCGGCGCGGATGGCGCTGGAGGAAAGCGGGGATTGCCGGCCCCGCAGATAGACCCAGGCGGGGGCCCGGCGGCTGGCCAGGACGGGGGCGGCGCTTTCGTCGACCTGGGCGTGATCGAGCGTGGCGGCGGCCCGCGACGCCAGGGCCCGGCGCCCGGCGCCAGGGCGGACATAGACGGCGATGGGCACCCGGGCGGCGATGTCCTGCCAGCGTTCCCAGCGATGAAAATCGGCCAGGCTGTCGGCGCCCATGATCCAGACGAAATGCCGATCCGGCAGGCTTTTGGTAAGAAAATCAATGGTTTGCCAGGTATAGGCAAAACCCTTGGCGGCCTCGAAGCCGGTGACGCGGATGCGCGGATCCCCGATCAGGCGGCGGGCCGCCTCGACCCGCTCGCGCAGGGATGGCAGGGCGGCATTGTCCTTGAGCGGATTGCCCGGCGTCACCAGAACCCAGAGCGCGTCGAGGCGCAGGCGGCGCAGGGTTTCCGCCATGACCAGCAGGTGGCCGGCATGGAGCGGATTGAAGCTGCCGCCGAACAGGCCGATGCGCATGCCGGGCGCCGAAGGCGGCACTTGTGTTATTCCGGCGAGACGGATTGGTTGACGGAGCGTCACCCTCGAGGTTCCCCGCAAGAGGAGATCGCTAACAGACTGCTATCGTTCAAGGCCGCACTTGTCCGTCGCCGCGTACGCGGTACTTGAAGCTGGTGAGCTGTTCGACCCCGACCGGACCGCGCGCGTGCATCTTGCCGGTGGCGATGCCGATCTCGCCGCCGAAACCGAATTCACCGCCATCGGCGAACTGGGTCGAGGCATTGTGAACCAGAATGGCCGAATCGATCTCGTTGAAGAACTTTTCGACCGCCCCCGGGTCCTCGGCGATGATCGCCTCGGTATGGTGGCTGGAATAGTGCTCGATATGGGCGATGGCCTCTTCGAGGTTTTCGACGATCCTGACCGCGATGATGGCGTCCTCGTATTCGGTTTTCCAATCCTGCTCGGCGGCGGGGATCGCCTCGGGGATGAGGGCCATGACCGCGGCATCGCCGCGAATCTCGCAGCCCTCGGCCACCAGCGCCGCGACGATGGGCGGAAGGTGGGATTGTGCCACGTCCCTGTGGACCAGCAGGGTTTCGGCGGCCCCGCAAATGCCGGTGCGGCGCATCTTGGCGTTGAGGGTGACACCGACCGCCTTTTCCAGATCGGCCGAGCGGTCGATATAGACATGGACCAGACCTTCGAGATGCGCAAAGACCGGCACTCGCGCTTCCGACTGCACCCGGGCGACCAGGGACTTGCCGCCGCGCGGCACGATGACGTCGATATTGCCCGCGAGGCCCTTGAGCATTTCGCCCACCGCGGCGCGATCGGTCACCGGCACGAGCTGCACGCCGTCCTCGGGCAGGCCGGCCTGGCCGAGGCCCTGACGCAGGCACTCGACCAGGGTGCGGGACGAATGGGTGCTGTCGCTGCCGCCGCGCAGGACAACAGCATTGCCCGATTTGAGGCAGAGCGCGCCGGCATCGGCGGTGACGTTGGGGCGGCTTTCATAGATGACGCCGATGACCCCGAGCGGGGTGCGCACCCGCTCGATATGCAGGCCATTGGGCCGGTCCCATTCGGCGATGACGGCACCGACCGGATCGGGCAATTCTGCAATGGTGCGCAGAGCTTCAATGATATTGTCGAGCCGCGCCTGGTTCAGAAGCAGCCGGTCCTGGAAGGCCTTGGTCATGCCCTTTTCGACCGCCCGCTCCATATCGAGGCGATTGGCCGCGAGAATATCGGCGCGGCGCGCATCGATGGCCTGGGCGGCGCCGACGAGAGCAGCGTGCTTGCGCTCGGCCGACGCGATGGCGAGCCGGGCGGCGGCGGCGCGGGCGCGCCGGCCCATGGCCAGCATGAGGGCGGGAATGTCCTGCTCGATACCCTGGACGATGGGCTCAACCCGGTTCATGGCTCGTCTCCCTGGAAATGGCGTCATCCGGCGTGCCGGTCATGACCAGATTGTCGCGGTGGACCAATTCGACGCGGCTGTCGAGGCCCAGCAGGGCGACGATGGCGTCGCTGTGCTTGCCCATGACCAGATGCGCATCGGCGCTGTCGAGGCCGGCCAGGCCGCGCGCGATTTCATGGCCGTCCGGATCGTGGATGGCCAGGGTATCGCCGCGCTCGAAATCGCCGGCGATATGGGTGACGCCCACCGGCAGCAGGGATTTGCCCTGGCGCAGGGCGCGGGCCGCGCCGGCATCGATCCGCACAATGCCGGACACGGCCAGGGTGCCCATGATCCAGCGCTTGCGCGACTGGGCGCGGGTGCGGGCGGGCCGGAACAGCGTATGGCGGGCGCCTTCGGCCAGGTCCCGCAGGGGGTGGGGCGCGGTGCCCCTGGCGATGAGCATGGCGGTGCCGGCCAGGGTGGCGATCTTGCCCGCTTCGAGCTTGGTGGTCATGCCGCCGCGCGAAAGATGGCTGGCGGCGCCTCCGGCCATGGCTTCGATGGCCGGGGTAATGGCATCCACCAGCGGAAGGTGGTTGGCATCGGGGTCGCGGGCGGGCGGGGCGGTGTAGAGCCCGTCGATGTCGGAGAGCAGGATGAGGCAATCGGCCTCGATCATGGTGGCGACGCGGGCCGAGAGCCGATCATTGTCGCCATAGCGGATTTCGGCGGTGGCGACGCTGTCGTTCTCGTTGATGATGGGCACGGCCCCCAGGCCCAGCAAGGTGGCGATGGTGGTGCGGGCATTGAGATAATAGCGCCGCTCCTCGGTGATATTGGGGGTGATGAGGATTTGCCCGGTGACGATGCCGTGCCGGCCCAGGGCCTCGGCCCAGGCCTGGCTGAGGGCGATCTGCCCGGCACTGGCCGCCGCCTGGCTCTGTTCGAGGCTCAGGGCCGGGGCGGACAGGCCGAGCAGGCCCCGCCCCAGCGCGATGGCGCCGGAAGACACGATGACGATTTCGCGCCCCTCGGCCTTGAGCGCGGCGATGTCGCCGGCCAGGGCCGCCAGCCAATCGGCGCGCAGCCGGCCGGCCGGATCGACCAGCAGCGCCGAGCCGATCTTGATGGTGATGCGGTGATAGGCGGCGAGGGGGCTCGTGCCTGCTTGTCCGGGGCGGGTCAGGGCGTCCATTTGCCCTCGACCTCCCGGCGCCCGGTTTCCGCCTGCTCCGCCTTTTCGGCGTCGAGGACGGCAAGGACGTCGTAGAGCACCTGATCGACCCCCTGGCCGGTGGCGCCGGAAATGGTGCGAATCCCGGCTCCGGATGCCTTTTCGAGCGCCTTGACCTTGGCCTTGACCTCGTCGGGAGGCAGGGCGTCGATCTTGTTGAGGACGACGATTTCCGGCTTTTCGGCCAGCATGTCGGCATAGGCCGCCAATTCGTGGCGAATGGCCTTGTAGGTATGGGCGACGTCTTCGTGGGTGCCGTCGATGAGATGGATGAGCACGCCGCAGCGCTCGATATGGCCCAGGAAACGGTCGCCGATGCCGATGCCTTCGCTGGCCCCTTCGATGAGGCCGGGAATGTCGGCCAGCACGAATTCGCGGTTGGCGATGCGCACCACGCCCAGATTGGGATGAAGCGTGGTGAAGGGGTAATCGGCGATCTTGGGCCTGGCGGCGGACACCGCGGCCAGGAATGTGGATTTGCCGGCATTGGGCTGGCCGACAAGACCCGCATCGGCAATGAGCTTGAGACGCAGCCAGATGCCTTTTTCGATGCCCTCCTGGCCGGGATTGGCCCGGCGCGGCGCCTGGTTGGACGAGGTCTTGAAATAGGCATTGCCGAAGCCGCCATTGCCGCCCTTCAGCAGCACGACGCGCTGGCCCACTTGCGTGAAATCGGCGATCAGGGTTTCCTGGTCTTCCTCGAAGATCTGGGTGCCCTTGGGCACGCGCAGCACGATATCGGCGCCATCGGCGCCGGTGCGGTTCTTGCCCATGCCGTGTACGCCGGTGCCGGCGCGGAAATGCTGCTGGTAGCGATAGTCGATGAGGGTGTTGAGGCCTTCGACGCATTCGGCGACGACATCGCCGCCACGGCCGCCATTGCCGCCATCGGGACCGCCGAATTCGACGAATTTTTCGCGCAGGAAGCTGACGGCGCCGGCGCCGCCGGAACCGGACTTGATATAGACCTTGGCCTGGTCGAGGAATTTCATGCCTAGCTCAGCCTTCCGGACTGGAAATGGCCTTGCGCGGATTGTCGTGCTGGTGCTGCCGGAACCGCTCAAGGGTCAATGTGGTGTCGATATGCTCCACCTCGACGCCGCGCGCAAGGCAGAGCAGGCTGGAGCGGCCGGTTTGGACGAAGCCCAGCCGCGTCTGGATGGCCAGCGAGGCGGCGTTGAAATGAAAGACGCCCGAATGGATTTCCCCGACCCCGGTGGCGGTGAAGAACCAGGCAATGCTCGGGCCCACCGCCTCGGTCATGATGCCGCGGCCCCAGAAGGGCCGACCCAGCCAATAGCCCAGGACCGGCCCGCGCGGGCCGGCGTGAAAGCCGATATGGCCGACAAAGCCGAGCCCCTCGCAGAGAATGGAGAAATTGGCTTCGCTGGGCGGCAGGCCGGGATGGCGGCTGGCCAGCCAGGCCTGGGCATCGCCGAGGCGATAGGGAAAGGGCACGCGCGCCAGATTGCCCGCAACGGCGAAGTCGTTGAGGTAAAGGGCGATGGGCGCGGCATCTTCCTGGCGCGGGGGCCGCAGGACGAGGCGCGCGGTCTTGAGGACGGGCATCATCGCGGCCATTCCAGGATGAGCAGGGGCTTGCCGCGATGGCGCTCGACTACGCTATGGGTGTGCTCGATGACGGCGAAGCCGCATTTTTCCAGTACGCGGATGGAGCCGGCATTCTGGGCCAGGACCCGGGCGCGGATGGGCGAAAGGCCGATGGCGCCGGCCGCGCCGAGGAGCGCGCCCACCGCTTCGGGCGCCAAGCCCTGGCCCCAATGGGTCCGGCCCAGCCAATAGCCGATCTCGGCGGGCCTGTCGGCATGCAGGTAAAGCCCGACGACGCCCAGCAGCCGGTCGTCGCGGCGGCCGGCAATGACATAGGGGCGGGTATCGGGCCTGTGGCTGGCGCGCTCGATGAAGCCGCGCCCATGGCTTTCCAGATAGGGGAAGGGCAGGCTGGCCGTGGGTTCGAGCACCGCCCAGTCATTGGCCTGGGCAACCAGGTCGTCGAGGTCGGACAGGCGCGCCGTGCGCAGGCGAAGGCGCGCGGTATCGATGGTTTCGGGCAGGGCGTCTCGCATGGGCATCACATCGTTTCCCGCGCCGGGGGCGCATGGCCTTGTGGTTAGCACATGTTCGCCCCGATGCCGCATGGCTTGAAAACACGGTATTTTAGCGAATGCGGCGCGCCGGTTCATTGCGGAAAATCCAGGCGCATCAGCACCATTTCCTGGCCGGCAAGGTTGTTGTCCGCCGCAATGGCCGTGCCGATCTCGCTGAACCCGGCCTTTTCCAGCACATGGCGCGAGCCGGCATTCGCCGTGAGGGCGCGCGAGCACAGGGCCGTCGCGCCCGCCGTCCTGGCGGCGGCGACCATGGCCCGGGCCGCCTCGGTGGCGTAGCCGCAGCCCCAATGGGGCTCGCCCAGCCAATAGCCCAATTCGGGCGGCGCGGCCCCGGCAAAGGACAGGCCGGCAATGCCCAGAAATTCGCCGTCGCGGGTGATGGCCAGGGCGTATTCGTCCGGGCTGGGCACGATCTCGGCGATGAAGAACTCGGCGTCGCTCAGCCGATAGGGAAAGGGCAGGCGCGCCATCCAGCGATGGACGTTTTCATTATCGGCGAGACGGGCAATCGCGGGCGCATGGGCCGCAACCGGCGGGGTCAGGACCAGGCGCGCGGTCCGGATCGATATGGGCAGGCGATGCTTGAGGGCGTTCATGGCGAACCTTGCGCAAACGAAAGGGGAACCGGGCGGGCCGGTTCCCCTTTTGTCGATTTCGGGCTGGTCGCCAGATCGCCGGGGGAAGGGTCCGCCGGCGAAAGGTCAGGCCGGTTATTCGGCGGCCTCTGCCGGGACGACGGAAACGTGAACCTTGGAATTGGCGCGGGTGCGGAAGGCGACCTTGCCGTCCACCAGGGCATAAATGGTGTGATCCTTGCCCAGGCCGACGCCCGTGCCCGGATGCCACTTGGTGCCGCGCTGGCGGATGATGATGTTGCCGGCGATCACGGCTTCGCCGCCGAACTTCTTGACGCCGAGACGGCGGCCAGCGGTGTCACGACCGTTGCGGGACGAGCCGCCTGCTTTCTTGTGTGCCATGGTGCTAGCTCCTTATTCCTTGTCGGCCTTGGGGGCGGCCTTTTTGGCCGGGGCCTTCTTGGCCGGCTTTTCAGCGGCGGCCTCGGCCTTCTTCGGCGCGGCCTTTTTGGCCGGAGCCTTCTTGGCGGGGGCTTCGGCGGCCTCGGCCTTGGCCGGCTTGGTTTCGGCTGCCTTGGCTTCGGCTGCCTTGGCCGGGGCCTTCTCGCTCACGGCATCGGTCTTTTCGGCCTTGGCGGCCGCCTTGACGGAAGGCTTCTTGCCACCGGTCAGGATTTCGGTGATGCGCACGGTCGAGAGCAATTGGCGATGGCCGTTGCGGCGGCGCGAATTGTGCCGGCGGCGCTTCTTGAAGACGATGACGGTCTTCTGCTTGGCGGTTTCCACCAACTCGGCGGCCACCAGGGCGCCTTCCACCAGCGGCGCGCCGATGGTGTCGCCCACCATGAGCACCTGGTCGAAGGTGACGATGTCGCCGGCGGCGGCGTCGAGTTTTTCGATCTTGATGAGGTCGTTGGCAGCAACCTTGTACTGCTTCCCGCCCGTCTTGATAACGGCAAAGGTCATATATCCAACCGCGTGGCTCTCGCCCACGGTCCCTTTTCTGTCGCGCTCTGCGGCGCCGCGGCTTGCATGCCGTTCCGCGGGCTTTTCGCAGTTGAAGGCCGGAGCATCCGGCCGGCAGCCTCGAGCAGCGTTTTCAAACATGATCGGCGCGCCGGCGGGGCCGGTGCGCGGATCGCGCTGGCTTATCGGGGGAAATGGCCCGGAAGTCAAGGCGGCAATTGCCCAGGGCGCGCGGCGGTCAGGCCTTGGGCGGGTACCAGTCGCGCAGCCGCAATTCGATGCCGTCGGCCAGGCCGGCCCGCAGCCCGGACAGGTCGCTGCCGCTGTAATGATAGGGATAGATTATGGCGGGGCGGAAGGTGTTGATCGCCGCGATCGCCTGTTCGGGGCTCATCGTATAGGGCAGGTTCATGGGCAGGAAGGCCAGGGCAATGTCCTCGAGCCCCAGCATTTCGGGGGTCGGCTCGGTGTCCCCGGCAATATAGACGCGGCTCTCGCCGAAGGTGAGGACATAGCCGTTGCCCAGGCCGGGGGGATGATAATTCATGCGCTCGGGCGTGGTGTTGTGGGCGGCGATGGCGCGCAGAGCAATGCCGGCGATCTCGCCCGCCTCGCCATTGGCCAGGGGCCGCGCCCGGGATTTGAGGTTTTCGGGGAGCTTGCCCAGGACCTCCCGGGTGGTGAGGATCGGCGCGTCGCCGGCAATGGCCTGGAGCGTGGGCGGGTCGAAATGATCGCCATGGCCGTGGGTGATGAGGATGGCGTCGGGGGCGGGCAGGTCCCGGTAAAGCGCGGCGCCGCCGACCGGGTCGACGTAAAGCGTGGTGCCGCCCCAGCGCAGCGCCAGGCTGGCATGGCGCACCGGCACGATGCGGAGTTCGCCCTGCGCGGTGGAGAGGCTGTCGGCCATCGGGACCTCCTGTGCAATGGCGGGGCGGGGTCCGAAAAAGGCCCCGGCGGCCAGGGGCCACCCGAAAAATCCGGCCAGCGCAATCCGGCGTGTCACCATCGCCCGCTCTCCCGCAGATATTATTGTGGCGCAGGACAACGCCCGGCGCGCTGGAAAAGATCGGCCGCGCACGCAAACGTGAGCGGGGCGGTTTGTCGGCTTGCGGACCGACAAGGGAGTTGCAGGCCGTGCAACGCTATGTCATAAGCCCGCCCGTATCGACCAGCCGCGCCCGATCTCGGGGCGTTTCGATCTCGCGGAGAGATGGCAGAGCGGTTGAATGCACCGCACTCGAAATGCGGCATAGGGGCAACTCTATCGGGGGTTCGAATCCCTCTCTCTCCGCCATTCTCTCCTAATTCATTGAAATTGCTAATGGTAAAGCCCGGGTCGCGCGGCGGATTCGTCGTGGCGGGGGCCGCGACGCCCTGTCGCATTAAAAGATGAATTTAAAATTCATGTATTTGGCGCTATAGGTGTCCCGAACGGAGACCGGGCGCATGGGGCAGGCCACACTTCCAACTCAGCTTCGCGCTTACAGGCGCAGCGAGACCTTCGTTGGCGTGCCGGCCGCCGCCCTGTTCATCGATCGCTCCGAGCGTATCGCGCAGAGTTTCCGGCTCGGGCGCGCCTTCCATCGCGGCCAGGATAGCCCGGCATCGCGCCGCTGCGGGCGGGTGCCGCGCCCGATGCATAAATCCCATCTTGTTCAGGAGACGTCCATGCTCAATCGCCGTTCCTTTCTCGCCGGTGCCAGTGCCGCCTCGGCGGCGGGCCTGTTCATGCCGGCCATCGTGCGGGCCCAGGAAAACCTGGTGTTCTGGGGGCCAGGGGCCACGCCCTCGATCCTCATCGCGCAGGCCGTGGCCAGCGGCGGCCTCGACGCCATCGCGCCCGGCATTGCCTTCAAGGCCTGGAAAACGCCGGACGAGCTGCGCGCGGGATTGTCCTCGGGCAGCATGCCGGCCAGCGTCGTGCCCAGCTATGTCGCGGCCAATTTCTACAATCGCGGCCTCGGGCTGAAACTGCTCAACATCAATACCAATGGCCTGCTCTACGTGCTGGCGGCCGATAAGGGCCTGAAAGATATTGCCAGCCTCAAGGGCAAGATTGTCGGTGTGCCGTTCCGCAACGACATGCCCGATTACGTGTTCGGGCGCCTGCTCGAAAAGGCCGGCCTGGTGCCCGGCACCGACCTCGAGCTGAACTATACGGCCAGCGTTCCCGAGGCGGTACAGACATTGCTGGCCGGCCGCGTCGACGCGGTCCTCAGCACCGAGCCGGCGACCACCGCGGCGCTGGCGCGCTCGGCCGAAGCGGGCAAGCCGGTCCATCGCGTGATCGATATTGCCCAGGCCTGGGAAGCGGTCGCCGGCAAGCCCGGGATTCCGCAGGCCGGCCTGGCGCTGACCGGACCGCTGGTCGAGCGGATCGGCGCCGAAGGGGTCGACATCATCCAGGGGGCGATGGAACAGGCGCTCGAAGCCGTTCTGGCCGATCCCGATGCCGCCGCCGCGCTGGTGGCCGAGGAATTCGGCCTGCCGGCGCCGGTCATCGCCAGGTCGATCCCCTCGAGCAATCTGGCGGCCGCGCGGGCGAGCGCGATCAAGGCGGACCTGGTGGCGTTCTTCGAGGTGCTCGCGGCGGTCAATCCCGCCATTGTCGGCGGCAAGCTGCCCGACGACGGTTTCTATGCCCTCTGAGGAGGCCGCTCTTTCCCTGTCTTACCGGCAGGGTTCGCGCCCGCTCCGGACCGGGGCGGGCGCCCTGATCCGGAGCGGGCGCGCGGCCGCCTGGCTGGGGCGCTATGTCTGGTCCGGCTGGGCGGGCCTTGCCGGGCTCTTCTGCCTCGCGGCGGCCTGGCAGGCCGGCCACGAACTTTATGGCTCCTTCATCCTGCCCGCGCCGGGAGAAACCATAGCGGTCGCCTGGCAAATCCTGCATGCGCCCGAATTCGCCGGCATCGCGGCCACGACCGCCGAGCGGGCGCTGACCGGCTTTGCCCTGGCGGCCGGTATCGGGACGCTGGCGGGCGTGGTGGCCGGCTATTCCTTCGCGGCCATGCGCATCCTCAAGCCCATCGTCACGGTCACGCTCGGGGTGCCGCCGATCGCCTGGATCGTCCTGGCGCTGATCTGGTTCGGCTCGGGCAATGGTTCGGCGGTCATGACCGTGGTGCTGGCCTCGATGCCGATCTCCTTTGCCGGGGCGCTCGAAGGCGTCGCCACGCGCGACCGCTCGCTCGATGCCATGGCGCGGGTCTTCGGCGCTTCCCCGCTTCGCCGTTTCCGCACGGTGACGCTGCCGCACCTATTGTCCTACATGTTCGCGGCCTGGACCACGACCATCGGGTCGGCCTGGAAGGTAACGGTCATGGCCGAGCTATTGTCCAATACCGGCGGGGTGGGCAGCGAATTGGCCACGGCGCGCGCCGTGTTCGACATCCCCGCCGTCACCGCCTGGATCCTCATCACCGTCGGTTTCGCCCTCATCTCGGACTATGCCATCCTGCATCCGCTGCGCGAAGCGGTGGAACGCTGGCGCAGCGCCGGCCTGCCCTGGGGCGTCAAGCGATGAAACTGGCCCTCAAAGCCATCGGTCATTCCTTTCTGGGGCGCGCGGTCTTCGAGGATTTCGACCTGACCCTGGGCAATGGCGAAATCATCGCCCTGCTCGGGCCCTCGGGATGCGGCAAGACCACGATCCTGCAGATCGCGGCCGGCCTCATCGCGCCGCTGCGCGGCCGGGTCGAGCGGGCCTATCGCCGCCATGCCGTGGTGTTCCAGGAACCGCGCCTGCTGCCCTGGCAAACCACGTGCGGCAATATCGCCTATGGCCTGGCGGCCAGCGGCATGGACCGGGTGGAGCGCGCCGCCCGCGCGGCCGCCCAGGCCCGCGCCGTCGGGCTGGCGCCCGAGGACCTGGACAAATATCCGGTGGAATTGTCGGGCGGCATGCGCCAGCGGGTGTCGGTGGCGCGGGCGCTGGCGGTGGAGCCCGACGTGGTGCTGTTCGACGAGCCGTTCACGGCCGTCGATGTCGGGCTGCGCCGCGCCTTGCAGGACCTGGTCATCGCCGCCGCCGAGGCGCAGAGCTTTTCGGCGCTGTTCGTCACCCACGACCTCGGCGAGGCCGTGCGCGTCGCCGACCGGCTGGTGCTGCTGTCGGGCGAGGACGGGCGCGTCCTGGCGCGCCGGACCATGCAGGGGCGGCGCGGCACGCGCAGCGACCGCGCCATTTTCGAGATGGTCGAGGCCTGGTCGCGCGAGCCGGCCTTTGCCGAATTGTTCGACCCGAGGCGGCCGGCATGAGCGCGAAGCACTCCCGGCTGACGCCGGTCATGCTGGACGAGGGCCTGCGCCTGCTGTTTCCGGTCGCGGCGATCCATGGAGCGCTCTGGCCGCTGCTCTGGACCCTGTTCTATGGCTTCGGCCTGCCACTGGAAGGGGCGATCCCGGCCAGTCAATGGCACGCCCACGAAATGATCTTCGGCACCTATGGCATGGCCCTGGCGGGGTTCCTGACCACGGCCGTGCCCGAATGGACCGATACGCCCCGGCGGCGCGGGCAGGATCTGCTGCTCCTGGTCTGGCTCTGGCTGCCGGGGCGGCTCGCCGGGCTCGTCGGCGCCGATGCCCTTTCGGGGATCGCGGGGCTCACCGACAGCGCTTTCCTGCTGGTCCTGGCCTGGTTCATCGGCCGCCCGATGCTGGACAAGCGCAGCACGCGGCATGCATCCTTCGTGTTCTGGTGCCTGGCGTTCGCGGGCACCGAAATCGGCATAAGGCTCGCCTGGCTCGGCGGCGACATGGTGCTGGCCGGGCGCCTCATCAATGCGGCGCTCGCCGTCTTCCTGGTCTTTTTCTCGCTCTCGGTGGCCCGTATCAACGTGGTCGTCATCAACAAGGCGCTCGATCCCAGCGGGGAGACGAGCCCCTATCGGCCCCATCCCGGGCGGCAGAACCTGGCCGCCGGCCTGGTGGCGCTCTACCTGGCCGGCACGCTGGCGCTGCCCGATTCGCTGGCGCCCGCCTTCCTGGCGCTGGCCGCCGGCGCGGCCTTTTTCGACCGGCTGGCGGAATGGTTCATCGGCAGGGCCGTGCTCCGCGCGGAGGTTCTGGGGCTCCTAGGCGCCAACCTCCTGGCGGGACTGGGCTTTTTCGTCATCGGACTGGCTGGCCTGAGGGCGCCCTTCGCCCCGAGCACCGGCCAGCACCTGCTTTCGATCGGCGCGCTGGGGCTGGCGGTGATGTCCGTCTATGCCATTGCCGGCCTGCTCCATACCGGCCGGGAACTCGACCTGCCGCGCCAGGCCCATTGGGCGCTCTGGCTGATGCTGGCGGCGGCATTGACGCGCAGCCTGCCCGAACTGGGGATCGGGGAGGGCCTGATCGGCCCGCATTATGGCCTGAGCGCGGTGCTGTGGGCGGCCGCGTTCGGCGCCTGGCTGCATGGCTATCTGCCACTGCTGCGCGCGCCGTCCATGGGAACGGGCGATGGCTGAACGCCGTCAGCGCGGGCCGCGTGCGTGAAATTCCACGAAGAAGCGCACAAAGCCCTGCGGGGCGACTTCGTGCAGGGCCTGCGGATGGATGAGGGGATGGATGCCGGGCTCGAGCACCCGCTCGGTCCGGCCCACGAGGTCCCGAAACAGCAGCCTGCCCTCGAGCACGTGCAGCTTGGCCCAGACGCCCTGCTTGGTGGAATGGCCGCGCAGCAGGCCGGCGGGAATCGTCCGTTCGGTAAAGTCCGGCGTGCGCCTATAGGCGCATAGGTCGTCCGGCCAGGCCTGGTCCTTGCCGTCCATCAATCGGTCCAATCGTAGATATGGATGAGCTGGGGATCGTCGGCGTGATCGACCAGCATGCGGCGCACCCGGTCCTGCCAGAGCCGGCCGAATTGTTCCAGTTCCGCCGGCGAGGCCGTTCCCGCCACCGCTTTGGGCATCAACCCGGCGATGAGCGGGTCGTGCGGCACGCGATCGGTATTGGCGGCGACCACCACGCCCCTGCCGGTGTCGCGCCGGCGGATCGCCAGGGTGCCGTCGATATCGGCGCCGAAACGCAGGAGATCCTGGCGCGCGAAGCGCCGGGCGGGGCCGATGCCCTGGAAGCCGGTTTCCGGAGCCGCGCCGGTGAGCAGGGTCGCCACCGAGGCCAGCACGCCGGTGGTCGCATGGTCGCGCTCGTCGTGCATGGTCACCTCGACGCCGCCGCGCTCGGGCAATTCGTCGTCGCCGTACAGCGCCTGCAGACCCTTGACGACCATGAGATAGGCGCTGGCGACCGCCGGACAGGAATGTCCGGCCAGGCGCACGGCGTCGGTATAGCGATATTCGATGATGCCGTCTTCGGCGGCGCCGAGGAAAGCGGCCAATGGCTCGTGCAGGCGCAGCACGGGAGCGGCATCGAAGAAGGCGGGAAAGCTCATTGATCCATCTCGCGGTGAAACAGGCGCTGGCATCATCCTATACGCTTAAAACATGTATTTAGAAGTCATGTTTTAAGGCCCGGCCGGCGTTATTTTGTCGCGCAAGCCGGGATCAGGCGGCGGGCCGCTCGATGCCGAAAAGGGCGGGGTCGACGACCAGGTCGGCCAGATTATGGCGGTCTATCTCGGCCAGAAAGGCCTGCATGGCGTCGGCAAGGATGCCGCGAAGCCGGCATGATGGGGTGATCCGGCAGCTATCCTCCGCGCCGAAACATTCGACGATGGCGAAGTCGGGTTCGGTCGAGCGCACCACGGCGCCCAGGCCGATCGCCTTGGCCGGACGCGCGAGGCCAAGGCCGCCGGTGCGGCCGCGCACCGATTTCAGGAAGCCGTCGCGGGTCAGGTGATTGGCAACCTTCATCAGGTGGCTGCGCGAGATTCCATAAGCCGCCGCGGCCTCCTCGATGGTGACCAGCCGGTCGGAATGCATCGCCGAAAAGATCAATAGGCGCAGCGCATAATCGGTGAATTGGGTGAGACGCATGACGATCCGGACGGCGATTGGCGGAATGGGGCGATGATCGACCCTCAGGCCGGTCAGCGCAAGTCCATGCGAAGCGTCGCGGCGGGCGGGAGGGGCCGCGGCGTCAGGCGGAAACGGGTCGGGACCGGTATGCCGTGGGCGCGGCACGGCCCAGGGGGATGCAGAGGGGGCGACCATGGACGGGATCGGTGATGATCTCGGCGCGCACGTCGAAGACCCGGGCGATGAGGTCGGCGCGCATCATCTCGCGCGGGCTGCCGGTAGCGGCGACGCGGCCCTCATGGACGAAGACGAGCTGGTCGGCATAGCGGGCGGCGAGGTTGAGGTCGTGCAGGACCAGCACGATGGTGCGGTTTTCCTCGCGGTTGAGGCGGGTCACCAGGTCGAGGCAATCGATCTGGTGGGCCATGTCGAGATGGTTGACGGGTTCGTCGAGGCAGATGATGTCGGTTTCCTGAGCCAGGACCATGGCGATCCAGGCGCGCTGCAATTGTCCGCCCGAGAGCGAGCCGATGCGGCGGTTGCGCAAATGGGTGACGCCGGTGCCGCTCATGGCGCGCTCGAGCGCGGCCGCATCGCCGGCGCTCCAGGGTTGCAGCATGGCCTGGTGCGGATAGCGCCCGAGGCGGACGAGTTCTTCCACGCTCATGTCGGGCGGGGCGGTGGGGCTTTGCGCCAGAAGGCCGATCTGGCGCGCCAGCTCCTTGCCGCCCAGGGCGGCGATGTCCTTGCCATCGAGCATGATATAGCCGCCGCGCGGCGCGTGCAGCCGCCTGATGGCGCGCAAGAGGGTGGACTTGCCGCAGCCATTGGGGCCGGCCAGTACGGTGATGCGGCCGCGCGGCACGGCCAGGTCCAGCGCGTCGAGCACAATTTCGGTGCCATAGGCCAGGGTCAGTTCGGCAATGTCGATGCGGCTCGGCTCATCCATTGGCCTTGTCCTTTCGCATCAGGAGAAAGAGGAAATAGGGCGCGCCGAGAATGGCGGTGAGCGTGCCGGCGGGCACTTCGATGGGTGAGAAGGCGACGCGGATCAGCAGGTCGGCCCCCATCAGCATCATGGCGCCGACCAGGGCGGTCACCAGCATGCCGGCCAGCCGGGCCCGGCCCACCAGCAATCGCGCCAGGTGCGGGGCGATGAGGCCGATAAAGCCCACGCCCCCCACGAAGCTGACGGCGATGGCGGTCAGCAGCGCGGCATTGGCAAAGACCAGGATGCGATAGACCGGCACATTGAGCCCGATGCCCTGGGCCGAGACGTCGTCGAGATCGGCGGGTGGCAGGTGGCGGGCAAGGAGCGCGGCCAGCAGCAGGGCCGGCACCAGGCAGATGGCCATGATCTGGATTTCGCCCCAATTGACCTCGTTGACCGCGCCGGCCAGCCAGCGCGCCGCCTGCGAGGCCTGGTAGATGGGGCCGACCAGCATGAAAATGGTGGTCAGGGCCTTGGCGGCGGCGGCGATGGCGATGCCGAACAGCAGCAGGCGGATGGCCGAGGAGGCCTGCCGGCCCGAAAGGATGAAGACCAGCGCGATGGCGCCGAGCGCCCCCAGGGCCGCAGCCAGGGGCTGCCAGGCCACCGGCACGACCAGGGCGTTGGATTCGTCGGAAAAGATGGCCATGAACAGCACCACGCCCAGGGCAGCGCCATCGACCACGCCGAGCACGCCGGGCGAGGCCAGTTCGTTGCGGGTGATGCGCTGGAGCTGGTAGCCGGCCAGGGCGATGGCGCCGCCGGCCAGCATCGCGGCGGCAACGCGCGGCAGGCGCAGGCTGAGCACGATCAGCCGGTCGGTCCGTTCGCCGCCGCCGAGCAATATCGTGGCGACCCGGTCGAGGGGGATCCAGGTGGACCCGAAGCCGATGCCGGCCAGGCCCAGCAGCACGAACAATGCGGCGACGATCGCAAGAATGGTCCAGCGGCCCGGCATGCGGCGCGGCGCGAGGGCGAGTGTCGGCATGGTCATGCGGCGCGCCTCCGCAGCAGGAGAAGGAGCACGAAGGCACCCACGATTGCGGTGATGGCGCCCACGGGCGCCTCGACGGGATAAATGACGAAACGCGCGGCAATATCGGCCAGGGTCGCGTAGACCGCGCCGCAGAGGGCGGCGGCGGGAAGCTGCCAGGCATGGCGCAGGCCGACCAGATGTCGCGCCGCATGAGGAACGACCAGGCCGACAAAGGCAACGGGGCCGGCCATGGACACGGCGGCGCCGGTCAACAGGGCCACGGCGAGAAAGGCGATGCCGCGCACCAGGGACAGGGGCACGCCCAGGCTTTGCGCGGTGGAATCGTCGGCCTGCAAGGCATCGAGCGGCCGGGCCAGGCCCAATGCCAGCACCGCCCCCAGGGCCACGAAAGGCAGGCCGGCAAGGACTTGGCTCATGGGGCGGTCGACAAAGGCGCCGGAAAGCCAGAACAGCAATTGCTGGAGCTGGGCTTCGTTGCTGGTCAAGAAAACCTCGACGATGGCGTGGGAGAGGCTGGCAAAGGTGACGCCGACCAGCACGATCTTGAGCGGGGACAGCCCGCCGGCGCTGGCGGCCACGCCGAAAACGACGAGGCTGGTCACAAGCGCGCCCAGGGCGGCGGCGGCCGAAAGACCGGAAAGGGACTGGACGTCGAAGGCGATGCTGGCCAGGACCACGGCAAGGGCGGCCCCGCCATTGAGGCCCAGCGTGTCGGGCGAGGCGATGCGGTTGCGCGCGAGGGTCTGCACGATGGTGCCCGCCAGGCCCAGGGCCGCCCCGGTCAGCGGCGCGATGAGCGCGCGCGGCAGACGCAGGCCGGCAATGATGGTGGCGCTTTCCGAATTGTCGGGGACGAACAGGGCCATCCAGACCTGGTCGAGCCCGTAAATCCTGTAGCCCAGGGTGAGGCTGGCCAGCATGCTGACGAGCAATATGGCCGCCAGGACGCCGAGAATGGCGGGCGGCGAAAGCCGCCTGGCGTCGCGGCGGGGCATGACGGCGTTGGACAGGGTCACGGTCTGCCTAAAGTGGATGTTGACAGTCAGATTAGTTTCTGACTTCGTGCAGCCATCCAATTTCGGACTATATTTGTCAAGATTGAGCGAACCGACAATGTCCAAGCTGCGCCTCCTGTTCGCCCCGCTGACGCTTCTGGCGATGCGGGCCGTGCCGGCAATGGGGCGCGAGCGTCATCACGCCATGGGCGTCACCGAGGTGCCCGGGTATCCGCGGCGCATCGTGGTGCTGACCAGCCGCGTCAGCGATGCGGCGTGGATCGCGGCGGACGGTATCGCCGCCGCCAATAATCGTGCTGGACGATATCGAGGCCGCCTATGGCCTCGCATCGACCCGCTAAGCGTCTTTCGAGCGGCATCGTGCCGATCATCTCGAGCAAAATGGAGCCTGACCATGATTAAACACCTGATGTCCGGCGGCCTGGCCGCCGCTATCGCCCTGGTATTGCTGGCCGCGCCGGCCGCCGCCCGCGACATCACCCATGCCATGGGCGTGACCGACGTGCCCGGCCATCCCCAGCGCATCGTGGTGCTGACCAATGAGGGCACCGAGGCGCTGCTGGCGGTGGGGATCACCCCGGTGGGGGCGGTCAAATCGTGGCTGGGCGATCCCTGGTACGACCATATCGCGGACGACATGGCCGATGTGACCGTGGTGGGCGAGGAATCGGCGGTGAACCTGGAAGTGCTGGTCGCGCTGGAGCCCGACCTGATCCTGGGCAACAAGATGCGGCACGAGAAAATCTACGAGCAGCTTTCGGCCATTGCCCCGACCGTGCTGTCCGAGCGGTTGCGCGGCGACTGGAAGGTCAATATGGCGCTTTACACCGATGCCGCCGGCGCGGGCGAGGCCGGCCAGGCGGCGCTGGCCGCGTTCGACGGGCGCGTTGCCAAGCTGCATGAGGCACTGGGCGACGCGCTCAAGGACAAGATTTCCATTGCCCGCTTCATGGCGGCCCAGACCCGCATCTATTTCAAGGACAGTTTCTCGGGCCTGATCCTGGACGAAATCGGCTTTGCCCGCCCGACCAGCCAGGACAAGCCGGAATTCGCCGAAGAGATCACCAAGGAGCGCATTCCCGAATTCGAGGGCGACCGGCTGATCTATTTCACCTATGAAACCGGCGATGGCGCCGCCGACAGCCAGACCGCGGACTGGACCGCCGATCCGCTGTGGCAGAACCTCGATGTCGTCAAGGCCGGCAAGGTCTATCCGGTATCCGACGCCATCTGGAACACGGCCGGCGGCATCATCGCGGCCAATCTGCTGCTCGACGATGTCGAGACGATCTACGGGCTGGAGAGCACTCGCTGAGGGCATGACAACGCCTCGCCCGGCGCATAGCACCAATGTGGGGCTGGCGCCGGGCCCGGGTTTGCCCTATCTCCCCCGGTAAAGCCGGGCCGTGGCGGTCCGGCAGGGTTGGAGAATCGCTTCCCGTGTCCGCCCAGATTCCGACGCGCCGCCTCACCACACGCGATATCGCCGCCATGCGCCGGCGCGGCGAGGCCATCGCCATGCTCACCGCCTATGATGCCATTACCGCCGCCCTGGTCGACCAGGCGGGGATCGACATGATCCTTGTCGGCGACAGCCTGGGCAATGTGGTCCTGGGCCATGAAACCACCCTGCCGGTGAGCCTGGACGACATGATCCGCCATGCCGGGGCGGTCAGGCGCGGCTCATCGCATGCGCTTGTGGTGTGCGACATGCCCTTCGGGGCGGCCACCGATCCGCAGGTGGCGCTGGCCAATGCCGTGCGGGTGATGAAGGAAACCGGGGTCGATGCGGTCAAGCTCGAAGGGGGGCTGGTCATGGTCCCGGTGATCGAGCACCTGGTGGCCCATGGCATCGCCGTTGTGGCCCATATCGGGCTGACGCCGCAATCGGTGCATCAGATGGGCGGCTATTACATGCATGGCAAGGACGCGGCCTCGGCCGAGCGGTTGCGGACAGAGGCGCTGGCCTTGCAGGCGGCGGGGGCCTTCGCCATCGTGCTCGAATGCGTGGTGCCGGCGCTGGCCGCCGAGATCACGAGGCTGCTGAGCGTTCCCACCATCGGCATCGGTTCGGGGCAGGACTGCGCCGGCCAGGTGCTGGTGGTCAACGACCTGATCGGGCTCAACGTCACGCCGCCGCCGGGCTTTGCGCGGCCCCGGGCCGATATGGCGGCAATCATCCGCCAGGCGGTGGGCGATTATGTCGCCGACACCAAGGCCGAACGGCATGCCATGCCGTTGCCATTGCGGGTCGAGTGAGCCATGGCCAATATCCTGATTGCCGCTTCGGGGTCGATTTCGGCCTACAAGATCGCCGATGTGGTCTCCGAACTGGGCAAGGCGGGCCATCAGGTCCAATGCCTGCTCACCGCCAGCGCCCGGGAATTCGTCAGCCCCCTGGTGCTCGAAACCCTGAGCGGCCGGACGGTGCGCGGCGATCTTTTCGGACCGGACGTTTCGGGCACCGAGCATATCGAGCTGGCGCGCTGGGCCGACCTCATGGTCGTGGCGCCGGCCAGCGCCAACATGCTGGCGCGGCTGGCCCTGGGCCTGGCCGACGACCTGCCCTCGACCGTGGCCCTGGCCAGTGAAGCGCCGCTGCTGATCGCGCCGGCGATGAACACCGTCATGTGGGACAAGCCCGTCGTGCAGCGGCACCTGGCCGAACTGGTGGCGCGGGGCGCGCAGGTGGTGCCGCCGGCTTCGGGGCTTTTGGCCTGCGGCGAAGTGGGCATGGGTAAGCTGGCGCCGGTGGCGGACATCGTCGCGGCCATCGCGGCGGCGCTGGCGCCGGGGCGGCAGGATCTTGCGGGACAACGCATTCTCATGACCGCCGGGCCGACCACGACGCCTATCGATGCGGTGCGCTATATCACCAATCACTCGACCGGCCGCATGGGCGCGGCCATGGCCGAGGAAGCGCTGCGGCGCGGGGCCGTGGTGGATTACGTGCTGGGGGTGGACAAAGGCGTGGTGCGGCCCAATCCGCCGCGCGGCAGCGCCGGGCGCCTGCATGTTGTGGACGTGCGTACGGCCGAGGACATGGCAGCGGCGGCGCTGGACAGGCTGCCGCTGGCGCAGGGGGTGGTGGCGAGTGCGGCGGTGATGGATTATGCGGTGGCCGCGCCATCGGCCCATAAGCTCAAGCGGGCCGCGGCGGCGATCGCGCTCGACATGGTGCCCTCCATCGACGTGCTGGGCGCCTTGCGCAAGGCGGCGCGAAAAGATCAATGGTTCCTGGGCTTTGCCGCCGAAACCGACGATGTCGAGGCCCATGGCCTGGGCAAGCTCGCGGCCAAGGGGCTGGATTTCCTGTTCGCCAATGAAGTGGCGCGGCTGGGGGCCGGGGGAGAGACGGGATTTGCCGTGGACACCAATGCCGGCGTGCTGCTTTCAGCCAGCGGCGAGCGGTATGAACTGGCCCTGGACAGCAAGGCCGGGATCGCCCGGCGCATCTGGGATATCATCGCATGACCTTGATTTTGCGGGACAAAGCGAGCCTGCGCGCCTGGCGCGCGGGCCTGCCGGCAGGCCGGATCGTGGGCTTCGTGCCGACCATGGGGGCGCTGCATGCGGGGCATATGAGCCTGGTGGCGCAGGCGCGGCAGGCGGCCGACATGGTCGTCGTATCGATCTTCGTCAACCCGCTGCAATTCGGGCCGAACGAGGATCTGAGCCGCTATCCGCGGCCGATCGAGGCGGATATCGCCAGGCTCGAAGCGGCGGGGGTCGAGGCGCTTTTCCTGCCCGGCATGGCCGACATGTATCCGCCGGACGCGTCGACTTTCGTTGAAGAATCAATGGTTTCCGAGCCATTGTGCGGGGCCGTGAGGCCGGGGCACTTTCGCGGCGTGGCGACGGTGGTGCTCAAGCTCCTCAACCTGGTGCAGCCCCATGTCGCCATGTTCGGGCAGAAGGATGCGCAGCAATGCGCGGTGATCGAGCGGATGGTGCGGGACCTCGACGTGCCGGTCGAAATCCGGCGCGGGGCCATCGTGCGCGAAGCGGACGGGCTGGCGCTGAGTTCGCGCAATGTCTATCTCCCGCCCGAGGATCGGGCCGCAGCACCCCTTATATATCAAAGTCTTAGGGCGGCCGAGGCGGCCTATCTCCAGGGCGAGCGGGATGCGGCGAAACTGGCCGCGACCGGGCTCGGCGTGCTGGCCGGATCGGCGCGGATCGCGCCGCAATATTGGGAGGTGCGGGACCCCGAAAGCCTCGACGCGCTCGGCACGGTGGGCGCGCGCGGGGCGCTGCTGGCCGTGGCGGCGCATCTGGGCACGACGCGGCTTATCGATAACCTGTTGCTATCCCCGAGCGTAGCGCCAAAGGCTTGATGTCAGCAGACTGCTAACCTTGAGCGCCGCGCAGGGTGTTGTCGCCGAAATAGCGCAGGGGGCGGATTTCATAGGAGCCGGTGCCGGGATTGGCGACGGCCAGATCGCGGGCGAAATCGAGCGCTTCATCCATGTCCCGGCAATCGGCGACGTAAAAGCCGAGGAATTGCTCCTTGGTTTCGGCGAAGGGGCCGTCGAGCACGACCGGGTCGCCCGAAGTCTTGCGCAATGTCTTGGCCTGATCGGTGTTCCACAGGCGCACGACCGGGCCAAGCCGGCCCTGCCGGTCGAGGCCGGCCTGCACTTCGGCCAGGCGCGTCATGCAGGCTTCGTCTTGCTCGGCGGTCCAGCGCGAGACGGCCTGTTCGTCATTGTAGCACAAAATGGCAAAGAGCATGATTTCGTCCCTTCTCCGGCCTTGCGGGGCGGGACTATGCCCTTGCCCGGCCGATCAGGCAACGGGCTGCCGGGCATGGCGGGCAATGGTGAGCGTGGCGCCGATGGACGCCAGGATGATGGCGGCGATGCCGGCCACCTGCACGATGAACAGGCGCTCGCCCAGGACGAGCAGGCCCGACAGGGCGGCGAAGGCCGGCTGGGCGCTCATCAGGATGCCGAAGAGCCGGGCCGGAATATGAGGCAGGGCCACCATGTCGAGGGCATAGGGAATGGCGCTCGAGAGCAAGGCCACGGCCAGGCCCAGGGGCAGGATGGCGGGATCGAACAGGCTCGCCCCGGCGCCGACGAGGCCGAAGGGTGCGACCAGCAGCGCCGCGGTGCCGACGCCCAGGGCGGCGACATGAGGGCCGGCGCCGGTGCCGGCGCGCTGGCCGAAGACGATATAGCCGGCCCAGCAGGCCCCGGCGCACAGCGCCAGCACGATGCCGATGGGCGCGATGGCGCCTTGGGTCCGTCCCCAGGGCAGGAGCAGGGCAAAGCCGAGAACGGCGAGCACGATCCAGAGAAAATCGAGCCGGCGGCGGGCGCCGAACAGGGCCACGGCCAGCGGGCCGGTAAATTCGAGCGCCACGGCGATGCCGAGGGGAATGTGCTCGAGCGCCGAATAGAAGAAGAGATTCATGGCGCCCATGGCGGCGCCATAGAGCAGGACCGCGCGTATCTGCCGGCCATCGAGCGCGAAGCGCCAGGGGCGGAAGACGGCGATGAGCACGAGGGCGGCCAGCGTCAGGCGCAGGGCGGTGGCGCCCGGCGCGCCGACCAGCGGAAACAGCATCTTGGCAAGGCTCGCGCCGGTCTGGGTAAAGGCCATGCCCAGGGTGACGAGAAGGACGGGAAGGATGGTGGAATGGGGCCGCACGGAGGCGCTTTCGGGTAGTGAACGCGCCCGGTTTAGCAGGGTTTGGCGGGGGGCTGAAGGGGCAGGCCGCGCGGTATCCGGCGCCACCGGGACAGGCTGGCGGAGGGGTGGTCCTGCCGCGATGCGATGGCGCGCCCGGCCCGGGTTTCGGCATCTCCTTCCTCAGTTGGGTGATTGACCCCAATGGAGGGAAGCTTTAGCCCTTGGCGGGCGGAACAAAGGAGGAATCTCATGGAATACCGGTTGCTGGGGCGCTCGGGGCTCAAGGTTTCGGTGCTGACCATGGGGACGATGACCTTCGGGGGCAGCGAGAAGATCGGCAATACCGGACGGGCGGAGGCGGCGCGGCAGGTGGATCTGTGCCTCGATGCCGGGATCAATCTCTATGACACGGCCAATGTCTATAATGGGGGGATTTCCGAGGAAATCCTGGGCGAGGTGCTGGCCGAGAACGGGCGGCGGCAAAAGGCGCTGATCGCCACCAAGGTGCGGTTCCGCATGGGCGAGGGGCCCAACGATGCCGGGCTGTCGCGCCACCATATCATGGCGCAGGCCGAGGCCAGCCTGCGCCGGCTCAAGACCGATGCGATCGATCTCTACCAGGTGCATGAATGGGACGGACTGACCCCCATCGAGGAGACGATGGAGGCGCTCGACCTGCTCGTGCGGCAGGGCAAGGTGCGCTATATCGGCTGCTCGAATTATTCGGGCTGGCATATCATGAAGGCGCTGATGGCCGCCGAAAGGCGCAATGGCCAGCGCTTCGTCTCCCAGCAAATCCATTATTCGCTGCATAGCCGCGACGCCGAATATGAACTGGTGCCGATCGCGCAGGACCAGGGGCTGGGCGTATTGGTCTGGTCGCCGCTGGCGGGCGGGCTGCTTTCGGGCAAATACCGGCGGGACGGCGGGCCGGAGAGCGGGCGGCATGTGGGCGGGTTCCGCGAGCCGCCGGTCTATGACTGGGACAAGCTCTACACGGTGATCGAAACGATCGTGGCCATCGCCGAGGCGCGCGGGGTTTCGGGGGCGCAGGTGGCGCTGAGCTGGCTGCTGGGGCGGCCCGGGATCAGCTCGGTGATTATCGGCGGGCGCAATGAAAGCCAGTTCCGCGACAATATCGCGGCGGCGCAATTGGTGCTGACGGCGGAGGAACGCGCGCGGCTCGACGCGGCCAGCCAGCCGCCTTTGCTCTATCCCTATTGGCACCAGTCCTTTACCGCGCAGGATCGGCTGGGGCCGATCGATCTCGATCTCATTTCTCCTTATGCCGAGGCATTCAAACGTGGCTGACCTGATCTTTCCCGCTCCCGAAGCGGTGGTGATTCCCGTGAGCGGGGGCGGATTCTTCCCGGTGCGGCGCATCTATTGCGTGGGGCGCAATTATGCCGAGCACATCAGGGAAATGGGCAATGACGTGCGCGAGCCGCCCTTTTTCTTCGGCAAACCGGCCGATGCCGTGGTGATCGACGGGGCGCCGATGGCCTATCCGCCGCAATCGAGCGACCTGCACCACGAAATCGAGCTGGTCGTGGCCATCGGCAAGGGCGGCAGCTTCATCGCCGAGGCGGCGGCCCTGGACCATGTCCTGGGCTATGCCGCCGGGCTCGACATGACGCGGCGGGATTTGCAGGCCGAAGCCAAGAAGAAGGGCCGCCCCTGGGACATGGCCAAGGGGTTCGACCAATCCGCGCCCATCGGCACGATCGCGCCGGCCGCCGAAATCGGCCATCCCCAGGCGGGAGCCATCACGCTCAGCGTCAATGGAGAGGTGCGGCAAAGCGGGGATCTGAGCGAACAAATCTGGCGGGTGGCGGAAGCCATCGCCTGTCTCAGCACGTTCGTGGCGCTGGCGCCGGGCGACCTCATCATGACGGGCACGCCCGCGGGGGTGAGCGCGGTGGAGCGCGGGGACGTGCTGGAGGGACGGATCGCGGGCGTCGGCAGCGTGCGCACGAGCATTGCCTGATGGCGCCGGTCTGGTCGGCGCAGCAGGATGCGGCCCTGGTTGCGGTGTCGAAATGGCTCAAGGACAGGAACGGGCCGCAGGTGTTCCGCCTGTTCGGCTGGGCCGGCACCGGCAAATCCACCCTGGCGGTCCACTTGGCCCAGGACGTGCGCACGGTGCGCTATGCCGCCTTTACCGGCAAGGCGGCGATGGTGATGCGCAAGCGCGGCTGCAAGGGCGCCCAGACCATCCATAGCCTCATCTATACGCTGGTGAGCGAGAAGGAGGGCGAGCCGCGCTTCGTGCTCGATCCCGAAAGCCCGGCCGCCGATGCCGACCTCATCGTCATCGACGAAGTCTCGATGGTGGACGAGCAGCTTGGCGCGGACCTGTTGTCCTTCGGGGTGAAGGTGCTGGTGCTGGGCGATCCGTTCCAATTGCCGCCGGTGCAGGGGGCGGGCTTTTTCATCAATGAAGAGCCCGACATCATGCTGACCGAAATCCACCGGCAGGCGGCGGGCAATCCGATCATCCAATTGTCCATGGCGGTGCGCGAGGGGGGCGGGCTCGACCACGGGCGCTATGGCGATTCGGTCGTGGTGGGGCGCGGCGCGGTGGACCGCGACGCGGTGCTGGAGGCCGACCAGGTGCTGGTGGGCCGCAACAGGACGCGGCTGACCTATAATGACCGGCTGCGGGAATTGAAGGGCCTGCCCTTTCACGAGCCGGTTGTGGGCGACCGCATGGTGTGCCTGCGGAACAATCCGCGCAAACGCCTGCTCAACGGGCAGATCTGGATCGTCACCGACGTCACCAAGCGCTCGAACGGCAAATATTCGCTGCTGCTGGCCGACGACGAGGGCAAGGGCGAAACCCGGGTGCTGACGCACAAGGCGTTCCTTTCGGGCGAGGAAGAGGCGATGAGCTGGCCCGAACGCCGGCAATTCGACGAATTCACCTTCGGCTATTGCCTCACCGTACACAAGGCGCAGGGCAGCCAATGGGACAATGTCTATCTGTTCGACGAAAGTTTCGTGTTCCGCGAGGAACGGGCGCGCTGGCTCTATACCGGGATCACCCGGGCGGCCGAGCGCATCACCATCGTGAGCTGACGGGCGGCCGGCATTCGGCGGCCGCGTGAGCATGCGGCGGACCACAGTTCAGCCAAACTTGGCGTGGATGTGAAGGCATCGGCGCGCCGGCCCTCCGACGAAGGGCCGATGGGCAATCGGCTCCGGGGTGCTTGCGCTGGCCGGGTGGATCAACCATCTTGAAACCGACTTTCCCCGAAAACCGGAATGGAGACGCGGATGCACCATGACACCCCCCTGATCTCAACGATCGTCGCGGGTCTGGTGCTGGCCTATATTTTCGGCATGATCGCCAACCGGTTCCGGATGCCGCCGCTGGTGGGCTATCTCATTGCCGGGGTGCTGGTGGGGCCGCATACGCCCGGCTTCGTCGCCGACCAGGAATTGGGGGCGGAACTGGCCGAACTGGGCGTCATCCTCCTGATGTTCGGCGTGGGGCTGCATTTCTCGCTCAAGGATCTGTTGAGCGTGCGGGCCATCGCCATTCCCGGCGCGGTGGTGCAGATCGGCTGCGCCACGCTGCTGGGCGCGGGACTGGGCCTGTTCATGGGCTGGGATCTGGGCGGCAGCCTGCTGTTCGGGCTGGCGCTCTCGACCGCCTCGACCGTGGTGCTGCTCAAGGCCATGCAGGAGCGCCGGCTGATCGAGACGGATCGCGGGCGCATCGCCGTGGGCTGGCTGATCGTGGAAGACCTGGCCATGGTGCTGGCGCTGGTGCTGATCCCGGCCCTGGCCAATCTCGGCGGCGGGACGGCGGGGCCGCACGATCCTTTCGTTTCCTTCGTCGAAACCCTGTTCGGCGTGCAGGTGGGCATCTGGGGCGTGCTGGCCCTCACCATGGTCAAGGTCGCCGCCTTTATCGGCTTCATGCTGGTGGTGGGGCGGCGCCTCATCCCCTGGGCGCTGCATGCCACGGCCCATACCGGGAGCCGGGAATTGTTCCGGCTGGCGGTGCTGGCCATCGCCCTGGGCGTGGCGCTGGGCTCGGCCATGCTGTTCGGCGTGTCGCTGGCGCTGGGCGCGTTCTTCGCCGGCATGATCCTGGCGGAAAGCGAACTCAGCCATCGCGCCGCCAACGAAACCCTGCCGCTGCGCGACGCCTTCGCGGTGCTGTTCTTCGTCTCGGTGGGCATGCTGTTCGATCCCGTGACCATTCTCGAGGACCCGTTGCCGCTGCTGGCGACGGTATTCATCATCATGATCGGCAAGTCGCTGGCCGCCTTCGCCATCGTGCTGGCCTTCGGGCGGCCGATGCAGACGGCGCTGACCATTTCGGCCAGCCTGGCGCAGATCGGTGAATTCTCCTTCATTCTCGCCAGCATGGGCGTGGCCCTGGCACTGATGCCGCCCGAGGGGCAGAGCCTGATCCTGGCCGGGTCGCTGATTTCCATCGTGCTCAATCCCTTTTCCTTCTGGGTGGTCGATGCGCTCAGGCCGCTGCTCGAAGCCCGGGCGGCGCGGCGGCAGGAGGCGGAGCCCGATGCCGTGGCCGCGCCCGTCGAGCCGAGCCTGGCCGCGAGCGGCCCGGCGGTCAGCGATGCACCGCTGCAGGGGGCGGTCGACCGGGGCGCGCCGGGCGCCGACGACGATACCGGCGAGCCCTCGGCGCAGACGGGTCATATCGTCCTGGTGGGCTATGGGCAGGTGGGGCGGATCGTGGCGGCCGGCATCAAGAGCGATGGCGGCGGGCTGGTGGTGATCGAGGATTCCGACCACGACGTGGCGGCGGCGCGGGCCGAAGGCTTCGAGGTGGTGTTCGGCAATGCCGCCAGCGCCGAGGTGCTGAAGCTGGCCAACCTGGCGGCGGCCCGAAGCCTGCTGGTGGCGATTTCCAACGGTTTCGAGGCCGGGTCGGTCTGCGAGAGCGGGCGCAAGCTCAATCCCGGCATCGCCATTATCGCCCGGGCCTATTCGGAAGAGGAAGAGGCCTTCCTGCGCGATTGCGGAGCCAGTACGGTCATTCGCGGCGAGCGCGAAATCGGCAAGGGCATATTGGCGTTCCTGCGCGGCGCGGACGAGGCGCCGGCGGAAACGCGCCTGCCGGTGGCGGAAAACATCCTGGCCGGGGCGGCCGGGCCGCAGGCCGAAATCGTCGCCATCGTGGCGGAGCCGGAGCCGGAGACGGCGGCGGATGGCGCGGCGGCCATGCCGGAAATGGGCGAGGCGCCGCCAGCCATCGACGAAGTCGTGGTGCCGGACGCGGAAACGGAAGCGGAAGCCGAAGCGGAAATGGCGGCCGGAGGCGCGGCGGATGCCGAAAAAGCGGCCGAGGCGGATGACAAGGCCGTGCCGCCGGTGATACCGGAGCCCAAGGCGTGAGCGCCGGGCAGGGAGTGAGAGGCAGATGATTTCGCAAAAGGCGAAATATGCGTTGCGGGCGCTGGTCTCGCTGGCGCGGGCCGGGCGCGGCGAGACGCGCATGATCGGCGAAATCTCGCGCGACCAGGCGATCCCGAAGAAATTCCTCGAACAAATCCTGCTCGAATTGAAGCGCGCCGGGCTGGTGGCCAGCCGGCGCGGGCGCATGGGGGGCTATGAATTGCTCAAGGCGCCCGAGGAGATCACCTATGGCGAAGTGCTGCGGCTGATCGACGGGCCGATCGCGCCGCTGCCCTGCCTGTCCAAGATCGCCTATCGGCGCTGCGAGGATTGCAAGGACGAAGGCTCGTGCGAAATCCGGCACGTGTTCGAGCGGGTGACGCTGGCGACGCGGGCGGTGCTCGACCGCACCAGCCTGGCCGATTCGCTGCGGCTCGAGGATCTGCCGGTTTAGACCGCTTCAGCCGCTCAGCCGAAAACCACGGTTTTGCGGCCATTGAGCATGACGCGGTTTTCCAGGTGCAGCTTGACGGCGCGGGCCAGGACGCGGCTTTCGATGTCGCGGCCGGCGGCAATGAGGTCGTCGGGGCTCATGGCGTGGGTGACGCGGGCCGTCTCCTGCTCGATGATCGGGCCTTCATCGAGCGCCGGGGTGACGTAATGGGCGGTGGCGCCGATGATCTTGACGCCGCGCTCATGGGCCTGGTGATAGGGGCGCGCGCCCTTGAAGCTGGGCAGGAACGAGTGGTGGATATTGATGACGCGGCCGAAGAGCCGGGTCGAGAGATTGTCGGAGAGCACCTGCATGTAGCGGGCCAGGACGACGAGATCGGCGCCGGTGGCCGTGGCGATCCCGATCACCTCGGCTTCCTGCTCGGCCTTGTTGTCCTTGCTGACCGGCAGGTAGTGATAGGGAATGCCGGCATCCTCGGCGATGCGGCGGGCATCCTCGTGGTTGGAGACGATGGCGGCGACCTCGGCATCGAGCCAGCCGACGCGGATCTGGTAGAGCAGGTGCAGGAGCGTATGGTCGAACCTGCTGACCATGATGAGGAGCTTCTTGCGCCGGCTCCCCTCGGAGAGCGCCGTCTGCATGTCGAAGCGCGCAATGGGGGATTTGAGCGCCTTTTCGATGGTGTCGCGATTGACCCCCTCGGGCGCGGCGAAGGCCAGGCGCATGAAGAAGCGGCCGGTCTCGCGGTCCCAGAACTGGTTGGATTCGGCGATATTGGCGCCCAGGGCGGCCAGCTCGGTGGTGACGGCGGCGACGATGCCGGGCCGGTCGGTGCAGGACAGGGTCAGAACGAAATCAGCAACGGGCACGATGGGCCTCCCAGGAATTCCGGGAAGCGGTATCGGTGGGTTGGCGCGCCGCGTCAAGCCCGCGCCGGCGGGAATGGAAAAGGGCCGCCCTGCCGGACGGCCCTTTCCTTGAGTTTATCGGCCTTGAGGGCCGCGGAGGTGTGTCGTGGCTTGCCAGCCGCGCTTCCGAACCGGAAAAGTGGTGCCCACTTTCCCCCGGAACGCGCTAGCCGAGATCACTCCCGATCACCACGTCGAACCCCAGGCCTTCCTCAAGAGCCAAAATCTCAAAAGACACTGGATCACCTCCTTCCGATTGTTGAACATGGCAAGGAGTGTGCCCCCGTTTGCCGGGTCTGTCCAGTGGGCCGGGGCCGGATGTCAGGTGCGCGCCTTCCTAGGGCTCTTGCGGAGCTGGATCAGGGTGGCGGCAAGCACGCCGAGCGCCACGATGCCGATGATGATGGCGGCCAGGGCGTTGACGTCGGGCGAGACGCCCAGCCGCACCTTGGAAAAGATCACCATGGGCAGGGTGGACGAGCCGGGGCCGGACACGAAGCTGGCAATGACTAGATCGTCGAGCGAGAGGGTGAAGCCCAGCAGCCAGCCCGAAACCAGGGCCGGCGCGATGATGGGCAGGGTGATGTCGAAAAAGGTGCGCAATGGCGAGGCGCCCAGGTCCATGGCCGCTTCCTCCAGGCTCCGGTCGAAATCGGCGAGGCGCGATTGCACCACCACGCAGACATAGGCGGTGCAGAAGGTGGAATGGGCGATGATGATGGTGAGCATGCCCCGGCCCTGCGGCCAGCCCAGCAGGCTCTCCATGGCCACGAACAGCAAAAGCAGCGACAGGCCGGTAATGACGTCGGGCATGACCAGGGGCGCCGACACCATGCCGGCAAACAGGGTGCGGCCCCTGAAGCGCCGGAAGCGCACCAGGGCGATGGCGGCCAGCGTGCCCAGGACCAGGGCGATGCTGGCGCTGATGGCCGCCACCTGCAGGCTGAGCAGGGCGGCGCCGAGCATTTGCGGGTCGTTGAAAAGCTCGCCATACCATTTGGTGGAAAAGCCCGACCAGACGGTCACCAGGCGGTTCTCGTTGAAGGAGAAGACGACCAGCGAGACGATAGGCGCGTAAAGGAAGGCAAAGCCCAAGGCCGCCGCGATCGGAAGGAACCAGCCCCGGCGCATGCTATTTCTCCACCACGGCGTTCTGGGCGCGCTGCAACAGCATGATCGGCACCACCACGACCACCAGCATGGCCACGGCCACGGCGGCGGCGCGCGGCCAATTGGTGGCGGTGAAGAATTCGTCCCAGAGCACGCGGCCGATCATCAGGGTTTCCGGTCCGCCCAGGAGCGAGGGGATGACGAATTCGCCGATGGCCGGGATGAAGACCAGCATGGAGCCCGCGACAATGCCGGGCAGGGAGAGCGGCAGGGTGACGGCCAGGAAGGTGCGCAGGGGCCGCGCCCCGAGATCGGCGGAGGCTTCGAGCAGGCTCTCGTCCAGCTTCACGAGGTTGGTGTAGAGCGGCAGGATCATGAAGGGCAGGTAGGTGTAGACGATGCCGACATAGACGGCGAAATCGGTCTGCATCATCACCAGCGGCTCGATGCCGAAAAGGCCCAGGACCTGGTTGATGACGCCATTGCCGCGCATGAAGCCGGTCAGCGCATAGACGCGCAGCAGGAAGGAGGTCCAGAAGGGCAGGATGACCAGCATGAGCAGGATATTGCGCCACTGGCCCGGGGCGCGGGCTATGGCATAGGCCATGGGATAGCCGATGAGCAGGGTGACGATTGTGGCGACAAAGGCGATGCGGATCGAGGAGAGATAGGCCGCGATATAGAGATTGTCGGTGAAGATGCGGATGTAATTGGACAGGTGCAGGGTCAATTGCACCGTGCCTTCCTCGGTGGTGAGGAGCGGCGAATAGGGCGGGCGGCCGAATTGCTTGGTGGCCAGCGAAATGCCGAAGACCACGGCGAGCGGCACGAGAAAGAAGACAAGCAGCCAGAGCACCGGCGCGGCCAGGACCAGCATGCGTCCGGTAATGCCGATGCGCGCCAGCCGCCGCTCGACGGCGTTCCAGGGCTTGAGGCGCCGCGGCGGGGGGATGGTGGGATCGTGCGTGGCGTTCATACCGTCAGTACCGAGCCGGCGCTGTCGCCCCAGGTGACGAAGACCGGCTCTTCCCAGGTGATGGCGTCGGGATTGCCGCGCACCGAATTGGTCTGGCTCACGCGGATGCGCTTGCCGCTTTGGAGGGCCACCTGGTAGACGGAGATGTCGCCCAGATAGGCGATCTCCTCGACCACGCCGCTGGTGACATTGGCGTTATGCGTGCCTTCGGGGCGCTCGCGGCTCAGCATCATCTTTTCGGGGCGGATGGCCCACCACAGGATCTGGTCGGGCGCGCAATCGACGCCATGGCCGACATGGATGTCGGCGCCCAGCTCGGCGGAATGGATGCGCACATGGTCGGGCTCGTCCTCGGTGACGATGCCCTCCACCATGTTGACCGAGCCGATAAAGCCGGCGACGAAGCGCGAATTGGGAAATTCGTAGATGTCGGAGGGCTCGCCGATCATGGCGATCTCGCCCTGGTTCATCACCCCGATGCGGGTGGCGAGGGTCATGGCTTCTTCTTGGTCGTGGGTGACGACGATGAAGGTGACACCCAGGGTTTCCTGGATCTTGACCAGCTCGAACTGGGTTTCCTCGCGCAGCTTCTTGTCGAGCGCGCCCAGGGGTTCATCGAGCAGCAGCAGCTTGGGGCGCTTGGCCAGGGCGCGGGCCAGGGCGACGCGCTGGCGCTGGCCGCCGGACAATTGGTGCGGCTTGCGCTTGCCGTAATCGCTCAGCTTGACCAGGGCGAGAAGCTCGGCGACGCGGGCGGCGATCTCGGCGCGGGGCAGGTGGTCGCGCTTCAGGCCATAGGCGATGTTCTGCTCCACGCTCATATGCGGAAACAGGGCATAGGACTGGAACATCATGTTGACCGGCCGGTTATAGGGCGGCACCTCGGTCATGTCCTGGCCGTCGATCTCGATCGTGCCCGAACTGGGCGTCTCGAAGCCGGCCAGCATGCGCAAGAGCGTCGATTTTCCCGAGCCCGAGCCGCCCAGCAGGCAGAACAGTTCGGACTTGTAGATGTCGAGCGAGACATCGTTGACCGCCGCGACGTCGCCGAATTTCTTCGACACGTTGCGGATGCGCACGAAAGGCTTGTTGCTGGCGGTATCGCGCCAGGGGCGGGTGTCGATGGCGAGTTGGGGTTTCTTTGCCATTCAAAATCTCCAAGCGCTTGCCGCCCGGGGCAGGGGCGGCGGGGCCGCCCCTTTGGGATCGGTTTACTGGCCGGTCTTGATGCGGGTCCAGGTGCGGGTGAGGATTTCCTCGTAATCGGGGGAATGGGCCTGCATGACGAAAGCCTTGGCCAGCGTTTCGGCCGGCGGATAGATGCCGGGATTGTTCTTGACCTCGTCGTCGACGAATTCGAGCGCCGGCACGTTGGGATTGGCGTAGAACACGTAATTGGTGATGGCGGCCACCACTTCGGGTTCCATGATGTAATTGATGAATTTGTGGGCATTGTCCGGATGCGGCGCATCGATCGGGATGGCCAGGAAGTCGAAGAGGGTCGCGGCGCCTTCCTTGGGGATCAGATAGGCGATCTCGGTGCCCTGGCCGGCTTCGGCGGCGGCGTCCGAGGCGATGAAGACGTCGCCCGAATAGCCCAGCGACACGCATACTTCGCCATTGCCCAGATCGTCGATATACTGGGAGGAATGGAAGTAGCGGATATAGGGCTTGACCGAATTGAGCAGGGCCTCGGCGCTGGCCAGGTCCTCGGGGCTCTCGGAATTGGGATCGAGGCCGAGATAATGCAGGGCGATGCCCATGACCTCGGAGGGGCTGTCGAGCAGGGTGACGCCGCAGCCGGAGAGCTTTTCCACGATTTCGGGCTTGAACAGCAGGTCCCAGCTATCGATGGGCGCGTCGGCGCCCAGGGCTTCGCGCACCTTGGCGACATTGTAGCCGATGCCGATCGTGTTAATCATATAGGGCACGGCATGGGCATTGTCGGGGTCCTGGCTCCGGGCCGTGGCCATGACGGCCGGGTCCATGTTCTCGAGATTGGGGAGCTTGGACTTGTCCAGTTCGTGGATGAGGCCGGCCTTGATCTGGCGTTCGAGGAAATTGCCCGAGGGCACGACGATGTCGTAGCCGGAATTGCCGGCCAGGAGCTTGGCATCGACGATCTCGTTATTGTCGTAGACGTCGTAATTGACCTTGATGCCGGTTTCCGCCTCGAAATTGGCGATGGTGTCCTCGGCGATGTAGTCGGACCAATTATAGACGTTGAGCACGGGCTCTTCCTGGGCGAAGGCCGGGCCGGCAAGGGCGAGGGCGCCGAGGGCGAAGGCGAGCGTCTTGTTCATTTTCGCAAAAGTCTCCCGATGGGAACTGAAGTGAAGGCGTTCTTTCGGCATGCCCCCATGGGCATGGGCCGTTTCGCGGAAGGAGCCGCGGCTCAGCCCCGGGGCCTCGTGAGCGAGGACCCGGGTCTTTTCTGGAAAGCTGGGTGAAGGGACGCCATCGGGGGCCGCCCGGAGGCGCCCGGAAACGTCGCTGCGATCTGCCCGGAGCCGGGCGCGTATCGAGGCGCAAAGCCTGCGCCATCAACAATGGACCTGTTCAGCGAAGTGCCCTTTCCTTCGTCGAGGCGGGCAAATTATCGCCAAATGACGGGGGCGACAAGGCGGTGATGCACAGATTCTGGGGGTCTTGACCGGTCTGCCGTCCCGGCGCACAAGCGGGGGCGAAAAGGCCGGAAAAGCCGGCCGCGAGCCCTGGATTTGCGGAGAAAACTGCCATGAGCGCCAAAGCCTATCTTTCGATCTCGGCCGAGGTGAAGGCGGCGCTTGCCGCCGGCAGGCCGGTGGTGGCGCTCGAATCCACCATCATCACCCATGGCATGCCCTATCCGCAAAACCTGGACATGGCGCGGCAGGTGGAAGACGCGGTGCGCGGCGAGGGCGCGGTGCCCGCCACCATCGCCATCATGGACGGGCGGCTCTGCGTGGGGGTTTCGGGCGAGGATCTCGAGCGGCTGGCCCGCGAAGGCCACAAGGCGGCCAAGGCCAGCCGGCGCGACGTGGCTGCGCTATTGGCCAATGGCGACATGGCCGGCACCACGGTGGCGACGACCATGCAGATCGCGGCGCTTGCCGGCATAAGCCTGTTCGCCACCGGCGGCATTGGCGGGGTGCATCGGGGCGCCGAGGAGACGTTCGATATTTCGGCGGACCTGGAAGAGCTGGGCCGGACGCCGGTGACAGTGGTGTGCGCGGGGGCCAAGTCGATCCTCGACATCGCCAAGACGCTGGAAGTGCTCGAAACCAATGGCGTGCCGGTGATCGGCTATGGCACGGACGAATTTCCCGCCTTCTGGGCCCGCAGGAGCGGGCACAAGGCGGACCGGCGCATCGACGACGTGGCCGCGATCGCGCGGCTGATCGCCATCCAGGCCGATCTGGGCCTGGGCGGCATCCTGGTGGCCAATCCCATTCCCGAAGCGGATGCGCTGGAGCCCGAGGCCATCGAGGCGCGCATTGCCCAGGCGCTGGCCGACGCCGAAACGCGCGGCGTGGCCCGCAAGGATTTGACGCCGTTCCTGCTGCAACGCATCTTCGAGCTGACGGAGGGCAAGTCGCTGCAATCCAATATCGCGCTGGTGCTCAACAATGCGCGGGTGGCCGCACGGATCGCGGTGGCGCTCGCGGCCCATAAGAGCCAGGCGCCGGTTCGGCACGCATGATCGGTGCCGTGCTGGTCGTGGGCGACGTGATGACCGACATCATCGTGGTGCCCGAAGGCCCCATCGTGCCCGGTTCGGACCGGCGGGCCTCGATCCGCAACCGGCCGGGCGGCTCGGGGGCGAACCAGGCGGTATGGCTGGCCGCGGCGGGTGCCGAAGTGCGCTTTGCCGCGCGGGTCGGGGCGGTGGACAGGGCCATGTATGAGGGCCATTTCCGCCGGCTCGGCGTCGTTCCGGCCCTGGCGGGGGACACCGACCTGCCCTCGGGCGTGCTGGTGACGCTGATCGATCCCCACGGAGAGCGCAGCTTCCTCACCGACAGGGGCGCCAATCTCAATCTGTGCGCCGCCGACCTGGGGCCGCGGCTGCTCGATGGCGTCGGGCTCGTGCTGGTTTCGGGCTACAGCTTTTTCGCGCCCGGGCCGCGCGCGGCGGTGCAGGACCTGCTGGCGCGGGCCCGGCGCGCCGGGATCGGCATCGCCATCGACCCGGCCTCGACCGGGTTCCTGGCGGAAGTGGGGATCGCCGCGTTCCGCGACTGGGTGGGACCGGCCGATTTTCTCTTCGCCAATGCCGACGAAGCGGAAATGCTGGTGGGAACCGCCGATCCTGAGGAACAGATGCGGGACCTGGGCGCGCAATTCGCCCAGGTCGTGGTCAAGCGCGGCGCGGCGGGCGCGGCCCTGGGCACCAGGGCGGGCGTGGTGCTGAGCCGGCCGGCCGAGACGGTGCGCGTGCGCGATTCGACCGGGGCGGGGGATGCCTTCGCCGCCGGCTTCGTGGCGGCGCTGCTGCGCGGGGAAAGCCCGGCGGCCTGTCTCGAACAGGGCATCGCCAACGGCGCGCGGGCGGTTCAGGTCGTGGGCGGCCAGCCGCAATAGCATTGCCCGGCCAGCGGCGCCTCGAAGCAGGGCGGCGTCAGTGGTCCTCGTGCGCGTCGGCGATGCCCCGGTGCCAATAGCCGGCGGCCTTGACCCATTCGGGGTTGAAGCCGCGCTGGTCCGTCAGATGCGCCCTTATGGCGCGGGCCATGCTCACTTCCCCGGCGATATAGGCATAGGCGGCGCCGGGCGGAAACGACGCGGCGGCGACGGCATCGTGCAACAGGGTATTGGTGCCGGCCGGGGCGCCGTTGCGGTGGCAATAGGTGAGGCGGAGATCGGCCCTGGTCTCGAAGGCCTGTTCCTCGGCGGCGTTTTCGACCTCGATGAAGGCCAGGACCGGGGCGCCCGCAGGCAGTTCCTCGATGCGGCGGCCGATGGCGGGCAGGGCGGTTTCATCGCCCACCAGCAGATAGAAATCATAGGCCATGGGCACGATCACCGAGCCGCGCGGACCGCCGATGACGAGGCTGCTGCCGGGCCGGGCGGCGGCGGCCCAGCCCGAGGCGGGGCCATCGCCATGCAGCACGAAATCGAGATCGATCCAGCCCGCTTCGACATCCCAGTAGCGCGGGGTGTAATCGCGCATTTCCGGACGGGTGCCGGGGGCGAATTCGGCGCCGTTGGGGCCGATGGGCGGCAGGTTGGGCGCAACGCCCTCGGGAAAGAAGAAAGCCTTGATATGGTCGGCATGGCCCGGCGAGACGAAGCCGGACAGATCGCCCGCCAGGCGGATCCGGCGCATCAGCGGGGTGATGTCGGTGATCGCGGTGACGGTGAGCAGCCGCAGGCGCGTCTCGTGGCGCTGGCGGATCGGCGCACGGGGATCGGCAATATCGGTCATGGCATAAATCCTGAATAAACTGGTCAGGAATTACGCCGGGCCGGGCCGCTTGGCAAGGTGGTCCGGCACGGGCGGGACGGAACGGAAGGATCGCGGGATCAGTCCGGGCCCAGCATGCGATCCTGTTCCTGGCGCAGGGCATAGAGGCGCGTGGTGGTGTCGGGCCGGGCATTGGCGCCGGTGAGCAATTCGCCCTTGCCGATGGGGGCGATGACCTTGCCCCCTTCGAGCAGGCCCACCGGCAGGGCGCCGGCGACGCGGGCATCGGCGCGCGTCATGGCATAGGAGCGATAGCAGGTTTCCCCGATGGCATCGAGATCGTCGCCGGGTTTCAGGTCGCGCTTGGCGACGGCGCAGACTTCGGCCACCGGCCGGGGCAGGGGCACCATGTCGGGCCGCCCGGTGAGCATGATGCGGGCGCAGGTCAGGGGCACTTCGAGGCTCGTCAGGTGATAGGGCCGGAAGAAGGCGTAATAGGGCCCATGGCCGATATGCAGATCGTCCATGCGCTCGATGATGCGCGGATGGTCGGCCTTGACGATAACGAAAATGCCGGGGGCGACGCCCTTGCCGATGGTGAAATCGACCACGCCGGATTTTTCGAGAATGCCGCCATCGGCCCTGGGGATCAGCACCCTGGCCATGTCGTCGCGGTCGGCGGCGGGGCCGTGCATGCCCGGAATATCGGGCACGAGGCCGGTGGCATTGGCGATGGCGGTCATTTCGACGGCGGTTTTGCTGCCATCGACGAATTCGACCAGTATGCGCGGATTCATGTTCCGGCGCGCGGCTTCCTCGCGGTAATCGTCGGGCACCGCGTCGTGTTTGAGGGGATTGTTCTTGCCCTTGCCGGCGGCGACGATGTCGAGCCCCAGGGCCGAGGCGAATTCGATCAATTCCATGCACGAGGAGGGTTCGTCCCCCGCGCCGACCGAATAGACGACGCCGAGCCGGTCGGCCTGGGCCTTGAGATAGGGACCGATGGTGACGTCGGCCTCGACATTCATCATCACCAGGTGCTTGCCGTGTTCCATGGCCAGCAGGTCGTAATCGGCGGCGACGCCCGGTTTGCCGGTGGCGTCGATGACCACGTCGATATTGGGCGTGGTGACCAGGGTTTCGGCCGAGGTGATGGCGATCCGGCCCGCCTCGATGGCGGCGGTCGCGGCGGCGGGCGTGTCCACCACCTTGCCCATGGAATTCTCGCCATAGGCGATGGTCATGGCATCGAGCGCGGTATGGGGACGCCGGGTGGCGATGGCGGCCATGTCGAGGCCGGGCATCAGGCTCATCTGGGTGACGAGATCGGTGCCCATCTCCCCCGAGCCGATGACGCCGACGCGGATGGTCCTGCCCTGGTCGGCGCGGGCGGCGAGGTCCTTGGCAAGACCGGTCAGGGCAATTTTGGGGGGCATGGCGGGTCCAATCTGTCGTCCCGCCTGCGATAACCCCGTCCTGTCGTCTCCCGCAAGGGGGCGCGTGCCTGCCGCGCCATCGGGTCCGGCTCGCAAGGCGGCAGATGCCATGCGTGGAGGGGGCTTAGCTTAGCACTTCTTAAACCGTTCCCATCGAATATGCCGCAAGGAGAAGACTCCCGGGGGCTCGCCGTTTCACATGGCCACGAAAACCAAGCAGGAGATCGCCTTGCCGGCGATCATCGACCTCGATGCCATCGACGGGGTGCGCGACAGCCTGATCGACGCGCTCGAAGAGGGGCCGGTGACGGTGCGCGCGGCCGCGGTGGAGCGCGTTTCGACCAATGCGCTGTTCCTCTTGATGAGCGCCGCCGAGACCGCGCGGAGAAACCAGTTCGATTTTGCCATTGAAGCGCCGAGCGCGGCCATGAGCGCCGCCATCGAGCGGCTGGGCCTGGACGCCCAGTTTTCGGGGATGATGAAACAATGACGCTGCGCGTTTTAACGGTGGACGATTCGCGGACCATATTGGCCATGTTGCACCATACGCTCTCCAATGCGGGGTTCGAGGTGCTGCAGGCGGAAGACGGCAAGCAAGGCCTCGACGTGCTCAAGGCCCAACCGGTCGACGTGGTGATTACCGACATCAACATGCCGGTGATGGACGGGATCGAGTTCATCCGCAATGTGCGCGCCAGCGGCCAGCACAATTCCCTGCCCATCCTGATCCTGACCACCGAGACGAGCCAGGACAAGCGCGACCAGGGCAAGGCCGCCGGCGGCACCGGCTGGATCGTCAAGCCGTTCGATCCCGAAAAGCTGATTTCGGTGATCCACCGCGTCGTGCATTGATCTTTAGACCGGACCCAGAAGGGTTGGATGAGCGAAACGAATGAGCGACCTCGACGATTTCAAGGCTACCTATTTCGATGAATGTTCCGAGCTGCTGACCGAGCTGGAGGAGCAATTCGCCGCCATCGAGGAGGGCGAACGCGATTCCGACCGGCTCAATGCGGTGTTCCGGGCCATTCACTCGATCAAGGGCGGCGCCGGGGCCTTCGGCTTTGCCGCGCTGGTGGGCTTTGCCCATGCCTATGAAACCCTGCTCGATTATGTGCGCGACGGCCGGGTGGAACTGACCGACGAGGTAGTGAGCCTGTGCATCCGGGCCAACGACATCGTCGCCGACCATGTCAACGCGGCCCAGTCTGGCCATGACCTGCCCGCCGATTACGGGGCCGACGAAAAGGCGCGGTTCGATGCCATCGCCCGGGGCAATGCCGGCGGCGACGACGATGCGGAGGGCGAGATCGTCGAGGAATTCGACATCGATTTCACCCCGGTGCGCGTCGACCTGGACGTGCTGGCCGATGGCGAGGCGCCGGTGGAGGACGCCTTCGAGACGCCGCCCATGGCGGTCGAGGCCGGCCAGTGGGAAATCCGCTTCACCCCGCACCAGGCGCTCTATGCGCGCGCCAACGATCCGCTGCTGCTGTTCCGCGAACTGGCGGCGCTGGGGCGCATGAGCGTGAAGCCGGTGCTCGACGCGGTGCCGCCCCTGGCCGATTTCGAGCCCTTCGGGGTCTATTGCGCCTGGGAGATCACCATCGTGTCGCCCAGCGTCAACGAAGCGGCGATCCGCGAAGTGTTCGAGTTCGTCGAGGGCGATTGCGACATCGCCATCGCCGAACTGGGCTCGGGCGGCAGCCTGGCGCCGGCGGCCATGGCCGATCCGGTATTGCCCCCGGCGGCGGTTTCCGAGCCGGACCTGTCGAGCCTCCTGGCGCTGGCCGATGACGAGGTGGACCTGCCCCTCGTGCCCGATTTCGCGCCCGAAGCCCCGGCCGAGCCGGTGGGCGAGGCGGATCGCTTCGAGGAGGCGCCCGGCCTCAGCTTTGCCGAACTGGCCGATGCGGTTGCGGCCGATGCGCCATCGCCCCGGCCGGCGCCGGCCCCCGCCGCACCGCTGCCGGCGGCGAAAGCGGCTGCTCCTGGCGGCGAGGGCGAGGATCACGCCAATCGCAATGTCGGGGTGCAGTCGATCCGCGTCGATCTCGACAAGGTGGACCGCGTGGTCAACATGGTGGGGGAATTGGTCATCACCCAATCCATGCTCACCCAGCAGATGGATGAGACGCTGCGCGCGCGCTATACCGAACTGGTGCGGGGCCTGGAAGTGCTGGCGCAGACGACGCGCGGCCTGCAGGATTCGGTGATGGCGATCCGCGCCCAGCCGGTTAAATCGGTGTTTTCGCGCATGCCGCGACTGGTGCGCGAACTGGCCGGCAAGACGGCCAAGAAGATCAAGCTCGAAACCATCGGCGAGGCCACCGAGATCGACAAGACGGTGATCGAGCAATTGTCCGACCCGTTGACGCATATGATCCGCAATTCGGCCGATCACGGTATCGAAAGCCCCGAAGCGTGGCTGGCCGCCGGCAAGCCGGAAACCGGCACGATCCGGCTGTCGGCCGAGCAGGCGGGGGGCAATATCCTCATCGTGGTCGAGGACGACGGCGCGGGCATCAACCGCGAGCGGGTGCTGAAGCTGGCGCGCGACAAGGGCATCGTGGCGCCGGAGCTGACGCCGACCGACGAGCAGATCGACCAATTGATCTTCGCGCCGGGCTTTTCCACCGCCGAGGCGGTGAGCGACATTTCTGGACGCGGCGTGGGCATGGACGTGGTGCTCTCCAATATCAAGAAGATCGGCGGCTCGGTGCATGTGCGCAGCTGGACCGGCAAGGGCACGCGCATGACCCTGCGCCTGCCGCTGACGCTGGCCGTGCTCGACGTGATGCTGGTCAAGGTGGGGGGCGGGCCCTATGTGGTGCCGCTTTCGTCCATCGTCGAGACGATGCAATGCTCGCGCGCCAATTTCGAGCGCGTGCCCTCGGGCGGCAAGGTTTTGCAGGTGCGGGGCGAGTATGTGCAGGTCATCGATCTGGCGCAGCGCTTCGAGATTCCCTCGAGCGTGGAAGCCGACGAGCGCTTCGTGGTTCTGTGCGAAACCGAAGGCAGCCACAAGGTGGCGCTGGTGGTGGACGACATCATCGGCCAGCAGCAGGTGGTCATCAAGAGCCTCGAAGAGAATTTCGAGCGGGTGGACGGCATTGCCGGCGGCACCATATTGGGCGATGGCAACGTGGCGCTGATCGTGGACGTGCAGGGGCTCAAGACCACGCCGCTGCACCAGAACGCGGCATAGGCCGGACGACATTAAGGAATTGGCGTCACTTGACGCGATATGATCGGGCGAAAGTCCAGAACGGGCGGAAGAAAGGCAAAGAAGATGGAAGCGCTGAGCCTTCGTGACGATGCGAGCGACAAGACGGCGATAGCCGGCCAGAACAGTCTGCAGCTCATTGCCTTTTCCATTGGCGAGCAGACCTATGGAGTGGAGATCACCACGGTGCGGGAAATCCGCGCCTGGAACGGCGCGACGCCGCTGCCCAATACGCGCGAATTCGTGCGCGGGGTCATCAACCTGCGCGGCACCATCGTGCCGATCTTCGATCTTCGTGCCCGTTTCGGGGACGGACAGACCTCGCCCACCAAGAACCATGTGGTGGTGGTGATGAGCGTGGGCGACAAATGGGTCGGTATCCTGGTCGATGCGGTGAGCGACATCCTCACCGTCTCCAAGGACGACATCCACAATGTGCCTGAAGGCAATTCCATCGATACCGAATTGCTCAACGGCATCGTCACCCATGACAGCCGCATGGTGGGGCTGATCGACCTGCATGCGGTCGTTTCGGGCGCCAAGATGGACGGCTAGGGCCGGTTCAATTCCGAAAGAGAATTTCAGGGCGCCGCGAGGCGCCCTTTGTCTATTTGCGTCCGGCCCCAGAAACGCAAAAAGGCGCCGATCGGCGCCGCGTGCTGAACAATCCGGATGGACCTAGAACAGTTCGGCTTCGCCGTGGACCTGGTGGGCGGCGATGCCCGAAAGGGCGGGGACGCGCAATTCGTCGAGCGTGAGGCTGGCCCAGATCTCGTCATAGACGCTGTCGGGCGCGGTGGGCGGCAGGAGGGCGAATTGCCGTACGGCCAGCGCCATGTTGTGGCAGCGCTGCTCGATGCGGTCCTGGCCCTGAAGCGCGGTGATGATGCGCTGAACCGCCTCGCGGATCGTCGGGTCGTCCTTGCCCGGGTTCTTTTCGGACAGCAGTTCGAGCGCTTCGGTGATGCCTTCCAGCATGGCGGCGGTCTGCCGCGCCGTTTCATCCAGCTCTCTGGCGAGTTTCTGCAATGACATTGTTCTATCCTAGCCCCGTTACGCCAACCCTAGCGCAGTATTTCTAAACCTCTTCTTGCCGGCCCGGTGCTGGCCAGAGCGCAAGCGCCCGCGTGGTTAGCAATTGGCTAACGAGTTTACCGCTACGATCCGAACCAATTCGCCCCCAAAGGTAGTGACGACATTATGGCGATGACCAACTCTTTGCCCCCGGAGTTCGACAGAGGGGTGGTGACCACGGTTCACCAGGGCGATTGTCACGTTTCGGCGGCTCCCGACGTGACCTTCTCGACGGTGCTGGGATCGTGCGTGTCGGCCTGCGTGCGCGACCGGGTCGCCAATGTGGGGGGAATGAACCACTTCCTCCTGGCCGAGCAATCGGGATCGGCGCGGGACCGCTACGGCGCCTCGGCGCGCTACGGGGCCTTCGCCATGGAACAGCTCATCAACAAGGTGCTGAGCCAGGGGACGGGGCGCAAGAGCAATCTCGACATCAAGATCTTCGGGGGCGGCAAGATCAATTCGGCACTGGACGATGTGGGCGCCAAGAATATCGAATTCGTGCGGCAATTCCTCTCCGACGAAGGCTATGTCGCGGCCAGCGAGGACCTGGGAGGGACCTATGCGCGGCGGGTGCTGTTCAAGCCGCATTCGGGGCGGGCCTTCGTCAAGCGTCTCGACAGCGATATCGGGGCCAATGTGGCGCGCGAGGAACTGGCGATCGCGCGGCGGCGCGTCGTGGTGCCGGCGCCGGCCGACGATATCGAATTGTTCTGACTTATCGTCCCGTTTACCTGGCTTAGCGAAGTCTTACCGCCGGGCGGTCCATTATAGACTTGGTTAACCATTGCCCGCCTAGTCTCGGACCATGCCGGACCGCGCCGCACATGTCCCTGATTCGCCTCGCCCGCTGCCCGGCCTGCGCCTGGTGCTGGCGGCCAGCGGCATCTGGCTGGGCGCGGCGGCGCTGGCGGGAGGATTGCTGCTGGCGCTGGGGCCGGGACCGGGCTGGCTGGCCGCGACGGGAAGCCTGGCGGGCCTGGCAATCGCCGCAAGCCTGGTGGCGGGAACGCTCGCGGACCGGCGCGATGCGGCGCATCTGGCGGCGCTGGCGCAGGCGGCGGGCCTATCGGAGCGAGAGGACGAAACCCTGTCCATCGGCGCCATCGTGGCGCGGCTCGGACGCCGGCTGGAACGCGCCCATCATTTCCGCATGGCGCTCGAAGCGCTGGAAGCTCCGCTCGTCATGGTGGCGGCGGATGGCACTATCCTTGTGGCGAGCAAGGGCATGAGCCTGCTCGAGCCGGCCTGCATCGAGGGCGCGACGCTCGATGCCCTGTTCGGGACCGGCTATCTCGAAACCGGCGGCGGGGCGGCCGAGGAAAGCATGGTGCTGCTGCGCGGGCGGCGGCTCAGCGTTCATCGCCGGCCGCTGCCCTCGGGGCGCTATGTGCTGCAATTCGAGCCGGCGGGGCATTTCGTGCAGGACGACGACCTCGACGCCTTCCTGGGGGCGCTGGCCGCCGGGCAGACCGGCTTTCGCTTCGAGGACGACGTGGCGGCGGTCAGCCCGGCCCTGGCAGGGCTCAATGCGGGGCTGGAGGCGCTCGATCGGGGATTTGGGGCCGTGCGCAAGGCCATTGCCGGGCAGGATGGGGCGGCGAACGACATGCCGCTGGCGCGCGAGGCCCGGGCCATCGTGGCGCTGCATGAGCGGATCGTCATGGAACAGGAAGACGGCGCGAAGGCGCGGCGGGGGCTGGAGCAGAAGCTGGCATCGGTGCGCGCCCTGCTCGGCCAGTTCGAGGCGCGGGCGGCCGCGCTCGAAGCGGAAGCCGAAGAGCACCAGGATGCGCGCATTGCCGAAAGCGGGCAGGCTGCATTGCTGGGGGCGCGGCTCGAGGCCGTGGCAGACGGCGGGCGGGAAGCCGAAAAGCTGGCCGGTGACGCCGACCTGGCAGCACGGCGCACCGAGGCGCTGGTGGGCGAAATCGAGCGCATGACCGCCGAGATCGACGCCATGACGGCGACCATCGAAGACGTGTCGTTCCGCACCAATCTGCTGGCGCTCAATGCGGCGGTGGAGGCGGCGCGGGCCGGAGAAAAGGGCGCCGGCTTTGCCGTTGTGGCCGATGAAGTGCGGCAATTGGCGCAAATCTCCAACCGCTCGGCCAAGGATATCCGCGCCATCGTCGATACCGGACGGGCGCAGGCGCGCACCGGGCTCGACGAGGCGCGGGCCCTGCAAAAAATAACCGCCGAGCTGGAGGGGAATTTACGCAATCTAAGGAATGAGGCCGCGACAATCGCCCCAATTCCCGCGACCCGGCCCGCCCCCGAAATCGAGGCGGCGCGCGGCGCGGGGCAGGGCCCGATGGCAAGCCGGCAGGCGCGGGCCAGGGCATAACCGGGGCAGAAGGCGCCGGGCAGATGGGGTCGAGAATGGATCAGGGAGAATTTTCCCTCAGCGAGCGCGAATTCACGCGGATCAAGGCAAGGGTCTACAAGGTTGCCGGCATTTCGCTCAGCGATGCCAAGCGCACGCTGGTGATCTCGCGGTTGAGCAAGATCCTGCGGGCGCTCAACCTGCCCAGCTTCGATGCCTATGTCGATTACCTCGAACGCGCCGGCACGGCCCAGGACGGGCAGAATTTCGTCAATGCGCTGACCACCAATCTCACGCGGTTTTACCGCGAGGATCATCATTTCGAGCATCTGCGCGCCTATATCGGGCAATTGCTGGCCGAAAAGCCGCGCGGGACGCGGCTCAGGATCTGGTCGGCCGGCTGCTCGACGGGGCAGGAAGCCTATACGATCGGCATGGACCTGCTCGGTGCCTTTCCCGAACTCAAGCGCTGGGATTTCCGTATCCTGGCCACCGATATCGACACGGCGGTGATCCAGAAGGCGGCGCGCGGCATCTATCCGGCCAGCGAATTGTCCGGCCTGTCGGCGGAGCGGGCGCGGCCCTTCGAGCATTTGGCGGACGGCACGGTGCGGGTGCCCGAAGCGGTGCGCGGGCTGGTCGCCTTCAAGCCGCTCAATCTCATCGAGCCGGCCTGGCCGATGAAGGGGCCGTTCGACGCCATTTTCTGCCGCAACGTCGCCATCTATTTCGACAAGCCCACCCAGGGCACCATGTTCGGCCGGCTCGGCACGCTGCTGGCGCCCAACGGCTTTCTCTATATCGGCCATTCGGAAAATCTGGGCTCGGGAGGCGATGGCTTCCGCCTCGTGGGCAAGACCATCTACCAGTCGCGCGAAACAGCCAACAGGCGGGCAGCAGCATGACCATAAAGGTTCTTGTCGTCGACGATTCGGCGCTTATCCGCGAAGTGCTGGCGCGCATGCTGACGCGCGACAACGATATCACGGTGGTGGGCACCGCCGTCGATCCGATCGATGCGCGTGAAAAGATCAAGCAGCTCGATCCGGACGTGGTGACGCTCGATATCGAAATGCCCAACATGAACGGGCTGGCCTTTCTCGAGCGGCTGATGCGGTTGCGGCCGACGCCGGTGGTCATGGTGTCGACGCTGACCAGGAAGGGGGCCAACGAAACCCTGCTGGCGCTGGAACTGGGCGCGGTGGATTTCGTGGCCAAGCCCAGCGCCGAATTCGCCGGTGGGCTCGATGCCTTCGGCGCCGGGCTGCGCGAGAAAATCCGCGCCGCCGCCCGCTCCGATGTGCGAGGCCGCTCGGTCAGCCGCGCCGAAGCCCCCAAGGCCAGCCGGGTGCCGGTGCGCACGGCGGCGGCGCCGGACGGCGCGCTGATCGCCATCGGCGCCTCGACCGGCGGGGTGGAGGCGATCCGCGAGGTGCTGACCAATTTGCCGGCCGATTGCGCGCCCGTGGTCATCACCCAGCACATGCCGCCCGGCTTTACCGGGCGCTTCGCGGCGCGGCTGGATGAATTATGCGCGCTCAAGGTCGTGGAGGCCGAGGACCGCATGCCGCTCGAGGCGGGCCATGCCTATGTCGCCCGGGGCGATTATCACCTGCGGGTGGAGCGCTCCTCGGGGCAGCTCAAATGCCGGCTGGGCCAGGACAATCTCGAAAGCGGGCATCGACCCAGCGTCGATGTGCTGTTCGAGTCGGTGGCCCGCACGGTGGGCCCGATGGCGGTGGGGGCGATCCTCACCGGCATGGGGCGCGACGGGGCGCGGGGCCTCAAGCTGATGCGCGAGGCGGGCGCCTATACATTGGGCCAGAACCAGGCGACGGCCCTGGTCTATGGCATGCCGCGCGTGGCCTTCGAGGAAGGCGCGGTGGTCGAACAGGCCCCCATCGAGCAGATCGCGGCCAAGCTGGCCAATGCTGTGGTCAAGCTCAAATCGGCGGCATGAGCCGGTCCGGCACAATGCTGGAAATGCGATTGAGAGATTTGTAACCCCTTGCCGCCTAGAGTTTGCGGCAAGTACGGGGGCCAGAAAGTTCCCGGGCGCGTAGAAGGTAAGAACACCATGCCCAAGGCAAGCGCTGTGAGCGTCCTGATCGTCGATGACCAGCAATCGATGCGCGGCATCGCCAAATACATTCTCACTCAATTGGGGTTCAAGGAGATCATCGAGGCCAAATCGGGCCGCGATGCCCTGGGAAAGCTCGAAAAAACCAATGTCGATCTCATCATTTCCGACTGGAACATGGACGATATCGACGGGCTCACCCTGCTCAAGGTGATCCGCAAGCATCCCCGCACCCAGGCCATGCCCTTCATCATGGCGACCGGCCGCTCCGACAAGGAGCAGGTCAAGGAAGCCATTTCCTTCGGGGTCAACAATTACATCATCAAGCCATTCGACGCGATGACGATGAAAAAGCGCATCGAGGCGGTGATCGGCGCGCTGACCTGAGCCGGATTGTCCGATCGGGTTCCCTCGCCCCCGGCCCGGCCGGGGGTTTTGCGTTTTAGGCCCATCGCGCAGCGGCCGTCCGAGCCGAATGCGCTGCGGGGTTTCCCGTAAGGGATGGTTAAGGCCCCTTCCTGTATCGTTTTCACGATTGTGGGACCGATTGCTGCGGCGCGCCATTGGCGAGCGCGCCGCGTGCCGCATGAATGGCGGCCGGCAGCGAGACGGTGAGGGGAGCAGAAGTACCCATGGCATTTTTTCCGCAACTGAGAATCGCGCAGAAGCTGCCGCTGGCCCTGGTGGGCTCGGCCCTGGTGGTCAGTGCCGGCGTGGGCATTGCCAGCTATTTCATCGGGCTGGGCACGGTAAAGGAACAGCGGGACCATTCGATGCAGGCCTCGCTCAACACGGCGGCCGAGCTGGTCAGCGATTATTATTCCAGCGCCGAAGTGGATCTGCGGCTGTTCGTGCAGCGCTCGGACACCGTGGCGGCGATGAAGAACCTGACCCGGGCATTGGGGGAAGTGCGCATGGGCCTGGGAGACCGGGCCAGCGCGCAATTGCAGACCGCCTATATCACCGACAATCCCAATCCGGACGACCGGGCGGCGCTGGACAGCGCCAATGGCAAGGGCGCGACCTATGACGCGCCGCACAAGCGCTACCACCCGGGTTTCCGCACGCTGATGCAGGAGCGCAGCTATGGCGACGTGCTCCTGGTCAGCGCCGAGGGCGACGTGGTCTATTCGGTGGCCAAGAACACTGATTTCGCGCTCAATGTGGTGAGCGATGCCGACCTGGCGGCGTCGGGCCTGGGGCAGGCTTTCGCGGCCGCGAAAGCCCTGCCCGAGGGCGAGGCCGCGTTCGTCGATTTTTCCGCCTATGGCCCGACGGGCCTGCCGGAAAGCTTCATGGCCATGCCCGTCTATGACAAGGACGAGAACATGGGCGTCATGGTGCTGGCCATCGCCCCCGACGTCATCAGCGCCAAGATCGCCAACCTGTCCGGCCTGGGCCGGAGCGGGGAAGTGGTGGTGGTGGGCCAGGACGGGCTGTTGCGGACCGAATCGCCACGCACCGAAGCGGGCGACGTGCTGCAGACCAGCCTGACCTCGGACGTGGTGGCGGGCGCCTTTGCCGGCGAGACGGGCGAGGGGCTGAGCCAGGATTACCGCGGCGCGCCCATGGTGGTGCGGGCCCAGGCGGTGAGCGTGGGCGCGGTGCAATGGGCCGTGGTGGCCGTGCAGCCCGAGCAGGAGGCCTATGCCCCCATCGTGGACATGCGCAACATGACGCTCATGGTCGGCGGGGCGCTCCTGGCCATCGCGGCGGTGCTGGGCGCGCTGTTCGCCCGCACGATCAGCCGGCCGATTTCGCGGCTGACCGGGACGATGGAAAAGCTGGCCGATGGCGACCTGGCGGTCGCGGTCGAGGGCGGGCGGCGCCATGACGAGATCGGGGCCATGGCGCGGGCCGTGGAAGTGTTCCGCGAGAACGGGCTCAAGGTCAATGAGATGACCGAGGCGGAAGCGGCGCGCATCGTCGCGGCGCAGGCCGAACGCGCCGCCATGATGCAGGATCTGCAGCGGGCCTTCGGCGCGGTGGTGGATGCCGCGATTGCCGGCGATTTCAGCCAGAGGGTGGAAGCGGATTTCCCCGACGACGAACTCAATACGCTGGCCCGCTCGGTCAACGAGCTGGTGGACAATGTGGACCGGGGCCTGGCCGAAACCGGCATGGTGCTGTCGGCCCTGGCCGATACCGACCTGACCCGGCGCATGCAGGGCGATTACCAGGGCGCCTTCGCCCGGCTCAAGGCCGATACCAATGCGGTGGCCGACAAGCTCAGCGATATTGTGGGACAGCTCAAGGATACCTCGCGCGCGCTCAAGACCGCGACCAACGAGATTCTCTCGGGGGCCAACGATCTCTCCGAGCGCACCACCAAGCAGGCCGCGACCATCGAGGAAACCTCGGCGGCCATGGAACAGCTCGCCGGCACCGTGCTCAAGAATTCCGAGCAGGCGCGCGAGGCCAGCAGCGTGGCCAGCGGGGTGACGCGCACGGCCGAAGAGGGCGGCGTGGTGATGAACGAGGCGAATACCGCCATGGAGCGGATCACCGTTTCGTCGGGCAAGATCTCCAATATCATCGGGATGATCGACGACATCGCCTTCCAGACCAACCTCCTGGCGCTCAATGCTTCGGTGGAAGCGGCGCGGGCCGGCGAGGCGGGCAAGGGCTTTGCCGTAGTTGCGGTGGAAGTGCGGCGCCTGGCGCAATCGGCCGCCAGCGCCTCCTCGGACGTCAAGGCGCTGATCGAGCAGAGCGCCGAGGAGGTCAAGGGCGGCTCGAAACTGGTCTCGGACGCGGCGGCCAAGCTCGAAGCCATGCTGGCGGCGGCGCGCTCGTCGAGCGAATTGATGAACGATATCGCGCTCAAGAGCCGCGAGCAGGCCGCCTCCATCGAGGAGGTCAATGCGGCGGTGCGGCAGATGGACGAGGCCACCCAGCACAATGCGGCGCTGGTGGAGGAAATGAACGCCTCGATCGAGCAGACCGAGGCGCAGGCCAGCCAGCTCGACGGCATCGTCGATATTTTCGCCGTCGCCGATGGGGAAAAGGTGGAGCCGGCGGCGCCGGCGCGGCCCTCGCCTGGTCAAATCTCGCCGGGCCAGGCCTCGCCAGGCCAGATCCTGGCCGAAGGCGCGCGGGGCCTGCAGCAAAAGCTCAAATCGGCGGCGAAATCCTATCTCAGCCACGGCAATGCGGCGGTGGATGCGGATTGGAGCGAATTCTAGACTGTATTATTTCCGCCCGCCTGCCGGGTGGAAAGGGGCGGGAAAGGGGCGCCGCAAGGTGCCCTTTTTCTTTTGGCGACAGGGAGATGGGCTTCCATACAAGTTCAACGCTCCATTAACCCGACGCTTCTAGGATGACGCCGATTTTGACGAGGGAGCCCGAAAGCGGGTTGGGGCCATGGCGTTTTTCACCTTTTTGGGCAATGTGCGGCTGACCAGTGCCATTGCCGGGCTGGTGCTGGGCAGTATCGGGGTGACCATCGCGGCCTTCTCGTTCAGCAATTACATCGCGCTGCGCGACCAGGTGGCCAGCCAGGTGGTGAGCCAGGTGGGGGCCGACCTGAAGACGGCGGCGACCATCTATGAAAAGCGCATCAACGGCTCGATCGTGAACTGGGGCGAGGACAACAGCGTCGCCAGTTTCCAGACCTATGCCATTCCCTTCTTCTACGACACCAGCGCGGTGGATTCGGTAACGCGCATCACCGGCGGGGAAACGGCGGTGTTCGCGCTCGATCCGGCCAGTGGCGCGATCCTGGCCAAGACCACCAGTTTCGAGCAGGACGACGGCAGCCGCCTTGTCGATTTCGCGCTCGACGCGGCCAGTCCGGCCGCGAGCGCCATCGCGGCGGGCGAGGCCTGGCAGGGCGAGGTCGAACTGGCCGGCAAGCATTATACCGGCGCCTTCCAGCCCATCTACAAGCTCGACAATACGCTACTCGGCGCCTTCTTCGTCGGCCTCGACGGCAGCAAGGCCATGGCGACCGCCAATGCGGCCATACCGGGCATGGCGATCATGGGCGGGATATTGCTGCTGGTCATGGGGGCGGTGAGCCTTTTCGCCTCGCGGGCGCTGACCCGGCCGATTCCCCGGCTGGCCGGGGCGATGGACGCCATTGCCGAGGGCAAATATGAAACGCAGGTGCCCTATGTCGAGCGCGGCAACGAGATCGGCGCCATGGCGCGGGCGGTGGAAGTGTTCCGCGAGAACGGGCTGCGCGTGAGCCAGATGACCGAGGCGGAAGCGGCCCGGATCATCGCCGAGCAGGAAGAGCGCCAGCGCATGATGGCCCAATTGCAGGGCGCGTTCGGCGAAGTGGTGGATGCGGCGGCGGCCGGCGATTTCACCGGTCGGGTGAGCGTGGAATTCCCCGATCCCGAACTCAACGGGCTGTCGGCCAGCATCAATAATCTGGTGGGCACGTTCGACCGGGGCGTATCGGAAGTGGGCGCGGTGCTGGGGGCGCTGGCCAATACCGACCTCACGCAGCGCATGCATGGGGATTACCAGGGCGCGCTGGCCCAGCTCAAGGCCGATACCAATGCGGTGGCCGACAAGCTCAGCGACGTGGTGGGGCAGCTCCGGGCGACCTCGCGCACCATCAAGACGGCCACCAGCGAAATCCTTTCGGGCGCCAACGACCTCTCGGAGCGCACCACCAAGCAGGCCGCGACCATCGAGGAAACCTCGGCGGCCATGGAACAGCTTGCCTCGACCGTGCTGGGCAATGCCGAACGCGCCCAGGAGGCCAGCCGCAGCGCCGACAGCGTGACGGCCAGTGCCGAGGAAGGCGGGGCGGTTATGGTGCAGGCGACCGACGCCATGGGCAAGATCACCACGTCCTCGGGCAAGATCTCCAACATTATCGGGCTGATCGACGATATCGCCTTCCAGACCAACCTCCTGGCGCTCAATGCCTCGGTGGAAGCGGCGCGGGCCGGCGAGGCGGGCAAGGGTTTCGCCGTGGTCGCCGTCGAAGTGCGGCGCCTGGCCCAGAGCGCGGCCAGCGCCTCCTCGGACGTCAAGGCGCTGATCGAGCAGAGCGCCGAGGAAGTGCGCGGCGGCTCGCGGCTGGTGCAGGATGCGGCGACCAAGCTCGAGGCGATCCTGGGCGCGGCGCGGGCCTCGAACGAATTGATGGGCTCGATCGCCCGCGAAAGCCGGGAACAGGCCGCTTCCATCGAAGAGGTCAATACAGCGGTCCGGACCATGGACGAGATGACCCAGCACAATGCGGCCCTGGTCGAGGAAATGAACGCGGCCATCGAGCAGACCGAGGCGCAGGCCAGCCAGCTCGACCGGATCGTCGATGTGTTCCATGTCGAGGAAGCCGACATGGCGCCCGTGCCCAGCCCGGCCCCCGCGCCGGCGCCCCGCCGGCCGGCGGCGCGGGCCGCCGCGAAGACCTATCTCGCCCAGGGCAATGCGGCACTCGACATGGAATGGAGCGAATTCTAGGGCTTGTCGGACTGCCGGCATGCTTTCGAGAGGCAATAAAACGGGCCCGAATGCATAAATTCGGGTCCGGAAACGATTGCGGGGTTTTGCGGACAACCTTCGATTAACCGCTCTCCTCTAGCTTTTTGTCCACATCGCCCGGAAAAGCGGCACTTTCGCGCCGTTGGGGCACGCGGGCACGCGGGGGACAATATGAAGAAGCTGACCCGATTTCTGGGGAACATACGGATGACCACGACCATCCTGGTCCTGGTCATGACCGCCATTATCGGCTCCATCCTGGCCGTTTCCGGCGCCATCTATCTCAATCTGCGCGAGCAGTCGCTGGCCGATAGCCGCGTGCAGCAGCAGACCAATATCGGGGTCGCGGCCACCATCCTGGAGCGGCGCATTTCCGGTTCGGTGCTGCAATGGAACGAAGACGGCACCATGGCCACGTTCCAGAGCTGGGCCATTCCGCCCTTCTATGACAACGAGATCATCGATTCGGTTACCCGCGTGACCAAGCAGGACGCCACGATCTACGTGGTCGACCCGCAGAGCGGCGACATGGTTTCCAAGACCACCAGCCTGATCGGGCCCGATGGGGAAAGCCGGCTCACCGACCTGCATATCACGCCCGACAGCGCGGTATTCACGGCCCTGACCGCCGGCGAAACCTTTATCGGGCACATGCCGATCGACGGCGTGGATTATTTCGTGGCCATGCAGCCCATCGTGAAGATGAGCGGCGAGGTGATGGGCGCGATCCAGGTCGGCACGCCGATGAGCGCGGTCGAGGCTTCGGCCAATAGCGTGCTCGGGCTCATCGCCATGGTGGGACTGGTGGTGACGGGCGTGCTCGGCGCGCTGGGCTTCGTCGCCTCGCGCATCATTACCCGCTCGATTCCGCGCCTGGCCGGGGCCATGGATGAAATCGCCCAGGGTAATTACGAGGCCGACGTGCCCTATGTCGAATGGGGCAACGAGGTGGGCGGCATGGCCCGGGCCGTGGAAGTGTTCCGCCAGAACGGCCTGCGCGTCAGCCAGATGACCGAGGCGGAAGCGGCGCGCATCATCGCCGAGCAGGAAAACCGCAAGACCATGATGGCTCAATTGCAGGGCGCTTTCGGCGAAGTGGTGGACGCGGCGGTGGCCGGCGATTTCACCAAGCAGGTCAGCGCCGAATTCCCCGATCCCGAACTCAATGCCCTGGCCGCCAGCGTCAACAACCTGGTCGGCACGTTCAATCGCGGTGTGTCGGAAGTGGGCGCGGTGCTGGGCGCCATGGCCGAAACCGATCTGACCCAGCGGGTCGAAGGCGAATATGAGGGCGCCTTCGCGCGCCTCAAGGCCGACGTCAATGCCGTGGCCGAGAAGCTGACCGAAGTGATCGGGCAATTGCGCCACACCTCCGGTTCGCTCAAGACCGCGACCGGGGAAATCCTTTCGGGGGCCAACGATCTGTCCGAACGCACCACCAAGCAGGCCGCGACCATCGAGGAAACCTCGGCGGCCATGGAGCAGCTCGCCGCCACCGTGCTCAAGAATGCCGAGCGGGCGCGGGACGCCAGCACCAGCGCTGCCCAGGCCACGCGCGACGCCGAACAGGGCGGAGAGGTGATGAACGCGGCGACCGAGGCGATGGAGCGCATCACCTCGTCCTCGGCCAAGATTTCCAACATTATCGGGCTGATCGACGACATCGCCTTCCAGACCAACCTGCTGGCGCTCAACGCTTCGGTGGAAGCGGCGCGGGCCGGGGAGGCGGGCAAGGGCTTTGCCGTGGTCGCGGTCGAAGTGCGGCGCCTCGCCCAGAGTGCGGCCCAGGCCTCTTCCGAGGTCAAGGCGCTGATCGAGCAGAGCGCGGGCGAGGTTACCTCGGGCTCGCGGCTGGTCTCGGACGCCGCTGCCAAGCTCTCGGCCATGCTCGAAGCCATCCGCGACAATACCAAGGCGCTCGAAGCCATTGCCGGGGACAGCCGCGACCAGGCTTCGGCCATCGAGGAAGTGTCCTCGGCGGTGCGGACCATGGACGAGATGACCCAGCACAATGCCGCCCTGGTGGAAGAAACCAATGCCGCCATCGAGCAGACCGAGGCCCAGGCCAGCGAACTCGACCGGATCGTCGACATCTTCCAGCTCGAAGAGGTCCGGAACGAGCGCACGCAAAAGGCGCCGATCCAGGCTGGAGACGCCGGCGAGCGGATCGCGGCGCCGCGCTTCCAGAGCCAGGGCAATGCCGCATTGGCGGAATGGGACGAATTCTAGGCCCGTTCAGGACCAATTGAAACGGCGACAGGCGCCCCTTTCCTTGGCTGGGAAGGGGCGCCTTGCCATGACCGGTGCAGCTTGCGCGATCTCCGGCAATGCGGCGCGGGCAGGGAGCTAAGACTCGATTAAGTCCATCACCTTATTTTATTTGCGGGCCGCTCGGGGGGAGCGGGGTTTCAAAACCATGCGAGGGGGCATTCATGCGCGGCATCCGCGAGGTCCTGGCCAATATAAGAATGACGACGACGATCGCCGTGCTGGTCATAGCGGCCATCATCATCTCGATCGGCGCGGTAACGAGTGCCACCTATCTCAATATGAACGCCTCCACGCGAGCCCAGGCCATGGCGCAGCTCGAAGGGGGATTGCGCACCGCCGTGACCGTGGCGGGCAGCAATATGCCGGGCGCGGAAGTCGTCTGGGCCGAGAACGGCGCGGTCGAAAGCATGAACACCTGGGCGATGCCGCGCCTTTTCGTCAATAACGACCTGGTGGATTCCATCGCGCGGCTGACCGGGGAAAGCGCGGCCATCTACGGGGCCGACGAAGCAGGCAAGCCGCTCAAGCTGCTGACCAGCACGCTCGAAACGGCCGATGGCGAACGGCTCGTGGGCACGATATTCGAGCCGAGCGACCCGGCCTATGCCACGGTCATGGCGGGCCAGGCCTATTTCGGCCAGGCGGAAATGGCCGGGCGGGTCTATTATACCGCCTACCAGCCCGTTACCGACCAGAGCGGACAGGTGGTGGGAATCATCTATGCCGGCATGGACAAGGCGCGGCTCGAAGCGGGCATCACGCAGACGCTCATGGTGCTGGCCGGCGTGGGCGGGGTCAGTATCGCGCTATTGGGCGCCCTGGGCTATGTCCTGTCGCGCCTCGTCATCAAGCCGGTGCCGAAACTGGCGCGGACGATGAAGGCCATCGCCGAGGGCCAGTACGAAACGGACGTGCCCTATATCGCGCGGTGCAACGAAATCGGCGAAATGGCGCGGGCGGTGGAGGTCTTCCGCGAAAACGGATTGCGGATCGCCAATATGACCGAGGAAGAGCGTGCGGCCTCCGAGCGCCGGCGCATCGAGCGCACCGATATGATGGTGGCGTTGCAGGCGGCTTTCGGGGAAGTGGTGGATGCCGCCATTGCGGGAGATTTTTCCAAGCGCGTGCATGCGCAGTTTCCCGACCGCGAACTCAACAGCCTGGCGGGCAGTGTCAACAGCCTGGTGGAAACGGTGGATCGCGGCATGGGCGAAACCGGCCGGGTATTGGCGGCCCTGGCCAATGCCGATCTTACCCAGCGCATGGAAGGGGATTATCAGGGCGCCTTCGCCAAGCTCAAGGCCGACACCAATGAAGTGGCCGAACGGCTCGGCGTGGTGATGGGAAAGCTGCAATCGACCTCGCGGGCCCTGAAGACCGCCACGGGCGAAATCCTCTCGGGAGCGAACGATCTGTCCGAGCGCACCACCAAGCAGGCCGCGACCATCGAGGAAACCTCGGCCACCATGGAGCAATTGGCCCATACGGTGGCCGAAAATGCCCGCATGGCGGAAGAGGCCAACGGCAAGGCCGGACAGGTTTCCGAACGCGCCCAGCGCAGCGGCCAGGTGATGGGCGAGGCCAATACGGCCATGGAGCAGATCTCGGCGTCGTCGGCGCAAATCTCCAATATTATCGGGATGATCGACGACATCGCCTTCCAGACCAACCTCTTGGCGCTCAACGCCTCGGTGGAAGCGGCGCGGGCCGGGGAGGCCGGCAAGGGCTTTGCCGTGGTCGCGGTCGAAGTGCGGCGCCTCGCCCAGAGCGCGGCCGAGGCTTCCGCCGAGGTCAAGACCCTGATCGAGCGCAGCGCGGCGGAGGTGGCCGGCGGCTCGCGGCTGGTGTCGAGCGCGGCCGAGCAGCTTGCGGCCATGCTCGAGGCGGTGGACGCCAATGTCGAGCAGATGCAGGCCATTGCCGGCGCCAGCAAGGCGCAGGCCGCCGCCATCGAGGAAGTGAGCGTGGCGGTACGCACGCTCGATGAAATGACCCAGCACAATGCGGCCTTGGTGGAACAGACCAATGCCGCCATCGAGCAGACCGAGTCCCAGGCCAGCGAACTCGACCTGGTGGTGGCGACGTTCACGCTGGAGGGCAAAAGTCCGGCGCGGGTCCCTGACCTGCCGGCGGCACCGGAGCCGGGCTCGGCCCGGGAGCAATTGCGCCATGCGGCGCGCTCCTATCTCAGCGCAGGCAATGCGGCGCTGGCCTCGGACTGGTCCGAGTTCTGAGACCCTCAAACGGGCCGGAAGCGAGGGGGCGCCATCGGCGCCCTTTTCATATGGCGGCCGGGCCGGTTTTACCGGCTTTTAACGCTGATGTGGTTTTACTGGCCCTGGACGCAGAAAGACTATTTCGTGGAGGCCGGCAGGGACCGGCCAGAGGTCAATGCGGGTCACCCTTCCGGCCGCCAGAGCACGGTCCTGCCCTTTCGGGGCCGGACGGCGCCACGGCGTGGACGGGTCGAACAATGGGCCAGAAGGGCCCTGGGGCAAAATGAAGTTTTCCAATCTTTCGATCCGATTGAAGCTGGTGCTGGGCGCCGGCCTGATTTTCCTCGTGTCGATGGGCGCCATCATCGCGGGCGGCATCACCATGATGTACGGGACCGCCGGCAGCGAAGCCGAGGCGCGGGCCCGGGGCCTGATGGGGGAATATTCCCAGCTCGTGGTCGGCCAGATGGGCGGCATCGTCTCGATGACCCGCGGCCTGGCGGCGGGTGTCGAGGGCATCATCGCCAAGGACCCGGTGGACAGGGACCTTCTGGGGCGGATGGTGAGCGGGACCCTGGTGTCGCGCCCGGCGGTGACCGGCATGACCCTGGCCTTCAACGCCAATGCGCTCGATGGCCGGGACGCGGCCTATATCGGCCATCCCTATTCGGACGAGGCGGGGCGCTTCGTGCCCTATTTCATCAATACCGATAGCGGCGTGGTGGTGGAAAAGCTCATCATGACGCCCGAGAACGGCACGGAAGGCTGGTACGACCTGCCCCTGCGGGAGGACCGCAACGTGCTGACCCCGCCCTTTTCCTATCCGGTCAACGGCAAGGATACGCTGCTGACCACGGTGAGCGTGGTGGTCCACAAGGGCGGCAAGCCGATCGGCGTGCTGACCTCGGACCTGACGCTCGACACGATCGCCGGCGTCATCGGGCAGCTCAAGCCCTTCGGCGTGGGATCGGTGATGCTGGTCAGCGCCGACAATCAATGGGTCGCCAATCCCGACCCGGCCCTGATCGGCACGGCGCTGCCGCCCGAGATCGCCGGGGCGCTGCTCGATACGGCGCTGATGGAAAAGGGCATGACCTATGCCGACGAAAAGGGCGTCAGCCAGTTCGTCGTTACCGCACCGCTGCAATTCGACGGGGTCAGCGATCAATGGACCATGATTATGCAGGTCCCCAGCGCCACGATCTATGCCGGTGTCGACAATATGCGCAACATGGCCGTCGGCGCGGCCGCCGTGCTGTTGGCGCTGGTCCTGGCCCTGGTCTGGTTCGGATCGGGCCTCATTGCCCGGCCGATCCGCCGCATGACCGGCATCATGGGCGAGCTGGCCGAAGGCCGCTACGAGATCGAGGTGCCCGACCGTGAGGGGCGCGATGAAATCGGCGCCATGGCGCGGGCCGTGGAGGTCTTCCGCGAGAACGGGCTCAGGATCAGCCAGATGACTGAGGCCGAAGCGGCGCGCATCGTGGCCGACCAGCAGGCGCGCCAGGCGATGATGAGCGAATTGCAGCTCGCCTTCGGCGAAGTGGTGGATGCCGCCGTGGCCGGCGATTTCTCCAAGCGCGTCGATGCCAAGTTCCCCGACGCCGAACTCAACAGCCTGGCCGGCAGCGTCAACAGCCTGGTGGGCACGGTGGACAAGGGATTGGGCGAAACCGGCAAGGTGCTGGCGGCTTTGGCCCGCACCGACCTGACCGTGCGCATGGACGGCGATTTCCGGGGCGCTTTCGCCAAGCTCAAGGACGACACCAATATCGTGGCCCAGACGCTGAGCGACGTGGTGGGTAATCTGCAGACCACGTCGCGGGCGCTCAAGACCGCGACCAGTGAAATCCTTTCGGGGGCCAACGATCTCTCGGAGCGCACCACCAAGCAGGCCGCGACCATCGAGGAAACCTCGGCGGCCATGGAACAGCTTGCCTCGACCGTGCTGCAAAATGCCGACCGGGCCCATGACGCCAATACCAAGGCGCAGATCGTCAGCCGCACCGCCGAGGAAGGCGGGGTGGTGATGGACCACGCGACCGAGGCGATGGAGCGCATCACCCAATCCTCGGCCAAGATTTCCAACATTATCGGGCTGATCGACGACATCGCCTTCCAGACCAATCTGCTGGCCCTCAATGCTTCGGTGGAAGCGGCGCGGGCCGGGGACGCGGGCAAGGGTTTTGCCGTGGTCGCGGTGGAAGTGCGGCGCCTGGCCCAAAGCGCGGCCAGCGCTTCGGCGGACGTCAAGGCGCTGATCGAAACCTCGGCGGGCGAAGTGGGGTCGGGCACGCGGCTGGTTTCCGAGGCGGCGGGCAAGCTCGCCGCCATGCTGGAAGCGGCCAAGGAGAATTCGCGCCTGATCGAGGGCATTGCCCGCGACAGCCGCGAACAGGCCGGGGCCATCGAGGAAGTCAATGTGGCGGTGCGGACCATGGACGAGATGACCCAGCACAATGCCGCCCTGGTGGAAGAAACCAATGCCGCCATCGAGCAGACCGAGGCCCAGGCCAGCGAACTCGACCGGATCGTTGCCGTGTTCCGCACCGAGACGGGGAATGGCGGGCAGGCGCCCACCGCACCTGTGCCCGCCCCGGGTCGCGACAAGACCAAGTTGCGTCAGGCGGCCAGCGCCTATCTCAGCCAGGGCAATGCCGCCATTTCGGCGGACTGGAATGAATTCTAGGATATATCGTCGCCAGTCAGAGTGAATTGGCGAACGTCGATTTCAGCAATTGGCCCGCATTCGTGCGGGCCTTTTTGTCGACCTGAATTTATATTGGGATATATCCGGATTGATTTATCACAATTGTCTTTTCCGATCACATCAGGGTTAGGTTTATTGCCGCACTGGCAATTTGTTAACTCTCCTGGGCCAGCCTGACAGGAAGGACCGCTCGTGCGGGAGCGGCCGGTTCTGGGGGTGGGGAATGGCTGGATTTTCCTTTGGGCGCGTGGATGGCGCGCGGGACCTGGAGGCCAAGGTCGACGCGATCATGCGCAGCCAGGCCGTGATCGAGTTCGAGCTGGACGGCACGGTAATTACGGCCAACGACAATTTCCTGCGGGCGCTGGGCTATGGGCTCGAGGACATTGTGGGGCGGCACCATTCGATGTTCTGCGACCCCGATTACGTGGCCAGCCCCGCCTATAAGCAGTTCTGGGCCGATCTGGGGGACGGGCAATATCGCTCGGCGCTCTACAAGCGCATCGCCAAGGATGGGCGCGAAGTGTGGATCCAGGCCAGCTACAATCCCGTATTCGACCGGGCGGGCAGGCCGGTCAAGGTCATCAAGTTCGCCACCGACATTACCGAGCAGGCGCTGCGCGCCGCCGATCACGCGGCGCAGGTGGCGGCGATTTCGCGGGTGCAGGGGGTGATCGCCTTTTCCCTCGACGGCACGATCCTCGATGCCAACGAGAATTTCCTCTCGGTCATCGGCTATGGGCTTGAGGACATCGTGGGACGGCACCATTCCATGCTGTGCGATCCCGATTATGCGCGGAGCCCCGAATACCAGCTTTTCTGGCAGAAATTGCGGGCCGGCGAATATGCGGCGGGCGAGTTCCAGCGCGTCGGCAAGGGCGGGCGCGCGGTCTGGATCCAGGCCAGCTACAATCCGATCCTGGATGCCGAGGGCAAGGTGGTCCGGGTCGTCAAGTTCGCCACCGACATCACCGAGCGCAAACGCAGCGAAGGGGTCATGGACGCCTTGACCCGGAGCCTGGAGCGCATGGCGCGGGGCGACCTGGGCGGGCGCATCGACACGGTCTTTACCGGCCAGTACGAGCAATTGCGGCAGGCCTTCAACGCCTCGCTGGGTCAGCTTGAGGACATCGTCGACGGGTTGCGCCGCACGGCGCGCTCGCTGCGCACCGCGACCGGAGAAATCCTCTCGGGCGCCAACGATCTCTCCGAGCGCACCACGCGCCAGGCCGCGACCATTGAGGAAACCTCGGCGGCGGTGGAACAGGTTTCGGGCAATGTGGCGGAGAATGCGCGGCGGGCGGCCGCGGCCAGCGACAAGGCGCGCGCGGTGGCCAATGGCGCCACCGAGGGCGGCTCGGTGATGGGACAGGCGACCGAGGCGATGGGGGCCATCGAAGCCTCTTCGAGCAAGATTTCCAACATTATCGGGCTGATCGACGACATCGCCTTCCAGACCAACCTGCTGGCCCTCAACGCGTCGGTGGAAGCGGCGCGGGCCGGCGAGGCGGGCAAGGGTTTTGCCGTGGTTGCCGTCGAAGTGCGGCGCCTGGCCCAGAGCGCGGCCCAGGCCTCTTCCGAGGTCAAGCAATTGATCGAAACCAGCGCCGGGGAAGTGCGCAGCGGCGCGCAATTGGTGGGCAAGGCCGCCGAAAAGCTGGCCGATATCCTGGTCGGGGCTGAGGAAAGCGCGGGATTGATCGATGCCATCGCCAAGGCCAATAGCGAGCAATCCGGGGCCTTGCAGGAGGTGGCGTCGGCGGTGCGCCAGATGGACGAGATGACCCAGCACAATGCCGCCCTGGTGGAAGAAACCAATGCCGCCATCGAGCAGACCGAGGCGCAAGCGGCCAAGCTGGACGATATCGTCGACGTGTTCCGCAGCGGCGAGGCGCGCGAAGCCGAGGCGCCCATGGCCTTGCGGGCAGCCGGCTAGGCGAACCATTGCACTTTTCGGTGCGGCTGGGCATGAAGGCGCATCGAAAAACGGAGACGGGCAATGGCGCGGATCGGCCTGGTGGCGCATGACGACAAGAAGGACGATCTCTGCCGCTGGGCCGAGCGTCACAAGTCCAAGCTGGGCACGCATGAATTATGGGGCACCGGCACGACGGGCAGCCGGGTGATGGCGGTGACGGGCCTCGTGGTCAACCTGCTCAAGAGCGGGCCCCTGGGCGGGGACCAGCAATTGGGCGCGATGATCTGCGAAGGGCGGCTGGACGTCCTGATCTTCTTTATCGATCCGCTTTCGGCGCAGCCGCACGATGTCGATGTCAAGGCATTGACGCGGCTGGCCACGCTCTACGACGTGCCGCTGGCCAACAACAAGGCCACGGCCGACGCGGTGCTGGCGGCGCTTTGAGCACAAAATCGTGCCGCTGGGGCGATTTTGTCCCCAATCGAAGCCGGAGCGGCGTTGACCCATTGCCCCTCTTATGAGCACATGCCCCAAAATCGCCCGGATTGAACCGGGCTGGCATGGCATCAGGAAAATCGGGGCGCTCGGCACTTGTCCTCCGACTTGGTTATAGACGTTCGCAACGTCTCAAAACATTTCGGCGGCCTCACGGCCGTCAACAATTGCTCGCTTTCGGTGCGGCGCGGCTCGGTGACCGGGCTGATCGGCCCCAATGGTGCGGGCAAATCCACCCTGTTCAACATGGTGGCCGGCAATATCGTGCCCGATAGCGGGCAGGTGCTGTTCGACGGCCGCGACGTGACCGGCTGGAAGCCGCATCAATTGTTCCGCATCGGCATGCTGCGCACCTTCCAGATCGCGCATGAATTTTCCCAGATGACGGCGCTGGAAAACCTGATGATGGTGCCGGGCGATCAGCCGGGCGAACACCTGCTCGATACCTGGCTCCGGCCGCGCCTGGTGCGCAGCCGCGAAACCGAGGTGCGCAAGAAGGCGCTCGACGTCATCGATTTCCTCAAGCTCGGGCATGTGCGCAACGAATTGGCGGGCAATCTTTCGGGCGGGCAGAAGAAACTGCTCGAATTGGGGCGCACCATGATGGTGGATGCCCGGATCGTATTGCTCGACGAGGTGGCGGCGGGCGTCAACAAGACGCTGCTCAACGACCTGGCGTCCAATATCGAGCGGATGAACCGCGAACTCGATTATACCTTCTTCGTCATCGAGCACGACATGGACCTGATCGGGCGGCTCTGCGACCCGGTGATCGTGATGGCGCAGGGCGAAAAGATCGCCGAGGGCCCGATGGCCGAAATCCGCGCCAACCCGGCCATTGTCGAAGCCTATTTCGGCACGCCGGTGGAGGCCGCATAGATGCCCGTGCAGGTCTTTTCGGCCAGAAACCGGTTCCCGATTCCCGGGGGGGCGCGGTAATGGCGCTTATCGAACTCAAGCATGTCGTGGGCGGCTATGGCGGCGCGCCGATCCTCAACGGGGTCGATATCGCCATCGACAAAAGCGATATCGGGGTGATCGTGGGGCCCAACGGGGCGGGCAAGTCCACCACGCTCAAGGCCATTTTCGGGCTCCTGCAGGTGACCGGCGGAACCATCGAATTCGGCGGCGAGAACATCGTCAATTCGCTGCCCGATCGCCTCGTGCCCAAGGGCCTCAGCTTCGTGCCGCAGGAAAAGAACGTCTTTACCGCGATGAGCGTGGAAGAGAACCTCGAAATGGGGGCCTTCACCCGGCGCGACGACTTTTCCGACACCATGGCCTGGGTCTATGAAATGTTCCCGGTCCTGGCCGAAAAGCGCCGGCAGCCGGCGGGCGAATTGTCGGGCGGGCAGCGCCAGATGGTGGCCATGGGGCGGGCGCTGATGAGCAAGCCCACCCTGCTCATGCTCGATGAGCCTTCGGCGGGCCTGTCGCCGCGCTATGTCATCGAAATCTTCGAGACTATCGCGCGCGTCAACAAGGAGGGCGTGGGCATCCTGATGGTCGAGCAGAATGCGCGCCAGGCCCTGGCCTTTGCCAGCAAGGGCTTCGTGCTGGCGGGCGGGCAGAACCGCTTTACCGGCACCGGCCCGGAACTGATCGCCGACCCCGAAGTGGCCAAGAGCTTTCTGGGAGGCTGAGGATGATCCCGCGCGCGCGAAACAATCGGGTCCCCGCATGACCGAAATCGTCTTCTTCATCAACCAGGTCATCATTTCCGGCCTGGTCCTGGGCTGCATCTATGCGCTGGGCGCCATCGGCATCACGCTGATCTTCGGCATCCTGCGCTTTGCCCATTTCGCCCATTCCGAACTGATGACGGGCGGCGCCTTCATCGCCTTCCTCCTGGCCAGCGCCTTTACGGCCTGGGGAATCGCGACGCCCATTCCCACCGGCTTCGTGGTCCTGCCCATCGCCATGGTGCTGACCGCCATCCTGGCGCTGGGAATCGACAAGGGCTTTTATGCGCCGCTGCGCAAGCGCGGCGCCAAGCCGGTGACGCTGCTTATCGCCTCGATCGGGGTGACGCTGATGGTGCAGGGCCTGATCCGGCTGTTTTTCGGCACCGGCACCTATTCGTTCTTCGAGAACGAGCCCAAGGCGATCTTCCGCATCGATACCAGCGTCATCGGCTCGACCCGGGCGCTGGTCATTACCGAGCCGCAGGTGCTGATGATCGTGGTGACGCTGGTTTCGGTGGTGGCGCTGCATCTGTTCCTCACCCGCTCGCGGCTGGGCAAGGCGATGCGCGCCATGGCCGACAATGCCGACCTGGCGCAGGTTTCGGGGATCAACACGGCGCTGGTGGTGCGGGTGACCTGGGTGATTGCCGGGGCGCTGGCCTGCATGGCCGGCACCATGCTGGCGCTGGACGTAACGCTGAAGCCGGATCTGGCCTTCAACATCATCCTGCCCATTTTCGCCGCCGCCATCGTCGGCGGGCTGGGCCAGGCCTATGGCGCCATTGCCGGGGGTTTGCTGATCGGCTTTGCCGAGACGCTGGCGGTGTTCAACTGGACCATGCTGCTGCGCCCGCTCAACGCCGTGCTGCCCGACTGGCTGCAATTGCCGCCGAGCCTGGCGCTGGTGCCCACCGAATACAAGCTCACCGTCGCCTTCCTCATCCTGGTGGTAACGCTTCTGGTGCGGCCCACCGGCATCTTCAAGGGAGCCTCGTCATGATCCAGCGTTCCCTTGCCTTGTTCGGGGGCCTGTTCGTCCTCATCCTGGTCGTCGGCTGGGTGATGGGCCTGCCCTTCACCTCGTCGCGCCTGGTGGAGGCGGCGGCCTATGCGCTGATCGCGCTCGGGCTCAATATCCAATGGGGCTATGGCGGGCTGTTCAATTTCGGCATCATGGGCTTCCTGATGGTGGGCGGGGCTGCCGTCACCTTCATTTCCTATCCGGTCAATCCTGCATTCTGGGCGGCGGAAGGCCCTGCGCTGCTGGGGCGGGCGCTGCTGGCCTTCGTGGGCGGGGCGATCCTGGTCCTTGCCGCCCGGCAGAGCCACCGTATCGGCATCCAGGGCAAGGCCAGGACCGTGCTCACCGTGCTTGCCTGGTTCGCGGCCTATATCCTTTACCGCAGCCAGCTCGATCCGGCGGCCGCTTATATCGAATCGGCGGCGGGCGGCGGCTGGGTCGGCGGACTGGGCGGGCATCCGGTCCTGGGCTGGCTGTTCGGCGGCGTGCTGGCGGCGGGGATCGCCTATATCATCGGCAAGATCTGCCTGGGGCTCAGGACCGATTACCTGGCCATCGCCACGATCGGTATTTCGGAAATCCTGCGCGCCCTCATCAAGAACATGGACTGGCTGACGCGCGGCACGCTGACCGTGTCGCCGATCGTCTGGCCCACGCCCATGCCGCAGGACCTGCAGGCGGGCGGCATGGGGATCGACGAAGCGCTGCTCCTGGCGCGCGGCGGTTTCCTGCTCCTGGCCATAATCGTTCTGGCCATCGTCATGTGGCTGATCTCACGGGCCTATTCCGGGCCCTGGGGCCGGATGATGCGGGCCATCCGCGACAATCACGTCGCGGCCTCTTCGATGGGCAAGAACGTCACCGCCAGGCAGCTCGAAATCTTCGTTTTCGGTTCGGTGCTGATGGGCATTGGCGGGGCCATGCTGGTGAGCTTCGTGCAAATCTTCGATCCCTCGAGCTACCAGCCGATCAACCATACCTTCCTCGTCTGGGTCATGGTGATCGTGGGCGGGGCCGGCAATAATTGGGGCGCGCTGTTCGGCGCCGTGCTCATCTGGCTGATCTGGGTGATTTCCGAGCCCCTGTCGCGCGCCGTCTTCGAGGTGGTGAGCCTGTGGTCGGGCCAGATCGGGCTGGGCGCCATTCCCGACATTGCCGTGCGCTCGGCGCAGATGCGCGTTTTCGTGCTGGGCCTGGTCATCACCATCGCCCTCCGATTTGCCCCGCGCGGCCTGATCCCGGAAGTGGTGAAGCGCGAAAACTAGGATGGCCGGCCGCCGGTCCGGCGATCCTTGCGCGAGTGTTATCGCTTGTAATCGCCATCCGACGGTATTTCGTAGTCGAAATCATCGTCGTCGGATGGATTGAGCAGGGGCCTATTGACCGAGCTTGAAATCTCCGCGATCTCGATCTTGTTCTCCTGGATGCGATAATCGTAAAAATAACCGTCGCGGACGAATCTGCGCATTCCTGGAACGGGAAGGCCCTCGTCGGAAAAACCTGCTTCGGCAAAGTTTGCAAGATCGTGCCTGACCGACTTTACCCTTTCCAGGAAACGCTCCGCTGCCAATTGGCTATGCTGTCGAAGATATGCCGCTTCCTGCCGCACATAATCGGCGGCGTTCCTGGAAAGCAGAACTTTCATCAAGCCGCATTTCCGCGGACGATCCGTTCCACTTCGGCGATGACATCGTCCATGTCTTCAGCCTCGCCGTTATCGAGTTGGTTGAGGCTATCAGCGAGGTTCAATATCTCGCCTCCTTCCTGCGCGAGGTAAAGACGCAGGGCGCGTACCATGACCCAGCTGCGGGTACGGTCCGAGGTTTTCGAAATACGTTCGATTGCCGCCAGAACGTCCAGCGGCAATCGGAGTGTTATCGGGCCGGAAAGCTCTTGGGTGGCCATGGGAGGTTCTCCACGCATTGAGCATACAGTGTATTACAAATTCCCGGAAGCGTAAATCATTCCGGTGCATCCACATCGGCAGTGGATGGGGTGATTGGCCGGCCCGCTTCAGGGCTTGCGGGCCGTGACCCACAGCCATTGGGTGGGCAATGCATCGTAGCCGCTGCCCATCCTGGTTTCGAGCACCGGATCGATCCAGCCCGCGGCGCGGTAATCGGCGAGCAAGGCCTCGGGCTCGGGATAGTTGAAATAGCGCCCGAACCCGTCGCGGCCTTCGCCATTGCCGGCCTTGTAGCAGGCAACGAAGAGCCCGGCGGGCCGCAGGGCACGGTGGATGCGCGCCAGGATGCCGGGCAGGCCGGCGGCAGGGGCATGGAGCAGGCTGGCGCAGGCCCAGACGCCGTCATAGGCAGCCTCGGCGTCGAGATGCTCGAACCGCAGCACGCGCACTGGCCGGCCGAGCCGCTCCTGCGCCTGGGCGGCGAGTTCGGGCGAACCGTCCGTGGCTTCGACGTCAAAGCCTTCCGCGAGCATGAAGGCGGCATCCCGACCATTGCCGCAGCCCAGTTCGAGAATGCGGGCGCCGGCGGGCAGGCTGGCGAGGAAGGCGCGCAATTCGGGCCCGGTGGGCTCGGTCAGGTGCGTGGCATAGCGGACCGCATTGTCGGCATAAAAGCGCAGGGTCCGTTCGTCCGCCATTTTGCTTCCTTCGGAAAAAAGGGCCCGGGATCGCTCCCGGGCCCTGTTTGCCGGTTGGCGAAGGCGCCGCCTATTCGATCGTGCCCTTTTCGACGAACTTGCCGCCCTCGACGGCCAGTTCGACGATGATGCCGTCGACGTCGCCGGCTTCGTTGAAGTCGAGCGGGCCCCCGGCGCCGTCATAATCGATATCGGTGCCGGCCGCGATCAGCTCCTTGGCCTTTTCCCATTCGCCGGGCAGGATCTTCTCGCCCGGAGCGGAGGCGACGTCGCGCAGAGCCGCCGAAAGGCCTTCGCGCTCGGTCGAGCCGTTCTTCTCGATGGCCAGGGCCAGGAGGAACGCGGCGTCGTAGGATTGCGGCGCATAGGTCGCATTGGCCTCGATACCGGCATCGTTGGCCAGCGTCTCGTAAACCTGGGTGGCCTCGCCGGTGGGGGCGCCGGCGCGGGTGGCGATCAGGCCTTCCACGGCAGCGGCGTCGATGCCGTTGAGCAGGTCGTCGCCGACCATACCGTCACCGCCCACATAGGTGGTGAAATTACCCGATTCCACGGCCTGGCGCAGGACGGTGTTCCCCGAGGCATTGGCATAGGCCAGGATCACCAGGTTCTGCGAGGCGACCAGGTTGCCCAGCTCGGCGCGGTAATCGGCCTTGCCTTCTTCATGGGCGAGATTGGCGGTTACGGTGCCGCCGCCGGCGGTATAGGCGGCCGAGAGCGAATCGGCGAAGCCCTTGCCGTAATCGTTGTTCACATAGGTGATGGCGATGTCGTTGATGCCCTTGGCGAGCAGCATGGCGGCCATCTTCTCGCCCTGCAGGGCGTCGGAGGGCGTGGTGCGATAGACGAGATCGTTGTCGTCCAGCGTGGTCAGGGCCGGGGCCGAGGAAGCCGGCGAGACGAAGACCACGTTGCCCGAAAGACCCGAGCCGTTGAAGCCGCCGATGGTTTCACCGGTGCAAAGGCCGCCGACGATGGCGGTGACGTTGTCGGTATTGATGAGGCGGTCGGCGGCGGCGGCGGCGGCGGTCGCATCGCAGGCACCGTCAGCCGAGATCAGCGTGAGTTCGCCGCCCAGGATGCCGCCCTGCTCGTTGATCTCTTTGACGACGAGTTCGGCGCCGGCGAAGATCGGCGGGGTCAGGGATTCGATGGGGCCGGTAAAGCCGCCGAGGAAGCCGATGGTGGCGCCGGAATCCTGCGCCAGAGCCGGCGCGGCTGCGACCAGCGTGGTGGCGGCGACCGCCAGGGTCAGGGTTTTCTTGATCTGCAACATGCACGTCCCTCTGTTTCGGTTGCGCGCCGGGCGACCTTCGGCAGTCTCCTTCTTGCGGCGGCGCAACGGGATAAGGAGGCGCGACCCGCGCCTCTCTGGCCCAGACTGTTGCACATTCCATGGGCAAAAGTCACCGGGGTTTCGCCAGCCATTCCCAGAAGCGGCGCGGTTGCTTAATGGGGGGCGATCCCGCATAGACTTGCAGGGTTCGCCCAAGAGGTTCCGATGCGATCCGAGGTGTTGCCGGCCCTGTCCGCCCTATTGCTTTTCGGTTGCCAGCCGGCGCTGGCGCAGATCAGCGTGCTCGACCAGGCCCAGGACGCGGCGGGTGCCGCCAGCCCGGCAGGGGCTCCGCCCGAAACGCCGCCGCCCTGCGGCACCGCGCCGCTGACCATTGCGCGGATGAGCTGGTCTTCGGCGGCCTTGCTGGCGGAAATCCATGCACGGATTCTGACCAGGGCCTTCGATTGCGACGTGGCGGTGACGCCGGGGGACCTGGCGGCCACCGCCTCGTCCATGGGCTCGACCGGGCAGCCGGCGGTGGCGCCGGAAATGTGGGTGACGCGCATTGCCGATGTGTGGAACGGGGCCATCGAGGCGCAGATGGTGCGCAGCGCCGCTCCCACCTATGCCCAAACCAGCTTCGAGGGCTGGTACATGCCCGCCTATATGCTGGCGCCGGGCGAAGCCGCGCCAGCGGCCGCGGCGCTGGCCGAGCGCTTGGCCGGCACGGCGCAGGCCGCGCGCGTGCGGTTCATTTCCTGTCCCATCGATTGGGCCTGTTCGGTCATCAACCGCAATCTCATCGCTGCCCATGGGCTGGCGGACAGGGTGGAGATCGTGGAGCCGGCCAACCGCTTCGAGATGGACAGCCTGATCGCGGCGGCGGTGAGCCGCAAGGAACCCTTCGTGTTCTATTACTGGCAGCCCAATGCCATCCTGGCGCAACTCGATTTCGTGGCCCTCGACATGGGGCCCTATGACGAGGCGGCGGCCAAATGCCTGGCCGACCGGGTCTGCGCCGATCCCAAGCCCTCGGCTTTTCCCTCCGAAATGGTGGTGACGGCCCTGGCCGACGGGGTCTTTGCCGAGACGCCCGCCATTGCCGGCTATTTCCAGCGCGCCACCTTGGCGCTCGGCGTCATGGACGATTTACTGGCGGCGCTCAACGAGCAGGGGGCCAGCGTGGAAAGCGTCGCTGAGGATTTTGTGGCCGGGCACGAAGACATCTGGCGCGATTGGGTGGGCGCGGCGCCGTAACGCGCCCTGGCCCGCCAAAGACGAAAGCCGGGCGCAGGGCCCGGCTTTCCAGTTTGCCGAAAACGGATCGGCCGGCCGGCGCGCTTACGAGGCGGCGCGGGCGGTTTCGAGCCAGGAATCGACATCGCTGCGATGGTCCTCGATCCACTTGGCGGCCTGGGCTTCGATATCGTCGTCGCCCTCGTTCATCGCCGCGTTCTGGGCGAAGATGTCGGCCAGCGGGATGCTGACGGCATGGAGCAGGGCGCCGACCGCCGGATTGTCATCGAGGAAGGCCGAATTGACCACGGGCACGATGTCATTGGCCGGGAAGCCCAGGGTGCAGGGGTCGTCAACGCAGCCCTCGACGCCTTCGAGCGTCGCCGCGTCGGCCAGGCTCATGTCGGGCAGGTCGACCTCGGGCACCTCGATCCACATCACGTCCTCGCCCGGCACCAGTTCGTTGACGGTCCAGTTCGGGGTCCAGGTGTAGAACAGGATATGCTCGCCGCTCTGGTAGGCGGCCACGGCATCGGCCATGGAGGCGGCATAGCCGGCCTTGATTGGGTTCACATCGTCGCGCAGGTCATAGGCGTCCATGTGATGCTCGATATTGACCTCGCAACCCCAGCCCGGCGGGCAGGCGACCAGATCGGCCTTGCCGTCGCCATTGCGGTCGAAGGCTTCCTTGACCTCGGGGCGCTTGAAATCCTCGAGCGTCTTGATGTCGAATTCCTCGACGGCGGCCTTGTCCACCAGATAGCCCTCGAGCGCGCCGCCCTTGGCCACGGCGCCGACGATCTCGGCCGAGCCTTCAAAAGTGGGCTTGTAGGTATTGTGCAGCGGGAACCAGCCATTGACCCAGAGATCCATGTCGCCCTGGGCGACGGCCTGGTAGAAGGGCGGGTTGTCGAGGGTGGTGGGGCTGGGCACGTCATAGCCCAGCTCCTGGAAGAGCTGGCGGTAGATTTCGGCGGGGAACCAGCCGGTATCCCAGGTGGCGCGCGCCATGTTGATGGTCTTGCCCTCGCCAGGCTGGTCCTGGGCGATGGCCGGCGCGGCCAGGGCGGCGGTGGCCACAAGCGTGGTGGCGAGTGCGGTAAAGGTCTTGAGACGGAACATTGCTGTCTTTGTCTCCTTTGCTGTCGTTGCAGAATCCGCAGGAATTCCTGTGGATGGCGAAGGGCGGACGGAATACGTCCGCCGCCCGGGCGGGGTCAGTCAGCCCGCCTTTCCGGGTTCGGTCGGCGCAATGGTGCCGCGCGGCCGAAACAGGGAAATGAGTGTCTCGCGCAGCGAGATGGTGTGGATGTTCTTCTTCTCGCCCAGGCCCTGGGTGATGCGGTCGAGGATGATGGCGAGGATGACGATGCCGACGCCGCCGGCGGTGGCGCCGCCCACGTCGAGCCGCCCCAGGCCGGTATTGACCACCAGGCCCAAGCCCCCCGCGCCGATCAGCGCGGCAATGACCACCATGGACAAGGCCAGCATCAATGTCTGGTTGAGGCCGGCCATGATGGTGCGCAGGGCCAGCGGGAATTGCACCTCGACCAGCATCTGCCAGGCCGTGGAGCCGAAGGATTCGGCGGCCTCGATCAGGTCTTCGCGCACATTGCGGATGCCCAGATTGGTGAGGCGGATGATGGGCGGCAGGGCGAAGATGATGGTGGCGATGATGCCCGGCGCCATGCCCACGCCGAACAGCATGACGATAGGCACGAGGTAAACGAAGCTGGGAATGGTCTGCATGATGTCGAGGATCGGCCGCACGATCTTCCAGAGCAGGTCGCTGCGCGCCGCCAAGATGCCGACCGGTATGCCGATGGCGGCGCAGAACAGTACCGAGGTGAGGATCATCGACAGGGTGGTCATGGTTTCGGGCCAGAGCCCGATCATGTCGATGAAGCACAGGCCGATCAGGGTGAAGAGAGCCATGCCGCGCCCGGCATATTTCCAGGCCAGCAGCGCCAGGACCAGGGTGACCAGCACCATGGGGACGAAGGCCAGGAAATCGTCGAGCCCGTTGAGCACCAGGGTGATGGGCACCTGCAGGGCGCGAAAGAGCGGACGGAAATTGGGCACCAGCCAGTCGCGGACGATGGTGTTCACCCAATCGTCGAACGGAATGATGAGGAAGTCGGAAGGGCTCAAGGCACATCTCCCCTTGTCGTTCTTGCCGGAACCGCCGACGGAACAGGCGGCCGGCTCATGAAAAAAAGCGCGCGGCGGCGGATCAGAGCGCGGGCTGGCGCTCGGGCACGGCCTGGGGGGCATCCGCCGCTTCGGCGGGCGCGCCATCGGTTTCGTCAGCCGGATTGTCGCTCGAAAGCTGGGCGAAGACCTTTTCGGGCTCGACCACGCCGACCAGCCGGTTCTCGGCGTCGGTGAGGGCAATGGGCAGGCCGCTGCTGGCCGGCCCATAGAGGTCGGCCAGATGGGTTTCCGGATCGGCGGTGGGAAAATCGGTAATCAGCACATCGGCGATGGGCACATCGCTGGGGCCGCTGTCGCGGTCGGCGGCGGCGGCCTGCTGATAGGTGACCACCCCGGCAATCTCCTCGCCGTCGAGCACATAGACGGCATTGAGATTCTGGTCTTCCATGGTCTTGACCGCGTCGCCTGCCGTACATTGATCGAGCGGCATCACGGCGGGTTCGCTGGCCACGCTTTCGGCGGTGAAGACCCGGCCGCGATCGATATCGGCGACGAAGGCGGCGACGTAATCGTCGGCCGGATTGGAGACGATGTCCTGCGCGGTGCCGACCTGGACGAAACGTCCATCTTTCATGATGGCGATGCGGTCGCCCAGCATCAGCGCTTCGTTGAGATCGTGGGTGATGAAGATGATGGTTTTCTTCAGCGTCTTCTGCAGGACCAGCAATTCCTCCTGCATGCCCTTGCGGATCAGCGGATCGAGGGCCCCGAAAGGTTCGTCCATGAGCAGGATCTGCGGCTCGGTGGCCAGGCCCCGCGCCAGGCCGACGCGCTGCTGCATGCCACCGGAAAGATCGGCGGGATAGCTGTCGGCCCAGGCGGCCAGCCCCACCTGTTCCAGCGCCGCCAGGGCGCGCGCGCGGCGCTTGGCCGGGCTCACGCCCTTGATCTTGAGGCCATAGGCGGCGTTGTCGAGAATGGTGCGGTGGGGAAAGAGCGCGAAGTGCTGGAACACCATGGCGATCTTGTTGCGGCGGATCTGGCGCAGTTTATCGCGCGAACAGGAGGCCACATCGTCGCTGTCGATCAATATCTGTCCGCTGGAGGGCCGAATAAGCCCGTTCAACATGCGCACCAGGGTAGATTTTCCCGAGCCGGACAGGCCCATGACGACGAAGATCTGGCCTTCTTCGACCGAGAAATTGGCGTCCTGTACGCCGATGGTCTGGCCGGTGGCCTCGAAAATGGCTTCCTTGCTCTCGCCCTGGGCGAGAAGATCCAGCGCCTTCTGGGTTGCGTCCCCGAATATCTTATAGACGTCCTTGACCGTTAACTTGGCTGGCATAGGTCCTCATAAGTAAGTCGTCCATGAATAAAGTTCTGTGAAGAAAAAGTATCCACTGACGAATATGGCAAAACAAAAGATTCCCCATCCGAGACACATCGTGTATCGGCGCAGGAATCCAAGGTAATCGTTATTTGTCGCAGACCCTATGTCAGGATGACATCTGGTTCAACCGCAAAAATGCCAAAATCTGCATTTCTGGCTTCAGCAAAGGATTGTGAAATCGTTCCGGAATGGGGCGGAAACGCCCGGAACAACTGGGTTTGCTTCTGGTGGCGGCCCCGTATCGGCGGGGGCTGGGGCGCTTGGCGGGATATGCGTCTTCCGGCCTGATCCGACAGTTCCATGACAGGTTTGTGGCGCGGACAGTTGCGCAGCGCCGGGGCGCGTGGCTATAACGGGCGCCGAAATGCCTTTGGGCGGGGAGTGCATGCCTTGGATTTGAAGCGGATCAACGATCACGTCAGCGTTTCGGGCCAAATCCAGCCTGAGGATGTGGCCACGCTCAAATCGCTGGGATTTACCGCCATAATCAATAATCGTCCGGACGGGGAAGCGCCCGATCAACCGGACGGCGCTGCCATCGAGGCGGCCGCCAGAGCCGCCGGACTTGCCTATCACGCCATTCCGCTGGGCCGCGACGGGGTCAATCCCGAACTCGTGGCCCGGACCAAGACCGCGCTTGAGGGGAGCGCGGGTCCGGTCTTCTGCTTTTGCCGGTCGGGGACGCGCTCGACCACGCTCTGGGCGCTGAGCCAGGCCGGCGAACAGCCGGCCGAGGCGATCATCGCCCAGGCCGCGGAGGCCGGATACGACATGAGCCACCTGGCCGGTTATCTCGGCCGGAGCTGAACGATCCCGCTGGCGGTCGGGCGGGCACCACCGCCCTTGCCGTTGCACATGCTGAGCCGGACCCCTGGCGGGTCCCCATTCCCTCCTGCTCGGAACGGTCCCTTCCATGCCCATCAAGAAGATCCTCGTCGCCAATCGCAGCGAAATCGCCATCCGTGTCTTCCGCGCCGCCAATGAGCTGGGGCTGAAAACCGTGGCGGTGTTCGCCGAAGAGGACAAACTGGCGCTGCATCGGTTCAAGGCCGACGAGGCCTATCTCATCGGCAAGGGCAAGGGGCCGGTGGAGGCCTATCTCCAGATCGAGGAATATATCCGCATCGCCCGCATTTCGGGGGCCGATGCGATCCATCCCGGCTATGGCCTGCTTTCCGAGAGTCCGGAATTCGCCGATGCGTGCCGCGATGCCGGAATCACCTTTATCGGCCCGCGCGCCCAGACCATGCGCGACCTGGGCAACAAGGTGGCGGCCCGCAACATGGCGATCAAGGCCGGCGTGCCGGTCGTTCCCGCCACCGAACCGCTGCCCGACGACATGGCGGCGGTCAAGGCCATGGCCGCCGCGATCGGCTATCCGCTGATGCTCAAGGCGAGCTGGGGCGGCGGCGGGCGCGGCATGCGCCGGATCATGGACGAAAGCCACCTGGTCGCCGAGGTTTCCGAGGGCAAGCGCGAGGCCAAGGCCGCTTTCGGCAAGGACGAGATGTATCTCGAAAAGCTGGTGGAGCGCGCGCGCCATGTCGAGGTGCAGCTTCTGGGCGACGACCACGGCAATCTGGTGCATCTTTTCGAGCGCGATTGCTCGGTGCAGCGCCGCAACCAGAAGGTGGTGGAGCGCGCGCCCGCGCCCTATCTTTCGGCCGAGGGCCGGCGCAAGCTGACCGAAGCGGCCGTCAAGCTGGGCAAGGAAGCCAATTATCGCGGCGCCGGCACGGTCGAGTTCCTCATGGACGCCGACACCGAGGACTTCTACTTCATCGAGGTCAATCCGCGCATCCAGGTCGAGCATACGGTGACCGAAGAGGTGACCGGGATCGACATCGTCAAGGCCCAGATAAGGGTGCTCGACGGCGCGGCGATCGGCACGCCGGAATCGGGGGTGCCGGCGCAGGAGAATATCCGGCTCAACGGCAATGCCATCCAGTGCCGCGTCACCACCGAGGATCCCGAGCAGAATTTCATCCCCGATTACGGGCGCATCACCGCCTATCGCGGCGCCACCGGCTTCGGGGTGCGGCTCGACGGCGGCACGGCCTATACCGGGGCGGTCATCACCCGCTATTACGATCCGCTGCTCGAAAAGGTCACCTGCTGGGCGCCGAGCGCCGAGGAAGCCATCGCCCGCATGCACCGGGCGCTGCGCGAATTCCGCATCAGGGGCGTCGCCACCAATCTGGCCTTCCTCGAAAACATCATCACCCATCCCGATTTCGTCGGCAATCGCTATACGACCCGCTTCATCGACACGACGCCGGAATTGTTCAATTTCATGCCGCGCAAGGACCGGGCGACCAAGCTTTTGTCCTATATTGCCGACGTGACGGTGAACGGGCATCCCGAAGTGCGCGAAAGGCCGCGTCCGCCCGCCGATGCCGCGGCGCCCTTCGTGCCGGAATTTCCCCAGCTCTATGCGGTCGAGGGCAGCCGGCAGGTGCTGGATCGCGACGGCCCGAAAGGGCTGGCGCAATGGATGAAGGCGCAGAGCCGGGTGCTCTTTACCGACACGACGATGCGCGACGCGCATCAATCGTTGCTGGCCACGCGCATGCGCTCGTTCGACATTACCCGCATCGCCCAGGCCTATAGCCGGGGCCTGCCCAACCTGTTCTCGCTCGAATGCTGGGGCGGGGCGACGTTCGACGTTTCCATGCGCTTTCTCAACGAGGATCCCTGGGAGCGGCTGGCCAAGGTGCGCGAGGGCGCGCCCAATATCCTCACGCAGATGCTGCTGCGGGGCTCCAATGGGGTGGGCTACACCAATTATCCCGACAATGTGGTGAAATTCTTCGTCGCCCAGGCCGCCAAGGGCGGGGTCGATCTCTTCCGCGTCTTCGACTGCCTCAACTGGGTCGAGAACATGCGCGTCGCCATGGACGCGGTGCTCGAGGCGGGCAAGGTCTGCGAAGGCGTGGTCTGCTATACCGGCGACATGCTCGACCCCGAAAGGGCCAAATACGACCTCAAATATTACGTGGCGCGGGCCAGGGAACTGGAAGCGGCGGGCGCGCATGTCCTGGGCATCAAGGACATGGCGGGATTGCTGAAGCCCGCCGCCGCGAAAAAGCTCATCGCGACCTTGAAGGCGGAAGTGGATCTGCCCATTCACCTGCACACGCACGATACCTCCGGGGCGGCATCGGCCACGGTGCTGGCGGCGGTGGAAGCCGGCGTCGATGCGGTGGACGCGGCCATGGACGCGCTCTCGGGTACCACGTCGCAGCCCACCCTGGGTTCGCTGGTGGCGGCGCTCGCCGATACCGAGCGCGATCCGGGGCTCGACGCCAAGGCGATCCGGCAAATCTCGTTCTATTGGGAAGCGGTGCGCACGCAATACCGGGCCTTCGAGAGCGATCTCAAGGGCGGGGCATCGGAAGTGTACCTGCACGAAATGCCGGGCGGGCAATTCACCAATCTCAAGGAACAGGCGCGTTCGCTGGGGCTCGAAACCCGCTGGCACGAGGTGGCGCAGACCTATGCCGACGTCAACCAGATGTTCGGCGATATCGTCAAGGTGACGCCCTCGTCCAAGGTGGTGGGCGACATGGCTTTGGCCATGGTGTCGGCGGGCATTTCCCGCGCCGATGTCGAAGACCCGAACCGCGACATCGCCTTCCCCGACAGCGTGGTCGGCTTCTTCATGGGCGATCTCGGCCAGCCGCCCGGGGGCTTTCCCGAGGCGCTGCAGAAAAAGGTACTCAAGGGCAAGGCGCCGCTCAGCGAACGGCCCGGTTCCTATCTCGATGATGTCGACCTCGAGGCGGAGCGCCGGAAGATTTCCGGGGAGGTGGGGCATGCGATCGACGATTTCCGTCTCGCCTCATACCTCATGTATCCCAAGGTCTATGCCGATTTCGAGAAGACCCAGGACCGCTACGGCCCCACCGAAGTGCTGCCCACGCCGGTTTATTTCTACGGCCTTAACGAAGGCGACGAAGTCCTGGTCAATATCGAGAAGGGCAAAACCCTGGTCATCACCTATCAGGGGCGCGCGCCGACCAACGACAAGGGGGAGGTGCGGGTCTTCTTCGACCTCAACGGCCAGCCGCGCACGATTGTCGTGCCGGACCGGCTCAAGGCCGGCGAGGTAAAAGTCCGCGCCAAGGCGGTCGCGGGCGATCCCATGCAGGTCGGCGCGCCCATGCCCGGCGTCATTTCGACGCTTGCGGTCAAGGCAGGGCAGGCGGTGCAGGCCGGCGACGTGCTGTGCTCGATCGAGGCGATGAAGATGGAAACCGCCATCCATGCCGAAGTCGATGGCGTGGTGGCCGAACTCTTCATCCGGCCCGGCGACCAGATCGACGCCAAGGATCTGCTGGTGCGGCTGGAATAGCTTGTTCCCATACTGGGAACATGATATGGGTGGCCATGCGAATTATTGCGCAGCGCAATCTCCATGTTTTCTGGTCCCGGCACCCGGAAACCCGCTTGGCGCTCGTGCAATGGGCGGCCGTCGTCCGATCGGCCGACTGGCGCAGCATTCAGGACGTGGTGCAGGCGGTCGGTAGCGCTAAGGCCCTTAATGGCGAGCGGGTTCGCTTCGCGATTTGCGGCGGCAATTATCGATTGATTGTTGCGTTCGATTTTCTTCGCGGCGTTGCCTATGTCAAGTTCCTGGGCACGCATGCAGAATATGACCGCATCGACGCTCTTGGTGTGTCGCAGTTCTAGGAGAGAGCATGATGGACGTGAGGCCAATCAAGTCTGAAGATGACCTTCGGGCCGCGCTTCAGGAAATCGACCAGCTCTGGCAATCGCGTGAAAATACGCTTGAGGGCGACAGGCTTGAAGTCCTGCTTACGCTTGTTGAGGCCTATGAAAGCCGAGTGTGGCCGATGCCCAAGCTCGATCCAGTGGAAGCCATTATCGGGCACATGGACATGACCGGGCGCAGTCAGGCCGATCTTGGCACGCTTTTCGGCTCACGCTCCCGCGCCTCCGAAATCCTCGCTCGAAAAAGACCCCTGACGCTGGATATGATCCGCAAGCTCGATCAGCATTGGGGTCTGCCTGCCTCCCAGTTGATTGCGCCCTATAAGCTCAACGCGGCATAAGCAATAAGACGCGAACTGCTCTGCCCAGGAGAGGCAACAGGGTTCAGTTCAGGACGGGCTTGCGTATAATCGGCCTATCGAAGCGGCCGCGCCGTGCCCTCGACGGTCCTGCCATGCCCGCCGGCATAGGCCTTTGCCGGGACCGGCAGGCGCGAAACGATCCAGCTTACCATGAGCGGCACGAGCACGATGTCGTCCACCCAGCCGAGCAGGGGGAGGACGTCGGGTACGATGTCGAAGGGATTGACGAGATAGAAGGCGACGAACAGCGTCGCCGCCTTGAGGTGAAGCGGCGTTTGTGGCGCGCGTAACGCCTTCCAGAGCTGGACGACTTCCTTGCGGAAAACAACGAGCCGGGAGAAGAGCATGGTCATCATGCTCCATAGATGGGCGTTTCGGGCGCCGCTTCAAGCCTGGCATGGCGATATTGACGGGCGGCGGACATTGCGCCGTCATGCGCCTGGGCTTATGTGTCGGCAGCAGTTCGGAGAATGATGGTCATGGCCGGTCCAGCGCCGCGCAGAAAATCGGTAGGCGTCGATGTCGGCGGCGTCATGGTGGGCGGGGGCGCTCCCGTGGTCGTGCAATCCATGACCAATACCGACACGGCCGATATCGACGCGACCGTGCGCCAGGTCATGCAGCTTGCCCGCGCCGGCTCGGAAATCGTGCGCATCACGGTGGACCGCGACGAGAGCGCCGCCGCCGTGCCCCATATCCGCGACCGGCTGGTCTCCATGGGCTATGACGTGCCGCTGGTGGGAGATTTTCACTATATCGGCCACAAGCTGCTGACAGATCATCCCGCCTGTGCCGAAGCCCTGGCGAAATACCGCATCAATCCGGGCAATGTCGGGTTCAAGGCCAAGCGCGACACGCAATTCAGCACCCTGATCGAACTGGCGCTCAGATATGGCAAGCCGGTGCGCATCGGGGTCAATTGGGGCTCGCTCGACGAGGAATTGCTGACCCGCCTCATGGACGAGAACGCCGCCTCGGCCAATCCGATTTCGGCCGCGGCGGTGCAGCGCGAGGCGATCATCCAGTCGGCCCTGCTTTCGGCGCAACGGGCCGAGGCGATCGGCCTGGGACGCGAGCGCATCATTTTGTCCACCAAGGTCTCGGACGTGCAGCATCTCATCGCCGTTTACCAGGACCTGGCGGCGCGCTGCGACTATGCGCTGCATCTGGGCCTGACCGAGGCGGGCATGGGCTCGAAAGGCATCGTCGCTTCTTCGGCGGCCCTGGGCATCCTGCTCCAGCAGGGGATCGGCGACACGATCCGCATCTCCCTGACGCCCGAGCCGGGCGGGGACCGGACCACTGAGGTCAAGGTGGCTCAGGAATTGCTGCAAACCATGGGGTTTCGGCAATTCCTGCCGGTGGTGGCGGCCTGTCCCGGATGCGGGCGCACCACCTCGACCACGTTCCAGACGCTGGCCAAGGAGATACAGGACCACCTCAATATCTCGATGCCGGAATGGCGCGAGCGCTATCCGGGCGTCGAAACGTTGTCGGTGGCGGTCATGGGCTGCATCGTCAACGGGCCGGGCGAGAGCAAGCATGCCAATATCGGCATTTCCCTGCCCGGAACCGGCGAAACGCCGGCGGCTCCCGTCTTCGTCGACGGACGGAAAGTGGCCACCCTGCGCGGCGCGGACGTGGCCGATCAGTTCAAGGTCATGGTTGCCGATTATATCGAAAAGAAGTTCGGCGCCGGCCGGCAGGACGCGGCCGAATAGATGAACGAGCGCAATCTGCGGCGGCTGTTCTGGCTGGCCATGCTGATTATCGTCCTCGGCACGCTCAAGTGGATGGGCCAGATTTAGCCCGCGCGCCCTTCCTGCCATTCGGGCAGGGGGAAGAGCCGGTCATAGGCCCAGTTGAAGACCAGCGCATAGAACATGTAGAACAGGGCAAAGGCGATATCCATGACCAGGGCCTGCCAGAGCGAAATGCCCAGGTAAAAGGCGATGGCGGGCATCAGCATGAGCAGAAGGCCCAGCTCGAACAACACGGCATGGACGATGCGGATGGCCAGGGTCTTTTGCGTCGTGCCGCGCAGCGCCTGCATGGCGTGGTCGAAACCGAGATTGTAGATATAGTTCCAGACCATGGCGGCGGTGGCGCTGCCGATGACGATGACGGCGCTGTCGCCGGCATCGAGGTGGAAGACGAAGGCCCCAAGGGGCGTCGCCAAAAGAATGCCGATGATCTCGAAACTGAGGGCGTGGCGGATACGGTCGGCGGGGCTGCGCATGATCTGGCTCCAGAATGCCGGGCCGTCCCGAACGCTGGTCCCGACAGGGGGGAGGTCGTCCTCGCCTGGCTGGATATAGGACACCCGGTGCGCCTGGGCAAGGATCAGGCGGCATTTCCGCCAGGCGCGCCGCGCAGGGCGAAGATCCCGGCGCGGACCGCTGCGCCGCCACCCATGTCGGGCACCTGATATTCGGCCAGGAGATCGAAACGGTCGCGCGGCAGGTGGCGGCGGAAGGGATCGCCCACCAGCACCTCGGCGGCCGCGCCCGCAAGCAGGGGCAGGGTTTTAGCGGCCACTTGGGGACTATAGAACACGTCGCCGGCCAGGATCGTGTCGGCGGGCGGCAGGCCCGCCTGGTCCCATGGCGCCAGGTCGACCCCATTGGCCCTGGCATTGAGCGCGAGGGCGACCTGCCCGATGGGATCGGGCTCGATGGCCCAGACCTTGCGGGCCCCGGCCCTGGCGGCGGCAATGCCGACAAGGCCGGAGCCGGCGCCGAAATCGACGACGATCTTCCCGGCGACTGCTTGAGGGCGGTCGCGCAGATAGAGCGCCAGGGCCGCCCCGCCGGCCCAGGCATAGGCCCAATAGGGCGGGTCGTCGGCGCGGCCCTGGTCGATGAGCCAGGCGGCGAGCCGGCTTTGCGGCGTGGGGCGGTGAAGCGCGATGTCGGGCCGGAAGGCAAGCGGCGTCAGGGCCAGGCGCTTGGCGATGAAGTCGCTGGGCGTGAGGCTCAGGCCGGAAGCTGGCACGCATCCACCCATTCATGACCGCATAATTGCGCCAGGCGCTCGACGGTCAACTTGACCGAAGAATGGGTGTCGCCGGCGGCGGGAATGACGATGTCGTAGATCCTGAGGGAGGTGTCGAGGAAGATAGGCAGCGGCGCGGGCAGGCCGAAGGGGCAGACCCCGCCCACTTCATGGCTGGTGAGGCGCAGCACGTCCTCGGCGCCAAGCATGCGCGGCCGGCCGCCGAACGCGGTCTTGGACTTGGCGTTGTCGAGCCGGGCATCGCCTCGTGTCACCAGCAGGAATTCCTCCTCCCTGACGCGAATGCAGAGCGTCTTGGCGATCTGGCCGGGTTCGACGCCATGCACCATGGCCGCCAATTGCACGGTTGCGGTGGAATCGGGCGTAACGATGACGGCGAGGTCGGGAGCGCGGGCCGCGAGATCGGCGCGGACGGATTGGAGGCTCATGGATCGGTCCTGGTTCTTTCGGTTTCGAGCCGCGCAAAGCCATCAGAACAGGCTCGCCAGCCGGGTTTCATATTTGAAGCGCGATTTCTCGCGCAGCGGCGTGGTGACGGCCCGGCGCAGGAAATTGTGCGGGATGTCCTTGACGCCGTCGAAGGCTATCAATTGCGAAACGGTGATACGCTCGCCGGCATAGGGGACGACGTCTACCGCCATGCCCGCCTCGACCGGACCCGGTTCGATCACGCGGCAATAGGCGCCCGGGCGGTTGGCGCGATGGAAACGCCTGACCCAGCCCGGAGCGCCCATCCTGGCGGCAAAGGTCATGCATGGCGTGCGATGCCAGGTGACTTCAAGGATCACCTGGCCAAGGATGAAGCGGTCGCCGATGGCGGTTTCTTCGCTCGTCACGCCCGCGATGGTGAGGTTCTCCCCGAAAAGGCCGGGCGCGGGCTTTTGGCCCAACTCCTTTGCCCACCAGTCGTAATCGTCCTCGAAATAGAGATAGACCGCCTGGTCGGCGCCGCCGTGATGCTGGCGGTCGAGGATGGCGTCGCCGGCCAGGCCCAGCCTGTCGATGGCGACGGGGCCGGCGACGGGCACCTTGTAGATGCCGGTCAGGGCCTTTTGGCCGGGAATGGGCCGGGGCCGGCCGATATTGACGCTGACGAGCCTGGCCATCCTTCAGCTCTCGCGGCTGGCGAAATAGCGGGCGGTGGCGCGCAGGCCGTCGGCTTTCGGCCCGAATGTGCGCAGATAGGCGACAGCCTCGTTGACGATGGCGCGGAGCGCCTTGCGCGCCTCTTCGACCCCCAGGCGGGCCACCAGCGTCTGCTTGCCCAGGCCCGCATCCTTGCCGGTGGCCTTGCCCATGGCTTCGGGCGTGGCGGTGACGTCGAGAATGTCGTCGGCAAGCTGGAAGGCGCGGCCGGCCGCTTCGGCATAGGCGGTAAGGGCCGAGAGCGCGCGCGGGTCGGCGCCGCCCAGCATGGCGCCCATGCGCACGGCGGCGCGGATCAGCGCGCCGGTCTTCATGGCCTGCAGGACGGCGATTTCGGCGTCCGGAAGGTCGCGGCTTTCCCCGGCGATGTCGCGCATCTGCCCGCCGGCCATGCCGCCGGCGCCGCTGCCGGCTGCCAGTTCGGCGACCAAGGCGATGCGGACCGCCGGGTCGGGATGGCAGGCGGGATCGGCCAGAACGCCGAAGGCGTGGGTGAGCAGGGCATCGCCGGCCAGGATGGCGGTGGCCTCGTCATAGGCCTTGTGGACGGTCGGGCGGCCGCGGCGCAGATCGTCGTCGTCCATGGCGGGCAGGTCGTCGTGAACGAGCGAATAGCCATGCACCATTTCGACGGCGAGCCCGGCGGGCAGCGTGGCGGCGGCCGGCACGGAAAAAATGGCGGCAGCCTGGCGCACCAGCAGCGGCCGCAGGCGCTTGCCGCCCGCAAGACTTCCATAGCGCATGGCCGCCACCAGCCTTTCGGCGGCGGGGCCGGGGCCGGACAGGCGGGCGCCGGTGAGAATATCGGACAGCCCGGCCTCGACGGACCGGGCGCAATCGGCGCTATCGGCGGCAAAATCGTACATGGCTCGTTGCTAGCTTGTTGGCCCAAGGGCGGCAAGAGGGCGGCGCTTGGCGCCGGGCCCGGCAACGGCTATCAGGGCGAATGGCTCGAAAACGCGCAAAGCCCCTGTGGCGGTTCTTCCGCATCTGCCTGGCGGGATTGGCGGCGCTCATCGCCCTGCCGCTGGTTCTGGTGCCGCTCTACCTGGTGGTCGATCCGGTATCCGTGCCCATGCTGGAGCGCTATGTCACCTTGCGCCCGGTGGTGCGGCAATGGCGGGAGATCGATGCCATTTCCGACCGCCTGAAAGCGGCGGTCATTCTCTCCGAGGATGGGCAGTTCTGTCGCCATTGGGGCGTCGACGTCACCGCCTTGCGCGCCGAGATCGACAATCTCTTCGCCGGCCGGCCGGTGCGCGGGGCGTCCACCATTTCCATGCAGGTGGCGCGGAACCTCTTTTTGTGGAACGGGCAGAGCTTCGTGCGTAAGGGGCTCGAAATCCCGCTGGCCCTTTATATCGATCTCGTGCTGCCCAAGAAGCGGATCATGGAAATCTATCTCAACATCGCCGAATGGGGGCCGCAGGGCGAGTTCGGGGCTGTGGCGGGCGCGGCGCGAGCCTTCGGCATCGCTCCGCAAAATCTCGACTGGCAGCGGGCGAGCCTGCTCGCCGTCACCCTGCCCAATCCGCTGGTCCGCAACCCGGCCCGCCCCTCGGCCGGATTGGCGCGCGTGGCGCGGATCGTCGCCGAGCGGACAAGGCAATATGGAACGCGTGCGGCCTGCGTGGGAACGGCCGGGCAATTGGCGCTTTAGCGCCCTGGGTCCGTGCAAGAATCCCCCTAGCCAAGCCGCCCGTCTTCCTCTATAGAGCGCGCAATCCCAACAGAGACGTGTCTCTGGCCGCCTTCCTGCGGCACGATGAATTTGAATTCGGAAGGACCGACCAATGGCTGTGCCAAAACGCAAGACCTCGCCGATGAAGCGCGGCTTCCGCCGCTCGGCTGACGCGATCGCCAATCCCACCTATGTCGAGGACAAGGATTCGGGCGAGCTGCGCCGTCCGCACCATGTCGACCTCAAGACCGGCATGTATCGTGGCCGGCAGATTCTTGCCGTCAAGAGCTAAGCCGAAAGGCGTGCGGCGCGGATGCGCTTGATCTGATATGCAACGGCCGGTCCCCGCGAAGGGATCGGCCGTTTCGTTTCACCCTGCCGCCGGAAGAAGCGGCCCCAGAGCCGGAGAGCCAGAATGAGCATGCGCGTTGAATCGGATACGATGGGCACCATCAATGTGCCCGCCGACAAATATTACGGCGCGCAGACGGCCCGGAGCCTGGCCAATTTCGATATTGGCGGGGAAAAGATGCCCCGGGAAATCATCAAGGCCTTCGGCATTCTCAAGAAGGCGGCGGCCCTGGCCAATCATAAGCTCGGGCTGATGGACGACAAGACGCGCGACCTCATCGTCGCGGCGGCCGACGAGGTGATCGCGGGCAAGCTGGCCGAGCATTTTCCCCTGGTGGTGTGGCAGACCGGTTCGGGCACGCAATCCAACATGAACGTCAACGAGGTGATCTCGAACCGCGCCATCGAGATGGCCGGCGGCGAAATGGGCTCGAAAAAGCCCGTCCACCCCAATGACCACGTCAATATGAGCCAGTCTTCCAACGACACCTATCCCACCGCCATGCATATCGCGGCGGTCGAGGCGGTGGAGGGCTATCTCTACGAGCGCGTCATGACCCTGCGCGACACGCTGGCGGCCAAGGCCGACGAATTCATGGACGTGGTCAAGATCGGCCGCACGCATCTGCAGGACGCAACGCCCCTTACGCTGGGCCAGGAAATTTCCGGCTGGGTGGCGCAGATCGATTATGCCCTTGCCGCCATCAAGGCCTCGATGCCGCAATTGAAGGAACTGGCCTTGGGCGGCACGGCGGTGGGCACGGGCCTCAATGCCCATCCCGATTATGCCGTCACCGTCGCCGCCGAAATCGCCGCGCTGACGGCGCGCGATTTCACCACCGGGCCGAACAAGTTCGCCCTTTTGGCCGGGCACGACGCTTTCGTGGGCACGTCCGGGGCGCTCAAGCAATTGGCCGCGGCGCTGATGAAGGTGGCCAACGACGTGCGCTGGCTAGCTTCGGGGCCGCGTTCGGGCCTGGGGGAAATCACCATTCCCGAAAACGAACCGGGCTCCTCGATCATGCCGGGCAAGGTCAATCCGACCCAGTCGGAGGCCATGACCATGGTGGTGGCGCAGGTGATGGGCAATGACGCGGCGATCGGCTTCGCCGCCAGCCAGGGCAATTTCGAGCTGAATGTCTTCAAGCCCGTCATCGCCTATAATTTCCTGCAAAGCGTGCGGCTCCTGGCCGACGCGGCCAAGAGCTTCAACGACAATTGCGCCGTGGGCATCCAGCCCGATCGCAAGCGTATCAAGCAGCTCGTGGACCAGTCGCTGATGCTGGTAACGGCGCTCAACCGCCGCATCGGCTACGACAATGCCGCCAAGATCGCCAAGACCGCGCACAAGAACGGCACGACGCTGCGCGAAGAGGCCGTCAGGCTGGGCCTGTTGAGCGGCGAGGAATTCGACGCCGAGGTCAAGCCCGAGCAGATGGTCGGGCCGCTCAAGCTCAGGAAATAACGAAGCGGGGCCTGCCACCGGCTGAGCCCGGTGGCAGCCGATCTTGCGCGCCGGCTAACCGCGAAGCGCGGCTTCGATCGCGGCGACGTCGATCTTTTTCATGGTCATCATGGCCTCGAAGGCGCGCTTGGCTCCGGCGCCGCCCTTCTGCATGGCCTCGGAGAGCACGCGCGGCGTGATCTGCCAGGAAACGCCCCATTTGTCCCGGCACCAGCCGCACATGCTTTCTGCCCCGCCATTGTCCACGATGGCGTTCCAGTAGCGGTCGGTTTCGTCCTGGTCCTCGGTGGCGATCTGGAAGGAAAAGGCTTCGGACTGCTTGAAGGCCGGGCCGCCATTGAGGCCGATACAGGGGATGCCCATGACGGTGAAGTCCACCGTCAGCACCGCACCCGCCTTGCCGGACGGATTGTCGCTCGGCGCGGTGTGGACGGCGTTTATCCGGGTGTCGGGAAAGGTCCTGGCATAGAAATCGGCGGCAGCTTCCGCATCCTTGTCGTACCAGATGCAGATGGTGTTCTTGGCATTGGGCATGGTGTCCTCCTCAAATGCGGTTCGGGACCGGGTTCGGGCGCCCGTTTCCGGGGGCGCCATCCATACGACGTTTCACGGGCGGACAATTCAACACGGGACCACGAATTTTCCGGCTCCTGGGCCGGGCGGTCGCCAAAACTCAGGCGGTGAGGTTCTTCCGGAAACCCTGCGGCATGCGGCGGATAAGGCTCCGAGCGCTTTGTCCATAGGCCCCCAGGGCCCTTTCGGCATTGGCATTGCGGCGGGGGCGCTGGGGCGGCAGGCGATCGCGCGCGGCCAGAAGCTGACTGACAAAGGCGGCACTGGCGCTGCTGCGGGCCAGGGATGGCCGCGGCCCCGAAGGGGCCAGGGCCATGGGCAGGCCGGGACGATCTGTATCACTTTGCGGCATCGTTGCCTCTGGTTGTTCCGTTTCGGGCCAGACTGTCCCGAAATGAAACGGAGAGGCTGGCACCCTGCCCGATGAGCAGCAAACGGCGTGCCAGATGTTAACGCATCGTTAACGTTTTGCGATCCCCCTATGCGAATTGGCCACAGCTCTGTTCGGCCGCGAACGGAAGCTCAGAAATTGTCCTTGCCCCTGCGGATGGCCGCGAAGATTTCGGCCGGGTCGGCGCCTTCTAGTCCGTAATGGCGGGCCAGTTCGGGCGCATCGGCGCGCAGGAAGGGATTGGCGCGCTTGTCCTCGCCCAGCTCGAAGGGAATGGTCGGATCGCCGCCATTGCGCAGCGAGGCGACGATATCGGCGCGCTGCCGCAGGGCGATATTGTCCGGGTCGATGCTGAGGGCGAAGCGGGCATTGGCCTCGGTATATTCGTGGCCGCAATAGACCCGGGTGTCGTCGGGCAGGGCGCGCAGGCGCTTGAGGCCCTCCCACATCGGGCCGGGCGTACCCTCGAACATGCGCCCGACGCCGAGCGAGAACAGCGCGTCGGCCGAAAACAGATGCCGCCCGATGGGATCGAAATAGACGATATGGCCCAGCGTATGGCCCGGCGTGGCGATGACCTCGAAATTTGTTTCGCCCAGCGCTACCCGGTCGCCATCGCGCACCAGCACGTCGAGCCCCTCGATCTTGTCGGCCTCGGCGGCGGGACCGGTGACGCGGGTGCCATAGGCCGATTTCAGGTCGGCAATGGCCTCGACATGGTCGATATGGTGATGGGTGATGAAAATCTCGTCCAGCGCCCAGCCGCGCGTGTCGAGCGCATTGCGGATGGCGGCGGTTTCGGGCGCGTCGATCGCTGCGGTACGGCCGCTGGCCTCGTCATGGACCAGATAGCCGTAATTGTCGCTGCGGGCGGGGAAGACGTCCACGATCAGGGCCATGGTGCAAACTCCTTGTGTTGTCGGGCCGCAGGCTAGGCAGGGACCATGCGGAAGACAACCGCTCCGGCGGCGAATTCCCCGATCCTGCCGGGGAAAGCAGAAAGCGCTGTTCCGTTCCATGGGAAAGCCAATAGACTTGGGGCCATGAGCAGCGATGTCACGCGGTTGATCGATTATTACAAATCGCCCCTGGGGCGCATCTCGCGCGCCCTGGTGCGCGAGCAGGTCATGGCGCTGGCCGGCGATCCCGGCGGCAAGCGCGTCCTGGGGCTGGGTTTCGCCACGCCCTATCTGCGCTTCGCGCTGGGCCGGGCCGAGCGGGTCCTGGCGTTCATGCCGGGGCGGCAGGGCGCTTCGGCCTGGCCGCGCGAGGGGCCGAGCTGCACGGTGCTGTGCGACCCGCTGGAAATGCCGCTGACCGACGCGGCGCTGGACATGACCATCGCCATTCACGCGCTCGAACATGTCACCGATGCCGAGGAACTGATGCGCGAACTCTGGCGGGTGACCGCGCCCAACGGGCATTTGCTGGTGGTGGTGCCGCGCCGCAGGGGTATCTGGGCGCAACGCGACAATACGCCCTTCGGGCAGGGCAATCCCTATTCGGCGGGGCAATTGGAAAAATTGCTGCGCGACCACAGTTTCGTGCCCGAAGCCTGGCGCGACGGGCTGTTCCTGCCGCCCTTCCAATCCTCGCTGGTGCTCAAGTCGACGCGCTTTTTCGAGCGTTTCGGACGGCTCCTGGGCCCGGCCATGAGCGGGGTGATCTGCGTGCGGGCCCGCAAGGAGGCCTTCCCCGCCGTGCCCCGGCGCAAGCGGGCCGAGCGCTATGTGCGCCTGCCCGGGCTTTCGGCGGCGACGGCCCGCTGGGGATAAGGCAAGGCCCGCGCCTCCCGGCGGGCCGGTTCCTGCGCCCCATAATGCGGGCTTTGCGTTTGGCGATCTTTTGCATATGGTCCGCGCGGCTTTTCCTGCCTTTTGCGAAACCATCATGCCCGATCCGACCCGTCCCGCGCCGCAGCCCGGCATTCTCGATATTGCGCCCTACATGCCCGGAAAATCGGGCGCGCCGGGCAGCAAGACGATCAAGCTCTCGTCCAATGAATCCCCGCTCGGGGCGAGCCCCAGCGCGGTCGAGGCCTTTGCGGCGGCCTCCCGGCGGCTCGATATCTATCCCGAAGGCTCCTCGCGCGTGCTGCGCGAGGCGCTGGGCGCGGTGCATGGCATCGATCCGGACAGCATCGTGTGCGGCAATGGCTCGGACGACCTGCTCCATCTCCTGGCCCAGATCTATCTGGGGGTCGGCGACCAGGCGCTGATGAATTGCTATGGTTTTTCGGTCTATCCGATCATCACCAAGGCGGCGGGCGCCGAGATCGTCATGGTGGAGGAGCGCGATTACCGGGCCGATGTCGATGCGCTGCTGGCGGCAATCACGGAGCGGACCAGGGTGGTGTGGCTGGCCAATCCCAACAATCCCACCGGCACCTATCTTCCCGCCGGCGAGGTGGAGCGGCTGCATGCCGGGCTGAGGCCCGATATCCTGCTGGTCATCGACAATGCCTATGCCGAATATGTGACGGCGCCCGATTTCAGCATCGGGCTCGACCTGGCGCGGCGGCATGACAATGTGGTCATGGTGCGCACCTTCTCGAAGATGGGCCTGGCGGCGGCGCGGATCGGCTGGATGGTGGGTCCGGCCGCGGTGGTGGATGCGCTCAACCGCATTCGCGGGCCGTTCAATGTCAACCTGCCCGCGCAGATGGCCGGGGCGGCGGCGGCGCGGGACGTGGCGTTCACCGCCCGGCTCGCGGCGCATAATGCATATTGGCGCGACTGGCTGACCGCGCAATTGCAGGGCAATCGCATGCGCGTGGTGCCCAGCCAGGCCAATTTCGTCATGGTGCTGTTCGAGGACGCGGCGCTGGCGGCGCGAGCCTTCGAGGCGCTGCTGGCGGCGGGTTATGTGGTGCGCGAAATCGGGCCGTCCTACGGCATCGAGAACGGGTTGCGCATTTCCATCGGCCCGGAGGCGGCGATGCGCGGCGTGGCCAACGTGCTCAAGACAATGATGGCGGGACAATGAGCGGACATTTCAACAAGCTGGCCCTGGTCGGCATCGGCCTTATCGGCTCGTCCATCGCGCTGGCGGCGCGGCGGCAGGGCCTGGTCGGGACCATCGCCATCGCCACGCGACGGCCCGAAACGCTGGCGGAAGCGCGCGATCTCGGCCTGGGCGATCTCTATACGCTCGATGCCGCCGAAGCGGTGCGCGGGGCGGACCTGGTCATTCTCTGTGCCCCGGTGGGCGCCTATGACGCGCTGGCGCGGCAGATCGCGCCGGCATTGGCGCCCGGAGCGATCCTTTCCGATGTCGGTTCGGTCAAGGCGCATGTGGTCAAGGTGGTGGGCCCGCACGTGCCGCCGGGCGTGCATTTCATTCCCGGCCATCCCATTGCCGGCACCGAGCATTCCGGCCCTTCGGCGGGTTTCGCCGAATTGTTCGCCGGGCGCTGGTGCGTGCTGACGCCGGGGCCGGACGTGCCGCAGGACGCGACGGCGCGGCTGGTTGCCTTCTGGCAGGCCATGGGCTCGATGGTGGAATGCATGGGGGCCGGGCACCATGACCGGGTGCTGGCCATTACCAGCCACATTCCGCACCTCATCGCCTATAATATCGTGGGCACCGTGGCCGATCTCGAAGCCGACACGCAATCGGAAGTCATCAAGTTCTCCGCTTCGGGTTTCCGCGATTTTACCCGCATCGCCGCTTCCGACCCGGTGATGTGGCGCGACGTGTTCCTCACCAACCGCGACGCGGTGCTGGAAATGCTGGGGCGGTTCAACGAAGATCTTTCGGCGCTGCAACGGGCGGTGCGCACCGGGGACGGACCGGCGCTCGAAGCCTTGTTCACCCGCACGCGGGCCATTCGCCGCTCGATCATCAGCGCCGGACAGGAAACGGCGGCGCCCGATTTCGGCCGGCCGCACGAGCCGGCCCCGGCGCCGGCCGCCGACCTGGTGCGCGACCATGGCGGAGGCGACGACGCCTGAAGCGCCAAGGCGGATTGCGCCGAACGTCCCGGAGGCTGTCGGGATTGCCGCCCGGCTCAGAATAGGGCGGGCAGGGCGGCGATGGGCACCAGGCCCGAGGACACGGTGCCGGCGCGCAGGTTGATCTGGTTGTGATGGGCGCCGTCGGGACCGGGAACCCCCAGGACGATGGTTCGCCAGGGCTCTTCGATCAGCGGGCCGATGCGCTCGGCCAGGCCGGTCGAGGTGATGGCGACAGTGCCATTGGCCAGGCCGCGCTCGTCGAGCCGGATTTCGCCATTGGCCTCGAGATCGGCGCTGGCATCGCTGGCATGCAGGCGCGTGAGGCGCAGCACGCCGCCGGCGCGCTGCCAGGCGGGCAGCAGCGGTTCTGCCCCCAGGGTGCGGATATCGTCGGGCAGGTTGGTCAATTCGGTTTCCAGTTCGGCCATGCCTCCGGCGATGTCGAGGCCCGGCACCGAGACATTGCGGGCATTGGCATAGCTGGCGAGCGCGGCGAGATGCCGGTTGGCGTCGTGCGCCTCGGGCATGTCGAGCAGGTGGAATTCGGCGTGATCGGCCTTGGCGATCAGCTCGTCGAACAGCCTGTCGGTCCAGACCAGGCTGTCGGCGAGCACGGAAATGCGGGCAATGCGCCAATCCTCGATGCGGATGCTGGCTTCCATGCCGGCCCAGTCCATGGCGCTGCGCTGGCCGGTAAAGGCATCGGACAGGTCCAGCGGGCCCCTGGCCCAGACCAGGATATGGTTGGGCTTATAGAGCATGGCGCTGGCCCGCAGGTCGGGAATTTCGGCCATGATGTCGCCCGAGACCACGACGGCGTCGGTGCAATCGACATCGAAGCGAAAGGGGAAGCCGCCGATGTCGAGCCCGGCGCAGGAGAATTGCGGTCCGGTTTCGCCATCGGCATAGGCGAGGGCTTCGACCTGCTGGCGGAGCTGGCCCGCCAGGAAGAACCAGAAACCGGTCCAGGCCAGGACCACGGCCAGCACCACGGCGCCGAGAATGATGATTCGCTTGCTCATGACTGCCTTCTTAACCTTGCCGCGCCATTGTCAGAAGCGGGTTTGCTGCCGCAGGGCGGCATGCCAGTCTCCGGGGGCGCCCGTTTGCAGGCTTGCCGCAATGGCGGGGCGGTTGTGAGGCGGGATCGGGGCGCCTATCTTGAACGGCATGACAGGGCGGAACGCGACGATGGAACAGGCCAGCCACTGGGTTTTCGGCTATGGATCGCTGATCTGGAATCCGGGCTTTCCCTTTCTGGGCGCGCAATCGGGCCTGCTGCGCGGGGCGCATCGGAGCCTGTCCATCTATTCCCATCATCATCGCGGCACCGAGGCGCGGCCGGGCCTGGTCTTCGGGCTGGCGCGGGGCGGATCGTGCCGGGGCATGGCCTTCGAGGTGGCCGATAGCGACTGGCCGGCTGTGTTCGCCTATCTCCAGGCGCGCGAGCAGGTCACCATGGTCTATCGCAATGTGCTGCGCCCGGTGCGACTCGCCGATGGGCGGGTGGTACGGGCCCTGGCCTATGTGATCGATGAAAGCCATTCGCAATTCGCCGGGCGGCTGAGCCTGAAGCGGCAGGTGGCCATGGTGCGCGCGGCCGAGGGCTTGTCGGGGCGAAACGTGGATTACGTGGTCAATACCGTGCGGCACCTCGAACAGCTCGGCATCCGCGACCGGGCGCTGCTGGCGCTGGTGGCGGCCCTCGAGGCGGAAACGGAAGGTCAGGCGGCCTGAGCGCCGAAATCGCTGGCCGGAGCCGCCCCTTCGAGATCGTAGATCATGGTGAGGCGTTCGCCCGGCAGGTCGGTGGCGGCGAGCCGGAACACCTTGTCGGCGCAAGTCATGGCAAGCCGGAAACGGGCCCGGCTCATCGGATCGGCCACCAATTCGTCGGCGGCGCCGACCCAGAGCACGTTGCGGCCCTTGGCGAGCACGAAGAGGCCGTTTTCGTCCATGGCGAAATGTTCGAGATTTTCGCTGCAAAGGGCATAGAGCCGGCCCGAACGGCCCTGCCAGGATGCCGGATGACCGCCCTTGACCGGCTGCATATCTGCCTGTGGCGCCATCGCTTCGCCTCCCGTCCTGAACGGAACAAAATTAGAACAAATTGCAAGCGCCGTCAAGCGGTGGCGACGTTCCGTGCTATATCTATGCGTTTGTTCTAATTTTCCGTCAACATCTAGTGTTGGCGGGCGTGCAGGGCGGCGATGCGTTCTTCGAGGTCCGCATCGCGCGGGCGCGCCAGTCCGGCCGCGACGGCCTCGAGCGCCAGGGCATCGGTTTCCGTCTCGATCGCCTGTTGCAGGCGCGCCATGAAGGTTTCGGCCGGCAGGCCCGGAGCGATCGGGGACAGGAAGCGGGCCTTGGCCGTGCCGGGCCAGATGACAGGGCTGTTGCGGCCCCAGAACAGGCCCGAATCGAGCGCCACGGGCACGACCGGCACGTCGAGCGCGGCATAGAGCCGGGCAATGCCCTGGCGGTATTCGGGCGGGGCGAGCGGGGCCTTTCGCGTGCCTTCGGGATAGATGACGATACGGCAGCCGCGCACGATGGCGGCCTTGGCATCGGCGATCATCTGCGGAATGGCCTCGGCGCCTTTCTGGCGGTCGATCTCGATCGTGTCGAGCGAGAGCGCGGCCCAGCCGAAGAAGGGAATGCGGGTCAGTTCCTTCTTGGCGATATAGGCGGGGCGGCCGACATGGGGGAAAATGGCGAAAATGTCCCAGTCGGACTGATGCTTGGAGGCGATGATGCAGCCGCCGGGCGGGATGTTCTCCATGCCGCTGACATCGGTTTCAAGTCCGGTGGTGAGGCGCAGGATATGGACATTGGACCAGCACCAATACCGGGCAATGGCCCAGGTGAGGCGGGTGCGGCCGGCGAAGCGCCCGATCATGCCGACGATGATGGCCAGGATGGCCGTCTGGCCCAGAAAGAGCAGGTAGAACAGCGCGGTGCGCAGCGCCTGCACGGCTTTGCCCATCGCTTGGCCCCATCCTTCCCGCGCGCGCCCGGTGCTCATGGCGGCGGGTCAGGAGGCTTCGCTGAGATAGCGGCGCACGGTGACCCGGGAGGTGACGGCGGTGAGTACGGCCATGATCGGGACCACGGCGAGGATGATCGCCATGCCCTCCCAGCCGAGCAGGAAGCGGCCGAACAGCACGCCGACCTGCGCATTGGCCTCGCTGGGCAGCACGCTGCCCGCCGCCATGCCGATCAGCACGAAGAAGAGGATGGCGAGCACCGCGCCCAGGAGCCCGCCCTGCAGGCCGATGGACAGGAACCGTCCCTGGAAGGCCCCGGCGATAAAGCGGTTGGAGGCGCCGATGAAGTGCAGCACATCGACGATTTCGCGGTTGAAGGCCATGGCGCCCCTGGTGGCGAAGATGATGGCGAGCACGGTGGCGACGCCGATCAGGCCCAGGACCAGCAGGCCGGACAGCACCACGGTGCCGGCCATGGTGTTGAGCTGCTGGCGCCAGGCGGCGTGGGTATCGAGGCTGGCGCCCTTGATGGCGGCGAGGTTGCGCCGCAAGGACGGAATGTCGGCATCGACCGGATCGGCCAATTGCACGACGACGAGGCGGGGAATGGCGATGGCCGAAAGGTCGAGGCCCTGGCCCAGCCAGGGGCGCAGCAGGTCCTGGCTTTCCGCGACGCTGAGCGCGCGGGCGCTGGCGATGCCGGGGGTCGATTCGGCCAGCGACACGGCGGTGCGCAGGTTGCTCTCCATCACCTCGCCCTCGACCGGGCGGATCTGGATGGTGACTTCGCGTCCGACATCGGCCGACCAGGCAATGGCCGATTTCTGCACCAGCACCACCCCGCCCAAGGTAACGGCCGAGAGAAAGGCCATGATGGTGACCAGCAGCAGCAGGGTGCGGCCGGCCACGCTCTTTTCGGGCACGATGGGCGCGCCGCCGACGCGGCTGGGCAGCAGGTGCAGGCCGCGCCGGGCCAGTGCGAGGGCTTGCCTAAGCATGGATGGTCAACTCCCCCTTGTTGAGCACCATGCGCGGATAGGAGAAGCGGTCGAGCAGGGGCAGTTCGTGCGTGGCCAGGATGATGGTGGTGCCCAGGGTGCGGTTGAGTTCGGCAAACAGATGCACCAGCCGGTCGGAGAGGTCGGGATCGACATTGCCGGTCGGCTCGTCCGCCAGCAGCACCTTGGGCCGGGCGATGACGGCGCGGGCGATGGCGGCGCGCTGCTTTTCCCCGCCCGAGAGCAGGCTGGGCAGGGCGTGCATGCGCTCGCCCAGGCCGACCCATTCGAGCAGTTCGATGACATTGGGGCGATATTCGCTTTCCGCCTGGCCCAGAACGCGCAGGGGCAGGGCGACGTTCTCGAACGTCGTCAGATGGTCGAGCAGGCGGAATTCCTGGAAGACGATGCCGATATGGCGGCGCATCTGCAACAGGCTGTCCTGGTTGAGGCGGCTCACATCCTCGCCGAACATGGTGACCTGGCCGCGGCTGGGCCTGAGCGAGAGCAGCAGCAGGCGCAACAGGCTGGTCTTGCCCGAGCCGGACGGACCGGTGAGGAAATGAAACGAGCCGGGCTCGATGAAAAAGTTCAAATCCTTGAGGATTTCCGGCCCATTGCCGTAGCGCAGGCCGACATCGGAAAATTCGATCAAGAACAGGCTCCCAAGCGCGTCCAGCCGTCGCGCCGCGATCGCGGCGAATCAGCAGGCGGCGCCATCATAACAGCGGGGCGCGGCTGCGACCGCATGGCCGGCCTTTTGGCGGGGGGAAAGCGGCACAAATGTGGTGGCGGCGGGGTTTGAGGAGTTTTAACCCGGCCGGGGATAGGGTCGGGCTCACTTTCCCAACGTGCCGCCGGCCCGATGATTATCACCTGTCCGCATTGCCAGACTAAATACCAGGTGACCTATGACGCCATCGGCTCGGCCGGGCGCAAGGTGCAATGCGCCCATTGCCACCGCGACTGGCAGCAGGCGCCGCCGGCGCCCGAGGCCGAGCCCGATCCGATCGTCGCCGAGATGAGCGAGGACGGGCTCGACGAGGCATTGATGAGCGAGGCGCAGGCGGTGGCCGAGGAGGTCGCGGCGCGGTTGAGCGACACGTCCCCTCCGGCGCCGATGCCCGCCGCCGGGACCGAGGCCGGGGTCCGGCCCGGCGCGCCCGCGGACGCGGCGGCCCTGCGCCGGCAGCAAAAGGCGTTTTCGCGCCGGCACGACGAAATGGTGTCGCGCCTGCCCCTGGCCCGCCTGCGGCGCAGCGCCCGGGTGGCCGGGGCGCTGCTGCTGGCCGGCCTGTTGGCTTTGGCCTATTTCGGCCGGGTGCCGATCGTCGACCGCTATCCGGCCCTGGCGGGGCTCTATGCGGGGCTGGGGCTGGGCGTCAATGTGGTGGGGCTGGATTTTTCCAATGTCGAATCGGGCCTGGAAAGCCTCGGGGGGCGTGACGTGCTGAGTGTTTCGGCGCAGATCGTGGGCCTGATGCCCAGGCCGCAAAAGGTGCCGCCGGTGGTGGTCAGCCTGCTCGATGCCGAGGGCCGGCCGGTTTATGAATGGAGCGTGCAGACCCGGGTGCCGGACCTGATGGCCGGCGAACGGGCCAGCTTCGACACCCGGCTTTCGAGCCCGCCCAAGGATGCGGTGCGCGTGCGCCTCAGCTTTGCCGGGGGGACCGGGGAAACGCAGGACCGCCCCAGGCCGCAGCCGGCATCCCCGGCCTCGAGCCCAGAACAGAATTAGGAGAGCGCCGATGGCCCGCATCCTTGTCGCCGAAGACGATCCTTCCGTCCGCGCCTTCGTGGTCAGCGCCCTCACCATGAAGGGCCATATAGTGGTGGCCGAGGAGGATGGCGGGCTGGCCGCCGAAACCGTGGATGCCGAACAGGGCGGTTTCGACCTGCTGCTCAGCGATATCAAGATGCCGGTCATGGACGGTATCGCGCTGGCGCTGCATGTGGGCGCGCAATATCCCGGCATCACCATCGTGCTGATGACCGGTTTTGCCGACCAGCGCGAGCGGGCGCATGGGCTGGACGCGCTGATCTACGACGTCATCGCCAAGCCCTTCACCCTGGCCGATCTGATCCAGAAGGTGGACGATGCGCTCAATGGCCGGCCGGTCGAGGTCGTGTCGCTGGCCCGGCAGGCGCAGCAGCAATAGCCGGCGGAGCCTTTCGCGCGAACAATTCGTGGTTTAGAGACGGCGCTGACAGCCAGACGAAAGATCGTTCCCGTGACCATCAGACCAGACGCATTGCCGCCGGAACTGCTCCAGGCCGCCCTCCAGGCCGCGCGGGAGGTGGGCACCCCCTTCTGGCTCTACGCGGCCGAGCCGATCCGCCAGCGCGTGGCGCAGCTATCGGCGTTCGATTGCGTGCGCTATGCGCAAAAGGCCAACAGCAATACCCATATCCTGCGGTTGCTGCGTGGCCTGGGCGTGATGGTCGATGCGGTGTCGCTGGGCGAGATCGAGCGCGCCCTTTATGCCGGCTACCGGCCGGGCACGCCGGATCACGAGATCGTCTTTACCGCCGACATCATCGACGAGGCGACGCTGCGCCGCGTCGTGGAACTGGGCATTCCGGTCAATTGCGGCTCGCCCGACATGGTGAGGCAGGTGGGCGAAGCCCGGCGCGGCCATCCGGTCTGGCTCAGGATCAATCCCGGCTTCGGGCATGGCCATAGCCGCAAGACCAATACGGGCGGCCCGTCGAGCAAGCACGGCATCTGGCATGACGAATTGGAGGATTGCCTGGCCCTGATCGACGCGCTCGGCCTGTCGCTGGTCGGGCTGCATATGCATATCGGCTCGGGCGTCGATTACCGGCATCTGCACCAGGTCTGCGAGAGCATGCTCGACTGCGTGCGGCGGGCCAATCGGCCACTGGCCGTCCTTTCGGCCGGCGGCGGGCTTTCCGTGCCCTATCGGGCGGGCGAGCCCGAAATCGACATCGACCAATATCATGCCGCCTGGGACCGGGCGCGGCAGGAGGCCGAACGGATCACCGGGGGCCGGATCCGGCTGGAACTGGAGCCCGGCCGGTTCCTCGTGGCCAATGCCGGCGTGCTGGTGGCCGAAGTGCGGGCCGTCAAGAAAGTGGCGAACAATCATTTCGTCATCGTGGATGCGGGGTTCAACGACCTCGCGCGGCCGGCCATGTATGGCAGCCATCACGACATCTGCTTCGTTACCCGGGATGGCCGCCCGGTATCGGGCAATGTCGGGCCCACGGCCGTGGCCGGCCCGCTCTGCGAATCGGGGGACGTGTTCACCCAGGCCGATGGCGGCTACGTCGAATTCCGCGACCTGGCCCTGCCCGGGGTCGGCGACCTGGCGATCCTGCGCGATGCCGGCGCTTACGGGGCAAGCATGTCGTCCAATTACAATTCCCGCCCGCTGGCGCCGGAAGTCCTGCTCGATGGCGGGGCGTTGAAGGTCATCCGCAAGCGGCAGACGATCGCAGCCCTGCTCGATCTCGAAGCCTAGAGCCGGTCGGGCTCATAAACCGCTTCGATGCGCTCGGCCACGAGCTGTTGCAGGCGCCACAGATGCGGATCGTGGATGCCCATCTCTTCGAGGTGCTGCACGGTGGCGAAAAGATATTCGGCCATGGAGCCGCGCGAGCCCACGGCTGTCGACAGCACGTCGGCGATTTCTTCTATCGAGAGGCCCGAAACGTAGCGGCCCGAATTGCGGTCGATGCAGAAGGTAAGGGCGCGGATGGTCCGCTCGCCGCTGCGCACATTGACCCAGCGCGGCGGGAAGGGCGTGGGAATCCAGCCCATTTCGCGCTCCAGCAGCCGGATCATGGCGTCCTCGATCCGGTCGGGCGGCAGGCGGTAGAGCACGCCATTGCAGGCGCCGCCCCGGTCCAGCGCCAGCATCAGGCCGGGATTGGCGTCGCTGCCGCGGAAACGGTTGTTCCAGCCCAGGCAAAAGGCACGATGCCAGCCGCGAACCAGCCCGGTGCGCATCTCGACGAAGGCACAGGCCGGCTTCCAGATCAGCGAGCCATAGGCGAAGATCCAGACCTCGTCACGGGAAGCGTCGGGGCCGAGCAGAATGTCGATGGCGCGGGCGTGATCCTCGGGGGTGGCGGCGCGCATGCCCGATGGCGGCGGCGGCATGTCCTCGGAGGGATTTTCGGGCCGGAGATAGCCGACATGACGCTCGGTGAGACGCATCTGTCGGGTTTTTTTAAGCACGGCGCGCTCCGCTTCTTCCTGCTCCCCTTGCGGGAGAGGGGAAGATCGCGGCTAAATGCGCTTTATTCAACCCCGCCCGTGCCACCGCCGCCGGCCGTCCGCTGCTCGGGCTCGTGTGTCCCGCCGGTCAATTCCGTTTTCCAGCGGGCGGCCTGGTGCCGCACATTGGCCGGGGCCGTGCCGCCATAGGATTGGCGGGCCGCGACCGAGGCCTCGACCGTCAGCACCTGGTGGATGCGGGCGTCGATGCGCTGGTCGATGGACTTGAAGTCCTCGATGGTCAGCCCGTCGAGGCCGCATTGCTTCCGTTCGGCCAAGGCCACGATCTGCCCGGTCATGTGATGGGCGTCGCGGAAGGGGATATCGAGTTCGCGCACCAGCCAGTCGGCGATGTCGGTGGCGGTGGAAAACCCCGCCGCGGCGGAGGCATGCATCTTCTCGCGGTTGGGCTGCATGTCGCCCACCATGCCGGTCATGGCGGCGAGGGACAGCGACAGCGCATCGAGCGCGTCGAAGGCGACTTCCTTGTCTTCCTGCATGTCCTTGGAATAGGCCAGCGGCAGACCCTTCATCACCACCAGCAGCGCATTGAGCGCCCCCAGGATGCGGCCGATCTTGGCGCGGACCAGTTCGGCGGCATCGGGATTGCGCTTCTGCGGCATGATCGAGGAGCCGGTGGTGAACTTGTCGGACAGCCTGACGAAGCCGAACTGGGCCGAGGACCAGATGACCATTTCCTCGGCGAAACGCGACAGGTGCATGGCGCAGATGGCGGCGGCGGCCAGCGTCTCGAGGATGAAGTCGCGGTCGGAAACGGCGTCGAGCGAATTGGCGGTGGGCCGATCGAAGCCCAGGGCCGCGGCGGTCATGTCGCGGTCGATGGGATAGGGCGTGCCGGCCAGGGCGGCCGAGCCGAGCGGATTTTCATTGAGGCGCCGGCGGGCATCGGCGAGGCGCCCGGCATCGCGCCCCAGCATTTCGACATAGGCCAGCAGGTGGTGGCCGAAGCTGACCGGCTGGGCGTTCTGCAAATGGGTGAAGCCGGGCAATATGGTCTGGGCTTCCTGTTCGGCGCGCTCGACCAGTCCCAGTTGCAGGGCGCGGATCTGGGCCAGGAGCGTGTCGATGGCGTCGCGCACATAGAGGCGGAAATCGGTGGCGACCTGGTCGTTGCGCGAGCGCGCCGTATGCAGGCGCCCGGCGGCATCGCCGATCTTTTCGCGCAGGCGCGATTCGACGTTCATATGGATGTCTTCGAGGGCACGCGAGAATGTGAATGTGCCGTTCTCGATTTCGGCGAGAACCTCGTCTAGACCCGCCTGGATCGCGTCGCCATCCTCGCGCGTCAAAATGCCCGTGGCGGCAAGCATTGCCGCATGGGCTTTCGATCCGGCAATATCCTGCCGGTAGAGGCGCTGGTCGAATCCGATCGAGGCGTTGATCTCTTCCATGATGGCGTCGGGGCCGGATGCGAACCGTCCACCCCACATCTTGTTGCTCATCTCAAGCCTTTCGGAGAAGCCATGTCGGATATCAGCGCCCCCCCGCCCAAAGGCAGAAAAGGCTGGCGTGTGCCCGTCACGCTCCTGGTGGCGGGATTGGCCGTTTCTATAGCGGCGTGGATCTATCTCGGCAATGGCGCCCAGGCCACCTCGTGCCCGGTGCAAAGGGCGCAGGCGCAGGTCCTGGATGAAGCCGCCACGGGCCAGCTCGCCGCGCTGATGGGCACGGGCGAGGGGCGGGGCTATGCCGACATGAAATTCAAGGATGCCGGCGGGGCCGATGTCACCATCGCCGATTTCGAGGGCAAGGCGCTGCTGGTCAATTTCTGGGCGAGCTGGTGCATTCCGTGCCGCGCGGAAATGCCGGCGCTCGACGCGATCGCCACGCAATACAATTCCGATCGGTTCATGGTGCTGCCGATCAATCTCGATATCGGAGCGGGGGGATTGGAAAAGGCGCAGGCCTTCCTCGATGAAGGCCAGTTCGAGGCGCTGCCGCTTTATGCCGATCCCAGCTTCGCCGCCTTCGAGCGGCTGAAGCGCGAGGCGGTGGCCGTGGGCCTGCCGGCAACGCTGCTGCTCGATCCCGAAGGGTGCGAACTGGCCGTGCTGCAAGGCCCGGCCGAATGGGAGAGCGCCGATGGCCGGGCGGTGGTGGATGCGCTGATCGGGCTGCGGGGATAGGCCGGACAAATCCGCCCCCGCCCGATCTCTTGGGCTTGTCCCCGGCCGCGATTGCCGGGGCATGATGGGGCCATCTCTCCCGCAGGGGCGGCCTGCAGCGACCAGTGGCGGGAGGTGCCGGACAGGGCTGGGTCGCTCCAGCGCCTGTGTCCAGGGTTGGCGGCTCCCCATGGGAGTATAAGACCCGCCCGTTCAAAAAACCGGCGTCCCGAGGCGGTTCCGTCTCACTAAAACATAGTCAAGGAGGCGCGAAACGCCTCGGGACACCCGCTCCGGAACCGGAAGCCGGCTGGCTGTCCGGCGGGCCGGCACGTCTTGCGTCCGCCCGGCCTTTGGGGCACACCCGGGGCGTCGATTTGCTTCCAGCAAGGTTCCCGTTCATGGCTGCCCATCCGGTTTCGCCCCTCGCCCCCAAGAGCTTTCCCGAATTGCCCGCCATTGCCGGGGTGCGCTTCGCCACGGCCGAAGCGGGGATCAAGTACAAGAACCGCACCGATGTGCTGCTGATGGCGTTCGATGCGGGCACGGTCGCGGCGGGGGTGCTGACGCGCTCGAAATGTTCTTCGGCGGCGGTGGACTGGTGCCGGGCGAAGCTGCCGGGCGGCAGGGCGCGGGGCCTCGTGGTCAATTCGGGCAATGCCAATGCCTTTACCGGGATCAAGGGGCGGCAAAGCGTCGAGATGACCGCCCAGATCGCCGCCCGGTCGCTGGATTGCCCGGTTGAGGAAATCTTCCTGGCGTCCACCGGCGTGATCGGCGAACCGCTCGATGCGGGCAAGTTCGCCGGCGTGCTGGACGATACGGCGGCACGGCTGGCCGCGACGCCCTGGATCGAACCGGCACGGGCGATCATGACCACCGATACCTATCCCAAGCTCAATGGCGCGGTGCTGGAGATCGACGGAGTGGAGGTCCGGATCAACGGCATCGCCAAGGGTTCGGGCATGATCGCGCCGGACATGGCCACCATGCTGAGCTTCGTGGTGACCGATATGCCGGTCGGCGCCGACATATTGCAGGCGCTGCTGGCCCGGCATGTGCAGACCAGTTTCAACGCCATCACCGTTGATAGCGATACCTCGACCTCCGATACGCTCCTGGCCTTTGCGACCGGCAAGGCGGGGGTGGAGCCGCTGACCAGTCTCGATGATCCGCGGGCCGAGATTTTCGGGGCGGCGCTCTCGGATGTGCTGTTCGACCTGGCCATCCAGGTGGTGCGCGACGGGGAGGGGGCGACCAAGCAGGTTTCGGTGCATGTCGAGGGCGCGGTTTCCGATGCCTCGGCCTTCCGTATCGCCAAGGCCATCGCCGATTCTCCCCTGGTCAAGACGGCCATTGCCGGGGAGGACGCCAATTGGGGCCGCGTGGTCATGGCGGTGGGCAAGGCGGGCGAGCCGGCCGACCGCGACCGGCTCGCGATCCGCTTCGGCGATATCCTGGTGGCCAGGAATGGCGAGCGCGCCGAGGGCTATGACGAGGCCGCGACCAGCGCCTATATGCGGGGCGAGGCGCTGGAATTGACCGTGCATCTTGGCCTCGGCGAGGGGCGGGCGAGCGTTTATACCTGCGATCTCACCCATGGCTATATCAGCATCAATGGCGATTACCGGAGCTGAAATGGACCTGCCCGACGCGCTGGCTTTCGAGCGGGCCGGGCTCAAGGCCTGGCCCGGGATCGAGGTGGATTGGGACGGTGCCTGGGTCAGGCGGGCCGCGGGCGGCTATACCAAGCGCTCCAATTCCGTCCAATGTTTCGACCCGGCCGATGACGGCGAAGCGGAAGCGCGGCTTGCCGCCGCCGTCCGATGGTTCGCGGCGCGCCGATTGCCGCCGGTCATGCGCATCACGCCGCTGACGGGCAAGCGGGTCATTGCCGCGCTGGACCGGATGGATTGGCGCGTCGTGGATGAAAGCCATCTCTTTGCCATGCGGCTGGCGGCCAGCGAGCCCGATCCGCGCGTGCGCCGCTTCGATCTGCTCGATCCGCATTTCCTGGCCGTGCAGCGGCATTTGCAGAATTATTCCGAGCGGAGCGCCGCCGGCATGCGCGCCCTGCTCGAACGGGTGGAGGTTCCGGCAATCGGCCTTGTCGCCTATGCCGGGGATAATCCGGCGGCTTCGGCGCTGATGGATGTGGCCGACGGCATCGCGGTGGCCGGCAATGTGGTCACCGATCCGGCCTGGCGGCGCCAGGGCCTGGCAGCGGCATTGATGCGCACCGGGCTGGCCTGGGCCCATGGCCTGGGCGCGCGGATCGCCGCGCTCAACGTGGCGCGTGACAATCAGGGGGCGCAGGCGCTTTACCGCAATATGGGTTATGAGCGTCAGTACGATTACTCTTACCGCATTCCGGGAGATGCCTGATGAGCGGGAAGCCGATGCTTCTGGTGGTGGCCTGCGCGCTGGTCGATCCCGACCGGCGGGTGCTGATCGCCCAGCGGCCGGACGGCAAGTCCATGGCGGGCTTGTGGGAATTTCCCGGCGGCAAGGTGGAGGCGGGGGAAACGCCGGAAGCGGCCCTGATCCGCGAATTGCGCGAGGAACTGGGCGTGGAGACGAAGCAGGCCTGTCTCGCGCCGGTGAGCTTTGCCAGTCATTCTTACGAAAGCTTTCACCTGTTGATGCCACTTTACGTGTGCCGGCGGTGGCAGGGTTTTGCGCAGGCACGCGAGCATCAGGCCCTCAAATGGGTAAGGCCGCAGGCCTTGCGCGACTATCCCATGCCGCCGGCCGACGAGCCGCTGATCGCCGCCCTGTGCGATTTGCTGTGAGGGCCAGAAGGCCTGCGAGATTCGGGAGCAGAAATGCCCGTACGAACCCTGCTGCTTTTCCTGCGCGATGAACGCGGCGCCACCGCCATCGAATATGCGCTGCTCGGCACCCTGATCGGGATTGCGCTCATTGCCAGTTTCACCCTGGTGGGCGACGGCGTCAAAAACCTGTTCAACCCCGAGGGGGCCGCGGTGGTGACCCTGGAAAAGAGCAACGAGACGCTGACCCGGATGTAGGGCCGGCTTCAGTCGAGCGTCACGATCTTGTAGCGGGCGCCGGGGGTGACCGGGTCGCCGGGATAGAGATTGTTGAGGATGTAGAAGAGGTCGCGGCCGCCGGGGATATTGGCCATTTGCCGCGACAGCGTATCGGCATTGTCGCCGTTGCGCGCCGTGACCAGGCGGATTTCGAGCTGGCGGATCTGCTTGAGGTCGGCCGCATCGGTGCGGCGGAAACTCTCGATGGTCTGTTCGGCGCCCTGGCGGAAGCGGGCGCTGTCGGATTTGGCGGCGAAGATGAAGCGATAGACATCGCCGTCGAGCCGCATCACCGCGACCCGGAAGAACCATTGATCGGTCTGGGCCAGGCCGGTGGCCATGTCGATGCTGTTATAGGAATGGGCTTGGACCGTTTCGGCCTTGAGCCCGGCGATCCAGCCCGACTTGAGGTAATCGGTAAGGCCCATATTGGGCTGCACCTGGGCGCTGTCGAAGCGCACCGCCTCCCCGTCGCCGGCAACCCCGACCACGGCGCTTTGCGAATTCTGCAGGCTGTAGCCGCCGGGCACGGTGAAGGTGAACTTGCTGCCCGGATGGATGAAGCGCTGGCCGATAATGGTGCCCTGGGCCGGGCTGTCGCCGAAGGTGAGCCCGGAAATGGCGCCGAGATAACCGTCGCGGTCGGCCTCGCCGCCGGGATGGGCACCGAACAGCGAGCGGGCGGTTTCCATGGCCTTTTCGATGCGTTCGGGCGTTGCCGGATGCGATGAGAGAAAGCCGTCATCGCCCTTGGCGCTGCCCGAGGAAAAGGCGGCAAAGCGGCTCATGACGCCAAGGAAACGGGCTGCGGCCTGAGGGTCGTAGCCGGCCTTGCCGGCAACCTTGATGCCCTCGTGGTCGGCTTCGAGTTCCTGGTTCTGGCTGAATGCGGCCAAGGATTGCTGGGTGCGGCTGGCCACCGCGTCGCTGGATGTATCGCCGCCGAAGATCCCGGTAATGACGCGATCGACGATTTTGGTGGTGCGGGTCTTGTCGGTGCGGGCGCGGGCGTGGCGCAGGGTGACGTGGGAAATCTCATGGGCGAGCACTGCGGCCAGCTCGCTGGTGTCCGAGGCCAGCGCGAGAATGCCGCGCGTCACATAGATATAGCCTCCGGGCAGGGCGAAGGCATTGACCTCGGATGTATCGAGGATGGTGACCTGGAACTTGGCATTGGGCTGGTTGGCGGCGGCCAGCAGGCGCCCGACGATGCGCGCCACCATGATTTCGGCCTGACGGTCGGAATAGACCCCGCCATAGGCGGCCACGATGCGCGGATGCTCGCGCAGGCCGATAATGGCATCGTCCGGATCGGTGCCCTCGGGCACCACGAAAGGAGCGGGATTGTCGCCGGTCTTGCTGACACTGACCGATGAGCCGGTGAGCGAGGTGCAGGCGGCCAGGGCCAGAAGGCTGGCCGCCACCATACCGATCCGCAAGGCCTTGTTGGCAGAAAGCGCCATCATCGTGTGGACAGAACCTCGATCTGCTCGGGATGCGTGATTTCGATGCGCGGACCATCCCGGTCGTCCACCCATCCCCGAATCCGTACCAGAGCGCCTTCCAGCATGAGCGGGTCGAACCCGCCCCCGGCAAAAAGCCGCAGGGCCGGCGCCTCGATGACGGCGGTGAAGTCTTCTTTCCAGAACCGGCCGAAATTGAGGTAAACCCGGCTGCCGTTCTTTTCGGCCAGCAGCACCCGGCCCTCGACCAGTTCGTAATGTCCAACCCGGTCAAGCAAATCGCCCGGCCGGTCCGCCGCCCGAGTGCTGTAATAGGCATTGGCCCAGATGCCAAGCCGGCCCGCGCGGGCCCGGCCCTCGCCCGCAAAGAGTTGATCGAGACATTTACGGTTGTCGGGGAAGGAATAGACGCGCGCCAGGCCGTTTTCGACCATGTAAAGCTGCGCCCAGACTTCGCCGTTGTCGGTTTCGACAAACATATGGGCCAGGGCCCGCTCGTAGCGATCCACTTCTTCGCCACCATAGCCCAGGCGAACCTGGCGGTGCAGCGCGAGCTTTTCGAGTGCCTCCCTGGCGTCTTCAGCCAGTGGCCAGGCGGGGAAAGCCTCGCGCCCGAGCGGCAGTTTGGGCGCCTGGGTGCCGATCAGCCGCACGACCAGCCCGGAATCGAGCACGATTGTGTCGCCGTCGGTGACCTGGACCACCGTGCCACCGGGCACCATGCGCAAATCCTGGCAGGCCGAAACGGCCGTGGCAAAGCCCGCCGCAAAGGCCATGGAGGCAAGAGACAGGGCAATCGAACGACGCACGCGGCAAGGTCCTTGAAAGACTTCGTTCACCATGCATCCAAATAAGGCAAAAAATCATTACCGCGACGAGGCGTGCGCACGCGATTGCCAGGGCGCGGCTTTGCGGTCACTGTCGGAAGGCGGTGCGGGCGGAGATGGAACGATGGCCGGGCAAGGCGTGGTGCGGACGGGAACGGCGGGCTGGGTCTACGAACCCTGGCGCGGCACGTTCTTTCCCAAGGGCCTGGTGCAGAAAAAGGAACTGGCCTATGCGGCCAGCCGCCTGACCAGCATCGAGATCAACGCCACGTTCCGGGCCAACCAGAAGCCGGAAAGCTTCATGCGCTGGGCGGGGGAAACGCCGGCAGGCTTTCAGTTCTCGATCAAGGGTCCGCAATTGGTGACCCATATCAGGCGGTTGAAGAATTGCCGGCAGGAACTGGCCAATTTCTTTGCTTCGGGGCCGCTGGCGCTGGGAGACAGGCTGGGGCCGTTCATCTGGCAATTGCCGCCCAATCTCGGTTTCGACAGGGATGTGCTGGCCGCTTTCCTCCAATGCCTGCCCCGAGACGTCGATGCCTATCAGGCTCTGGCGCGGGAGGCCGACGGCAAGGGCAAGGCGCCGCCCTTCCTTGCGGCCGATGGCGTGGGCCGCATCCGCCATGCCATGGAGATGCGCCATCCCAGTTTCGAGGATCCGGCGGTCAACGCACTTCTGGAAGAATTCAATGTGGCGCGGGTCAATGCCGACACGAAGGAGAATCCCGCGCGCCGGCTGACGGCGGATTTCGCCTATTGCCGCCTGCAGGGGCCGGCTCGGACAGGGGCGGAAGGGTATGGGCCGGACGACATTACCGATTGGGCGGCAAGTATTGGCGACTGGCGCGATGCTGGCCACGATGTCTTCGCCTATTTCGTGCATGAGGACAAAGTCCATGCCCCGGGCAATGCCATCGCCTTGCGCCAGGCCCTGGGCATAAAGCTGCAGGGCGACTAATCACGACCCCGTTCCCTTGCTGGATTTTGCTCCTTGAGGACGCTAAGCCAAGGCTCCAGCAGCGTCACCTTCGGGAAAATCCGCCATGACCGCCATAAGCCGCGCTCTTGACAAGATCGTCGCCGGTCTTGCCTTCATCCTGGGCCTCGCCACCATATTGGGGGCGCTGGGATCGCAATATATCGGCGGGCTTTATCCATGCGAATTGTGCCTCGAGCAGCGCCTGGCCTATTATTACGGCCTGCCGCTGCTGGCGCTGATCCTGATCCTGTGGAACCGTCTGCCGCTGACCGCCTGGTATGTGGCCATGGCCCTTGGCGTCGCCATCTTTGCCTGGGGCACTTATATGGGCAGCTATCACGCCGGAGTGGAATGGGGCTTCTGGCCGGGGCCCACCGCCTGTACCGGAGTGGGCGAGGCGTTCAGCTTCGATCAGCTCAACGACATGAAGCCGGTGATCGGGTGCGACGTGGTGCAGTTCCGGTTCCTGGGTCTGTCGCTGGCCGGATATAATGCCTTGGTTTCGCTGGTTATCGTGGCGCTGCTTGTCGGATCAATCGTCTTGCAGGCCCGCCGCCGCTCCTGAGTTGGCTCAGGGCTCCAGTTCGATGTCCCAATAGAGATAATCGAGCCAGCTCTTGTGCAGGTGGTTGGGCGGGAACAGCCGGCCATTATTGTGCAGGTCATGCACGCTGGGCGCGAAGGGTGCCTGGTGCGGGAACATGCGGATTTCGCTGGGCAGGCGATTGGCCTTTTTGAGATTGCAGGGCGCGCAGGCGGCCACGACGTTCTCCCAGGTCGTCAAACCGCCCTTGGAGCGGGGAATGACGTGATCGAAGGTCAGATCGTCCTTGCTGCCGCAATATTGGCACTGGAAACGGTCGCGCAGGAAGACGTTGAAACGGGTAAAGGCCGGGTGGCGGGCGGGTTTAATGTAATCCTTGAGTGAAACCACGCTGGGCAGCTTCATTTGGAAGCTGGGGGAGCGAATGATCGTATCGTATTCGGAGACGATGTTTACCCGGTCCAGACAAACCGCCTTGATCGCATCCTGCCAGGACCACAATGACAGTGGATAATAACTGAGCGGCCGGTAATCGGCGTTCAGTACCAGGGCGGGACAGGCCTCAGGCGACACATGTATGGTCACTTGAGTCTCCCGAAGCGGGAATCGCGTAAGTCCATAACTCCGTTATACTAAGCCCTTTGTGTCAGGGCTGTGAAGCAGGTGTTTGCGGCATATTTTTTCCCAGGCGGGCGATGAAATCGCTGGCAAAGGCCAGCCCGTCCGGGGCGATGGCATGAGGGGTGCCGGGGCTGATGTGGCATGTCACCTCGAAACCCGCTCGCGTCAACACATCGTTAGCATCGAGACTGCCCCTTGGGTCGACGACGTCGTCGCTGTCGCCGTGAACGAGACAGACGGGCGGACGGGCAAGATCGGGGCCGCCAAAACCCTCGGGCGGCAACAGGGCGCCGGAGAACCCGACGAGGCCCATCGGGGTCTTTTCCGCCGGCAGGGCGAGCCCGGCGTGGAGTGCCATCATGGCGCCCTGGCTGAAGCCGACAATGAGGGTATGACGGGGGGCGATATCGGTCTGGGCCCAGAGATCGGCGAGAAATTCGAGCAGGACCGGGCAGGCCTGGACGACGCCGAGCTGGCGGCTGGCGAGACGGTCGCCCTCATAGCCGAGCGGAAACCATTGATAGCCGCCCGCGAAGCTGTCGCAGGGCTCGGGGGCGTTGGGGGCGACGCAGAGCGCGCCGGGCAGAAGAGCTTGCCAATGAGGCGCCAGGGCGATGAGATCATGGCCATCGCTGCCATAGCCATGCAGCAATACGATGGCGGCGTCGGGGGCGCCGCCGCGCCGGGGCGGCAGCATGGGGCCGGAGAGCTTTCGGGTCAAAGCAAAATTCCTTCGCGGTCGCGCAGCACGGCGAAATAGCGCCAGAACAGCAGGGCGGCGGCCGAGCGATGGGGCGACCAGGCCCGGGCCAGGTCCGCCATCTGCCGGATCGTGGGACGGGTTTCCAGCCCCAGCCCGTGCTGTACCGCCTTGAGCAGCGCCAGGTCGCCGGCGGGAAAGACATCGGGATGGGCAGCGCAGAACAGCATATAGACTTCGGCCGTCCAGGGGCCGATGCCCTTGTGGGCAACCAGCGCCGCGATCGCCGCGTCGGCGGGCAGGGCATCGATGCGCGCAAAGTCGAGGCTGCCGCCCAGGACCGCCTCGGCAATGGTGCGGACCGCCAGCACCTTGCTCCGTGAAAACCCGGTGGCGCGGATCGCCGCGTCATCGAGCGCAAGATAGCCCTCCGGCGTCAGCGCGCCGGGCAGGGCCTCGAAGCGTTTCCAGATGGCCGCGGCGCTCTGCACCGACAATTGCTGGCCGCAAATGACCTTGGATATGCCGGCAAAGCCGGAGGGATTGATGCGCGGCGGGATGGGCCCGACCTTGTCGCGCAGGGGCTTGAGGGCCGGAACCTGGCCGACCAGGGCTTCGAGGTGCAGGGCCACGCCTTCAGCCGTGTTGAAGCGCGGTGACGCGGATGCCCCGCCAATGCTATCGCTCATTTCCATGTCCAAGCCTTTACTGCGTTTTGCCCCCAGTCCCAATGGCCCTTTGCATCTGGGGCACGCCCTTTCGGCCCTGACGAGCTGGGCGGCGGCACGACGTCTGGGCGGGGAATGCCTGTTGCGTATCGAGGACATCGACCTGGGGCGCTGTAAACCCGAATTTGTCGGTGCCATTTTCGCCGACCTGCATTGGTTGGGCCTGGACTGGCGCGAACCGGTCCTGCGCCAATCAGCCCGGTTCGAGGCCTATGAAGCGGCGGCGGACCGGCTCCTGGCCATGAACCTGCTCTATCCGTGCTTTTGCTCGCGCACCGACATTGCCGCGCAGGCGCAGGGCTCGGATCCGGACGGGGCGCCGCTTTATCCCGGCACCTGCCGGCACCTGTCGCCCGACGAGCAGGCGGCGCGGATCGCGCGGGGCGAGAAGGCGCAATACCGGCTCGACGTGGCGGCGGCCACGGCGCGGACCGGATTGCTCACCTATACGACAGCGATGCCGACACTCTCCGACCGCCCGCAGATCCGCTTCGCGTGGCCCGAGCGCTGGGGCGATGTGGTGATCCAGCGCAAGGATGTGCCCACCAGCTACAATCTGAGCGTGGTGGTAGACGATGCGGCGCAAGGCATTACCCATGTGACGCGAGGCCGGGACCTCGAAGCCATTACCGATATCCACGTACTGTTGCAGATGCTGCTGGGCCTGCCGAGCCCGATCTATCATTTCCATCCCCTGGTGCCGGGACCGGATGGGCAGAAGCTCTCCAAATCCAGGCATGCGCAGAGCCTGGCGGATTTGCGGGCCCAGGGCTGGACCGCCGCAGACGTGCGGCGCGCGGTGGGATTTTCGGCAGGGCCGTGAGTCGAAGAGGCCGGGGCGGCGCGTTCAGGCCGCTGCCCGGTTCGGCCCCAGGAGTTCGGTGACCGTGGCGGCCACGGCGTCCTCGAAGGGCGTGGTAAAGCCGGGGCCGAGCAGGGTGTCCAGGCGGGGATCGACCAGTTCCATTTCGTTCCGCCAGAGATAGCGCATGCGATAGATGTCGCGCATGACGGGGTTGACGAGACCGGCGGCGCGCAGCATCCACCAGGGGAGCGGAGCGGGCGTCAGCGGGCGCGGAGCCGCGGCCTGGATGGCGGCGATCATCCGGCCATGGGACACCCAGTGGCCGGCAAAATGGAAATTCTCGAACGGCGCCAGCGTGGCGCGGTTTTCCGCCAACATGACGAAGGCCCGGCCCAGATCGGGCAGGTAGGCCCAGCTATGGCGCAGATCGGGATCGGCCAGATGGTAGAGCTTGCCCTTGGCCGCATGCATCAGCATGGCGGCCTCGAACCATTCAGCGCGGTTGCCGGGACCGAAGAAGTCGCCCGCGCGCAGGACGAGCGTCTGAAAGCGTCCGGCGGCGGAGGCGGACTTGAGCATGTTTTCGAGACGGATGCGAATGGCGCCGCGCGGGGCCTCGGCGCTTTGCCGGAGGCCAGGAGCGACGGTGCGGTCGGCGGCGCGGTAATTATAGATGGTGCCGGGAAAAAGCAGCGTCTTGCCGCTGTCGCCCAGCGCGTCGATGACGACCTGCAATTGCCGTTCAGCGCGGCCGTTGCCCCATTGATCGTAACGCAGGTGCAGGCCATGCACGACGATGTCGGCATCGGCGATGGCGGCGCGCACCGTGTCGATCTCGTCGGCATTGCCGGCGATGAAGCGCGTTCCGGCCACCGGACGGCGATTGCTGCGTCCCAATCCCGTCACGCTCCAGCCCGCGTCCCGGAAGGCAATCATGGCGGCATTGCCCAGATGGCCGTTGCTGCCCAGTATGGTCACCTTGGTCTTGGTCATCATCGAAAGCTCCTCTGTGTTTGTGTGGAGCGACTATTCTCGATACATATTCAAATGGCGATTGCCTGAATTTTGAGGTCAAATATTCAATTATGAATAGAGAGCCGGATTGGGCGCTATGGCGCAGTTTCGCAGCGGTGATCGCGGAGGGATCGTTGTCGGGCGCGGCGCGGGCCCTCGGCATCAGCCAACCCACGGTGGGACGGCACGTCGATGCCCTGGAAGCGGATCTGGGCCTCACCCTGTTCGAGCGCAGCCTGGGCGGGCTCAAGCCCAACGAAGCGGCATTGCGGCTCTATGAACCGGTCGGGCGTGCGCAGGCGGCGCTGGCCGAAGCCTCCATCCTGGCCGAAGGGGCGCAGGACGATGCGGGCGGCACGGTGCGGATCACCGCCAGCGCCATGATCTCCAATTATGTACTGCCCGAAATCCTGGTCGGGGTCAGGGCCAATCATCCGCGCATCGCCATCGAAACGGTGCCCTCCGATTCGGCGGAAAACCTGCTGATGCGCGAAGCCGACATCGCCATCCGCATGTTCCGGCCGACCCAATTGGAACTGGTGACACGGCATCTGGGCGATATCCGCATCGTGCCGGCGGCGCATGAGCGCTACCTGGCGCGCCGGGGGCGCCCGGGCACCCTGGCGGATCTGTGGCGCCACGACGTGCTGGGGTTCGACCGGTCCGACGCGATCGTGCAGCATGCGCGCACGCTCGGTTTCGCGCTCGGCCGCGACACATTCGTCATCCGCTCGGACGACCAGCCGCATCTATGGGAATTGCTCAAGGCCGGGCTGGGCATCGGCTTCGGCCAGGAAAACCTGGTGGCGCGCACGCCGGGCCTGGTCGCCCTGCCGATCGAGATCGGCATTCCGCCCCTGCCGATCTGGCTGACCACGCACAGGGAATTGTTCACCTCGCATCGGATTCGTGCCATCTATGATGGAGTCGCGGCCGGACTCGGCGCCTATATCGCAGGCGCATCCCACGGCACTCAACCGCGTTAGGCGAACATGCAGACACTTCTCAATATCTTCATCGCCCTGGCGATGCTTTTCGTGGTCATCGTGCTGGGCATGGGGCTGTGGAACATGATGCGGGGCGGACCGGGCAATACCAGCCAGCGCCTGATGCGGCTGCGCGTGATCGGCCAGGCGGTGGCGCTGCTGCTGCTCATGGGGGCGCTGTTCCTGTTCGGCGGGCGCGGCTAGCCATGGTCAAGCTCAACGTCATCTATACGCGCACCGGCGATGGCGGCACGACGGGCCTGGTGCGCGGCCCGCGCCGCGCCAAGCACGATCTGCGCGTCGAGGCCTATGGCAGCGTGGAAGAGGCCAATGCCTTTATCGGCCATGCGCGGCTCTCCACCAGCGCCATGCCCAAGATCGACATGGTGCTGAGCCGTATCCAGAACGATCTTTTCGACGTGGGCTCGGACCTGGCGACGCCCGGGGCGGACGATCCCGATGCAGCCCATCCCAGCCTGCGGGTGCGGCCGGTGCAAACCGAATGGCTGGAAAAGCAGATCGACCATTTCAATGCCGACCTGGCGCCCCTGCGCAGCTTCGTGCTGCCGGGGGGCACGCAATTGTCGGCCGAGCTGCATATTGCCCGCACGGTGAGCCGGCGGGCCGAGCGGCTGGCTTCGGCCTTGCTGGCGGCCGAGCCGGACACCAATCAGGAGGCATTGCGCTATCTCAATCGCTTGTCCGACCTGTTGTTCGTCCTGGCACGGGTGGCCAATGGCAATGGCCAGAAGGATGTATTGTGGGCGCCCGGCCAGCATGGCGACGTCAAGAAGGGCGGCCGTTGAAAGGCGGCTTTGAGATGAATGCGCTGCGCGCCCGGAAGGATTTGTTTACGTCTGGCCTCTAGGCTTTTCGGGCTTATCCCAGATGGAAGTGCCGCCCGTGGACACCGACCTTGCCATGAACCTGCTCGCCGCCCGCACGGCGATGACGCAGAATTCGGCGCAGGTTGCCGTGTTCAAGAAGGCGCATGACATGCAGGCCGACCTGCTCAATTCGCTGATGCAGACGGCGCTTGACATGGCCCCGCCCCCGCCGGGCCAGGGCACCAAGGTCGACAAGACGGCATGAGCACCGGGATCGGCATTTCCCCTGCCGTGATGATTAACCGCATGGCTTATGAAAATGGCGCGCCCGAGAACGCAGCCCTGGCCGAAGTGGCGCGGCTGCGTATGCGGCTGGCCCAGGCCCAGGTTGAGGAAACGGCCAAGGCGTCCGATCCGGACCCGGCAGCGCTCCTGCCGGCCAATGGCGCCGAAGTCGACCGGCTGATCTGAAGCATTTCCCGTTTGTACCGAAGCGCTGCGACGGGCAATAAAAAGGCCCGGCACGGGCCGGGCCTTCGTGAATTGGGACGGGCAGGGCCTATTCGGTGGCCGCGTCGCTTTCCTCGGCGGCAGCGCCGGCATCGTCGGCGGCCTGGTCCTGGGCATTGAGGGCCGCGGCCAGGGCCGGATCGGCAATGTCGATCTCGACGCCATCCATCAGCGCGTCAACCTTGTCGCCGAAAGCCTTCATCAAGGCCTGCTGCTGAAGCTGCTGGGCCACCTGCTCGAAGGCCGGCGGCGCGGACATGCGCTTTTCCTCGAGCTTGATGATGTGCCAGCCGAACTGGGACTGCACCGGATCGGATACCTGGCCCGGCTCGGTGAGCGCGAAGGCGGCCTGCTCGAAGGGCGGCACCATCATGCCCTTGCCGAAAAAGCCCAGGTCGCCGCCATTGGCCGCGCCCGGATCGATGGAGTTTTCCTTGGCCAGAGTGGCGAAATCGGCACCGCCATCGATCTCGGCCTTGATCGCCTTGGCCTCGTCCTCGGTCTTGACCAGGATGTGGCGGGCGTGAATTTCCTCCTGCGGCTGGAAATCGGCGGTGAAGGCGTCATAGGCGTCGCGCACGGATTGCTCGGTGACCGAACCGGCAATGGCGTCGGCGAAATAGGCGCGGCGCAGGGCGCGCTCCTCGAGATAGCTCAGGCGCTTGGCGAAGAGGTCCGTCTTGTCCATGCCCGCTTCGCGCGCGGCATTGGACATGACCTTCATGTCGATCAGCACGCGCAGCAGGAAGGGCCGGCGCTGGTCGGGCGGCATCTGCGCCAGGTCCTGGGCCATGTCCTCGGCGGCAAAGCCCAGATCGGCCTCGGTGATATCCTGGCCGCCGACCGTGGCGACGACGGTGTCGGGATCGATCGAAGGGGCCTGGGCGGCGGCTGGCGCCTCTGGCGCGGCTGCGGCATCCTGGGCATGGGCCGCCAGGGCCGGGGCGGCGGCCAGCAGGGCCGCAAGGCTGAACGTGCGAACCAGTCGCAGGGTGGAATTCGGCATGAGGATCAAATCTCTCCTTGGCCGGTCCGGCGGGCCGGCATGGTCTTTGGCGGATATGCCGCCGATGCGCGGCCTCCCTTGCAACGCCAAGAGGGCCGAATTGTGCCGCACGGGGGCGCAATCACCAAGGTGTGTGCGGGCCCAGAGGCCCGGAAAGCCAGAGGGTGGCGAAGGTGTGGCCCATTTCGCCAACGTTGACAAGACTTGACCCCGCTCTTACATCTCACCCGCTTTTTCAAGGCATGGACCCGCGGCGCCTCCGGCCGCCGCGATCGTGCATCATCACTGGATCGGGAGCCCTCCTGGCTTCCTTCGCGTTGTGACGAGGCGAGATGGGGCCGGCAGACGCGCCCAGACGTAGACGCCGCCCCGCTTTTCCCGCCCCGCCGCAAACAATAAAGGATTGAACGAATGGCACTTGCTGCGCTTGCCCGGAAGATTTTCGGGTCACCGTCGGATCGGCAGGTCAAGCGGTACCAGGGCAAGGTGGCGGCGATCAACGCGCTCGAGCCGGAGCTGGGCAAGCTCAGCGACGAGGACTTGCGCGCCCGCACCGCCGAGTTCAAGTCCCGGCTCGAAGCCGGCGCCAAGCTCGACGATCTCATCGTGCCGGCCTTCGCCACGGTGCGCGAGGCGTCCAAGCGCGTGCTGGGCATGCGCCATTTCGATGTGCAGCTCATCGGCGGCATGGTGCTCAACGACCGGGCGATCGCCGAAATGCGCACCGGCGAGGGCAAGACGCTGGTGGCGACGCTGGCCGTCTATCTCAATGCGCTGACCGGCAAGGGCGTGCATGTGGTGACGGTCAACGATTACCTGGCCCGGCGCGACGCGGGCTGGATGGGCCAGATCTACCGGTTCCTGGGATTGAGCGTCGGGATCATCGTGCATGGCTTGACCGACCAGGAACGGCGCGAGGCCTATGCCGCCGATATCACCTATGGCACCAACAACGAATTCGGCTTCGACTATCTGCGCGACAACATGAAATATGCGCGCGCCCAGATGGTGCAGCGCGGGCATGAATTCGCCATCGTGGACGAAGTGGACTCGATCCTCATCGACGAAGCGCGCACCCCGCTCATCATTTCGGGCCCCTCCGAAGACCGCTCCGAACTCTACATCAAGGTCGATGAATTGATGTCGGTGATCGGGGAGGGCGATTACGAGCTGGAGGAAAAGCACCGCGCCGCCACCTTCACCGACCAGGGCGTGGAAAAGCTCGAGGACGCGCTGCGGGGCGCTGGGCTGCTCAAGGGCGAGTCGCTCTATGACATCGAGAACGTGGCGCTGGTGCATCACGCCAATTCGGCGCTGCGCGCGCACAAGCTGTTCCGCAAGGACAAAGATTATATCGTGCGCGATGACGAAGTGGTCATCATCGACGAATTCTCGGGCCGCATGATGCCGGGCCGGCGCTATTCGGAAGGCCTGCACCAGGCCCTGGAGGCCAAGGAGCACGTCAAGATCCAGGCCGAGAACCAGACGCTGGCCTCGATCACCTTCCAGAATTATTTCCGCCTCTACAGCAAGCTGGCCGGCATGACCGGCACGGCCTCGACCGAGGCCGAGGAATTCGCCGATATCTATAATCTGGGCGTGGTGACCATCCCCACCAACCTGCCGGTGCAGCGCATCGACGAGGACGATGCGGTCTATCGCACGGCGGAAGAGAAATACGACGCCATCGCCGATCTCATCAAGGAATGCCAGGAGCGCGGCCAGCCCGTGCTGGTGGGCACGACCTCGATCGAAAAGAGCGAGATGCTGGCGGACCTGCTGCGCAAGAAGAAGGTGGGCACGATGAACGTGCTCAATGCCCGCCACCACGAGCAGGAAGCCTTTATCGTCGCCGATGCCGGCCTGCCCGGGGCCATCACCATCGCCACCAACATGGCCGGGCGCGGTACCGATATCCAGCTCGGCGGCAATCTCGAAATGCGCATCGAGCGTGAAGCGGGAGAGCTGGAAGGCGAGGCGCGCGACGCCAAGATCGCCGAAATCAAGGCCAGGATCGCCCAGGACAAGGAAAAGGCGCTGGCGGCCGGCGGGCTCATGGTCATCGGCACGGAGCGCCACGAAAGCCGCCGTATCGATAATCAGTTGCGCGGCCGTTCGGGTCGCCAGGGCGATCCGGGCCACTCGAAATTCTTCCTCTCGCTTCAGGACGACCTGATGCGGATTTTTCCGGTGGAATCGATGGATTCCATGCTGGCCAAGCTGGGGCTCGAACAGGGCGAGAGCATTACCCATCCCTGGGTGACCAAGGCGATCGAACGGGCCCAGGGCAAGGTCGAGGCCCGCAATTTCGACATCCGCAAGAACATCCTCAAATATGACGACGTGATGAACGATCAGCGCAAGGTGATCTTCGAGCAGCGTCTGGAGTTCATGGACGCCGACGATGTCAGCGATACCGTGATCGATATGCGCCACGACGTGGTGGACAATATCGTGGCCCGGGCCTGCCCGCCGCGCTCCTATCCCGAGCAATGGAACATCGAGCAATTGCAGGCCGCGGCCAAGACCTATCTCAATGTCGATGCGCCGGTGGGTGAATGGGCGGCCGAGGAAGGGATCGAAGCCGAAACGGTGGAGACGCGCCTGCGCGAGGCGGCCGATGCGCTGATCGCGGCAAAGGAAGAGAAATACGGCGCCGCGATCATGCGGCAGGTGGAAAAGTCGATCCTGCTGCAATCGGTCGACGGGTTGTGGCGCGAGCACCTGGTGATGCTCGATCACCTTTCCAAGGTGGTGGGCTGGCGCGGCATCGCCCAGCGCGACCCGCTCAACGAATACAAGCAGGAAGCCTATGAACTGTTCCAGGCGCTCCTTGCCAATCTGCGCGAACTGGTGACCACGCAATTGGGCCATATCGAAATCCAGCTTCGCCAGCCCGAGTCGCCCACTCCGCCCGAGCCGAGCCGGCTGACCGCGACCCATATCGACCCCAGGACGGGAGAAAACGACGCCAGGGGCGATGACAGCGACCGGCCCGAAATGCGGCCGCTCGATCCCAAGCTGCTGGTGGGCCTGTCGCGCAACGCGCCCTGCCCCTGCGGGTCGGGCAAGAAGGTCAAGCATTGCCACGGCGCTTTCGTCTAAGGCCGATCGCGGGTTGAAGAAGGGCGGCGTCAATGCCGCCCTTATTTCTCTTTAGTCGGATCGGACGCGCTATACGTATTGTCGCCTTGCGGAAGCTGCCGGGCGTTCATGCGGCAGCTCGGTGAGAGCGATCCGGATGCTGAAATCGTCCTGGCCGCGCTCCTGCCGGACATGGCTGGCCGTGGCTCGATTGACGGTCGATCAGCAACTCACGCGAATTTCGGCATAGCCGGTAAGGCCTTCGTCACCCCCCGAAGTGACGGCGACCATGCACCCCGTCGTGCCCAGGGGCATGGTGCCGCCCGAGGGTATGGTGGTGCCGTCGGCCAGGGTGACATAGCCGTTGTCGACGCCGCCGACGGCGATGCTGGCCGAGTTGTCGCAGATCGGATAGCGGTCGCCGGCGGCGACCAGGATGCGCATGCCGGGAGGCAGGCATTCGGCACCCGGCGTGGCGCCGGCGGGCGTGGAGGCACTGGCCGTATTGTTGGCGGCTGGCGTGGCGGTGCCATCGCGCCAGGCCTGTTCGAGCAGGGCAAGGCGATTGGAGAGATCGGAAAGTTGGTCCGATCCGGCCGTGCCGGCGGCATTGCCGGACCTTTGCGCGTAAAGATCGAGGCTGAGGCGCAATTGCGCGATGTCGGTGGAAAGACGCAGCATGTCGCGCCGCGCTTCGGCATAGGTCCAGGCGGCAATTCCGAGGGCGGTCAGCGCAACAAGACTGGCGGCGATACCCAGGATCATCGTGCCGCGCCGGGCGGGTCTTGCCATCGTGCCGACAGGCGGGGCGGCATTCTCGCTGCTCGGTCCCGCAAGCTCGATATTGGGCGGTTCACGCTCGGCGGGGGGCTGGTCCACGGCTGTCTCCGTTCGATGCCGGCGCCTCGTCCGGGTCGGGCTGGCATTCCCACCAAAGTGGGGCCGAACTAGGGCTCTGCCAAGGGGGAAGCTAAGCGCTCGAGAATGGTTTCCTCGCCCCGTTCAATCAGCGGAGCATCCCTTCGCCACCTTTTCCAGGATGACAAAGCGATCCCCGTCCTTGCCGGGCTGCGTTAGCTGCGTTGCAGGCGCGGCAGCGGCAGGGGCGCGCGCTTTCCGGACATGACGGGCGCGATATTGGGATCCTGGCCGGGATTGGCGCCAAGGAGATTGCCGATACCGGAGAAGAAGCTGCCCACAGCCTGGCCACGGGCCTTGATCGCCTCCTCTTCCTCGACCTTTCTCTGGCCGGCGGCGACATAGCTGGCCAAAGCGGCGTCGTCGGCCTGCTGCCGGGCGGACAGACCGGCGGTCTGGATGGTGGCGGGACAGGCGCCCATGGGATTGAGCGGCCCGGAACTGGCGGGATTGAAGATATATTGACGCTCGCAGACATCCCAGACAGGCGGCGCCTTGGTCAGCTCGAACAGGTCATAGCCTTCCTTGATGTCCTTCCAGAACGCCAGATTGGGGCTGGTGGCGTGCCGGGCCAGGTTGGCGGCGTTCATGCGGAAGGGGAAAATCTGCAATTGGAAGCTTTTATTGCCGCCCCGGAAACTTTCGCGGGCCAGGGCGTAAATCTCGGCAATGCTCGAATCGGTCATGGCATAGCATCCGCGCGAGGAGCAATCGCCATGCACCATGAGATTGGAGCCGGTGCGGCCCCAGGCGCGGTCGAACTTGTTGGGGAAGCCGGTATTGAAGGCCAGGTAATAATTGGACTTCGGGTTCATCAGGCCCGGCGTGATCGTATAGAACCCTTCCGGGCTCTGGCGGTCGCCTTCCTTGATCTTGGGACCGAGATCGCCCGAATAGGCGCAGATGTCGTAGCTCTTGAAGTGCCGGAATTGTCCGCTGTCGGTGCGTTTCCAGATTTCGAGGGTATTTTCTTCCTTGAAGATGCGCACCAGCATGGCCTGGCCGGGCGACGAGCCCATGGCCCTCAGCGCGGCGACGGTGCCGCTCGAAAGCGGCTGGTTGTGGCGATTGTCGCCACCCTTGACGAAATTGGAGCAGGCGGCCAGCGCCAGGCCCAGGCCGAGAATGGCGAGCACGGACAGGAAGCGGCGGAAGAGGGAGCCAGTCACAGCAGAAAAAGCCCGAAGAATACGATGACCGTCCTTATGCCGGACGATGGTTAGCACAGCATGAGCCCACGCAGTGAATGAAGCCTTACCACGCCGCCCAATGGCCCGGAAGCGGGATGCGTTCACGCAAGTGTGTGGGGGAGAATGGCGGCGTTCCTGCCATTCCGTGCCCTCGAAGCCATGCCGGTTCCCGGAGGGAGGGACCGAACGAAGGGGCGGACTAGATATTGGTGCCGATGGCGAGGAATTTCTCGCGCCGGTGCTCGCGCACTTCGAGGCGGGACTTGCCCTCGAAATCCTTGAGGAAGGCGTCCACGGCGCCGCGCGTGGCCTCCATGATGGCCGGGTGGTGGCGATGGGCGCCGCCGGGCGGCTCGGGAATGATGCCGTCGATGATCTTGAAGCCGAGCAGGTCCTGGGCGGTGATCTTCTGGGCGGTGGCCATGTCCTGGGCGCGGGCCGCGTCGCGGAACAGGATCGAGGCGCCCGCTTCGGGTGAAATCACCGAATAGATGGCATTTTCCAGCATCAGCACGCGGTTGGCGGTGGCGATGGCGATGGCGCCGCCCGAGCCGCCTTCGCCGATGATGACGGCGAGGTTGGGCACGCCAAGTTCCAGGCTCTTTTCGGTGGAGCGGGCAATGGCCTCGGCCTGGCCGCGTTCCTCGGCGCCGATGCCGGGATAGGCCCCGGCGGTATCGACGAAGGAGAGGACGGGAATGGCGAAGCGGTCGGCCATTTCCATGATGCGCACGGCCTTGCGATAGCCCTCGGGATTGGCCATGCCGAAATTGTGCTTGAGGCGCGTTTCGGTGGAATTGCCCTTTTCCTGGCCGAGAATTGCGACGGGCTGGCCATTGAAGCGGCCGAACCCGGCCTGCAACGCGGCGTCCTCGCCGAATTTGCGATCACCGGCCAGCGGCGTCCATTCGGTGATGAGCGCGGCCACGTAATCGGAGAAATGCGGCCGCTGGGGATGGCGCGCCACCTGGGTTTTCTGCCAGGGGGTGAGCTTTTTGTAAATCTCGATCAGGGCCTCGTCGGCGCGGGCCGAGAGGCGGTTGACCTCTTCGTCGATGGACACGGCCTGATCGGTTTGCGCCAGCGATTTCAGTTCGGCGATCTTGGCTTCAAGATCGGCGACCGGCTTTTCAAAATCGAGATAAGATTGCATCCCACCGCCCAAAAGGGGTCAATTGTCCAGGGTCCCGTGTCCGGGCCGCTGCTGTTGTCTGCTAAAGTGGCCGGAAAGTGGCGAGCGCGCAATCCGAAGTCAAGATTTGCCGCCGAAATGGTCGTCAATTGCGGTTCTTTTGCTAACAGATTGTGCTCGCTGAGCCCGGCTTTCAGCCGCTTTCGGCCAAAGGATGGTGCGTCTCGACCAGATTTCGCAGTTTTTCATCGAGGACATGGGTGTAAATCTGAGTGGTGGAGATGTCGGCATGGCCGAGCAGCATCTGCACGACGCGCAGGTCGGCGCCATTGGCCAGGAGGTGACTGGCAAAGGCATGGCGCAGCACATGGGGGGCGACGCGGGCGGCGGAAATGCCGGCCCGGCCCGCCAGCGCCTTGAGATCGCGCGCAAAGACCTGGCGGGCCAGATGCCCGTCCTCGCCCCTGGCGGGAAAGAGCCAGGGGCCGGGCGGCAGCGTTGCCGCCCAGGCGCGCACGGCGTCGCGGGCGCGGTCGTTCATGGGCACGACACGCTCCTTGTTGCCCTTGCCGGTAACGGTGAGGAAGGCAGCTTCGCGCATGACCGCTCCGCGCTTCAGCCCGACCAGCTCGGAAACGCGCAAGCCGGTGGCATAGAGCATTTCGAGCAGCACGTAGAGGCGGCGGGCAGCCTGCTGCCTGGCGGGGGGCGCGGGCATGTTGGCTTCCGCCTCGGCCAGGGAGAGCAGGCGATCGACCTCGGCCAGGGACAATATTTTGGGCAGGGCCCGGCGGGCGCGGGGACTGGCGACGATGCGGGTGGGATCGTCCGGGCGGATGCCGTCGGCGCAGAGAAATTTGTGGAACTGGCGGATGGCCGAAAGGCGCCGGGCGCTGGAGGCGGACGACAGGCCTTCGGCATGCAGGGCATCGAGATAGGCGATCAGGATTTCGCGCGGGCAATCGCGCAGGGTCCGGCCCCGGCGCGCGACGAAACCGGCATAATCGGCAAGGTCGCGGCGATAGGCCGCAATGGTGTTCTCGGCCGCACCGCGCTCGGCGCTCATCATTTCGAGGAAAGCGCCGATGAGGTGGGTGCTCATGGATTGGACCCGGCGGCGCCGGGCGAGGCATCGACCTTGGGCAGCGGGATGGACGGGCCGCGCGCGTCCGCGGCGGCTTCGCCCAGAAGCTCGCGGGCCGGAATTTTCTGCGAGACGGGCCGGGGCTGGGGTTCGACGAAAGCCACCAGCGCGAACATGCCCGCAAAGACCAGGCCGGCAAGGAAGAGCAGGGTGATGAGCAGTCTGAAAAGGGTGGGCATGGCGGTCCTGCGCGGGAAATTCGCCCCAGCCTAGCGGCAAAAGGTTGCCTAAGGGTTGGGCACAGTCTTGCGGAAAGCGCCGGGGCGATCAAGTTCGATGCGGCTGCTGCTTGACAGGCCGGGTCCGGGCGGCTTGAAACGGCCATGACAGCGGAGGGGCAGGGCGTTGAGCAAATCGCAGGTCAGTGCGCGGCAGGGCCGGGCCAAGACGCTCGCCGCGCGGCTGGCGGGCCGGCCGCTGGTGCTGGTGGGCATGATGGGCGCGGGCAAGACCACGGTGGGGCGGCGCATTGCCCGCCGGCTGGGGCGGGATTTCATCGACAGCGACGAGGAAATCGAGCGGGCCGCGCAGATGAGCATTCCCGAATTCTTCGCGCAGCGGGGCGAGCCGGAATTCCGCGCCGGGGAAACACGGGTGATCGCGCGATTGCTCAAGGAAGACGATATCGTGCTGGCGACGGGCGGCGGAGCCTTCGTGCAGCCCGAAACGCGCGCCCTGGTCAAGGCCGACGCGGTTTCGGTGTGGCTCAAGGCCGATCTCGACGTGTTGTTCGCGCGGGTCTCGCGGCGCTCCAACCGGCCCCTGCTCAAGACCGCCGATCCGCGGGCGACGCTGGAAAAGCTGATCGCCGAGCGCTATCCCATCTATGCCGAGGCCGACGTGACGGTGCTCAGCCGCGATATTCCCCAGGACAGCGTGGCCAGCGATGTCATCGCCGCCGTGCTGGCCCATCTTTCCCAGGACTGACCAGATGCCGCAGATCGATCATATCGTCCATGTCGCCCTGGGCGCGCGCGCCTATGACATCCTGATCGGGCCCCGCCTCATCGACGAGGCGGGGGCGATCCTGGGCGCGCGCTTCGCCGGCAAGAGATTCGGCATCGTCACCGACGAGGCGGTGGCGCGCGCCCAATGGCCGCGGCTCAAGGCCAGCCTCGATGAGGCCGGGCTCGATCACGCGCTGATCGTATTGCCGGCGGGCGAGGCGACAAAGAGCTATGGCTCGCTCGAACGCGTGGTCGAGGGCCTGCTGGCGGCGCGGCTGGAGCGGGGGGACCTGGTCGTGGCGCTGGGCGGCGGGGTGATCGGGGACCTGGCCGGGTTCGCGGCTTCGGTGACGCGGCGGGGCATGGATTTCGTCCAGGTGCCCACATCGCTCCTGGCGCAGGTGGATTCCTCGGTGGGCGGCAAGACCGGGATCAATTCACCCCATGGCAAGAACCTGGTCGGCGCCTTCCACCAGCCCAAGCTGGTTCTGGCCGATTTGTCGGCGCTCGACACGCTGGCGCCCCGGCAATTTGCCGCCGGCTATGCCGAAGTGGTCAAATACGGCCTTATCGACGATCCGGGTTTTTTCGAATGGTTGGAGGCCAATCGGCGCGAAATCTTCGCCGGCGGACCGGCGCGAGGCGAGGCGGTGGCCCGCTGCTGCGCGCACAAGGCGCGGGTGGTGATCGCCGACGAGAAGGAGGCGGGCGAACGGGCCCTGCTCAATCTGGGCCATACGTTCGGGCACGCGCTGGAAAAGGATACCGGTTATTCGGACCGCCTGCTGCATGGCGAGGGCGTCAGCATCGGCATGGTGCTGGCCCATGGCTTTTCGACGCGACTGGGCCTGGCGCCGGGACAGGATGCGAGCCGGGTGGCGGCGCACTTGCAGGCGGCGGGCCTGCCCACCACATTGGCCGATATTCCCGGGACCCTGGGATCCACCGATGCCCTGATGGCGGCCATCGCCCAGGACAAGAAGGTGGAGCGCGGGGCGCTTACCTTCATCCTGACGCGCGGCATCGGCCGGGCCTTCATCGAAAAGCGGGTGGAGCCGGAAAAGGTGCGGGCATTTCTCGACGAGATGCGGGGATAGGCTTGCCTTATCCTGCGGGACCGGAAACCGGGCGGAGCCCCGGGCCGGTCAAGCAGCCGGCAGTATCTCGATGTTGAGAGCGTGGACGCGGTCCTTGAGTTCGGCGTCGAGGGCTGTCATGACGGCACGGTGTTGCGCGACGCGGCTGAGGCCGGCAAGATCGTGGGCCGCGATTCTGACACGAAAATGGGTTTCACCACCTTCCCGCCAGCCGGCATGGCCGTGGTGGCGGTGAGATTCATCGATCACCTCCAGATGGAGGGGCGAGAACGTTTCGGTGAGCCTGGCTTTGATTCTGTCCGTCATGGACATGAGGTCTGCTCCAAATCTTTTGTAACGACGTAACTAGGCGCAATGAAACCGCAATCCAAGCTCTTCGATTCCATCCGCATCCGTCCCCGCCGGGAGGAAAAACCCGAGCCGGTGGTGGAACGCTGCGACTGGGAAGGTTGCGACCAGCCGGGTGAATACAAGGCGCCCAAAGGCGTGCGTTCGGAAGGGCAGTACCACAATTTCTGCCTCGAACATGTGCGGCACTACAACAAGGCGTTCAATTATTTCGCCGGCATGAGCCCGGAAGAACTGGACGAGGCCCTGCATGCCCCGCCCAAGGCCGAAGGCCGGTCGAGCTTTGCCACGGGCAATGCCGGGGCCGACAGGAGCGCCGGCCGGGCCGGCGGCGCCAGGCTGGGCGAACGCTTCGGCGACCCGTTCGGCGTCTTCGCGCGCTATCGCTACCAGCAGGCCAAGCGTCCGGCGGCCGAGCGGGTGCGCCCGATCAACGAACCGGACCGGCGGGCGCTGGAGACGCTGGGCATCAAGGGCCATGCCAAGTCAGACGAGATCAAGAGCGCCTACAAGGCACTGGTCAAGAAACACCATCCCGACGTCAATGGCGGGGATACGTCCTCGGAAGAGCGGCTGCGGGCGGTGATCGCGGCCTATACGCATCTGAAGAAGATGGGGTTCGTGGTGCGGTGAGAATTATGCGGAAAGGCCCGGTGCGAATGAGGAATCCCTGCCGATCCGAGGCTACCCGCGCCGTCACAATGCTGCTATAGAGCCACCGCCTTTCTGATTAATTCCCCTTGAATCCATGAGTCCTGCCATGACTGAATTCGCCAACCTGCCCGACACCGAATACCAGGCGCGGGACCTCTTCGGCATTGACGTGGACATGGTGGTCAAGGGCTATGGGACGCGCACCGATCACGTGCCGCCGGTCGATCCCGATTACCTGTTCGACCGCAATACCACGCTCGCCATCCTGGCCGGCTTTGCCTATAACCGCCGGGTGATGATCCAGGGTTATCACGGCACCGGCAAATCGACCCATGTGGAGCAGGTGGCGGCGCGGCTCAACTGGCCGCTGGTGCGCGTCAATCTCGACAGCCATGTGAGCCGTATCGACCTGGTGGGCAAGGACGCCATCGTCCTCAAGGACGGCAAGCAGATCACCGAATTCCGCGACGGCATCCTGCCATGGGCGGTGCAGAACAATATCGCGCTGGTGTTCGACGAATACGATGCCGGACGGCCCGACGTGATGTTCGTGATCCAGCGCGTGCTGGAGCAATCGGGGCGGCTGACGCTGCTCGACCAGAACCGGGTCATCACCCCGCATCCGGCGTTCCGGCTGTTCTCCACCACCAATACGATCGGGCTGGGGGATACGTCGGGGCTCTATCACGGCACCCAGCAGATCAACCAGGGCCAGATGGACCGCTGGTCCATCGTCACCACGCTCAATTACCTGCCGCATGACAAGGAAGTCGGCATCGTTCTGGCCAAGAACAAGAGTTATGGCGAGACGGAAAAGGGCAAGAAGCTGATCGCCAACATGGTGCGGCTGGCCGACCTCACCCGCCAGGCCTTCATCAATGGCGACCTTTCCACCGTCATGAGCCCGCGCGCGGTCATCACCTGGGCCGAGAATGCGCAAATCTTCGGCGGCGATATCGGTTTTGCCTTCCGCCTGACCTTCCTCAACAAGTGCGACGAGCTGGAGCGCCCGGTCGTGGCCGAGTTCTACCAGCGCGTCTTCGGCGAGGACCTGCCCGAAAGCTCCGCCAACCTGGCGGTGATGGCGTAATCCAGCCACGACCTCGTCCTTCGACAGGCTCAGGATGAGGTCTAGTGTGAATTCTGCGATCTCTTAGTAGACCTCGTGGTGAGCCTGTCGAACCACGAGGTCGTGGCACGATGGGCCGATGGCCCGCACCGGATATCATGGCACAACCACCACGCAGCAAAGCCAACAAGCCCGACGTGACCCAGGTGTTCAAGAGCGCCATGGGCGCGACGGTGCGGGCCATCGGCAATGCGCCGGAGCTGGAGGTGAGCTTTACCGCCGACCGGCCGCTGCTGACCTCGGATCGGGCGCGGCTGGCCAATCTGCCGCGGCTGCCGAGCAAGCGCGACATCGCCATTGCGCGCGGCCAGGGCGATGCCATGGCGATGCGGCTGGCCAGCCACGATCCCGACGCGCACCGCAAGCGCAGCCCGATGGACCCGCAGGCGCGAGCCGCGTTCGACGCGCTGGAACAGGCGCGGGTGGAATCGCTGGGCTGTATCCGCATGCCGGGCATGGGCGGCAATATCGCGGAAATGCTGGAGGACCGGCTGTTCCGCGCCAATTTCGCGGAAGTGGACGACAAGGGCGATGCGCCCCTTGCCGAGGCGCTGGGGCTGATGCTGCGCGAAAAGCTGGCCGGGGTGCCGGTGCCGCCATCGGGGCATGCGCTGGTCGATCTGTGGCGTCCGGATATCGAGGCGCGGGCCGGCACGTCGCTCGAAACGCTGCTGGGCACCTATGAAGACCAGGAGGCTTTCTCCAAGGCCGCCAAGGCGGTGTTGCGCGACCTCAACCTCATCGCGGAAAGCGAGATGGAGGATCCCGACGCCGCCGACGAGGACGAGGGCAATGACAGCCAGCCCGAGCAGGCGCAGGGCTCGGAGCAGAATCCCGAACAGGGCGAGGGCGAGAGCGAAGAGGCCGACAGCCAGGAGGACCAGCAGTCCGGCGAGAGCGAAGAGACGGGCGATGTCGAGGGCATGGAGGCCGACATGGCCGACAGCGACGACGACGCCGAGGCAGAAGCAGGCGAGGACGCGCCCATGCCCCCGCCGGCCAAGGATGGCGGCGAGCGATTCTCCAACCAGTTCAATTACAAGGTCTTTACCAGCAAGTTCGACGAGATCGTCAAGGCGGCCGAATTGTGCCCGCCCGACGAGCTGGACCAGTTGCGGGCCCTGCTCGACAAGCAGCTCGAAAGCCTGGCCGGGGCGGTGGCGCGATTGGCCAACAAGCTGCAAAGGCGGCTGATGGCCAAGCAGAACCGAAGCTGGCAATTCGACCTCGAAGAGGGGCTGCTGGATACGGCGCGGCTGACGCGGGTGGTGACCGATCCCCTGCAGGCGCTGAGCTTCAAGGTGGAGAACGATACCGATTTCCGCGACACGGTGGTGACGCTGCTCATCGACAATTCCGGCTCGATGCGGGGCCGGCCGATCACCATCGCGGCGATCTGCGGGGACATCCTGGCGCGCACGTTGGAGCGCTGCGGGGTAAAGGTGGAAATCCTGGGCTTCACGACCCGCGCCTGGAAAGGCGGCAAGAGCCGCGAGGCCTGGCTCGAGGCCAATCGGCCGGCCAATCCCGGCCGGGTCAACGATATCCGCCACATCATCTACAAGGCCGCCGACGAGCCCTGGCGGCATGCGCGGCGTAATCTCGGGCTGATGATGCGCGAAGGCCTGCTCAAGGAAAATATCGACGGCGAGGCGCTCGAATGGGCGCGCAAGCGCCTGATGGCGCGGCCCGAGCAGCGGCGCATCCTGATGGTGATCTCCGATGGGGCCCCGGTGGACGACAGCACCCAGAGCGTCAATGCCGGCAATTATCTCGAAGCGCATCTGCGCCAGGTGATCGAGGATATCGAGACGCGCTCGCCCATCCAATTGGTGGCGGTGGGGATCGGGCACGACGTGACGCGCTATTACCGCCGGGCGGTGACGCTGCTCGACGCCGAGGAACTGGCCGGGGCGCTGACCGACGAACTGGCCGCCCTGTTCGACGAGGAAATGCCGGGGCCGGTCCGGCGGCGGGCGCGCGGATGATGCTCCGCGCCGCCCTGCTGGCCATCCCGCTTCTGGCGCTGGCTCCGGGCGCCGGCGCGGTGGATGTGACGGTGACGGCGGCGCCGGTGACGCAGTTTCGCGGCGCGGGGCTCGACCAGCGGGTCGACAAGCTGATCTTTCGCGGCGGGCTGACCTTGCAAAGCCAGGAAGACGTGTTCGGCGGGCTTTCCAGTGTCACGCCGACCGGGCCCGACCAGGCCATCGCCTTCGCCTCGGACCGGGGAAATTTCGTTTCGGGGCAATTGGCCTATGACAGCGCCGACCGGCTTCTGGGCTTTATCGGGGTCAGTGTCGAGCCGATGCAGAATTCGGGCGGCAAGCCGCTGCCCCGGCAATTCGCCCGCGATGCGGAGGCGATGGACACGATCTGGCGCGATGGCGTGCCGGCGGCGGTGCGCGTGGGGTTCGAGAACCTGACGCGGGTGGCCGATTTCACCATTGTCGCGGGACGCCCGGGCGGCGCGGCGCGGGAAGTGGCCATCCCGCAATGGCTGACCGACCTGCGCACCAATGAGGCGCTGGAAAGCGTCTGCATCGCGCCGCCGGCCTCGCCCATTGCCGGCTCGACATTGCTGCTGGCCGAAGAGGCGCTGGACGAGAACGGCAATCATCGCGGCGAATTGCTGGGCGTGAAGGATAAGGGGCCGCTCACCTATGCCAATTCGCCTGTCGTCAATCCCACCGATTGCGCCTTCCTGCCCAATGGCGACCTGCTGGTGCTCGAGCGCGGCGTGGCGCTGTTCAGCTTCGTCATGGCGCTGCGGCGCGTGCCGGCGGCCGAGGTGCGCAAGGGCAACCTGATGCAGGGCGAATTGCTGCTCTCGGCCGAGGGTGGGGACATCGACAATATGGAAAGTCTGATGGTGCATCAGAGCCCGGGCGGGGAGACGCGCATCTTCATCGGCTCGGACAATAATTTCAACGGCTGGCAGCGTACGCTGCTGCTCGAATTCGCGCTGCCCGATTGACAGGCCGCCCGGGGCGAGGGCGGCCTTTTTCGGGGGTCAGGACCGGGCGCCGAGCGGGGGCAGGGGCATGAGCCGGCCCATCAGCGCGCGATAGGGCGCCAGCAGCAGCAGGGCCGCGAGGAACTTGACCGCGAAATCGCCCGAAGCCAGCGAGACCCAGAGCGGCACGTCCGGGCCGAGCCCGAGCCAGGGTGCGGGAAAGCCCAGCGAGCCGTCGGCAAGCCCGAAGGCGGCATCGACGAAGCCCAGGGCCGGGGCGAAGGCGATGGCGAAGAAGATGGCGGTGTCGATGACCGAGCCGAACAGCGAGCCGGCCAGCGGCGGCAGGAACCAGGCGCGGCTGGCGCGCAGGCGCGAAAAGATGGTGATGTCGAGCAATTGCCCGGTCACGAAGGCGGCGGCGGAGGCCAGGGCGATGCGCTGGGTGGTGGCGGGGCCGCCTTGCGGGTTCCAGGGCAGGGGATTGGCGCTGAGATAGAAGGAGAGAGCCAGGCCGACGAGAAAGCCCACCAGCACGACCAGGCGGGCATTGCGCGCACCGTCATAGCGGTTGGTGAGGTCGGTGACGAGGAAGGCGAAGGGGAAGGTGAAAGCGCCCCAGGTGAGCAAATCCGCCAGATTGACCGGGCCGAGCCGGAAGGCGAAGGGATAGAGCACCAGGATATTGGAGGCGGCGACAACCACCATCATGGCGGCAATGGCCGCCAGGAAACGAGCAAGCATCAGAATGCACCTCTAAACTCCGCGATCCGGCAAAAGACCGGGGCGGAAAAGAAAAACCGCGCGAAGCAAACTCCGCGCGGCATGAATGCTAGCAGGAAAGCGCTCAGCCGGCGAGGGCGGCGCGGATTTCCTTCTTGAGACCCTGGGCCAGGGGCGAAAGATCGGCATCGTCCTGCTTGAGCAGGAAGGCATCGAGCCCGCCGCGATGTTCGACCGTGCGCAGGGCCGACGTGGCGACGCGCAGCTTGATCGGGCGGTTCAGCGCCTCGGAAATCAGCGTCACGTTCACCAGATTGGGGAGAAAGCGGCGGCGGGTCCGGTTTAGGGCGTGCGAAACGTTATTGCCCACCATAACGCCCTTGCCGGTCAGTTCGCAGCGACGTGCCATTTGGTCGATATCCTGTTTGTGTAAAGGTCCTCACGTGGCGGAAATTCCGCAACGGGCCTCGATTGTGATGAAATCTCGCGGGTCTTTAGAGAAAAGGGCCCTGTCCGTCAAGCCGGCGACCGGTCCAAAGGCGCGTGAACGCCTTGCCTGCACCCTATTCGGGCGGCACTTTGGACAAAAGCAGTGATTCGCTCCGTCCGGCCTTCGCGGTTCCTGGGCGGGCAGAAGAGACGAGAAGACCCGCCCTTGATCCGCCCCGTTCTTGTTGCCGCCGCCGCCCTGGCCATGTTCTCTTCCATGCCGAGCCGGGCCGCCCCCCTCGACGTGCGCGCCAGTTATGTGCTGACCATCGGGCGGATCAACGTGGCGCTGGTCGATGTCGCGCTCGAGGATGACGGGCGCCGCTACGGCCTCGACCTCAGTGCCAATGTCACCGGCTTCGGCTCCATGGTTGCCAGCGGCACGGCCCGTGCCCGGGCCGATGGCAATTCGGGCGGGCAGAGCCTGGTGTCGGAGCATTTCGACCTCGAAACCCGCGCCAATGGCGAAGTGTTCACGGTCGATGTCGGCTTTTCCGGGCGGGCGGTGAGCAGCTTCAAGGTCAATCCGCCCGTGATGGAAAGCCCCGACCGGGTGCCGGTGGAACGCCGCCATCTCTCGGGGGTCGGCGATTTCCTTTCCGCTTTCGTGCTCAAGGGCGCGGGGCTGGACAAGAGCCTGTGCCAGCGCACGCTCAATATCTTTACCGGCGTGGAACGCTTCGACATCGCCATGGCCTATGTCGAAAATGACGAGGCCACCTCGCCCCGCACCGGCTATCAGGGGCCGCTGGTGCTGTGCTCGCTCGATTACCGGCCGATTTCAGGCCATTACACCAGTTCCGAGATCACCAATTACCTGGCCGATACCAGCCGTATCCTGGTCTGGTACATGCCGCTGGGGACAAGCGGCTATTTCATCCCCTATCGGGCCATGCTGGGGACCTCGGTGGGCGATCTGTCCATGGTGCTGGTGGGCACCAAATAGGACCGGCCCTGTCCGGCTTTGGGACGGTCAAAGGCTTTTTTGCCAATTTCGGGGAGATGAAGGCCCGGAACAGGGCGCTGGCGGTGTTAATGCCGGGCCGGCGCGGATTTCGCGCGCGGCAAGGAATCGCCAAGCTTTGCCCTCGGCTGGGCGAAATTTACCCTTCCTTCATGACGATGAACGGGTTTTGGCGCTTCAGCACGGCATGATGGCGGCTCCTGGGGGCAGACGGGTGCGCGACCTACTGCATGTGGTGGAGAACAAAGCGGCATTACCGATTCTGCCCTGATTCTGTCCTGGTTCGTTCCGGGTTTGGTCCGGGCGTTAACGGCAGCGCCGATATTGTGCCGGTTCGGGACATCACGGCCGGCAGGTCGCACCGCGATGCGATATTGTCCCGGATTGGAACGTCAAAGGCTTTTTCGTCAAGATGGAACGGGCAGGCGCCCGGCTGGAGTGGGGCGAGAAATGAATGGGCGAAAAATCATTCATGTCCGGGCGTTTACGCTTTGTCGAGAAACGGCGCCGGGCGCGGGATTTTAACGGAACGCTAAGCAAGCTGAAGCGGTTCGGGGCGGTTCCCGCCGGTTTGCCGGTGGATCGGCGCGGGGCTTGTGGGGCGCCGCATGGGATCGCCACCAGATATGGTGGAGAACGAAAGCGGACCGGGTGAGTCGCCGCGATTCGATGCCGTTTCGTTTCCGGTTCGTTCGCTTGGTTAAGGGGGATGGCGAAAATGCGGCCTTTGCGTGCAAAGGCGGGACAGGCGCGCCAAGCCTCTCGCAACGCCGGAAGGGACAGCCTACATAGGGGCCGATGACGTTCGCACAATCCCAATCGGTCAAGGCTATCCTCGGGCCGACCAATACCGGCAAGACCTATTTCGCCATCGAGCGCATGCTGGCCCATCCCTCCGGGATGATCGGCCTGCCGCTGCGCCTGCTGGCGCGCGAGGTCTATAGCCGGGTGGTCGAGCGGGTGGGCGCGGGTGCGGTGGCCCTGGTGACCGGGGAAGAGCGGATCGTGCCGGCCAAGCCGCGCTATTGGGTGGCGACGGTGGAAGCCATGCCCATGGATATCCATGTCGATTGCGTGGCGGTGGACGAAATCCAGACCGCTATCGATTTCGACCGCGGGCACGTCTTTACCGACCGCATCCTGACGGCGCGGGGGCTGCACGAAACCCTGCTGCTGGGGGCGGGCACCATGGCGCCGGTGATCCGCAAATTGCTGCCCCATGCCCAGATCGTCGAGCGGCCGCGCTTTTCCCAATTGAGCTATGCCGGCTCGAAGAAAATCTCGCGCCAGCCGCCGCGCAGCGCCATCGTCGCCTTCTCGGCCCGGCAGGTCTATGCCATCGCCGAACTGATCCGGCGCGAACGGGGCGGGGCAGCGGTGGTGATGGGAGCGCTCAGCCCGCGCACGCGCAATGCGCAGGTCGAGCTTTACCAGAACGGCGACGTGGACTTCCTGGTGGCGACGGATGCCATCGGCATGGGACTCAATCTCGACATCCACCACGTGGCCTTTGCCGACGACACCAAATTCGACGGGCACCAGAGCCGGCCGCTCACCCCGGCGGAGCTGGGGCAGATCGCCGGGCGCGCCGGGCGCCATGCGCGCAATGGCACGTTCGGCGTGACGGGGGGTACCGAAGAATTCGACGAAGAGCTGGTGGTGCAGCTCGAAACCCACGATTTCGAGCCGGTCAAGGTGCTGCAATGGCGCAACAGCGTGCTCGATTTCCGATCCATCGAGGCGCTGCGTTCGTCGCTGGAGCGCCCCCCGCAGGACCGGACATTGACGCGGGTGCCGATCGCCACCGACCAGATGGCGCTGGACTTTCTCAGCCGAAACGAGGCGGGGGCGCTGGCGCATGGCCACGATGCGGTCAAACTGCTCTGGGAATGTTGCCAGATTCCCGACTATCAGGGAATCTCGCCGGCGGCGCATGGCGAGATCGTAACCCGCATTTACGCGGATTTAAGACGATTTGGAGCGGTTAATGCCGACTGGATTGCCGAGCAGGTGCGCTTTTGCGACAATGCGGAAGGCGATATCGATACGCTCAGCAACCGAATCCGGCAGATTCGGACCTGGACCTTCGTTGCGACCCGTAAAAACTGGCTTGAAGACCCTATTCATTGGCGCGAAAAGACCCGAGATATCGAGGACCGCCTGAGCGATGCGCTGCATGAGCGCCTCACCCAGAGATTCGTCGACCGGCGCACCAGCGTGCTGCTCCGCCACCTGAAAGACAAACGTATGGCATCTCCCGAAATCAACAGCCAAGGCGAAGTGCGGCTCGAGGGCCACCTGATCGGCACGCTCGAAGGCTTCCGCTTCACCCTGGCGCGCGCCGATGGCGAACTCGACGCCAAGGGGGTGCGCGGCGCCGCCGATTCGGTGGTGGCACCGGAAATCCACCATCGTGCCGACCGGCTGGCCGGGGCACCGAACGAGGAATTCGTGCTGTCCACGGACGGGCGCCTGCGCTGGCGCGGCGAAGTGGTGGCCGAACTCGCCCAGGGCGGCAGCCTTTACCGGCCGCGCATCATCCTGCTGGCCGACGAGACGCTGACCGGGCCGGACCTGGAACGCGTGCAGGACAGGCTGAGCCTGTGGCTGCGGCATCATATCAATACCGTGCTCGAACAGGTCATGGCGCTCGAAGCGCCGGCGGACCTGGAGGGGACGGCGCGCGGCATCGCCTACCAGCTTTTCGAGCATCTGGGCCTGCTGTCGCGCAATGGCGTGGCCGATGCCGTCAAGGGGCTCGACCAGGATGTGCGCGGCAAGATGCGCAAGCTGGGCATCAAGTTCGGCGCCTACCATATTTACGTGCCGCTCTCGCTCAAGCCGGCACCGCGCGAACTGGCGCTGATCCTGTTCGCGCTGGCCAATGGCGGCGTGCGACAGGCGGGCGTGGGCGATATTCCCCATATCGTGCTTTCGGGACGGACATCGTTCGAGGTCGATCCCGAGGTCGATCCGCGGCTTTACGAGGTGGCGGGTTTCAAGGTGGCGGGCAAGCGCGCGGTGCGCGTGGATATTCTCGAACGCCTGGCCGATATCATCCGGCCGCTGATCGCGCTCGATCCCAGCCGCGTGCAGGGCGAGGCGCCGGCGGGAGCGGCCGAGGGCAACGGGTTCCGCGTGACCGTGGAAATGACGAGCCTGCTGGGATGTTCGGGCGAAGATTTCAATTCCATCCTCGCATCGCTGGGCTATCGCGTACGCCGCACGCCCAAGCCGCCCGCGCCGGTCGCGGCGCCTGCCGAGGCCAGCGCCGAAGCTCCGGCGCTGGATGCCACGCTTTCCGAGGTGCCCTCCGGCGCGGCGGCGGTGCAAACGGACGATGTGGCGCCAATGGCGGCGGAACCGGCACCTGCCCTGGCCGAGGCGGCGCCGGGCCTGGTCGATGGCGTGATCGACGAAGCGGCGGAGGCCGCCGAAATCGCGGCGGCGCCGGCCGAGCCGGAATTCGACGAGATCTGGTTCCCCGGCGGACGGCGCAACGAGGCGCGCCGGCATGAGCACAAGCCGCGCCGCGAGGGCGGCGACGGGCAGGGTCGCCGCAGCGAGCGCGGCCCGCACAAGGGACCGCGCCGGGCCGAGGGCGAAGAGCGCCCGCACGGCAAGCCGCATCGTGGCAAGGCACGTCCCGACCAGGGCGAACGGCCCGAGCGGCGGCCGGCGCGCGAAGAGCGCAAGACCTTCGACCCCGACAGCCCGTTCGCGGCTCTGGCCGCCTTGCGCGGCAAGACGGAGTAGGGCTTGAGCGGGCCGGACGCCCCGATCCGCAAGGAGCGGCTCGACCGGTTCCTGTTCTTTTCCCGCGCCGTCAAATCGCGGACGCTGGCGCAGAAGTTCATCGAAGCGGGTGCGGTGCGGGTCAATTCCGAGCGCAGCATCCGGACCGACCTCAAGGTCGGGGCCGGCGATGTGCTGACCATGGCGCTGCATGGCCGGATCGTGGTGTGGCGCATTCTCGATTGCGGCACGCGGCGCGGCCCGGCCAGCGAAGCACAGGCGCTTTACGAGGATATTTCGCCGCCCAATCCGCCCCGGGCGGACCCTTCGGCCTATGCGACAGCGATTGCCGAACGGATGAAGGGCGCCGGCCGGCCGACCAAGAAGGCCAGGCGGGAGACGGACCGGCTCAGGAACGAGTGAGCGCGCCGCAAGGCGTGCGTTTGCGGCGTCTGTCCGGCAAAACCGGCCGCCGGCTCCGTGTGGCGCACTGCGCCAAAGGGTCCCGGCCCGCGGCCTTGCGGAGGGGTGAAAAACGGTTTAGCACCGGACCCGTTGAGACAGCCGCGCCCACCCCAAGGCCCCCGGCTCATGCCTATGGGAACAGTGCCCAGATGACCTACATCGTCACCGACAATTGCATCGTCTGCAAGTATACCGATTGCGTGGAAGTGTGTCCGGTGGACTGCTTTTACGAGGGCGAGAACATGCTGGTGATCCATCCGGACGAGTGCATCGATTGCGGCGTGTGCGAACCCGAATGCCCGGCCGAGGCCATCCTGCCCGATACCGAAAGCGGGTTGGATGCATGGCTGGAACTCAACCGCAAATTCTCCGCGATCTGGCCGAACCTGACCGAGCGGCGCGACCCGATGCCTGAGGCCGCCGAGCGCGACGGCGAGGAGGGCAAGCTGGCCAAATATTTCTCGGAGGCGCCCGGCGAGGGCGATTGACCAAGGGTCCGGGGCCGGACCGCCTCGGGCTTTTTCAGCGATTGGCAAGGGTTTGCCATGACAGCACCGAAGCGAACCGCTCCGCGGGGCGGGCGATGAGGCACGGCTGATTCGGACCTTTTGATTCTGCTGAAAATTTGTGCTATGGTTCATCCATATGCAGTTGAGCCCATCACCCAGAGCGTGCCGCAAGGCACGATTTTTTTGACATCATCGTCGGTTGCGTGGCGTTCCGGACACAAGCGGACCCGGACGGCCATGAGGCTCGACTGCAGGACGGCGCCCGGGTCGGGCGTCAGGCGTAGAGTTTGAAATGGACGGTCCTTGCCGCAGGGAACCGACCATTCGGGGCGTCAATAAGGAGTTCCAGCCTATGGTAGCCAAGAAGTCACAGCAGCGGCTCGGGTTCAAGACCGGCGAATATGTCGTCTATCCGTCCCATGGCGTCGGCGTGATCGTCGGCATCGAGGAGCAGGAAGTGGCCGGCCTCAGCCTCGAGCTGTTCGTCATCAGCTTCGAGCAGGACAAGCTGACCCTGCGGGTGCCCGTGGCCAAGATCAAATCCGTCGGCATGCGCAAGCTGGCCGAGGAAGATGAAGTCAAGAAGGCGCTCGATACCGTCACCGGCCGGGCCCGCGTCAAACGCACCATGTGGTCGCGCCGCGCCCAGGAATATGAAGCCAAGATCAATTCGGGTGACCTGATCGCCATTTCCGAAGTGGTGCGCGATCTCTACCGCTCCGAGGAGCAGCCCGAGCAGTCCTATTCGGAACGCCAGCTTTTCGAGCAGGCCATGGATCGGATGAGCCGCGAAGTCAGTGCCGTCAAGAAGCTGACGCTGACCGAGGCGGTGCAATTGATCGAAAAGCAGCTCGCCAAGAGCCCCAAGCGCGGCAAGGCCGATGCGGCGGAAGCCGAAAGCGACGAGGAAGCGGCGTAAGCCCCGCTTCCCCGTTATCACGGATCGACGGAAAGGCCGGTGGAAATACCGGCCTTTTTGCCGTTCAGGCGCCGGTCGCCACGCGGTGGCTTCCCCGTTCAAATGCGGCCAGAACGACCGCCATGGCCGCCTGCCGGTCCAGCCCGCCCACGGATAGCGCAAAGCGCTCGTAATCGCCCAGATCGGCAAATTCGGCATGCAGGTCCGCCACCACGCCGGCGTCGGTCAGGCTGTCCCCGCCACGCGCCCGGCAGCGGGCGATGGCCTCTTCGGCGGAGGTGCGCAAGACCAGATAATGCAGCGGCAGGCCGAGCGCGGTAAAGACCGGCACCGCCCAGGGCCGGATGACGCCGTCCAGCACCACGACATAGCCATGGCGCGCATAGGCGCCGGCCACGCCGGCCGCGATCTCCATGACCATGCGGTTCTGCTTGTGGCTTTCGGGCAGCCAGGGATCGATCCTGCCGGTCTTGATATAGCCCCAGAAATCGTCGGAATGCAGATGCACTTTGGGTTGGCCGGGGAGATGCGCCAGGGCTTCGGCTGTGGTGGTCTTGCCCGAGCCCGGATGGCCGGAAAGAATGAGAATGTGTCCTGAAGGGAGATTCATCAGCTCTTTGCCAAAACATCTTTCATGCTGATCGTGGCGCTGCCGGGGCGCAGCGGCTTTTGCTGGCTTTCATGCGGCGCCCAGCCGGCGAGCCAGATGATGTCCAGCGTGGCGCGGACGCGGCCATCGGGATCGGCGTCGCGGGCGGCATAGGCTTGGGCGGCATGGGCAAGCAGGGTCCGGGTGGCGAAGCGCCGGGGCCGGTCGGCCAGCGGATTGGCGGCGCCCAGGGCCTTGAGTTCGGCCATGAGGGCAAAGGGCGTGGCGTAGCGCACCACATGGCTTTCGACATCGGCCACCGGCAAAGCGAGCCCGGCGCGCTGCAGCAGCGCGCCGCCGTCGCGCACCTGTATCATGGGGGCGATGCGGGCCGAGGCGCCGCCCGAAACCTCGAGATCGGCCGACAGAAAGGCCTCGCGCAATTCGGAAAGACTGTCGCCACCGACGAGGGCGATCATGAGCAGGCCATCGGGCGCGAGCAGGGCGCGCAGGCGCGCCAGGTGCCCGGGCACATCGTTGACCGCCTGGAGATGGAGCAGGGAGACGATCAGATCCTGCCGGCCTTGGGGCAGGTGCGGGAAATCGTCGTCGCCGGCAAAGGCCTCGATGCGCTCGACCCGGACCGGGCCGCTGGCCGAGGCGAGGACTTCCGGCAGGCTCGCCGCGTCGGGACCGATGAGCAGGGCCCGGGAAAAATCGCGGATATGGGCGCCGAGCCGGTCGGCCAGGTCGTCCAGGACCAGGTCGCGCACGAAATTGCCGGGCCCGGCGCGGCGGGCCAGGTTGCGGGCGATCTGGGCATTGTCGAAGAGGCGGGGCGGCTGGGACATGGGAGCGCCGGGGCTGGTAGAGATGCCGGAACGTGGCAATATGGCCCTTATGGAGAGCGGGACAGGACAAGTCAAAGGCCGGATGGGGCTGGGGGTCTTGCGGGGGCTGGGGCAGGCGGTGCTCGACCAGCTCTATCCGCCCGGCTGCGCCTGTTGCGGCGCACCGCTTTTAAGCGAGGACGGGCTTTGCGGGCGTTGCTTTGCCGACCTCGTGCCGATCACCGCCCCCTATTGCCCGGTTCTGGGCCTGCCTTTTGCCGCCGATATGGGACCTGGGGCTCTGTCGGCCGAGGCGCTGGCCGACCCGCCGCCTTTCCGGCGAGCGCGGGCGGCGGCGGTCTATGGCGAAATTGCCGGGGCGCTGGTGAGCCGGCTCAAATATGGCGACCGGCCGGAACTGGCGCGGTTCTGCGCGCGGCAGATGGCGCGGGCCGGGCGCGAATTCTGGGACGAGGCGCCGGTCCTCGTGCCGGTGCCCCTGCATGCCAGCCGGCTGCGCTGGCGGCGCTATAATCAATCCATGCTGCTGGCGCAGGCGCTGGGGCGGGAACTCAGCCTCAAGATCGAGGGCCATGCCGTCCTGCGGCACAGGAAGACGCGCCAGCAGGTGGGGCTGAGCGGAACGGGCCGGGCGCGCAATGTCCAGGGGGCGTTTTCGCTGCGTCCGGACGCATTGGCGGCATTGGGCGGGCGCAACGTGGTGCTGATCGACGATGTCTATACGACCGGGGCGACGGTCAGGGCGGTGAGCCGGGCGCTGCTGCGCGGCGGGGTGGGGGCAGTGGACGTGCTGACCTTCGCTCGCGTTGTCATCGGGGACGATCTGCCCATATAACAGACAGCATTGTTCTTTGGAGTTTTTCGGCATGGCCAAGGTCGAAATCTATACCACGCCCACCTGTCCCTATTGCCATGCGGCCAAGGTCCTGCTGCGCGAAAAGGGCGTGGATTACAACGAAATCAGCGTGATCGAACCCGAATTGCGCCAGAAGATGACCGAGCGGGCGCATGGACGGCGCACCGTGCCGCAAATCTTTATCGGGGACGTGCATGTGGGCGGCTATGACGACATGGCCGCGCTCGACCGGCAGGGCGGGCTCGACGCCTTGCTGGCGGGATAGACCGGCTCCAGCCTGCCGGGTGGGACCCGTGTGCCGCCCACCGACCGGCGTTTGAGAAAGCCAGATAGAATGTCCATGCGAATTGCCGCCATCCAGATGCGATCGGGGCTGGACCCGGATGCCAATCTGGCCGCGCTCGAGCCCATGATCGTGGAAGCCGCGGAACGGGGCGCCGAATATGTGCTGACGCCGGAAGTCACCATGATCTTTCCGGAAAACGCGCAGCAATTGGCCAGGGTGGCAGTTCCTTTCGAGGACCATCCGCAATTGGCGCGCATGGCTGTGCTGGCGCGCCGGCACGGCATGGCCATCCATGTGGGTTCGCTCGCCGTGCCGCTGGCGGACGGACGCTTCGCCAATCGCTCGGTGCTCTATGGCCCTGACGGGGGCATGCGCGCTGTCTATGACAAAATCCACCTCTTCGATGCCGATATTGCCGGGCTCAACGCCTATCGGGAAAGCGCCACCTATCGGGCCGGGGCACAGGCGGTGACGGCCGATCTGGGCGCGTTCCGACTGGGTCTTTCGATCTGCTACGATATGCGGTTCCCCCGGCTCTACAACAGCCTCGCGCAGGCGGGGGCGGACCTGCTGGCCGTGCCGGCGGCGTTCACCGTGCCCACGGGACAGGCGCATTGGCATGTGCTGCTGCGGGCGCGGGCCATCGAAACCGGCTCCTATGTGATTGCCGCGGCGCAGGGCGGACACCACGCCAATGGCCGGGGGACCTATGGCCATTCGCTGGTCATCGATCCCTGGGGCAAGGTGATCGGCGAACTCGATCACGACGATCCGGGCATATTGGTGGCCGATATCGATCCCAGGGCGGTGGAGGAAGCGCGGCGGCGTATCCCGGCGCTGGCCAATGCGCGGGACTTCGCGCCGCCGGGTTTGCAGAGCTGAACGCGGTGCCTATATGCTGGCAGTCGGTATTTTTCCGACACGGCCAAACAAGACGACTAGAGACGTGATCCAGTATTCGCTTCAATGCTCGAACGGCCATCGCTTCGATGCCTGGTTCCGGAATGCGGGCGCCTATGACCAGCAGCGGGCGCGCGGCATCGTCACCTGCGCGCAATGCGGCGACAGCGGGGTGGAAAAGGCGCCCATGGCGCCCAATGTGGCGCGCAGCGATACGGAAAGAATGCCGCTTTCTGCCGCACATCCCGAGGCCGCGAAGATCCGCGAATTGCTGCGGCAATATCGCAGGAAGGTCATGAGCGAGGCCGATTATGTCGGCGACAAATTCGCCGAGGAAGCCCGCAAGATTCATTTCGAGGAAACCGAAGCCCGCGGCATTTATGGCCAGGCGACCCGCGAGGACATCGCGGGCCTGCTCGAAGACGGCGTGGATTTCATGCCGTTGCCGGACCTGGCCGACGATAACTGACATCCCGCCGCGACCTCGCTCGCGGTGCGGGTGGACCGGCGCGGCACAAACGCCCCTGGCGCGCTTGCCGCGCCTCGGGAGCGATCCCCTTCCAGGCGCCATTGTCGGCGCGATCAATGGAGACATGACCATGACCACACTCGATGCGGCCCTTTCGGGCAGTTTTGCCATTGGCGGCGATCTCGAGGTCAACCGGCTCGGCTTCGGCGCGATGCGGATTACCGGCGCCGGCATCTGGGGACCGCCGGCGGATCGGGACGAGGCGGTGCGGGTGCTCAGGCGCCTGCCTGAAATCGGCGTCAATTTCATCGATACGGCGGAAAGTTACGGGCCTTATGTCAGCGAAGAGCTGATCGGGGAGGTGCTGGCCCCCTATGGCCAGGGCACGATCGTCGCCACCAAGAGCGGGCTGACCCGGACCGGGCCGGATCAATGGCACCAGGTGGGGCGGCCCGAATTCCTGCGCCAGGGCGTGATGATGAGCTTGCGGCGGCTGAAGCTGGAGCGCATCGATCTGTGGCAATTGCACCGGATCGACGCGCGCACCCCGCGCGACGAGCAGTTCGGCGTCATCGCCGAAATGCAGAAGGAAGGGCTGATCCGCCATGTCGGGCTCTCGGAAGTGAGCGTGGACGACATCAAGCAGGCCAGTCGCCATTTCAAGGTTGCCAGCGTGCAGAATCTCTACAACCTGGTGAACCGCCGGGCCGAGGCGGTGCTGGAGCATTGCGAGGCCAATGGCATCGGGTTCATTCCCTGGCGGCCGATCGATGGGGGAAACCTGGAAGCGAACAGTCCCCAGTTCCGCGCCATCATGGACAAGCATGGCGCCAGTGCCGGGCAATTGGCCTTGGCCTGGATGCTGAAGCGCTCGCCGGTCATGCTGCCCATTCCGGGCACCGGCAAAGTAAAGCATCTGGAAGACAATGTGGCGGCGGCGGGAATCGATCTCAGCGACGAGGATTTCGCTACGCTCGATGCGATAGGCAAGGCCGGCTAGAGCGCTTCCAGCAAAGGTGGCAATGGCTTTGCGGTTCGGAAACGCGACAAAACAAAGACCTGGAGCGATTTCACCGTTTCAGTGAAACGGTGAAATGCTCGAGAGCGTCCGCCGAACGATTTCGCGGGAAGACCACATGCAGCCGGGCGCCCCGATGGGACGCCCGGCTTTTTCCGGTTCAGCTTTCGAGCCGGCTCAGGTCGCGCACCGCGCCCCTGGCGGCGGAGGTGACCAGGGCGGCATAGGCCTTGAGCGCGGTGGTGACGCGGCGCTTGCGCGGCTCGGCGGGTTTCCAGCCCAATTTGTCCTGCTCGATGCGGCGCTGCTGCAATTCGGCATCGGACACCAGCACGTTGATATTGCGGTTGGGGATGTCGATCTCGACGATGTCGCCTTCGCGCACCAGCCCGATGGCGCCACCCTCCGCCGCTTCAGGCGAGGCATGGCCGATGGAGAGGCCCGACGTGCCGCCCGAAAAGCGGCCATCGGTCAGCAGCGCGCAGGCCTTGCCCAGGCCCTTCGATTTCAGGTAGCTCGTGGGATAGAGCATTTCCTGCATGCCGGGGCCGCCGCGCGGGCCCTCATAGCGGATGACGACGACATCGCCTTCCTTGATCTGGTTGGAGAGGATGGCCTTGACCGTGGCGTCCTGGCTCTCGAAGACCCGGGCCGGCCCGGTGAATTTGAGGATGGAATCGTCGACGCCCGCGGTTTTGACGATGCAGCCGTCGAGCGCGATATTGCCCTTGAGCACCGCCAGGCCGCCATCCTTGGAGAAGGGATTGTCCGGCGAGCGGATGGCGCCATGGGTGCGGTCGAGGTCGAGTTCCTTCCAGCGGTTGGACTGGGAGAAGGCCTGGGTGGTGCGCACGCCGCCCGGAGCGGCCATGTAGAACTGGCGCACGCTTTCGGAATTGGTGCGGGTGATGTCCCATTTGTCGATGGCATCGCCCATGGTGGCCGCATGCACGGTGGGTTCGCCACGGTTGATGAGGCGGGCCCGGTCGAGCTGGCCGAGAATGGCCATGATGCCGCCGGCGCGATGCACATCCTCGACATGCACGTCCTGCTTGGCGGGCGCGACCTTGCACAGGACCGGCACCTTGCGGCTCAAGGCATCGATGTCGTCCATGGTGAAATCGACGCCGCCTTCATGCGCGGCGGCCAGGATATGGAGCACGGTATTGGTCGAGCCGCCCATGGCGATGTCGAGGGCCATGGCGTTCTCGAAGGCGGCCTTGGTGGCGATGGACCGGGGCAGCACGCTCTCGTCGTCCTGCTCGTAATAGCGGCGGGCCAGGTCGACGATCAGATGCCCGGCCTCCTGGAACAGGCGCTTGCGGTCCGCATGGGTGGCCAGCGTCGAACCGTTGCCGGGCAGCGACAGGCCCAGCGCCTCGGTGAGGCAGTTCATGGAATTGGCGGTGAACATGCCCGAACAGGAACCGCAGGTGGGACAGGCATTCTGCTCGACCAGCTCGACTTCCTCGTCGGTGTAGTGATCGTCGGCGGCCATGACCATGGCATCGACCAGGTCGAGCGCCTGCAATTGACCCTTGACCATGGCCTTGCCCGCTTCCATCGGCCCGCCCGAAACGAAGACCACCGGAATGTTGAGCCGCATGGCGGCGTTGAGCATGCCGGGCGTGATCTTGTCGCAATTGGAGATGCAGACCATGGCGTCGGCGCAATGGGCGTTGACCATGTATTCCACCGAGTCGGCAATGATGTCGCGGCTGGGCAGGGAATAGAGCATGCCGTCATGGCCCATGGCGATGCCGTCATCCACCGCGATGGTATTGAATTCCTTGGCGACGCCGCCGGCCGCCTCGATCTCGCGGGCGACGAGCTGGCCGAGATCCTTGAGATGCACGTGGCCGGGCACGAACTGGGTGAAGGAATTGACCACGGCGATGATGGGCTTGCCGAAATCGCCGTCCTTCATGCCGGTGGCGCGCCAGAGCCCGCGGGCGCCGGCCATGTTGCGGCCGTGGGTGGTGGTGCGGGAGCGATAGGCTGGCATGGGGACGTCCTCGAAATGCTGCCGGTGGGGCCGGTTTTGCTTTAGCTCCTGTTTAGACCCATTCCAGCACAGCGGCAACAAAAATCCGTACCGTACCGTACGGTACGGCTCTGCTGGCGCGTTTGAGCATCGGGGTGGATGCGTGCTGGGGAATACGTGCTGGGGATACGATGGGAACCGGGCAGGGGAGCGAGGGCGCTTTCCGGAGCGAGCCGCCGGAAAGGGCCAGGAAAGCGGTGGGAGGTTTTCGGCCTTCGACCGCCGGCGTCACCTTATCCCGGAAAGTGGAGGTGATGATGCCGGCGGCTCGAGGCTCGCCGTCTTATCGCGCGAATATCGCTCGTTCGGGCGATGGGCGGTCAGAATTTGTAGCGCAAGCCGGCGGTAAGGGCATTGGAGCCGTCGATATGGGCGACGGTGCCGTAACCGCCGGAGCGGTGCTGGACCCGGGTGAACGCTTCCCATTGCGGCGCCGCGGCGCTGGACACGGCGATTTCGGGGCCGAGATAGAAAAGGAAGGCCGCGCTTTCGCCGGCGCGGGCGGTGCGCATGGTTTCGGCCCCGATCGTATCGGAGACCAGGGAAAAGCCGGCGGTCAGGGAGGGGGTGACGGTGAAGTCGCCGATCTCGATGCGGGTGAAGCGCGCAACGGCGCCGGTCCAGACCTCCGCCGAGGGCGCCTCGCCCACGCGGATGCCGACCCCCGCTTCGAGCCCGAGCCCGAAGCCTTGGTAATCATAGAAAAACCGCTGATAGCCCACGCCCAGGAAGGCGTTCGGCTCATAATGGTCCCGCCAGAAAAGGAAGCTATGGCCAAAGGATTCGCTGGTCAGCGGCCCGCCGAATACGAAGACGTTCTGCTCGAAGGCTTCTGTCGATTGGGCCAGCGCGGGGGAGAGGGCGGCGAACCAGGCCAGGGCACCGGCAAAAAGGGAGCGGAATAAAGCAGACATCGTTACTCGCAATTCAAGTCGTCACACGCAAATGATCGCGGACCCATTCGGGTTCACGGCCAGCGATCACTTTTTACAGAGCCAAAAGGCGGTTTCAGGGCAAAGCGACGGGGCGCTGGGCCATGACCATGTAATTGACGGCCATGTCGGGCGAGCGGCGCCATTCGTCGGCCAGGGGATTGAAGACCACGCCGGTTTCCCCGACGACGTCGAGCCCGTTGCGGGTGAGCAGGGCCTTGATCTCGTCGGGCGTCAGAAACTTGTTCCAGTCATGGGTGCCCACCGGCAGCCAGCGCAGCACGCGTTCGGCGGCAAAGACGGCCAGGGCGCGGGCGCGCAGGGTCCGGTTCAGCGTGGCCGTGAGAAGCAGACCTCCCGGCTTGACCAGATCGGCGCAGCTCTTCATGTAGAGCGGAACATTGTCGACATGTTCCACCACCTCCATGTTGAGCACCATGTCGAAGGTCTTGCCTTCGGCGGCCAATGCCTCGCTGGTCGTGGCGCGGTAATCCACGGCAAGGCCGGACTGCTCGGCATGAATGCGGGCAATGGCGATATTGCGCTCGGCCGCGTCGATGCCGGTAACGCTGGCGCCCAGACGAGCCAGGGGCTCGCAGAGCAGACCGCCGCCGCAGCCGACATCGAGGATGTTCAGGCCCTCGAAGGGCCGGATGGCCGTGCCGTCGCGGCCGAAATGAGCCAGCAGGTATTCGCGGATATAGCCCAGCCGCACCGGATTGAACTTGTGCAGCGGCTTGAACTTGCCCCTGGGGTCCCACCATTCCTCGGCCATCGCGGTGAATTTGGCGATTTCGGCGTCGTTGATCGTGGTGGCGGTCATGGCAAGGCTCCGTTTGTCCCATATGACCCGGAGGGGGTGGCAGGAGCAAGGCGCGCGGGCGTCGCAGGTGGGAAGAGGGGCGCTGCCCGATGCCGGAATCGGACAGCGAAAATCGCCGCCCGGCTTGCGCTTGCGGTTATACGGGAGATGGACGGCCTTCAGGTCAGAAACTATCGACGCAGAACGGACCAGGGGCCGCCCATCACGGCCCGGAGCTTTCTCACCGGGCCGGTTCAGGCGGGACTAGTGTTGCAAGTCCGGCTGCCGACGTTCTGCCCGGCCAAACGGGGCGCCTCCGTCTCCTGCCGCCCCGCCCGACCCTGCGTCGGGGCCGCGTGAATGGTGGAGGCCGGCCTTATGTATCAAACGCACCAAGAGACATGGTGATTGCCGGGCTTCATTTCCAGTAACCTGCCGGCATCACCGACCTGTTCAGGCTACAGCCAGAAGGACGGTCCACGCTGGATAAGGCCCCGGATCACATCCGGGGCCTCCTCAATTCACTCCGCCGAACCTCAGTTCGGCCGCACCCACGGGGACAAGCAGTGCTGCCACCGGCCTAGGTGGCGGACGCGGTGTATGAACCAGACGCAATATCTTCGAGTAGCGTTGGCCCGGCGGGAGTCCACTCGAACGCAATGCGGGTGAGATCGCCGGAGCCGAGAAGGTTCTGTCCGAAAAAACTTCCCACCACACCGAAATGCGCATCAGCCTCGTTCGGAGGAATGGAAACGACAGGCAGCTTGAGGGCATTGCCAATGGCCACGGCAATGTCGCGCGTGGCGATCCGGTCCTCGCCGACCGCATGCAGGCGTGTCCCGGCTGTCGCACGTTCCAAACCGATGCGGATAAGCCGGGCAGCGTCGGACCGATGGACTGCCGACCAACTGTGTGAGCCATCACCGACATATCCAGATACGCCCGTCTTCCGCGCCGCCTCGACGAGCCACGAAACGAATCCCCAGTCGCCATGGCCATGGACGCTCGGCGGAAAGCGGATAATGCTCGTGCGCACGCCGCGTTCGACATATGACAGGGCCAGGTTCTCGGAGCCGCCGCGATCCGAAGATGGACCAACCGCCGGGGACGCATCCGTCTCCAGCACGGCGCGGCCTTCAACCAGTCCCGACATTGCGTTTGTGACCATAAAGGGCTTGCGACTGCCGACGAGTGCCTCGGCCATGGTCTGTACGGCAGTTCTTTCGGCGCGGTCCGACTCATCCGGGTTGCCCCAGTCATGCTTGTTTGCCAGGTGCAGAACGGCATCGGCATCACGGGCGCCGCGCCTGAGAGAATCCAGATCGTCGAGATCGCCGAGCAGCACTTCAGCACCTTTGGCGGAGAGCGCCGCCGCAGATTTCTGCGACCGCGCCAGGCCCAGCGGCATATGACCATTGGCCAGCAGTTCGTCTACGACGCCCGAGCCAATCCAGCCCGACGCGCCGGTTATGAATACGCGCATCATTCTCTTCCTTCCGATGATCTTCGCCCCGACTAATTACGAGACATTGTGTCCATAATTATATATAACGAGACATTATGTCCAGAATTATTATGTGCATGCATTGGCGCCTTGTGGCATTGTCGGAGGGCGTAAAAGGCAAAATGGCCACTCATCGGAGGCTGAAACTATGACAGCAGATCAGGACAATCATGGTCCAGCCGGGCGGCCTCGCAGCGAAGAAGCAAGGCAGGCCGTGCTGAATGCGGTCGATGATCTTCTGGTCGAGATCGGCTACGCGGCAATGACGATGAAGAACATCGCAGAGCGAGCGCAGGTATCGCGGCAGACCGTCTATCGGTGGTGGTCAACCAAGGCCGAGATTCTGTTTGAGGCCTGCGCCGAGGACGCCACTGACGAACTGGCCATTGTCCCGAGCGGCGTCACCGTGACGGATATTGCAGCATATCTGAGTGCGCTGATAGAGTTCCTGAGCAGGTCTCCCTCGGGGATCGCCTATCGCGCTCTGGTCGGGGAAGCGCAGCACAGCAAGGAAGTGGCGGCCCTGCTGGCGACGTCGGACATCCTTCTCAACAGTGCTATCGAGGTTCTGGAAGGGCTAACAGACTCCTCCAGAAGAACGGCTAGTCCCGAGACCGCGGCGCGCCTCATCGCGCCCGTCTTTTATTGGATTTTCAGTGGTAAAGACCCAAAGGCGTTGGTGGCAACCGCGCTTGCAGATATCTTTGTGAACGAGTGCCCGGCGGCTTGATACCGCACCGGCATAAATGCGGGCCGAGCCTTTGCCTGTGTGGTTGCGACAAAGCGGCCTGATCTTGGACCGACGGTCGACGCCTGCGCTGGTGTGCTGATAACTCAAAGCAGCCTGTCGTCTCCCCACCCCATCCCGGTCATTCCCATTGATTGCTTGCGCCCTTTGTGGCATGTCCCGCGCAATAAAAGCGTAACGCCGGGTTCGGCGGGAAGTGCTTTGAGTTTTCGCGCTGCCGAACCGCAAAAGTGAGGTCCACTTTTGCTGGCAGTGCTCTAGCCGGGGAAGCAAGTGGCCCGTATCGTCGTCAAGTTCGGTGGCACTTCGATGGCCAATATCGAACGCATCCGCCATTCGGCCCGCCATGTAAAGCGCGAGATCGAGGCCGGCAACGAGGTTGCCGTCGTGGTTTCGGCCATGTCGGGCAAGACCAATGAACTGGTGGGCTGGGTCAACGAGGCGAGCCCGCTCCACGATGCGCGCGAATATGACGCGGTCCTGGCCTCGGGCGAGCAGGTGACGGCGGGACTGATGGCCATCGTGCTGAGCGAAATGGGCGTGCAGTCGCGCTCCTTTGCCGGCTGGCAGGTGCCCATCCATACCGATGACTCGCATGGTGCGGCGCGCATTACCGATATCGATCCGAGCGAACTCGACAAGCGCATGACAGCGGGCTGGGTGCCGGTGATTACCGGATTCCAGGGGATTTCGCCCCATGGCCGGGTCACGACGCTCGGCCGCGGCGGTTCGGACACTTCGGCGGTGGCAGTGGCCGCGGCGGTCGGGGCGGAGCGCTGCGACATCTATACGGATGTGGACGGCGTTTACACCACCGATCCGCGCATCGTGCCCAAGGCACAGCGCATGACCAAGATTTCCTTCGAGGAAATGCTGGAAATGGCTTCGCTGGGCGCCAAGGTGCTGATGATCCGCTCGGTGGAAATGGCCATGGCGCACAAGGTGCGCCTCACCGTGCGCTCCAGTTTCGACGACCCGGATGCGCCCCAGATTGCGCCCGACGGAACGCCCGGCGTGCCGGGAACGCTTGTTTGCGATGAGGATGAGATCATGGAAAAGCAGATCGTTTCGGGCGTGACGCTCGCCAAGGCCGAGGCCAAGATCACCCTCCGCGACGTCAAGGACAAGCCGGGCGTGGCCGCCGCTATTTTCGGTACGCTGGCCGACCAGGGAATCGTGGTCGACATGATCGTGCAGAATATCGCCGACGACGGGGCCACGACGGACATCACCTTCACCGTGCCCGACAGCGAGTACGACCGGGCGGTCAAGGCGCTGGAGAACAATGAAGGCCGGTTTGAATATGACCGGCTTTCGGGCTCGAAGGGCGGCGCCAAGGTGTCGGTGGTGGGCGTGGGCATGCGCAGCCATGCCGGTGTCGCGTCCTCGATGTTCAAGGCCCTGGCGGACAAGGGCATCAATATCCAACTCATCACCACGTCGGAAATCAAGACCTCGGTTCTGATCGATGAAGAATATGCCGAGCTTGCGGTTCGGGCCTTGCACACCTATTACGGTCTGGACAAAAAGGACGCCTGACCGTTTCGAGGGGAGTGGGCCGCGTCCTTGGTGAAGGGGGGCGGCCACAGGGCCGCCGACAGAGGCGATGGTGACGACCCTAAGCGGCCCCAGGGTGCTGCTGCGGCAATTGCGCGAGACGATGGCGGAGCCGCTGGCTTCGCAGGAGCGGCTCGACAAGATCGTCGCCCTCATCGCCCAGAACATGCGCGCCGACGTGTGCTCGTTCTATGTATTGCGCGATGACGGCGCGCTGGAATTGTTCGCCACCAAGGGGCTCGATGCGCAGTCGGTCCATCTGACCACCCTGCGGCTGGGCGAGGGGCTGGTCGGCCTCATCGCCGCCGAGGCCGAGCCGCTCAGCCTCGAGGATGCGCCCAGCCATCCGGCCTTCGCCTATCGCCCGGAAACCGGGGAAGACAAATATAACGCCTTTCTGGGCGTGCCGGTGCTGCGTGCCGGCCAGACCCTGGGCGTGCTGGTGGTGCAGAATGCCGAGCGGCGCCATTATGGCGAGGACGAAACCGAGGCAATGCTGACCACGGCCACGATTTTGGCCGAAATGATCGCCACCAGCGACTTCGACAATCTCATCAAACCCGGATCGGATATCGATCTGCGGCGGCCTCGCATGTTCAATGGCGTCAGTTTCACCGATGGAATCGCGCTCGGGACCGTGGTGCTCCACGATCCCCGGGTCGTGGTGAGCAATTTCATCGCCGAGGACACCGACGCGGAAAAGCAGCGGCTGGAGGCGGCCATCGCCACCATGCGGGTCTCCATCGATGCCATGCTCGATCATGGCGACATGCAGCCCTCGTCGGACCATCGTGAAATCCTCGAAACCTACCGCATGTTCGCCAATGACCGGGGATGGGTGAACCGGCTGATCGAGGCGATCGACAACGGCCTCAGTGCCGAGGCGGCGGTCGAGAGGGTGCAGAACGATACGCGCGCGCGCATGCTGCGCCAGACCGACCCCTATATCCGCGACCGGCTGCACGACCTGGACGACCTGGCCAATCGGCTGCTGCGCGTGCTCACCAATACGAGCCAGCCGGCGCAGCGCGAATTGCCCGACAATGCCATCCTGGTGGCCCGCAATATGGGGCCGGCGGAATTGCTCGAATATGACCGCAAGAAATTGCGCGGCGTGGTGCTTGAAGAGGGCGGCGCAACCGCGCATGTGGCCATCGTGGCGCGTTCGCTGGGCGTTGTGGCGGTCGGGCAGGCGCAATCCATCGTCTCGATGTGCGAGGCCGGCGACGACATCATCATAGACGGGCCGGCCGGCACGGTGCATCTCAGGCCCACGTCCGATGTCGAGCAGGCCTATGTGGACAAGGTGCGCGTCACGGCGCGGCGGCGGGCCCATTACGCGGCGCTCAAGGGCCGGCCGAGCATCACCCGGGACGGGGTGGCCATTACGCTGCTGCATAATTCGGGATTGGTGGCGGATCTGCCGATGCTGGAGGATACCGGTGCGGCGGGGGTCGGGCTGTTCCGCACCGAATTGCAGTTCATGATCGCGTCCAAGCTGCCCCGGCTCAACGAGCAGGTGGAGCTTTACGCCGAGGCCATGGCCATTGCCGGGGCCCGTCCGATCGTTTTCCGGCTGCTCGATATCGGCGGGGACAAGGTGGTGCCCTATCTGCGCTCGATGGCCGAGGAAAATCCGGCCATGGGCTATCGTTCGATCCGGCTGGGGCTGGACCGGCCGGGCCTGCTGCGCACGCAAATCCGGGCCTTGCTGATGGCGGCCAATGGGCGGGCGCTCAAGATTCTCGTGCCCATGGTGACGGAAACCTTCGAGTTTCGGCAGACCCGCACCGTGATCCGCAAGGAAGTGGAGCGGTTGCGCCGGGCCGGACAGGTGGTGCCCGAGCAGATCGAGTTGGGAGCCATGGTCGAAGTGCCCTCACTGCTCTTCGAGCTGGACCAATTGCTGCCCGAAACCGATTTCGTGTCCATCGGCTCCAACGATCTGGTGCAGTTCCTTACCGCCGCCGACCGGGCCAATCCGCGTGTGTCGAAAGCCTATGATCCCATTGCCCTGCCCCGGCTGCGGGCCATGAGGCTGGTGGTCGAAGCAGCGCGCCGACACAACAAGCCTGTCACCATGTGCGGGGAGCTGGCCGGAAAACCGATGGAGGCCCTGGCGCTGATGGCCATCGGCATGACGCGGCTATCCATGGGGCCGGCCTCGATCGGGCCGATCAAGGAAATGGTGCTCAACCTGGACTTGCGGCCGATCCAGGCGGCCGTGGCGGCGGCCCTGAGCGATGGCGCCGATGGAATCGGTATCCGCGACCTGCTCGGGGAATGGGTGGAAAAGCAGAAGCTGCCCATGGGATGAGCGCGCCATTGCGCGCTTGCAGTTGCGGGGCCAGGTCTTTACACGCGGCACAGGTGACCGCTCCAGTGGAAGGCCAGTAATGCCCACTTTGCCCCAGGACAAGCTCGATGCGCTCGAGATGCGCTTTGATTATATCGAGGCGGCGCTGGCGGGTGGAGCGGCTCCGGACGAATTGGCGCGGCTGAGCAAGGAACATTCAGACCTCACCGAGATCGTGACGCAAATCCGTGCCTATAAGAAAGCGCTCAGGGACCGGGTCGAGGCCGAGGCGCTGCTCAAGAGCGGCGAGCGGGACATGGCCGAGATGGCGGCAGCGGAAATCGAGGATCTCGACGAGACGCTCGAAGGCCTGGTGCAGTCGATCCGTATTCTCCTTTTGCCGCGCGATGCGGCGGACGAGAAATCCATCATCCTTGAAATCCGCGGCGGTACGGGCGGGGACGAGGCGGCCTTGTTCGCCGGCGATCTTTTCCGCATGTATGAGCGCTATGCGGCTGCGCGCGGCTGGACGGTGAGCGTGATGGAGGAAAGCCCCGGAGAAGTGGGGGGCTTCAAGGAAATCATCGCCAATGTCTCGGGCAAGGGTGTCTATGCCCGGATGAAATACGAATCAGGCGTGCATCGGGTGCAGCGCGTGCCGGCGACCGAGGCTTCGGGGCGCATCCATACGTCAGCGGCCACGGTGGCGGTGCTGCCGGAAGTGGAGGATATCGATATCGATATCCGGCCGGAAGATATCCGCATCGACACGATGCGCGCATCGGGTGCGGGCGGGCAGCACGTCAATACCACCGATTCGGCGGTGCGCATCACGCATCTGCCCACCGGCATCGTGGTGACTTCGGCGCTGAAGAGCCAGCACCAGAACCGGGCGCAGGCCATGGTGGTGCTGCGGGCCCGGCTTTACGAGCAACAGCGCGAGGAGCGCGACAGCGCGCGCTCGGCCGAGCGCAAGGGGCAGGTGGGATCGGGTGACCGGTCCGAGCGGATCCGCACCTATAATTTCCCGCAGGGGCGGGTGACCGATCACCGCATCAATCTGACCCTCTACAAGCTCGACAAGGTAATGGCCGGCGAGGCGCTGGACGAGTTGATCGAAGCGCTGATTACCGAGCATCAGGCGGCGCAATTGGCCGCCATGGAGCAGGGCAACTGAAGGAGGCCAATTCCCTCGGTGCCCTCTGGCGCGGCTGGCGCGACGTGCTGGCGCGGCAGGGCTTCGCCACGGCGGCCCTCGATGCGAAATTGCTGGCGGGGCATGTGCTGGGCCTCGATGCGCTGGCCCTGGCGGTGCGAGAGGGCGAAGCGGCTTCGCCCGAGGCCGTCGAGCGGCTTGCCCAAGTCATGCGCCGGCGTATGGCCGGGGAACCGGTAGCGCGGATCATCGGCGAAAAAGAGTTCTACGGCCTCGCGTTCGGGTTGAACGCGGCGACGCTGGAGCCCCGGCCGGACAGCGAATTGCTGGTGGACCTGGCGCTCGATGTGCTGCCGGAGGGCGGATACTTGCTGGACCTGGGCACCGGGACCGGTTGTCTTCCCATCGCCCTGCTCGCCAATCGGCCCGATGCGCGTGGCGTCGCGAGCGATCTCAGTGCTGAAGCGCTGGACATGGCGCGCGCCAATGCAGGCCGGCACGGCCTCGCCGGACGGCTGGATTTTGTGCAAGGGGATTGGTTCGATGCCCTTGCCGGCGCGCCGCGTTTCGATCTCATCGTTTCCAATCCGCCCTATATCGCCAGCGGCGTGATCGAGACGCTGGCGCCGGACGTGCAGGATTTCGATCCGCGCCTGGCGCTCGACGGCGGGGTGGACGGGCTCATGCCCTACAGGATCATAGCGCACCAAGCGCAGCGCTTTCTCAAGCCGGGCGGCTGGGTGCTGGTGGAGATCGGCTATGACCAGGGCGAGGCCGTGCAGGCATTGTTCGCGGCACACGATTTTGTCGATATCGGACTGCATAGGGACATGGTGGGGCTTGACCGTGTGGTCAGCGCGCACCACATGGACAATAATCCGGGCGGGATTTGATGCTTTTCGCACTTTAGTGCTGGCCAATTCGGCGCGAACCGGATAATTTGATCCTGCTGTCAATGGCGCATCATGAGCGCCGCGGCATCCACACCCGATCCAACATGCTTGAGCTGCTTGTGGCAGCGCGGTTCCGACAAACCGGGACGACGCGAGGGACAGGGCGGATTTATCCGGGGGATGCCGCCGACCGCATTCGGTCTTCATGAAGCCAGTTAAACCCCGTACGGATGTGCTGTTTCCTTCCGCCGGGGCCTGGGGCCAGATCGGGCCTTTCGTTCCGATCCGCTCCAAATGTGACGCTTAACTACTAGAGTTAGACAAAGCGACCCTATGAGACCTAACAACCAGAACAAGAACCGGCAGCGTGGCCGTAACGGTGGCCGCAAGCACGTCAACCCGCTGTCGCGGAATTACGAGAGCAACGGGCCGGACGTGAAGGTGCGCGGCAATGCCGCCCATATCGCCGAGAAATACCTGCAATTGGCGCGCGATGCACAATCGAGCGGCGATTCGGTGATGGCGGAAAATTACCTTCAGCACGCCGAACATTATTTCCGCATCGTCTCATCGGCCCAGCAGGCCATGAACGGCCAGCGGGATGGCCAGAGCCAGGACGAGAACGAGTTCGACGACGATCTCTCGGAGATGAATTCGCGCTTTTCCTCGCCCCAGCCGCAGCCGCGCGACACCAATAATGCCGCCGGCGCCGCCGAAAGCGAGGGCGATGAAGATAAGCCCGCTGCCGCCGAACCCGCTGCGGCAAGCGGCCAACCGGGCGAAGATGCGGCCCAGGCGGCCGGTGGCGAAGAGGAACAGCCGGCGCGAAAGACACGCGAGCGTCGCCCGCGCCGCCGCCGCAATGCGACGAGCGAGGGGGGAGGCGACCCGGCCAACAGCCCGCAGCCGGAGGTCGGCGAATTACCGGCTTTCCTCACGGCTGGCGGTACGGCCAACGCGGCCGAATAGGTATTGCATCGGAAGCCGGACCTTGTGTCCGGCTTCTGGCTTTTGGGCACCAGCCTCTTCAACTCTCCTTGAGGCGCCCCATATAGTGACGTGTGACGGAGCGTGCCGCAGGGCCGGGCGTTTCGCACAACGACGCTTCCGCCGTCATGCCGGTGCCGTATGGGCCGCATGGCGGGCGAGACAAGGAGAGTTGCATGAATATCGAAAAATACACCGAGCGGGCGCGCGGCTTCATCCAGAGTGCGCAGACCTATGCCTTGGGGCAGGGACATCAGCAGTTTTCGCCCGTGCATTTGCTCAAGGTACTGCTCGACGACGAGCAGGGCATGGCCAATGGCCTGATTGCCCAAGCCGGGGGCGACGCCAAGGCGGCCCGGGCCGGGGTCGAGGCGGCGCTCAACAAAATCCCCAAGGTTTCCGGCGATGCCGGCCAGCTCTATCTCAGCCGTGAATTGGCGCGGGTTTTCGATACGGCCGAGCAAGCCGCCCAGAAAGCCGGCGACAGTTTCGTGACGGTCGAGCGGCTGCTTCTGGCGCTGGTCATCGAAAAGGACAGCGAAGCGGGCAGGATTCTGGCATCGGCCGGGGTAACCGCCCAGGGGCTCAACACGGCCATCGAGGCAATCCGCAAGGGACGCACGGCCGATTCGGCATCGGCGGAAAGCGCTTACGACGCCTTGAAGAAATATGCGCGCGATCTCACCGAGGACGTGCGCGAAGGCAAGCTCGATCCGGTGATCGGGCGCGACGAGGAGATTCGCCGCACCATCCAGGTGCTGAGCCGGCGCACCAAGAACAATCCGGTGCTGATCGGCGAGCCGGGCGTGGGCAAGACGGCCATTGCCGAGGGCCTGGCCATTCGCATCGTCAATGGCGACGTGCCCGAAAGCCTCAAGAACAAGAGCCTGCTGGCGCTCGATATGGGCGCGCTGATTGCTGGTGCGAAATATCGCGGCGAATTCGAGGAACGCCTCAAGGCCGTGCTCAACGAAGTGCAATCGGCGGAAGGGCAGATCATCCTCTTTATCGACGAGATGCACACGCTGGTGGGCGCGGGCAAGAGCGAAGGCGCCATGGATGCGTCCAACCTGCTCAAGCCTGCCCTGGCGCGCGGCGAATTGCACTGCGTGGGTGCGACGACGCTTGATGAATATCGCAAGCATGTGGAGAAGGACCCGGCCCTGGCCCGGCGCTTCCAGCCGGTCTTCGTGGACGAGCCGAACGTGGAAGACACGATCTCGATCCTGCGCGGCCTCAAGGAAAAATACGAATTGCATCATGGCATCCGTATTTCCGATTCGGCACTGGTGAGTGCGGCGACGCTATCGAACCGCTACATCACCGACCGCTTCCTGCCCGACAAGGCCATCGACCTCATGGACGAGGCGGCGGCCCGCCTGCGCATGGCGGTGGATTCCAAGCCGGAGGCACTCGATGAGCTGGATCGCCGGATCATGCAGCTCAAGATCGAGCGCGAGGCGCTGAAAAAGGAAACCGACGAAGGCTCCAAGACGCGGCTCGAGCGGCTTGAACACGATCTGGCGGGACTTGAGGAGCAGGCGCAGGCGCTATCGGCCAAGTGGTTGGCCGAAAAGGAACGCCTGCAGGGTTCGACCAAGCTCAAGGAAGAGCTGGACGCGGCGCGTTCTCAGCTTGAAATCGCACAGCGTCAGGGGGACCTGGCCAAGGCGGGCGAGCTGGCTTACGGCGTCATTCCGGACCTCGAAAAGCGCCTCAAGGCCGCCGATGAGGCCAATGGAAACGGCGCGCCCGACCCGGTCATGGCCAAGGAAACGGTCGAGGCAAGCGATATCGCCCAGGTGGTTTCGCGCTGGACCGGTATTCCGGTGGATCGAATGATGGAAGGGGAGCGCGAAAAGCTGCTGCATATGGAAACCTCGCTCGGCGCCCGCGTCATCGGGCAGGGTGAAGCCGTTGCGGCGGTGGCGAAGGCCGTGCGGCGGTCGCGCGCCGGGCTGCAGGACCCGAACCGGCCGATCGGCTCGTTCATGTTCCTCGGACCCACCGGCGTGGGCAAGACCGAATTGACCAAGACGCTGGCACAGTTCCTGTTCGATGACGAAACCGCCATGGTGCGGCTCGACATGTCCGAATTCATGGAAAAGCATTCGGTGGCGCGGCTGATCGGTGCGCCTCCGGGCTATGTCGGCTATGACGAAGGCGGGGTATTGACCGAGGCCGTGCGGCGCCGGCCCTATCAGGTGGTATTGTTCGACGAAATCGAGAAGGCCCATCCGGACGTCTTCAACGTGCTTTTGCAGGTGCTGGACGATGGGCGGTTGACCGATGGACAAGGGCGGACGGTGGATTTCCGCAATACGGTCATCATCCTCACCTCCAATCTGGGCGCCGAATACCTGGTCGAACTCAAGGACGGGGAATCGGTGGAGCTGGTGCGGGGCAAGGTTCTCGACATGGTCAAGGCGGCATTCCGGCCGGAATTCCTCAACCGCATCGACGAAATCCTGCTGTTCCACCGGTTGGGCCGCGAGCATATGGGCGCCATTGTCGATGTGCAGTTCGGCCGGCTCCAGGCCCTGCTCAAGGACAGGGACATCGCGCTCGAACTGACGCCCAAGGCGCGCGAATGGTTGGCCAATGAGGGCTATGACCCGGCCTATGGCGCGCGGCCGCTGCGCCGTGTCATCCAGCGTGAAGTGCAGGATGCGCTGGCCGAGGATATCCTGGGCGGGCAAGTCAGCGACGGCGAGAGGGTGGTGGTCGATGCCAGTGAAGACGGCATCGTGCTGCTGCCGCAAGGCAAGAGTGACGCCGTCGCTGCCTGATTTCCAGCCTCAGGCACTCGCGAGGGGGGCCGGTAATGCCGGCCCCTGTGGCGTCCGTGCTCCGGAGGGACTTGCCGGCGGGGCATGGGTTTGTTAAAGAACAAACAGTGAACTATAGGAGGCGGGGATGGCTGACAGGATCGATTACATCGAATTTCCCTCAACCGATCGCGCCGGCACCAGCGCCTTTTTTCGCGCGGCGTTCGGTTGGGGCATAACCAGCTACGGGCCCGATTACGACGGGTTGGAGCAGGCGGGCATAGACGGCGGCATCGACCAGGCGGATATGCGGGTGGAAACGACGATGGCTATCGTGCGCACCGACGATCTCGATGGCGCCGAAGCGCGGGTGCGGGCCGCCGGCGGGGTGATCACCCGGGCGCAATTCGACTTTCCCGGTGGCCGGCGGTTCCATTTCCGCGAGCCGGGCGGCAATGAATTGGCCGTCTGGGTGGCGCGCGAAACGTGAAGCTGCTGGGTGCAGCCGCGTAGCTGAAACGCTTCAGCGCGCCTCGGCGACCGTAACCGGGGCGGCGTCGCGCTGCATCAGATCGTCGATCTGGGCGATAGTCTGGTTGAACTGATCCCGATATTGGGGGGGCAGCACATTGTCCTTGGGCAGCTTGACGCTGAGCGGATCGACGAAATTGCCGTTGATCTTGATCTCGAAGTGCAGGTGAGGGCCGGTGGCCTGTCCGGTGGCGCCGACATAACCGATAAGCTGGCCTTGGCGTACCTTGCTGCCGACCCCGAGCCCATCGACATAGCGCGAGAGGTGTCCGTAATCGGTCTCATAGCCATTGACGTGCTTGATCTCGATCTTGTTGCCGTAGCCGGATTGCCATTTATACCATTGGATGACGCCGTCGCCGGCCGCATAAATGGGCGTGCCGGAGGGGGCGGCCAGGTCGACGCCGCTATGCAGGCGCCTGGTCTTGAAGATCGGGTGGATGCGATAGCCGAAACGCGAGCGCAGGGTGCCGCCGCCCTCGAGCGGCCGGCGATTGAGGAAGCGTTTGCCGGTTTCGCCGTCCGGATCGTAAAAATCCACGGCGCCGTCGGGGGTGGCGAAGCGGTAAAGCTGGCGATGGGTGCCCGAAAGGGTAAGCCCCACATAGAGCAGTTCGGGGGATGTATCGCCCTCTTCGGTCGTTTCCAGGATTTCGATATTGTCGCCGGCGCTGATGCGTTTGGTCATGTCCACGTCATAGGCGAACATGCCGATAATACGCTTGATGGTGTCGTCATCGAGGTCGTGCTTGCGGCCGGTTTCCCAGATGGAGCGATAGACGGTGGGCAGATTGCCCACATTGATCTGCTCGGCATCCTCGCGCGGGAAATCCACCCAATCGGGCTGCAGGCCGACGACATATTGGCCGTTGTCGCTCAGCGCCACGGTGGCGATATGCGGCTCGCCGGGCGCGCCTTCGGGCCGATAGATCGACATGCGATAGGGCACAAGGCTGTTGGCGTCGCTGGTCAGCGGACCATAGAGGATGCGCAGGCGGATTCCGGCGGGCAATCCTCCCGAGGGGATGAGGTTGGCCAAGGTGTTTTCCACCATGGCCACCTGGGCGCGGGTAAAGCCGTTGCGCACCAGGGTATCGGCCAGCGGCCCGATTTCCCGCACCGTCAGGAAGCGCTCCGAGCGTCCCGGCCCGTTTTCCGATGCCAGCGTGGTCTTGGGCATGATCGTGACGTTTTCGGCGATGCCGGGCAGGGCCGCGTCGTCGCCGGCCCGAACGAGATCATGCAAATCCTGGCCCGGATCGGCATAGGCCAGGGCCGAAGGCGAGACTTCGTAAAGCCCGTTATTGGTGAGGCCGCGCACGAAATCGGCCGCGCCCTGATCGGAAACGGCATGGGGCGGGATGAAATCGAGGGGCATGCTGGCCTGGCGTACCACCACTTCGCCATCGACATCGGTGCCGTAGACGTCAGTGTTGAGATCCATGGCCGCTGCCTTGAGCGGTTGGGTGGCGTTGAGAATGGCCACCGGATCATAAGCCGGCGCATCGGCCGAGAGCGATGTCGGGGTCGTCGCCAGGGTAGCGCGAATGCGGGTGAAGGGCTGATTGCGGATGATCTCGCGCCCGTCCACCGTCTGGCGGATCGAGGCCTCGATGATCTCGAGATCCGAGCGGGTGGCCGCGACCGGGCGGATGCGCGAGGATTTCGAGGTGAAGTCGGTGGCTTCGGGCGGCGCGATGCGCGGCGCGGCCAGTTGCAGTGCCGCATAGGCGGTCGAGAACGTATCCTGGCCCTGAAAGGAGACGAAAAGGGCAGCGCCCATCAGCAAGACGCTGGTGAGGCCCGTCATCACCGTACCGGAAAGCCAGGCAAAGCTCAGCTCGCGTCCCTGGGGAATGTCGCCATCGGTGGACTGGATGGTCAAAGCCGGTCCGTCCTCGAACCCGCTCGCTCGAAGCAGAGCCATGTGGCGATGCCTGTGCGCTGCGTTCAACGCTCCATCCTCGGCAAGTGTTGTCGATGTTTCCGGGGCCGCCTCGAAAAGCGGGGCCGGGCTGATGCGCGCCCTCTATAGCACCGGTTTGCGCTTGTTCGCCAATAAATGCGGCAAAACTGGGAGTCGCTGCCATGCAGCTTTCAATTTCCCCCGACTAGTCGCGTCCCTTGAAGTGCGCCGAAAAATTCCCAAATAGGCAGAACGCGGCGAAAACCGCCGAAACTCCGGCAACACAGTCGAGTTTTCCACCGCCGCAGGATGGCGGCGGCGCAGAAAGTTCGGCTTTTTGCAAAAGGGTCGTTGACAGGGGGGCGGGCCGCCCCTACAACCCGCCCATCGCTGAGGACGGCGGCGCCGAAAGGCTCCAAAGACCGAGGTAAGGAACTGAAATACAAGATTTTTTTGGTTCCGTAATTTCGAGTTCCGGCCTCTGCCGAAATACGGAATTAGGGTGTTGACAGGGCGAAACGTTCTGAATACAACCCGCCCACGCTGAACGACGCGAGCACGTGTTGCTCCCACTGGACAGCGTAATCCGACAGGGGCAAGTTGATTTGCCGGTTCGCCGGCACGATTTGCTGCTTGTTGGTTGAATTATAGAGAGCCTGGCTCTCGTTCGACGTTTCTGCCGGTGACGGCGTTGGGTCGGTTATTTGACATTGATGAGATGAGAAGAAAGGGAAACGTGGCCGGCGAGGTTCTTGCGGTCTGATCTTTTAGGAGATTGGGCGAAGACTTTTCGATGGGTGCACGTTTTTCAGAGGTACAT